>Ga0224508_10000498_pt1 | contig 38968 bp, 36 predicted proteins | sample SF_Jan12_sed_USG_4_FD_170157 | JGI IMG/M metagenome (GOLD analysis project Ga0224508, IMG submission 170157) | Sediment microbial communities from San Francisco Bay, California, United States - SF_Jan12_sed_USGS_21 | ecosystem: Environmental > Aquatic > Marine > Sediment | place: USA... | reverse complement strand
AAGCGATCGACTCCGGCGACAGCACGAAGTTGCTGCGGTTGCTGCGCTGAAACAACGGCTGGGCGTCGAACAGCGTGCCCAGTTCGCGGCTCGAGATCGACTCGCCGCTGCCGCGTACCTTGCAGGGCAGACCCGCGACGACATTCTGCACTTCCTCGAAATAGGTAAACCAACCGGTGTGCGCGTGCTGTTGCGGCGCACTGGCGGTCAGAAAAGTGGTGACGGCAGCCGCGGTGGTAGCCGGAAACACGGTAGTCAAAGGCGCCCGCGCAGTGCTTGCCATGTAGGTCTGCTCACCCCTGTCAGTGAGGTAGTTGTAACCGAGACCGTCTATTACCAGCAGCACGATAGTGCGGGCGGCGGCGAGTTGCTCGATATCGAGCGCCGCAAGCGGCACATAGTCGCTGCGTCCGCCTAAAGCGGTTTCGATGCTCGCCATCAGATTGACGATGTTGTTGCCATGATAATCGGGAAGTGGCATGAGGTCGTTTCAGGTACGCGGTCAGATCCTGGTTCGCGGCCGTTGCAGCGCGATTCGGCCATGGTACGGTCGCGGCGCGCAGGTTGCTACAAACCATCTGGCCGCCGATCAGTTTCCGGCTGCAACTTGTATGCCGCTCGGTGCGTGTATTTGATCCCTCTTTGCCGCCGGGAGGCGTAAACTGCCAGCAACCCTTGGAGCGCTTGTGCGGACACTCACGGTGGAACCGGTATGACCAACTGCGATGCAATTACCGCGCGGCGCTGCAAGCTGGCTGTGCCGGCGGTGATACTCACGCTGCTGACGGGCGCGCTGTCCGCGGATGATGGCGAAACCCAAGTGCCTGAATTGCTCGGCGGCGTAGTGGCGGTCTGGGCGCAGGTTCCCGACACCGCACGCACCGCACGGACGCTGGGCACCGAACGGGCGGGTTCCGGGGTGCTCATCGATACCAATGGCCTGATCGTAACGATCGGCTATCTGATCCTCGAAGCACAGAGTGCGGAAGTCACTCTGGCAACCGGGCAGCGGCTGCCCGCGGAAATCGTCGGCTACGACTATGCGAGCGGTTTCGGTCTGCTGCGCGCCATCGGCCCGGTGGATCTGCGCCCGATACATCTCGGCAGTTCGCGGCGCCTCAAACAGGATACGCCGGTACTGATCGTCAGTTTCGGCGGGTCACGAGGTGTACAACCCGCGGTGGTGACGTCACGCCGCGAATTCGCGGGCTACTGGGAATACCTGCTGACCGATGCGATCTTTACGGCGCCGCCGCATCCGGCGTTCGGCGGTGCGGCGCTGCTGGACGAAGAAGGGCGTCTGCTCGGCATCGGTTCGCTGGCGGTCAATGACGCACAGCCGGACGAGTACCTGCCGGGCAACATGTTCGTACCGATAGACCGGCTGATGCCCGCCATGGCCGATCTGCTCACCGACGGCCGTCCGCAAACACCGCCGCGACCCTGGTTGGGTATCTATACCGAGGAAGCGCGCGAAAAATTGTTCGTCGCGCACGTCGCCAGCGAGGGCCCCGCGCAGCGCGCCGGTGTCACGCGCGGCGACATTATCGTCAAGGTCGCCGGACAGAGCATCGCTTCGATGGCCGATTTCTATCGCAAGGTTTGGTCGCTGGGCGACGCCGGCGTCAAAGTGCCGTTGACGGTGCTGAGCGGCAGCGAAATCAAGCAGGTCGAAGTTCGCTCAGCCGACCGCTACACCTGGTTGCGCATGTCGCGCGGGCATTGAACCGCAGCACCCGCCGATCTGCGGGAACCCGTCCGAGTAACGAGCGATCCACTGCTGGGCCGCACGATCGAAATCCAGCGGCTGCCCCGCCGTCATTGCGTGCTGGCGGTAGGCTTCTATGTGACATAACTGCTCGATCATGCGCGCACGAAACGCGGCATCGTCGGTGGCAAAGCCCAGGCCCAGTTCGAACCCCTCCCGGCGTGTGCGCCGCCACAGCACCAGACCGTCGTAGCGTAGTTCCCTGCCCCCGACGAAAACCCGAACCTGCAGCGGTGTACCCGGCTGGTAGCGCAGTACACTGGGGACGCAGACGCCGCCCCGCCCGTGAGCGATCAGGTCCATACCCAGCGTGTCGTGATTGGAGGTGACGCACAAACGCGCCGGAATCGCTTCAGGATGCTGAATGAAGGCGTTGGATTGGCTGGCCAGCGCATGCATGAACGGGATTTGTATCGTGATTCAGAGGAAATTACAATAAAAATTTCATATTTTTCTTATAATTATCGAATGTTTCTCAAAATTTTATTAAGAAATGTCCATAATTCGTGGTGTTGAAGGCGAGCTCACCGTAAATACCACGGCTAGCGGTCTCACCCGGGTGCAGGCAAACACCTGGTCAGACGCCATGTTCGGATTGGGTTTCGCGCACGGGCGCGACCGCGGCGCACAGATCGAGTTGATGAGAACGCTTGCGCAGGGGCGCGTATGCGAGCGATTGACCGACAACGATCAGACGCTGGGTCTGGATCGCTATTTCCGCCGCCTGGGATTGGCGCAGGATGCGGAACGGCACTTTCCCGAGCTTGGCGAACCTTACCGCAGTTACATCGAAGCCTACGCTGCCGGCGTGAACAGCGCACGGGGGCGCCACTACCCGTGGCTGTATCGCCTGGTAACCGGACGACCGGAGCCGTTTCGCGCGCACGACGTGCTGCTGTTGCTCAAGCTCGCCGCCTATCTGGGTCTCGCCGAAGGTCAGCGCGTAGTGGAGTCCTTCATGCAACACGCGCTGCGACGGGGTGTCGACATAACGCTGCTGCAGAGCCTGTGCCCGGCACTGCAGGCGAACGCGGCCGACCTGCTCGATGAAGTACATGAGCTGCCGCCACTGTATCCGGGTGAGGCCTTCGGCATCGCAGCGGGTGGCAGCGGCGGCAGTAACGCGTGGGTGGTATCCGGGGCCCGCAGTGCAAGCGGCAGTCCGCTGCTCGCCAACGATCCGCACCTGGAAGTCAACCGGCTGCCCGCGGTCATCTATGCCGCCCAGGTCACACTGGGCGACGAATGCGTCACCGGTGCCACGCTGCCTGGCCTGCCTGGATTCCTCAGCGGCCGCAATCGCCACCTCGCCTGGGGAGTCACCTACAGCTGTGCCGACACCTGTGACTTCTTTGTGGAGCACCTGCGAGGCGAGGAGATATTGCTGGATGGCGAACACCACCGCCCGGACGTAACAACGCAGACCATCCGGCGCAAACACCACGCCGACGAACCGTTTGTACGCATGCGCTCGCCCTCGGGCATCCTGGAGACATGGCCGCAACGCGGTGCGGCACTCAGCTGGCGCTGGGTCGGTCAGGGTGACGGGGGGCTCGCCAGCCTATGCGCGTTCACCAACCTGTTACGCTGCCGTAACGTCGCCGAGGCGCGTGTGTGCATGCGCAATGCCGACCTCCCCACTCTGCATATGGTGTTCGCTGACCGTGCGGGCGACATCGCTTACCAGCTGGTAGGGGCCATCCCTAAACGCAAACAGGCCTGGAGCGGGCTGGGACCGGCTGCCGGCTTCGACAGCGCACAGGGCTGGTCGGGACTGCTCGACAGCGCCACCGAGCATCCAGCTCAGGAGAATCCCGCAAGCGGATTTATCGCCGTTACCAACGACGACCACACTTACGGCGAGCATCCCGGCATCAGCACTTGCTGGCTGGCGGCTTATCGCGGCGAGCGCATCACGGAGCTGTTGCAGGCAAGACACGATTTCCTACCCACCGACTTTCAGCACATGCAATTCGACGTGCAATCCCGGCAGGCGCAACTTTTCGTCGAGGAATATCTCGCGCACATACCGGACGGTGCCGCAAAACGCTTGCTGCGTGACTGGGATTGCCGGTATCAGCTGGACAGTATGGGTGCAACGCTGTTCGAGCGACTTCACCGGCAAGTCGTACGCGACGTTTTCGGCTCCCGTTTCGGGCACCAGTGGTTTGACCATGTCACCGCCACCACGGGCCTGTACGCAACCCTTGCGGAATTTTTCGACCGGGTGTTGCTGAGCACCGATTCCGCCTGGCTTCCCAGTGCCGGTCGCACCGCGACGTTCGCCGCGGCCATCGCGCGCGTGCTGGGCCGGCGTGAGCAACTGCGTCCCTGGGGCGAGGTAAACCAGATCATGATGAACAACCTGTTTTTCGGCGGCAGGTTACCCGCGTGGACGGGCATGGACCGAGGTCCCTACCCGCTGCCGGGTAACCACGCGACCATTTACCAGGGCAATACGTTCACCGTAGGCACCCGCAAAACCAGCTTCGCACCCTGCTATCGCATGATCGCCGACCTCGCCGGCGAGGATCTGTGGAGCAACTATCCCGGGGGGCCAAGTGAATCACGCTTCAGCAGCGCCTATCGCACGGTGGTTGCGGACTGGTTAAACGGAACGTATCGCAACGCCTGCAGCGGATGACGAGGTGACACAAGAACCAGCTCCTACGAAAACGTTACCGCAGTAACGTTTTCGAACAACTCGCGGCGCGCTTCGCTTAGTTTCTGTTGAAGAGTAGATGAACTAACCTCCATCCACGCATTGAGCGAGGAGCGACCCGCACAATGTCTGACACTCACACGCAGTTCATTGGCTCGATTCCAGAAAAATACGACCTCCACCTGGGCCCATTGTTCTTCCACTTCTATGCTGAGGACCTGGTCAAACGAATCAGCGTTGGTGAAAAAGGAAAGGTACTGGAAACGGGCATCGGTAATTCGGATGCGCTTGAAGTTCGTCCTGGTGTCAACAACCGGGTTTGCGAGACCGTCTCATGTGTAGCGGTGTAGCTAAAACCTCTTGGTGATACTGCGCCATCCGTAACCAGCAACGGGAACACGGCGTCTGTAGCGGTGCTGGCTGCCGGTCGATTATCGACCAGCGACGCCGCGCACATCATGCAAGCCGGTTCGCAACAAACGAATCGTCCGTAGTCGAACTATCCGCGACCTTCCGGATCAGTGCCTCAGATGGGGATCGGGACTCAAACCGCTGCGCCGGCGCCGCGTCATCGGCATGCGCCGGCGCAACAGCGCATTGTGCACCCGCCATTCCTCGGCCTGGCCCAGGTCTGTCAGCAGGCGCACTTTCTTGCCCGCTAGCGTCGCGATGGCGTGCCCGTCGCGAAACAGGATGCGGTTGCCGGCGAGCGCCGGAACCCGTTCGCCCGGCAGCAGGATGCCGAGCAGATTCAGCGGATCCGCGGCACTGATTGCATACATCGCGCCGTGCGCCGATTCGCGCCGTATCCGCCGCAGCAGGCCAACCGCTTCCGGCAGCGCAAACTGCTCGCCGCTGAATTGATCGACGAAGCGCCCACCGCGAATTTCGCCACGTGCTTCCAGGCGCCGGTACACATACAACAGCTCGCGCCAGGGCGGCAGATTCGGCTCGCGTTCCAGCAGTTTGCGGAACACCACACCGTAGCGGCGCAGCAGCGCGGATGCGACACATTCAACCGCATCGGCAGGCAGGCGCAAACCGGTCTGCTGCGGAGCCGATTGCGGTACCGCCGCCCACCGTCCAACCTCGGCGACGCTGCTGCCGGTGCGTCCTGATCGCGAGCGCCGTGCAGGTGCCAGAAGAGCGCGCAGCGCGGCGAACGAATCCGCCGTCACCAGGCCGGCCGCGGCCAGCTCGGCGAGCGCGGCTTCCAGTTGCGCGGGCAGCAGGTCACCGTACTCGAGCAACTCGTCGTAGAACGATGCGCCTGCTTCATGCAACGAATTCAGCACGCTCTGTGCCTGACTGGAAATCACCGCCGGTCTGTCCTGCGCAACCGCACGCCGCCAGTGCACCAGCGCTCGGCGCGGCATCAGCGTTATCGGCGTTGTTTTGAGTGGCGCGGCACGTTTGCCGGTACCGCTGACTGGCTGCAGACGAGTCCACTGCACTTTACCCACCGCGGTTAACGCATCCAGCCACTGGGGCCAGTAAGTATGCAGGCGGGCGGGTAACAACTCCGCCTCCCACGCGGCGGCGGGTGCGGAGAAACCCTCCAGCTGAGTCAACACGTCGGCCAGCGCCGTCTCGCCCTGGGATTCCGGCAGCTCATCGCCGACCGTGGCCAAACCGTGCCACTCACAAAGAAAACGCATGAAATCGACCGGACTGACGGCGAGAATTTCGCGGCGCATGCGTTCCAGCGTGTAGCGGTGGATGCGCGCCAGCAGACCCCGCTCGCACCACTGCTCACAGCTGTCGCTGAAGTTGCCGCGCATCGCCACTCCTTCGCTCTCGAGCATCAACAGGGCATGGCCAACGTCTGCGTTCGCCAACCCAAGCTCGGCGCCGATCTCCGCCGCGCTGGAAATTGCGACACCCTGTAAGCGTGCCCGGACCAGCTCCAGGCAGGCGAGTTCCCGATCCGGTGTCTCGGCGAGTGGCGCTACCCGAGGCTCGCAAGGCAGACAAGCACCGTAACACCCGAGTGCTATATGCAAGCGCTCGGTGGCAAACCACAAACCAGCTTTGCTCGCTGCCGGGTGTACTTGCGTTATCCTCCCGCCGTGCCGCAATTCCTGAGCATGGCGTTGCCACCCGGGCAGCTTGCGCAACTCCGCGTCCGTCATACAACCGAGCAGCAGCAACGCATCGTGCAATTCGTCCGCGTCGCGAATTTCCGGCCAGGCTTCCTGGCGCACCTGCTGGATCGCTGACGAATCCAGGCGTCCCAGCGCAGCAGCGTCTTCCGGGGCAGTAAAGCGGCGCGCCTGCACCAGTTGCGTGCGCCGCTCTTCGGCCGGTGCATCATCAAGGAACGCATACGGCCTCGCACTCAGGATTTCGTGTGCCAGCGGCGACGGGCCCGCGAGATCGCAGGCCACGATTTCCACCTGCTGATTCTCAATACGCCGCAGCAGTTCGCTCAAACCGTCCACATCCATCACGTCGTGCAAACAATCGTGCAGGGTTTGCGCTACCAGCGGATGCTCGGGAATCTCCCGTTCGCCCGCCAGGTTCTCAGCGCAGGCCAGCTGATCCGGGAATATCACCGCCATCAGGTCTTCGGCATCCATGCGCTGGAACTGTGCGGGCGCACGTTTGCCGTTACGCATGCGGCGCACCGCGAGCGCTATGTTGGCGCTCCAGCGCCAGTGAGTGGGAAACATGGGCGCAGCCAGCAGCGCCTGGGTCAGCACGTCGCGCACGTTGGCCGATTTCAGATAATTACGCACTTCTTCGAGCGGAAAACTGTGCGTGCTGCCCAGCGACAAAACGATGCTGTCTTCCAGCGCCGCGGCCTGCAGCTCGAAGTTGAACTTACGGCAAAAGCGTTTGCGCAGCGCCAGCCCCCAGGCGCGATTCAGCCGCGAGCCGAACGATGAGTGAATGACCAGGTGCTGGTCGCCCGCTTCGTCGAAAAAGCGCTCGAATATCAGCGTATCCTGAGTCGGCAGCGCCCCGAGCGCCGCGTGCGCTGCGGCCAGGTATTCCACGACCTGCACGGCCGCCTGGCCGACGATACCGCGTTCGCGCACCAGCCATTCGATGGTCGCGTCCTGTCCGTCTGCGGCCAGACGCGTGGCAATTTCCTCGCGCAGGCGCGAGACGGCCTGGCTGAGCTCGTCGCTGCGTCCGGGCGCCTCGCCGAGCCAGAACGGTATATTTGGGGGTTCGCCCGCGGCGTCGGCAACATGCACCTTGCCCATTTCGGTTTTCAGAATGCGATACGAGGTATTACCAAGCTGAAAAATATCACCCGGCAACGACTCGAACGCGAAATCCTCGTTGAGCGTGCCGACAAACTGGCCCTGCGGTTGCAGCACGACATCGTAGTCGAACTGATCCGGGATCGCGCCGCCGTTCATCAACGCCGTCAGCCGAGCGCTGCGGCGGGGTCGCAGACGCCGGTTGACAGCGTCATGATGCAGATAAGCGGCGCGCCGCCCACGCCGGGTCGCGAAACCTTCGGCCAGAACCTGCACCACTTCGTCGAAATCTTTGCGCTGCAGATCGCGATACGGCCAGGCATTGCGAACCAGGCCGTACAACGCTTCGGTACCCCATTCGCAGGCTGCCACTTCCGCTACCAACTGCTGGGCGAGCACATCCAATGGATGTACCGGAATGTGCAGGCGATCCAGCTCACCGCGCTGCACCGCGTCCAGCAGTGCCGTGCACTCCACCAGGTCGTCGCGTGTAGTGGGAAACAACCGGCCCTTGGGCGTCGCGCCGACCGCGTGGCCGGAGCGGCCGACCCGCTGCAGAAAAGCGCCGATGGTGCGTGGCGAACCGATCTGGCACACCAGGTCGACATCCCCGATGTCGATCCCCAGTTCCAGCGAAGCAGTCGCCACCAGCGCTCGAAGCTGGCCCGCTTTCAATCGCTGTTCGGCATCGAACCGGTGTTCGCGCGCCAGGCTTCCGTGATGCGAGGTGACACAATCCGCTGGCAGGCCGCGTTTCTCCAGGCGCTCGCCCAGATACCGCGACAGACGTTCCGTCATACGCCGCGTGTTAACGAATATGAGCGTCGTGCTGTGCTCGGTCACCAGGTCCGCCAGGCGCTCGTACAACTCGTCCCAGGCTTCGCCCGGCATCACCGCCTCCAGAGGCGACGCAGTGACTTCAATGGCCAGATCGCGCTCGCGCACGTGCCCTGTATCGATGATCCTGCAGTGGCTGTCGCGCGCGCCGGTGAGAAAACGCGCGATCTCGTCGATCGGCTTCTGGGTAGCAGAAAGGCCAATGCGCACCAGGTCTTCGCCGCACAACTGTTGCAGCCGCTCGAGCGACAGTGCCAGATGGGCACCGCGCTTGTTAGCCGCCAGCGCATGGATTTCGTCGACGATGACCGTACGCGTGGTGCGCAACATGCTCCGCCCGGACTCGCTGGTGAGCAACAGGTACAACGACTCCGGCGTGGTGACCAGAATATGCGGCGGATTGCGCCGCATGCGGTCGCGCTCACTTTGCGGCGTATCGCCGGTGCGCACCATGGTGCGAATCGGTGAGTCCCCGAGCCCGCGAGCCCGCAACGCAGCGCGTATGCCCTCCAGCGGTAATTCGAGATTGCGCTGGATATCGTTCGACAGGGCACGCAGCGGCGAGACGTAAACCACCAGCGTCTCGTCTTCCAGAGCGCCAAAAAAATCGCGCTGCTGGCTGCGCCACACCAAGTCGTCGATCGCCGCCAGAAATGCCGCGAGTGTCTTCCCGGAACCGGTCGGCGCGGCGATCAAGGCGTTAACACCCGCCTTGATGACCGGCCAGGCGTCACGCTGCGGCGCCGTAGGCGCACCGAAATGCCCCGCAAACCAATCACTTACCGCAGGATGAAACCCCTGCAGCGGTGCATCGCTCGTAACCTGCATGGGCAGGCATTCTACCGCCACACGGGCCCCGGCACAGCGAAAAACAAACTGTGAACCAGATAACACTTCGTGGTGTGTAACTTGCTAGTGCAACGGGATAGGCTTAGATTGATATGTTAGCCCTGCTCGCACGAAATCGGGGGTGCAAGCATGCTCAAACTGATGGCACGCAACATCGGAACGTTTGTGCTGGCCGCTTTGTTCGGTTTGAGCGGCTGTGTGAACAGCGAACAGGACGACCCACGACTGTCAGTTCCGAACGCGTCCTACCAGGGCAGTACCAGCCCTGCCGATATCGACGGCAACAATGCTACGGTTCTGACGAAGGCCGTGATAGGGATAAACGCCAGCCGCGATACGCTGCCGATGGCGGCGCCCGCGCCCGAATCCGGCGCGGGCGTGATCACGGCAATCGGGTTGCTGCGATCGGCGCTTGCCAAGCAAGGGCCGGTTATTGCCGTGGCCGGCGTGCACCCGTTGGTGTCGGTGATGCAGGCGTGCGACGACGGCGGTGAAATAGTAGCCACAACCGAAGGTCACAGGCTCACTGTTGACTACTTCCACTGCGCTGAGGACGGCGTAACTATCGTCGGTTCCGTACGGCGAAACGGCGGCGCCGACGACTTTACCGCCACGATCTACGGCATCAGGCTCACCGCGCCGGGGCTGGACTTGAGTTTTGCCGGCTCGTTCAGTTTCCTGGACAGCGGCGCGACCGAAATTCTGATGCTCACGGACCTGGTCATGGTTGACAATCACCCCGGCGGCAAAACGATCCGGACGGAGAATCTGGTAATCACGCAGACCGGCGACCTGGATGGTGACAACGTCACCGTCGACGGTCGGCTGTTCTATTCCACGCTGGGTTACATCGAAATAGAAACCGCCGATGGCGACCCACTGTTCGTCGCCGACGGCGACGACTATCCAAGCGGGGGGCTGCTCACGCTCACCGGTCAAAACGGCGAAACGGTCGTGATCATGCCGTTGAGCAGCACGCAGGTGAATTTCATGGTGGACGCCGATGGCGTTGCGGGAGCCGAGATAGACCAAACTGTCACCTGGGCAGAGGTCGAAGCCGCTATCGGTTTGGCCTGAGCCCAACTTATTTATCAACTCAACCCAACGGGAGACGCGTATCGATGAAAATCGTACTTTTACGTGGCGTGGCTATCGTCGCCTGCACAATGTTGGCAGTACCGGCTTGTAAGACGATAGACGCTTACACCGGCGAAGAAAAAACCAGTAACGCAACAACGGGTGCCGCCATTGGTGCCGCGGTCGGCGCAGTGCTGGGCATCGCGACATCGAATGACAAGAAAGACAGGAAACGAAATGCCTTGATCGGTGCCGGGGTCGGGGCGCTGGCAGGCGGGGCGGTCGGCCACTACATGGACGAGCAGGAAAAAGAGCTGCGCAGGGAGCTCGCCGAAACCGGCGTCAGCGTCACACGCGACGGCGACAACCTGATCCTGAACATGCCCGGCAATATCACCTTCGATACCGGTAAAGCGAATTTGAAACCGGATTTCGAAAAGGCCCTGGACGGCGTTGCGATGGTGCTGAAGAAATACGAAAAAACCATGATCGAGGTGGCCGGCCACACCGACAGCCGGGGCAGTGACGACTACAATCAGAAGCTGTCCGAACAGCGCGCCGAAACAGTCGCCAACGCGCTCTCCGCGCGTAAAGTCGAGCCCCTGCGCCTGGACCCGGTGGGTTATGGCGAAACAAATCCAATCGCGGTCAACAACACCAAAACCGGCCGTGAGCAGAACCGGCGGGTGGAATTGACCCTGCTGCCGTTGACGGAAAGCTAGCGGCCACGCGATCCTCATCCATGACCCCTCTCTAGGGAAGGATGAGGGGACTCAGAGCCCTTTACCCTTGGGAGAAGGGTGGGATGAGGAACCGAGGCTAGGGCTAGGCGTTGCTGGTGTACAAGGAATTCTCTCCCAGCCACTGCGCATGATGTGCAGCGTCTGCGATCTGCCATTCGTCCTTGTTAAAAGCCTCATCGTCCGTCGCGGTGAGCAACCAGCGGTAAAACCGCGCGACCGTTTGCGGTGCCACCAGTTTTCCTTGCGCCGCGTACCCCGCGTACTCTGCAGCGTCCGGCAACACATTGCGGTCTGCTTTCAGCGCGCCGTGCATCAACGCCGTATCGACGAGCCAGGGGTAGGTGTTCGCGAACAATACTCCCTGCTCCGCGAACTCCAGACGCAGACACTGCTGCAGCATGAATGAAGCAGCTTTCGAGGTACAGTACGCCATGCCGCCTTTGCGTCCTTTGTGCGCCGACATCGAACCGATAAACAGCACCCGGGCGCCAGGTGCAAAACGCGCCGCCAGGCGTTGCGTAAGGTACAGCCGGGCATCCACATTGGTAGCCATCACCTTACGCCAGGTTCGAGCGTCCAGCGTGTGCACCGAATCTATCGGATAGATACCCGCGCCGTGCACCAGGTATCGTACTTGCCCTTCACCTACCGCCGCGCCAGCCGCTTCCAGTCCTTCAACAGTCGTGATGTCCGCAACCACTGGCACGATTTCCCGGTGTCCCCGGTTGGTGGTTTCCCGTAACGCATCGGCACGACGCGCGACGGCGATGACCGGCAGGTCGCGGCTCAGTTCGATGGCCGTTGCGGCACCGATACCGGAGCTGGCACCGGTAACCACAGCGAATTCCTGCGCAACGCTCATGGCTCGCTAAGTGCCATCCATGACAATTCGATAGCGAGCGCGCCTAGGCAGTCAACAGCTGCCACGCAATGACGATTTGGGCGAAGAAGGCTACCGCGAAGGACAATGTCCGGACCCAAGGTACCGCGAACGTGTAGGCAATCACATGGACGACACGCGCCCAGAAGTACACGACACACGCACCGGCAACGATGGCGCCCGTGACACCGACCGCTTGCGCGGCCAGCACCAGCGCCGCAAATACGGCCAGATTCTCAACTGCGTTGGCATGCGCCTTCATCAAACGCTGTGCCCAGGGAGACTGTGGCTTGGGGTTTTCCGGATAACCTACTGCATCGAGCATACCGCGCACAGCTATGCGATCCAGGATGTAGGGTACCCACAACAGTCCAGTGAGTGCGGAAACAAGCACCAGATAGAAAAGTTCGGTAGTCATCATTATGGTTCTCCAGGCGATCGACTCGACCGGTGACAAGTCTACATTCGGTGGGAAAGCAGTTACAAACGACTCAAGTGTCTGCATGCCGCCGGAGATGCTCTGCGATGTGGGAATCAACCACTTTGGCGTGCGTGTAGTGACATGTGCACAGCGCCTTCGATTTCCACCAGCCGGCGGTTCGGAAGAGCATCGTGCAGGAATGTCCACCACACAATGCGCTGCAAGGATGGTTTCCGATCCTCGAGTCAGCAGGGGAAGGCATACGTACGGAGCTACTGGCACAACAGATCCCCGCGGAAACCCGTGCTCGACGAACTTTGTAGAATCGCCTTGAAAACTCGATAATGCGAGCATGTATCGCAAGCCATGCCACTGTGCAACCGAGCAAGTGTCATGAATAAGAACAATCCTCCCAAAGACCGGACCAGCAAGTTCCTGCAGGAAGCCTATAGCGTGCAAACCGATGAAGAGCGGCAGACGTTCTACAGTAAATGGGCGGACGAGTACGACGCGCAGTTACTCGATGAACTGAGCTACGTCGGTCCGCAGAAAACAGCAGCGCTTTTTATGCGTTTTGTCGCAGATCGCGCCGTAAGGATTCTCGATTTAGGCTGCGGAACCGGGTTGACGAGCGTCGATCTTGCGGCGCACGGCTACCAGCATCTCGACGGACTGGATTTTTCCGCGGCGATGCTGACAAAGGCTCGCGAGCGGAATGTTTATGCAATGCTGATCGAGGCGGATCTGAACCTGCCGTTGGCCATCGACAGCGAATCGTATGACGCCGCGGTCTCGACCGGCACGTTCACCCACGGCCACGTGGGGGCGGAGCCGCTGGACGAGATATTCCGCATCATCAAACCGGGTGGGTATCTGGTCTGCACGGTTCATCGGGCGATCTGGAAAGACCATGGATTCGAAGAAAAAATCGCGGATCTGAACCAGTCGGGTCGCGTGCGTACCCTGGAACTTACGTACGACGTCTATTTCCAAGGCAGCACACCCGACGGTATGTACTACGTACTGCAAAAATCTGAATAACCGCTATGTCGTAAGTGGATGACGGATGTTCGCGGGAGCCCGTGATGTCGTGCCGATCGCTGGAGTGAATAACTGCACGGGTTGCTCGCGTCCGCGAACGCCGCTGGCACCGACAGCGGTAAAAGAGATTTCATCACCGCAAAGCGACACGGTGGTTTCGGCAACCAGCAGATAGGTGCCGAACTTCTTGTTCATCTGCTCGACACGCGCCGCCAGATTCACCGCGTCGCCGTGCACCGTATATCCCAACCTGCCAGTTCCGCCAACCGTACCGCCCACAACCTGACCAGTATTGATGCCGATGCGCGTCGCTAACCGCACGCCGTCGCCGAACGCGTGTCCGTTTACCAACGATAGAATATCCAGACCGGCACACACAGCATGCGCTGCGTGTTGTGGATCTTCGATAGGCAAATTGAACGTTGCGAGAATCGCGTCGCCTTGAAACTGGTGAATCACGCCGCCGTGGCGCTCGATCGGCTCGATCAGCACCGAGAAGTATTCATTCAGCAACTCGATGAGGTCACCCGGTTGCATGCGCTCACCGATGGTGCTGAAACCTTCGATATCGGTAAACAAGACAGTCGCAATGCGCGTCACCGGTGCGAGCGAACCCTGCTCGGCGAGGATCTGCTCGGCAATGGCTTCGGGTACGAACTTGCCGAAATTGTCGCGCAGGATCTCCCGCTGACGCATGCCGTCGAGCATTGAGTTAAACGCAGTATTGGTGGTATCCAGCTCGCTGAGCCGGGATCCACGAAGTTTCTGAACGCTCGCGGGACCATCGCGTTGCAGTTCCGCCGCGGCAACCGCCAGTTGTTTGACCGGTGCAGAAATGCGCCTGCCGATCCACAACGCGATGCCGGTAGCAAGCAACAGCACCGCCAGACTGGTGAAACCGGCGGCGGTCATGGTCTGCCACTCGGCCGCAATGTCAGAACCCAGATGGTGCACACCGATAATCCACGGCACTTCGCTGTAGCCGTACATCCATTGAATGGCGGCGATGTGCTGCTCATCGTCGATGTTTATTCCGTAGATTTCCAGTTCCGCATCCGGCTGACTGTCGGCCAGTTCGAAACGCACGGCGCGCGCATCGTCCCAGATCGCTTCCAGCACCGGGTCGCCGAGATCGGTAACCTTGTACAGCGGCTGATCGTCTGAAACACCGAACATGCCATCGATCAACGCCGGATGTGCAATCACGTGGTCGCGGCCGGAGAGAATGAAAACGGTTTCCTTACCACTGACGGTGACGCGTTTCAAAATGCGTGACAGCTCATCCAACTGCACGGAGGCCACGAACAGCCCGACGTATTCGCCCTCCCGGCGCACCGGCATGCGCATATTAATGAACACTCCCTCGCCGCCGCCGACCATCTGCGGCACGTAGACGATCTCTCCCCAGTACGATGCATCGGCGCGCAGCGCTTTTTGCGCCGCGAACTTGTGCACCGGATGATCGTGCCAGTCACGATCGGCGGACAGCACGCCACCGCCCGTGCCTCTCACCCACAACCGTCCCTGCAGTTGCGGGTCGACGAACACGATGCTCGCGATCTGTTTGGCGGCTGCCAGCGAAGCGCGCATGGCATTGTCGAGCTGGTTTCTATCTTCAACGTCGAGATGCCCGTCGCGCACCAGTCTGGCGAGAAATTCGACCTGATCCTGCGCCGGATCGAGTTGCTGGCGGGTGCGTTCGGCGACCGCTTCGATGATCAGCCGCGTTTTGTCCGTCAACAGGCCGAGTGTGTTCTGTAAACCGGTGAAAAAGCTAAGGCTGAACGTGGAACCTGCGGCAAGCAGCACCAGGGCCGCAAAACTCCCGCTCAGCGCGAGACTGATAGGCACGCGACCGTGCCATAGCGTGGCGCGCTTCTGACTCGGCGAATCTGCGTTTGGCTGCGTCACTTGAAGCGTCGGCGAGCCGCCGCGAAGATCAACGTAAAACGCATGCCAGACAATCCTTCAACGAAACGGCGAGGTGCGAAACAGGGATAAGGGTACCAGGGATCGAAGCAGGTATTGCACCACCGCCACGGGCGCGGGCTTGATGTTAGAGTACTCTCAACGTGAACCGATGCGCAGCAACTTTGCATACGAACCTTACGCCGCGCGCATCCTGATTTCCATTGCACATGCGACATTTGCGCACATCACCACCGAATCTGCAGACCCTGCCGGATTACCTTGGTGCTGGATTGCGCCTGATTTCGATCGGACTCAATCCTTCGCTACCATCGGTACGCGCCGGATTCTATTTCGCCAATCCCCGCAACCGGTTCTGGAAAGCGCTGCATGGCAGCAGGTTGTTATCGGCGAACTACGTACCCGCAAGCGGCGTGGAACACGAGCTTGTCGCGCACGAAGGCATAGGCTTTACCGACGTTGTGAAGCGGGCGACTCGCGGTGGGCACGAGTTGTGCGCCGCCGATTACCGGACCTGGGCGCCGGTGCTGGAAGAAAAACTGCGCCTGCACGCGCCGCGCTGTGCCTGGTTCCACGGCAAATTGGCGTACCGGAACTTTCTGCGCCACTCCAGCCTGACCAGCGTCCCGGTGGTGTGGGGCGCGCAGCCCGTGCGTATTGGCACGAGCATCATATTCGTTACGCCGAATCCGAGTCCCGCCAACGCGGCTTACTCGCTTGACGACTTGATAGCGTGGTATGACCGGCTGGCCGCGTGTGTTGCCGCAGACTGAACCCTCTCCCACTACCCCTCTCCCCAGAGGGGACCTTTGCACAAGACGTATGAATGAACATAGCCCTTCTCCCCAAGGGCGGGGCTCGACTTAACTACCGCATGGTGACGAGTTCTTCCGCGTTGGTCGGGTGAATCGCCACAGTATCGTCCAGATCCGCCTTGGTTGCACCCATCCGGATCGCCACGGCGAAACCCTGCATGATTTCATCCGATGCCATGCCGATGATATGACAGCCCACGACCTTTTCCCGCGCGCCGACAGTAACCAGTTTCATCGCCGTCGGCGCCCGGTGATCGGTCATCGCATAGTACATAGGCATGAAATGGGTCTGATAAGTCTTCACCGCCGACCCGAACTCGGCACGCGCCTGCTCTTCGGTCAGGCCGACCGTGCCAATCGGCGGATGACTGAACACGACCGTAGCGATATTCGTGTATTCGAGCTTGCGATCCGGCCTGCCCCCGTATAAACGATCGGCGAGTCGGCGTCCAGCCGCGATCGCCACAGGCGTCAACTGCGCGCGCCCGGTAACGTCACCGATCGCAAACAGCCCAGGCACGTTGGTTTGCTGAAAGGCGTCGGTGGGCACATAGCCTTCGTCATCGGTGGCAATGCCGGTATTTTGCAGCCCCAGGGTATCGGTAGCGGGCTCGCGTCCAATGGCCCAGATAAGCGTGTCGAAACCTGGCATGAGCGTGCCGGTATCGCACACTATCTCCAGACCGTTGCCCTGTTTCTTCAGTTCCGCAACCTGGGCGCGCGGAATGATCTCGATGCCGGAATCGATCATTTGCTCCATCAGCGATTCGCGCAGCATCTCGTCGAACGTGCGCAGCAAATGCTGTTTGCGCAGCAGCATCGTGACTTCCGCACCGAAACTGCGCAGCATGCCGGCAAGTTCCACGGCTATATATCCCGCTCCGATCACTGCCACCTTGCGCGGGCAATCCCGTAACTCGAAAAAGCCGTCGGAGGTAATCCCGTGACCGGCACCTGGCACCGACGGCACAGTGGGACGGCCGCCAGTGGCTATGACGATATGCTTGGCCGTGTAGTGTTCACCGTCTACCGCAACGGTGTGATCGTCGACGAACTGTGCAGTGCCGGCAATTGCCTGCACGCCATTATTGGACATGTTGGTATCGTAAAGCCCATTCAGCCGGCGAATGTATGCCTCGCGTTTTTCCACCAGCGAACGCCAGTCGTGTCCATTCACCTCCAGGGTGTAACCGTACCCGCGCGCCTCGTGCAAGGCGTGACCTAGCGTGGCACCAAACCACATGATTTTCTTCGGCACGCAACCGCGGTTCACGCAAGTGCCGCCAAGGCGGTCATGCTCGATGACCGCACAGCGCGCCCCGTAACTGGCGGCGCGATTCGCAATGGCAATACCGCCGCTGCCACCGCCGACTGAGATCAGATCGAATTCGTGTAGCGCCACTAGTGTGCTGTCCCGAATGTTTGTCACGTGCCGGCCCGGCAACTCGCTAGTAAAATACCGGGCCTGGCAAAATGCGCAATGTAGCACAGCCCCGATGCACGAGACCGCCCAACCACCGCCGCAATCCGCGCCGCCGCACCGGCTGCTCGAGTACGCAAGGCTGATTCGCCTGCACCGGCCGATCGGCACCTACCTGCTGGTGTGGCCGATGCTGTGGAGCCTGTGGTGGGCCGCGCAGGGGCTGCCCAACCTGAAAATACTGGTCGTGCTGTTGCTCGGTGCCGTGCTGATGCGCTCGGCAGGTTGTGCGATAAACGATTTCGCCGATCGCAATCTCGACGGCCAGGTAGCGCGCACCAGGGACCGGCCGCTTGCCGCGGGCACGATCAAACCATGGGAAGCCGTGCTGGTGTTCCTGGTGTTGTCGTCACTCGCGTTCGCACTCGTCCTCACCCTGAACACGCTGACGGTGTGGCTGTCACTCGGCGGCGTGCTGCTGGCTTTAGTCTATCCGTTCAGTAAACGCTACACCCATCTGCCCCAGCTGGTACTGGGCGCGGCGTTCGGCTGGGCGGTGCCGATGGCGTGGGCGGCACAGACCGGCGAGCTCGGCCGTCTGCCCTGGCTCGTCTACATCGCCGCGGTGTTGTGGGCGGTGATCTACGATACGTTGTACGCGATGGCCGACCGGGAAGACGACGTTCGCATGGGTGCGAAATCCACCGCCATCCTGTTCGGCGACGCCGACCGGCTCGCGGTCGGCATCCTGCAGATTCTGCTCCTGTTGACACTGTTTCTCATCGGTATCAACACCGGTATGAGCGGCTACTACTATGTTGCGCTGCTGGTGGGCGCGGCGTTGTTCGATCATCATCAGTGGATGATCCGCGAGCGGGAATCACAAGCGTGCTTTGACGCTTTTCTGCACAACAGCTGGTTCGGCATGATCGTGTTCTTCGGTATCGTGCTGCACTACCTGTTAGGTGCTTGAGCACGTGCCAGCGCCCACACGTGCACCTCGGCGGCACCGCCGCGCAGCAACAAGCGGGCGAGCTCGTCAACGGTAGCGCCGGTCGTCAGCACGTCGTCGACAAGCGCAATTCGGCACCCTTGAACCGGGCCGCGCACGCTGAACGCCGCGCGTACGTTACGGCGCCGCTCGCTGGCGTTCAGCTTCGTCTGCACAGGCGTGGCGCGGTTGCGCTTCGCCAGACCCCTAGCCACCGGAATCGAGGCCGCGCGACTCAGCGTCCGGGCCAGAATCAGGGCCTGGTTGAAACCGCGCTCGCGTAGCCGGCTGGCATGCAGCGGTACCGGCAACAGGCAGTCCACGGGGCACGACGGCTGAACGGCGAGACGCTCGACAAGCAACTGCCCCAGCAAACGACCGTATTCCAGGCGGCCGCCGAACTTGAAACACTGCACCAGGTGATCGAGCGGAGGCGCGTAGACGAAAGCCGCATAGGCGCTTCGGTACTTGGGTCGCCGCCGCAGGCAACGCCCGCAAGTGGTAGCGTGACGCACACCCGTGGGCTCGGGCAGCGGAACGGCACACAGGTCACAGCAATACGTGTTGGCGGGCAATTCGAATGCACAGGCGGCACAGATATCGCGCCGATCCGAACCGCGCCCCCCGCACAGCAGACAATGCGGAGCGTAGAGAGTATCAGTGACGCGCTGCCACAGCCTATTGTAAACCATACGCGAATCCCTGCAGTTGACAGTGTCCAGTCATCCACTATGATCGAGCGCTATCCCCCCATCTGGCAAGACCCCATGCACGGCAGCGATATCCGGCACGACTGGCAGCGAGAAGAAATTGCGGCGCTGTTCGCGCTGGCGTTCAACGATCTGTTGTACCAGGCGCACGGCGTGCACCGCGCTCATCACCACCCCAGCACCGTGCAGATAAGCACGCTGTTGTCGATCAAAACCGGCGCCTGTCCGGAAGACTGCGCCTATTGTCCGCAAAGTTCTCACTACGATACGCAGATCGAACGCGAGCGCCTGCTGCCCGTGGACGAGGTAGTGGCAGCGGCACGGGCCGCGAAGCGCGCCGGCGCAACCCGCTTCTGCATGGGTGCCGCCTGGCGCAACCCGACCGACAAAAACCTGAACAAGGTTATCGAGATGGTCGGCGCGGTACGCGCGCAGGGACTGGAAACGTGCGCGACGCTGGGCATGTTGAACGCCGGGCAAGCCTCCCGTTTGGCCGCCGCCGGTCTGGATTATTACAATCACAACCTGGATACGTCGCCAGAGTACTACGGCAATGTCATTACTACCCGCACCTATCGAGAGCGCCTCGACACCCTGGCTCACGTGCGCGATGCGGGCATCAGCGTGTGCTGCGGCGGCATTGTCGGCATGGGCGAAAGTGCCGCTGACCGGACCGGGTTGCTGCAGCAGCTGGCCAACCTGCCGCGGCATCCCGAATCGGTGCCCATCAATCTGCTCGTGCAGGTAGAGGGCACACCGCTACACGGCACCGCAGCGCTGGACCCAATCGAGTTTGCGCGCACTATCGCCGTGGCGCGCATTCTCATGCCCGCTTCCGTGGTCAGGTTGTCGGCAGGGCGCGCGCAAATGAGCGACGAATTGCAGGCCTTGTGCTTTTTTGCCGGTGCAAACTCGATCTTCTACGGCGACAAACTGCTTACCACCGAAAATCCGGAACAACACGCCGACCGCCAGCTGTTCGCCCGGCTGGGTCTGCACACCGTGGGCGAGGGCAACGCTCCAGACGCGGCAGCCTGACCACCTTCGTGCAACATGTAAGTTAACGCTACCCCGGTGTCCGGCTCTCTAGAAGAATCGCTGAAGCTAGGGCTGGCGCAGCGCCGCGCCGACAACCGGTTTCGCGAACGACGGGTGAGCGAGTCCCCCCAGCAACCCGTCATGCGTGTCGATGGGCGGCGCCTGCTGGCTTTCTGCAGCGACGACTACCTGGGTCTGGCCAACCACCCGCGAGTGGTCGAAGCAGTGATCAGCGGCGCAAAGAAATGGGGCGCCGGCAGCGGCGCATCGCCTTTCGTCAACGGCCACACCAAAGCTCACCGGCAGCTCGAGGAAGAATTCGCGCAGTTTGTGGCACAGCCCCGCGCGTTGCTGTTCTCCTCAGGCTACATAGCCAACCTGGGCATGCTGGGGGCGCTCGCCGGACAGGGCGACGAGGTACTGCAGGATAGCGGTAACCATGCCTCGCTGATGGATGCCGGCCTGCTCAGCGGCGCCCGTGTGCATCGCTACCGGCACGCCGATCCTCAGTCGCTGCTGGACGAACTGCAGCAAACCGGGCCCGGGCGCAGGCTTGTCGTGACCGAGGGCGTCTTCAGTGTAGACGGCGATCTCGCGCCGCTGGGGCAATTGGCCGACATCTGCGCGACCCGTGCGGCAACGCTGGTCGTCGATGATGCACACGGTTTCGGCGTGCTGGGTGACAAAGGGCGCGGCACCTGCGAAGCCCAGGACGTGCAACCCGATCTGCTGATGTGCACTCTCAGCCAGGCGCTGGGCACAGCCGGCGCGTTGGTTGCAGGCAGCGAAACCATGATCGAGGCGCTGGAGCAGAACGCGCCCGGCTATGCATGCACTGCGGCCTTGCCCGCCGCACTCGCGGAAGGCGCGCGCGTTGCATTGAAATTGCTGGAAACCGAAGCCTGGCGGCGTGACACCGTGTGGGCGCTGGCCGAGCGCTTCAAGGCGGGTGCCCGGCGCCTGCAATTGCCGTTGCTCGATTCCCCTTCGCCGATTCAACCGCTGCTTGCAGGCAGCAGCGAGTCAGCCAGCCGCTTGAGTGACGCGCTGGTCAAGGCAGGCATTCTGGTAGCGGTTATCCGCCCACCGACCGTCACCGAGGGACAGGCCAGACTGCGCATAACGGTGAGCGCCGCGCACACCACGGGACATATCGATTCGCTGCTCAGCGCCCTCGCGGACGTATGGGAAAGCATGCCGGGCGGCGATCAGGATACCGCGCAATGGCCATGACAACGGCCCGCAATCGGCCGCAACGGTCGGCTCGGGGAAAGTCGCTCGCGAGGAGCCGCGAGCGGGCTGGGTAATCCGGATCACGGGTCAGGCGCTGCGCGACAGACGTACCCGTACCTCACCCATGTCGATCTCCAAATTCTGGTCCGATGCCCCCATCAGCGGCGCGAATTTCTCCACCGAGCCGGCATCGGGTTCGATCTGATCGATGAAGCCTTCCTCGATCAGCCACATGGCAATGTTCAGGTTCTGTGTCGGGCTGGTACCCAAGCCCAGCCCCGGGTCGTCGGTGTACGAACCGCTGCGCCGTGGCACGGAGCGCAATTTGCGCAGATTCTCTTCGGTGCGGGCGGCCACGACCCGGCCGCCGCCGGTGGCGACGGCCTTTTCCAGGCATTGCAGTGCGAGGTCCACGAATTCGTCGAACTGCTGGCAACGATACGCACGCGGCGTTGCGATGCCGACGCTGAGATCGCTGAACGACTGCGTGGAACCGCGCATGCTGCGCAGGCGTGCCAACACCCGGCGGGTCAGCATGCGCGCCGACACCGGGTTGGTTTCGCGCGCGAGCACGGCAAAACGTGTGTTGTCCAGGCGCGCGATCGTATCCTCGGTACGTACCGATTTCTTCAGGCAGCAAACGAACTGCTGCACCAGAATATCTCCCAGGGTGCGGTGCGGCTCGCTGACCGCGTGCGCCAGTTCGTCGAGTTGGAAAAATATCAGCCCCAGATCGCTACAGTGGCGTTGCGCAAACGCCAACTCCTTCTCACCTTCCATGACGAACAGACGGGGCCCCGGCAGGCCGGTAACCGGGTCGCGCAACTCCCAGCCGGCCAGGTCGGCCTGGATGCCAACGTGCTCATACTGCGCGCGTTCCGCCTGGTTCATCTGTCACTCCGGAGTCGGTTTTACATCGTCAAATAACCGACGCTTTAAGCAGTGGTTGCAACTGGCGTGCCCAGATCCGAAATGTTGGCGCATGTTACTATAATCTGCATTAAAATCAAATGATTATAAAACTATGTAAAAGTTATTTAGAGTTTCGAATAAGCACGATATCAGTTTCCGTCACAGAATCTTGGCGCCGCAATTCTGTCCAGGACTCACAGCAGGCCACTCTCGGCAAACGATACCGACTCGCCGTCGCCGATCACGATGTGGTCGAGCACGCGCACCTCGACCAGCGCCAGCGCCGCTTTCAACCGCTGCGTTATACGCGTGTCGGCGGCGCTGGGCTCGGCCACGCCGGAAGGGTGGTTGTGGGCGAATATGGCTGCCGCCGCGTTCAAGGCGAGCGCCCGCTTGACCACCTCTCGCGGGTAGACGCTGGCGCCATCGATGCTGCCGCGAAACAGCTCTTCGAAGCGGATTACCCGGTGGCGGTTGTCCAGGAACAGGCAGGCGAACACCTCGTGCGGCAAATCCCGCAACCGTGTGATCAGAAACCGCCGCGTATCCTCGGGCGAGCCTATGCAGGCACCCTTTTCAAGGCGTTCCAGCAGCTGGCGGCTGGCGATCTCCAGGGCGGCCTGCAGTTGCACGTAGCTGGCCTCACCGAGCCCGCGCAGCGCACAGAACTGCTCCGGCGAAGCGTGCAGCAGGGCGCGCAACCCACCGAATCGAGTCAAAGCGCTGCGTGCGACATCCAGCGCCGATTGTCCCGCCACCCCGCTGCGCAGCAGGATCGCAAGGAGTTCGGCGTTGGAAAGCACGCGTGCGCCACGTAACAGAAGTTTTTCGCGCGGCCGCTCGCCGCGCGGCCAGTCGGAAATAGCCATATGACCTCCCTGTCGTGGCTCGTCCCGGTGATTTCGTCAAGGTAGTACCTGATCGAGGTTGCAGACTAAATCGACCCCGCGGCTAACACAACCGCGCGGCTGGAGTACACTTCCGCCATGCAACAACTCGCCAACCGACACGTACTGCTGGGAGTGACCGGCGGGATAGCGGCCTACAAAAGCGCGGATCTGGTGCGCCGGCTTGCCGAGGCGGGTGCGCAGGTACGTGTGATGATGACGCGTGCGGCGACCGAATTCGTCAGCGCGCTGACTTTCCAGGCGCTGTCGGGCAACCCGGTGCACACCGAACTGCTCGACCCGCGGGCGGAAGCCGGTATGGGCCACATCGAACTGGCGCGCTGGGCCGACCTGATCGTGGTGGCGCCGGCCAGCGCCGACACCATCGCGCGCCTGGTGCACGGGCGCGCCGACGATCTGCTCACCGCGGTGTGTCTGGCCAGCGATGCCGCACGCGCCATGGCACCGGCGATGAACAGGTTGATGTGGGCCAACCCTGTCACGCAGGACAATGTGGCGGCGCTGGCCGCGCGCGGGTGGGCAATCTGGGGTCCCGGCGAAGGTGACCAAGCCTGCGGCGAAACCGGCCCCGGGCGCATGCTCGAGCCTGCGGATATCACCGCGCGCGCCGCACAGATATTCGCCAGTGAGCTGTTCACCGGGCAGCGCCTTGTGATAACCGCCGGACCGACCCGCGAGGCGCTCGACCCGGTGCGCTATCTCAGCAACCACAGCTCCGGCAAGATGGGATTCGCGCTGGCCCGCGAAGCGGTGGCCGCCGGCGCGCAGGTCACCCTCGTCACTGGCCCAGTACATCTGGCGAGCCCAGAGCGGGTGACTCGCGTCGACGTGACCAGCGCCGGTGAAATGCACGACGCGGTACTCCAGCGCGCTGGCGACTGCGACGTCTTCATCGCCACCGCAGCGGTGGTCGACTACCGCCCGGCCAGCCCGGCGGCGCACAAGATCAAAAAAGACCGCGACACCATGACCGTGGAACTGGTGCGCAATCCCGACATACTCGCCGAGGTCGCGGCGCTGGAACATCCGCCATTCACGGTAGGCTTCGCAGCCGAGACATACGCCGTGGAACGCTATGCCAAAGCCAAGCTGGATGCCAAAAACCTGAACATGATCGCAGCAAACCAAGTGGGAGGCGCGGATAGTGCGTTCGATGCCGACGACAACCGACTGCAAGTCTATTGGCCGGGCGGCTATGCGAGTATCGAGCGTGCCAGCAAAAACAAAGTGGCGCGCCAACTGCTGGAACTGATAGCGGAACAACTGCACAAGGACTGAGACACCAAGCCCCGATCCCTGCTCCGACACGGCGCCGCCGTGTCCCTCATCGTTTTGCTCACTGCCTGCTCCGGCTATAATCGCGCGCTTTGCAGTGTCAAACGCCATGCCCAGTATCGATCTCAAGATTCTCGACCGCCGCATCGGCGGCGAGTTTCCTTTGCCTGCTTACGCCACCCCGGGTTCGGCTGGCATGGATCTGAGGGCCTGTCTCGACGAGCCCTTGCAACTGGCGCCCGGCGACACGCAACTGATCCCGACCGGGATCGCGATTCACATTGCGGACCCAGGTTTCGCAGCCGTCATCGTGCCACGCTCGGGCCTCGGGCATAAGCACGGCATCGTGCTCGGTAACCTGGTCGGCCTGATCGACTCAGATTACCAGGGCGAGTTGTTCGTCTCCTGCTGGAACCGCGGCCAGCAGGCGTTCACTGTGGAGGTCGGCGAACGCATCGCCCAGTTGGTAATCGTACCGGTGGCACAGGCGGAGTTTCGCGTGGTCGAGAGTTTCGATAATTCACAGCGCGGCGCCGGCGGTTTCGGCTCCTCCGGCCGCCAGTAGAGGACTGCAGATGGAAGTACCCGCCAGCATCTTTCGCGCCTACGATATTCGTGGTGTGGTTGAAGACGCGTTGACGCCCGACGTTGTCGAGCAAATCGGTCGAGCATTCGCCGCGCAGGCGCGCGCGCAGGATTGCTTGAGTGTGGTGGTGGCACGCGACGGACGCCTGTCGGGTCCGCGGCTCGTGCAATCGCTGAGTGCCGGACTGATGGCAGGCGGTTGCGACGTAATCGACATCGGCATGGTGCCTACGCCGGTGCTTTATTTCGCCACCCACCTACTGCGAACGGGCACCGGCATCATGGTCACCGGCAGCCACAATCCACCTGCCTACAACGGCCTGAAAATGATGATCGGCGGCAACACGCTGGCAGGCGACACCATCCAACAGCTGTACCGGCGTGTGGTAGAGACTGACCTGAGCGAAGGCGCAGGCACGCGCAGCGAGAAGCGACTCGACGAAGATTACATCCAGCGCATTGTCGGCGACATATCGCTGGTGCGGCCACCGCGTATCGCGATTGACTGTGGAAACGGCGTTGCGGGTGCGATCGCTCCCGAGCTGTTTCGCCGGCTGGGCTGCGACGTGACCGAAATGTACTGCGAAGTGGACGGCACGTTCCCGAACCATCATCCCGATCCGAGCAAACCTGAGAACGTCGCCGAATTGATCAGCACTGTCACGGAACAATCGCTGGATCTGGGTCTGGCTTTTGACGGCGACGGCGACCGCCTAGGTGTCATCGACGACCGCGGGCGCATCGTCTGGGCCGATCGCCAGATGATCCTGTTTGCTGAGGATGTATTGCAGCGAAACCAGGGGGCGAAAATCGTCTACGACGTTAAGTGCACAAGCCATCTGGCACCGGCAATCCGCGCCGCCGGCGGCGTACCCGACATGTGGAAGACCGGGCATTCGTTCATTAAATCGCGATTGCGCGAAACCGGTGCGCTGCTGGGTGGCGAGATGAGCGGGCACATTTTCTTCAAGGAACGCTGGTACGGATTCGACGACGCGCTGTATGCCGGCGCCCGGCTGCTGGAGATCCTGAGCTCGCGCACACAGACGGCTGCAGAGGTGTTCGATGCGATCCCCGACAGCATCAACACGCCGGAGCTGAATGTGAATTTTTCTACCGAAGGCGACAACTTCCAGTTTATCGAACGCTTCATACAGCAGGCTGATTTTCCGGACGCGCAGTTATCCACCATCGACGGCATACGCGCCGACTACGCCGATGGCTGGGGACTGGTCCGGGCCTCCAACACCACGCCGTCACTGGTGATTCGTTTCGAAGCGGCGAACGACGCTGCGCTGTCGCGCATCCAGGACGAATTCCGCAAGGCCATGCTGAGCGTCGACGCTGGCATCGACCTGCCGTTCTGACCATGCGCGGCTGGTGTCCTGTCCTATAGACACGCTGCCATTCTGCGCGTCGCCAAGGGTCAGCTGCAAGGCACGCGTGCCAAGGCATAGCTCTATGGCTTAAGCGCATAACGCCGCAGATGGCCCTTATGTACACGGACGTAGGGTATGCAGATATTGCAGGAGCAACTATCTGTGGCGGCGCGCCCAACCAATTTGATTTCTTACATGACGGGAGCGTGTGTCGCGCCCCATGCGGTCTTGCGACGGTTTGAAATAGCTGGGGGGCTATTCCTGCACCGCCGACGTCTTGCCCTGGAACGCGGCACGCGCTCAGAATGATCAATTATCTATGGGACAGGACACTAAATCGTGATTCAGCAAGCCAGACAGACGGCCCAGGTACTCAACGAAGCGCTGCCCTACATTCAACGCCTCAGCGGTAAAACCGTGGTGATCAAGTACGGCGGCAACGCCATGGTCGACGCTCCCCTGCGCGAGAGTTTCGCGCGCAACGTCGTGTTGCTGAAACATGTCGGTGTGGCGCCGGTAGTGGTGCACGGCGGCGGCCCGCAGATCGGTGAGCTGCTGGAGCAACTCGGCAAGGAAAGCCGCTTCGTGCAAGGCATGCGCGTCACCGATGCGCAGACCATGGACATCGTGGAAATGGTGCTGGGCGGCCAGGTCAACAAGGCCATCGTTGCACAGATCAACAAAGTAGGCGGCCGCGCTGTAGGCCTCACCGGCAAGGACGGCGGACTGCTGCGCGCGCGACCGATGAGACTCACAGGCAAGGACGCCGGTGTGGACCTGGGTCAGGTCGGAGAAGTCGAGTCCATCGACCCAACGCTGGTGCATCTGCTCGCCGGCGGCGATTTCATTCCGGTTATCGCACCGATTGGCGTCGATGCAGACGGTCTCGCCTTCAACATCAATGCGGATCTCGCTGCGTGTAAAATCGCCACGGTGCTGGGCGCCGAAAAGCTGCTGTTGCTGACCAACACACCCGGTGTGCTCGATGGCGAGGGCGAACTGTTGACCGCGCTGTACGCAGGCGATGTTAAGACATTGATCGAGGCTGGCACGATCGCCGGAGGCATGCTGCCCAAAGTCCGTTGCGCGCTGGATGCACTGGATACGAACGTCGCTACCGCCACCATTCTCGATGGCCGGGTCGCCAATGCCGTGCTGCTGGAACTGTTCACCGACGCCGGTATCGGCACACAGATCCGTGCGGGATCCTCGGGCTAGCCCCTATGTTGTACGCTGCTCGCGTCGCAACCGTCGAGGACAAACATCCATACTCGGCGCCAGCAGCGAATGCAGCTGTGGGATCGAATCTCGCGCACACCTGAAGAGCCGGCACTGTTCGAGCGCTATGCCAAAAGGTACGCGCGCGCGGAATCTGATGTCCTGCTGCAAACCGAACTCGCGGCCTGCGGATGCGACTACGGCGCCACCAGTTGGACGACTCGCGAACTCGCCTCCACCCGGCGGGTACTCGAAGAAGAACTGGCCCGCGCAGATGAGCTCGAACATTTGCTGTGAGCGAATGACACGCCCCAGATACTCAATCGCAGGCGCGCCACCGAACAAAGATTTTTGCGGTGCGAACTGTTTCACGCCAGACCGCTGCCGGTCTGCAAATCGTGGCGGAGACGAGCCGTCTACCGGCGCAGCGCACGTAACTCCCGGTAGCGCATCAAATCGGCTTCGAATTGCGCGACGATGTTTTCGCGCTCTTCCTTGCGCGATTCCAGCGCTCTGCTGTGGGCGTCAAATTGGCCGGAAACGCGCCGGTGATCGATCGCCAGGTTGCCCGGAATCGGTTGCCGCTCGGCCTGCAACCTCTTCATCTTGGAGTCGAGCTTATCGTACTTGACGCGCAGATCGTCCAGCGTCTTGGTGGCAAGCGTGATCGCTGAATCGACACTGGCCAGGCGATCGTCCCGAGCGATGATGAGGTCACGCTCAGTGGGAAACGTCTCCAACAGGATCTGATCACGCACCGCCTGCGCGCGCTCGGTACGTTCACGCTCCGCCTGCAGTTCTTTCTGGCGGCGCTCCTCTTGAATTTCCTCCGGGGTCTTGGCGCGGCGCACATTCTCGCGCACGATTCCGCGTTCATCCAGCAGCTGGTGACGCTTCGTCGATTGATCGGGGGGGATCTGGTCGCTGTAGAAAACGTTGCCGTCCTCGTCCACCCACTTGTAGAGTTTCGCAACTGCCGGTGACGTAAACATCATCAGCAGGGCCAACGCCGCTACCCCATGACGATTTCGTATCGGTCTCATTTTGCCTTCCTGGGTCGCATCAATCGCACTGCGATGAAAGTCAGTGTATTCCCGTATCGGCGCCCTGAACCGTAAATTTAACTCAAGGTGACGGGTTCGTCACGCCGTAGCGGCGACGATACCGCTGTACTGCGGATTCGGCCTCGGCGTATCCGCTGTGCTCATGCAGATAGGCCAGAATATCGTCCAGCGTGACGATGCTGATAACGGGAATACCATAGTCCGCGCTCACTTGCTGCACGGCGGAAACCGACTCCTCTCCTACTTCCTGCCTATCGAGTGCAATAATCGCACCAACCAATTCGGCCCGCTGCGCGGCGATGATTGCCGTTGCCTCGCCAATTGCGGTGCCGGCAGTGATGACATCGTCGATCAACAGTACCCGCCCGCTCAATGGCGCGCCCACCAGATTACCGCCTTCGCCGTGATCTTTGGCTTCCTTGCGGTTGAAACAATAGGCTACGTCGCGGTCATGGCAGCGTGCAAGAGCCACCGCCGTGGTGGCGGCCAGGGGTATGCCTTTGTAGGCCGGGCCAAACAAAACGTCGAAGCGGATATCCGCGGCCAGGATGGCGGCGGCGTAGTATTCGCCGAGCGCGGCCAGGGAACGGCCCGTGTTGAACAATCCCACGTTGAAAAAATACGGACTGACGCGCCCTGACTTGAGGGTAAACTCTCCGAAGCACAATACCTCGCTGGCGATCGCGTGGGCGATGAATTCCCGGCGAAATGACTCCATACGAACTCCCGGACTGATCCGCTGGGTGCGCTATGATACCGCCGCCAAGCCGGCGGCAGACTGCCGGACAGTTTAGCAAACGGAAATCTCGAGCGAGTTCGTCCGGTATGCGCATCATCACCCTCAATGCCAACGGCATACGCTCCGCCGCGCGCAAAGGATTCTTTCAGTGGCTCGGCCGGCAACGAGCCGACGTGGTTTGCGTGCAGGAAACCAGAGCCCAGCGCGCGCAGTTGCACGACCCCGTATTTCATCCGCGTGGCTTTCACAGCGTTTATCTGGACGCGGAGAAAAAGGGCTACAGCGGCGTGGCCATTTACAGCCGGGAACGCCCGGCGCACATAGTCGAAGGCATCGGTGATCCCGAGGTGGACCGCGAAGGCCGCTATCTGGAGGCACGTTTCGGCAATCTCTCGGTCGTTTCACTGTACGCGCCTTCAGGCACCTCGGGTGACGCGCGACAACAGTTCAAATACCGCTTCATGGATTTATTCATGCCGCGCTTGCGCAGACTGCGCCGCCGTCGCGCGGAATACGTAATCTGCGGCGACTGGAATATCGCGCACAAGGAAATCGACCTCAAGAACTGGCGCGGCAACCGCAAGAACTCCGGGTTTCTCCCCGAGGAACGTGCTTGGATGGATACCCTGTTCGGTGCGGCACGGTTCGTCGATGCGTTTCGGGTCGTCGAACCGGGCGCCGAGCACTATACCTGGTGGTCGAACCGAGGTCAGGCCTGGGCCAAGAATGTCGGCTGGCGCATCGACTACCAGGTGATCACACCCGGGCTCGCGCACACGGTCCGTGCCGCCAGCATCTACAAGCGCAAACGGTTCTCCGATCACGCGCCGCTGACCATCGACTACGACTGGTGATCGCCATGCAACGAGCGACGGCCGGTTACGGGTAATTGTGAGCGTCCAACGCAACTGGGGACAGCTGGCCGGCGTGGTTTTCAGCACGCGTATGCTGATCGCTCTGCTGATGGGTTTCGCCTCGGGTCTGCCGCTGCTGCTCACACTTACCCTGTTGCAGGCCTGGATGAAATCGGCGGGCGTGGACCTGACAACCATAGGCCTGTTTGCACTGGTCGGTCTGCCGTATACAGTGAAATTCCTGTGGGCGCCGTTTCTCGATCGCTTCACGCCGCTCGCGATGGGACGCCGCCGCGCCTGGCTGCTGCTGACGCAGCTGGCGTTGATCGCGGCTATCGCGTTGATGGCTTTCGCCTCTCCGCAGGATTCACCGTTCGCTCTGGCATCAGCCGCTCTGCTGGTGACTTTTTTTTCCGCCACCCAGGACATCGTCATCGATGCCTATCGACGCGAGGCGCTGCTCGATGAGGAACTCGGTCTTGGCGCGGGTCTTTACGTGCCTGGTTATCGCGCGGCAATGCTGCTGGTCGGCGGCGGCGGGCTGGTGCTCGCCGATCAGATCGGTTTCTCCGGGGTCTATCTGGTGATGGCCGCCCTGATGGGCATCGGCGTCGTCACTACGCTGCTGGCACCGGAGCCGCGGGTTGCCGTGCCGCCGCGTACTTTACGCGATGCGGTCATCGATCCGTTCGCGGAGTACTTCAAACGCGAGCACGCGCTGCTGATTTTGCTGTTTATCGTGCTCTACAAGCTCGGCGACCAAATGGCCAGCCACATGACTATCCCGTTTTATCTGGAGATGGGCTACTCAAATACGGAGATCGGCGCCGTAGTGAAAACGTTCGGCGTGGTTCCCACGCTTTTCGGTGGGGTGATCGGCGGCATTCTCATGCTGCGCATCGGCATTTATTCCGGATTGTGGGCATTCGGAATCCTGCAGGGTATTTCCACGGCCGGCTTCATGATCCTGCTCTATACGGGACACGATCTGGCCTGGCTGGCCGCGGTCATCGGATTCGAAAATCTCAGTGCCGGAATGGGCACCGCCGCGTTCATCGCGTTCATGGGCAGCTTGACGAACAAGCGCTTCACCGCCACGCAGTATGCGCTGCTGACCAGCCTGATGGGCGTGCCACGGGTATTCGCTGCGGCGCCGACCGGCTACCTGGCGCTAACCGCTGGCTGGGAAGTGTTTTTTCTTGCCTGCGCGTTGATCGCGATTCCGGGTCTGGTACTTCTGGTGAAGTTCCGCGGCTGGCTGAATAGGGAATAGTGGGGACAGTATACTTATTTCGCCTGCAGGCCCGAGTGGCCACGAAATAAGTATACTGTCCCCCCAATTCAGGCCACCCGATACACACCACCGCGCCTCGCATCACCCGCACCAGCCACCCCCTGCTCGGTATCCATCACACAGTGCACACCGCCGAAGAACATGTTCTGCTCAGGCCAGATTTTGTGCTCCGGCCAGGCCTGCAACAGTTCCTGCAACGCCTGTGGATCACCCTGTTCGATATTCAGGAAACCGCGCTCGCAGTGAATGCGACGGTGTGCAACCGCGTCTTCGATCGGCATCCGCAACGCCAGCAGGTTCATCAGCACCTGGAGGATCGCGGTCCGTATCCGGTTGGAACCACCCGAGCCCAGTACGATGCGGCGTTGCTCGCGGGAGTCGCGGATCACGCTGGGCGCCATCATCGAGGTCATACGCTGATCCTGCTGCCAGGCGTGAAAACCGTGGGGATTCAGATCTTCCTCGCCCAGCATGTTGTTCAGCATGATACCGGTGCCCGGCACGATGCTGCCGCAACCTTCCCCGTTGGATAGGCTGAGCGATGCCGCATTGCCGCGCGCATCTATCACGCTTATGTGCGTGGTGCCGCGCAGAGCGCGCGCCCGGCCGGCGACCTCGGCGCGATAACGTGCAACGAACTCGGCATCCAGCAGTGCTTCGCTGGGCGCCACCGGTTCGGACATCGCAGCGACCCGCGCCTCGTTGGTCAGGGCCATGACGTCTGCCAGATGCTTCCAGTAACGGGTGGTTTCCCACTCGGTCAAGTCCGCGGGCGCATCCTGCAGCAACTTGAGGGCGAAGCCAATCAAGATTCCGCCCGAGGAAGGCGGCGGATTCGTCAGCAACTGCGCATCGTGGAACTCAATGCTGAGCGGTGCGCGGCGCTGCACCGTGTAGGCACGCAAATCGTCCGCGCTGAGCTGCCCGCCGGCATGGTTCTGCTCGATGATAAGCTGAGCCAGTTCTCCTTCGTAAAACAGGCGGTCACCCTCGCGGGCCAGGGACTCCAGCATGTCCGCCCAATCGGGGGAGCGCACCTTATCGCCCTCGCACAACAGACTCGCAGCGTCACCATCACGTGTGTACACACCGCAAGCGCTATCGGTGGCGGTGTAAATAGGTGCGACGACACTCAGGATATAAGCCTGCAGCGCGTTCAGCGCCACACCCTCGCGCGCCGCCGTAACGGCCTGGGCGACGATATCGCCCATCGGCATATGGCCGAGGTCCGCGTGCACCGCGAACATACCCCGCACCACGCCCGGTGTTGCGATCGCACCGTTACCGATGTGGAACTCCTGGGTCGCGGTGCCGAAATCGACGGTAACCGGATAGAAATCCAGTTCGTCCGGGACACGCCGCCGGCGCGGCGTGTGCACGAAGAAGTCGTATACGCGATCCCCGTGATCTGGGCTGGCGGCGAGAAGGAACCCGCCGCCGCCCAGTGAGGCCAGTACCGGCTCGGCGAGACAGGCGCTGCAGAGCGCCGCCAGCGCCGCATCGAACGCGTTGCCACCCTCACGCAGCACCGTGCAGGCAGTCTCTGCCGTAAGCGGATGACCCGCGGCGACCGCGCCTTTAGCGTTCATCAATGCAGCACGAAACTTTCGCTCACACCCTCAGCTGCCAGCGGTTCGGGCGACGCGTGATGCACAATCATGTGCCAGCTGCCCTCCATCAACTGATAAATGTTAGTGGCCAGCACAGCACCCTGATACTCGCCGTTGACGGAAATATTCTCGCGCACGACGTGAATCGACAACAGCGCGTCCTGGGTATATTGCTCGTCGCTCAATTCGCAGCGTAACCGGTGTTCTCCGGAAAACACCTGTTGCCAGCTGTGCTCGACCTGCGCGCGCCCCTCGAGACGTTCCGACCCGGGATGAATGCACACCACACGATCGTCGTCGGCCCATACTTCCATCATGGCGGCCAGATCACGACGCTGGAACGCGTCGTAGAACGCCGCTTCGGCGGCCTGCGGTGTCGCGAAAACCTCAGCCATTCTGCGGCCATGGCGAAGCAGCTCCGTAGCGCTCGATATACATGTCGATCGGCAGCCTTGTCTTATCGGGAAGCATCAGTTTAACCCGCACGTGGTATGTGCGGCTTTTCCAGCCATCGACGCTGTTGCGCACCCCGTTCGGGCATGCAGTATACAATCCAGGGTAATGAACGGACCCACCGACCGCCTGTGTGCCTTGCACGATCTCGATGATCCCGGCTCGGCGGTTTTTCCGCTCCCGCACGGCAGCCATATCGAACAGATAATGGTGATCCGTCAGGGCAACGACGTATTCGGTTATTTGAACAACTGTCCGCACACGGGGGGGCCCCTGGATTGGGTGCCGGGCGTTTTCCTGGACATGGAAAAGCGTTTTATTCAATGCGCCACACACGATGCACTGTTTCGGATCAGCGACGGCGAATGCGTGCACGGGCCGTGCCTGGGGCAGTATCTGCAGCCCGTTTCTTTGGACTGTGACGACGGCTGGATCTGCTATCGCGGGGGCTGACGGCGAGCAACCCTGCGCCAATGGGCTCAATACACAGCACGCCAGCCGAGATGGAAGACCACGTCCGGCGCGCTGCCCACATGGATATCCTCGCTGACCGCGATGTGTACACGCGAATCGCCGAACGCACGCAACCAGCCGCCCATGGTTAGCTGTGCACTCTCCCCCAGCAGGTCCGTATCGCTGTCGTATAAAGGTCCGTGGACTGCAAGCTCCACTTGCAGCGCCAACCACTGGACCGGCAGATATTCGCCGCCTGCGCGGCTGAACCAGGTCCAGTCGCGCTGCTGTGCGGCCAGCACCTCGCCCTCGCCCATGATCAGCGCACCACCCGCGGCATAGCCCGCCCAGCGCGCGGCAAAGCGCCGCCACCCGGCCAGCCACAGTGCCACATCGGGCGCGCCGCTGCCGGTCAATCGGGATACGCTGCCGGTGGTCGTTTTCAATTGCGCCCAGGCGACGGAACCGTGGTTCGTCGCCGTGCCGACCGGCCGGCCCAGCGTCACGGCGATATCGCCCAGGCCGCCGCGCGCATCGTCGAATTGCAGAACAGTCACACCCTCGTTCGTGTATTCGAAACTCAGACGATCCCCGGGTTGCCCGTCGCGTCCGCCGTCGGGGAACCCGAAAAAATCGTGAAATTCATCGATGAACGAATCCAGACTTCCACCGTCGTGTTCGACGTACGGGACGCTGACCTCGATCAGCCAGTCCTGCAACGCGTAACCGAAACGCAGCGTCAGACGACGGCTCTCGGCATCGACGAACAGGCGCTCGTCATCATGCTTTTCGTCATGCAAGGTATTTGCGGCTTCGAAATCGATACCCAGGGTCAGTCCACCGCCGGCACTGGGAAACAGGTTGCCAGTGTCCGGCAATCCGTGCACTGCGACCAATGGATTGCGATCGGATGTGGCGAAAGGCGACGGTGCCTGCGCTGGCGCGGCTTGGGCGCCCAGCGACAAGATCAGCACCCCGGCAATGCGCGGCCAACCGTACCGCGACGAACAAACCTCATGGCGCACCGCGTTGCGGGTGTGCTCACCAGTCTTCGCTTGCAGCCGCTGTGAACCAGCCTGTGCAGTGCTTATCCGGGCAGGCAGGCCAGCCAGTCCTTGCTGTCGTCGGCGAACACCAGAAATTCCGGATTGAGCAGCGATTCTCCGGTGTTGTAGCGCAACGTGCGCAGCTGCGTATCCGTAACCCGCCCGCCTGCCTGCTCGACGACGCACTGCGCGGCAGCAGTATCCCATTCGCAGGTCGGCCCGAAACGCGGGTACAGGTCGACGCTGCCTTCCGCCACCAGACACAGTTTCAACGAACTGCCCATGCTAACCAGTTCGTGAGGTCCCAGCGCAGCCAGAAACTTCTGCAGACTGTCGCCGGCGTGCGAACGGCTGCCGGCCACCCGAATCGGATCGCGCACCCGCGGTGCGACATGAATCGCCTCGTTGAGCGAATCGCCATGCGCGCGCCAAGCACCGCCACCTCGATAACCGAAGTACGTCAATGCCAGGGCGGGTGCATGAACCACACCCAGGATCGGTTCGCCCCGATGCACCAGAGCGACGTTCACGGTGAATTCGTCGTTGCGTTTGACGAATTCGCGCGTACCGTCCAGGGGGTCCACCAGCCAGTAGGTGGACCAGGCGCGGCGCTCGACGAAATCTATCGCCTGCGATTCCTCGGACAGAACCGGGTAGGCGGGCTGCATGTCCGCCAGCGCGGTGCTCAACAGGCTGTGCGCGGCCAGGTCCGCCTGGGTCAGCGGCGACTCGTCCGCCTTGTGCGTTACTTCGAACGCAGTGGCGTAAACCTCGAGGATTTCCTCACCCGCCTGCAACGCGAGTTGCACCACGCATGGCGCCATGGCGGCAAGAGATTCTTCATCAGGCGTCATGAAAACGGTGCCGCTGACCCTTGGATTTCGCGAAGCACAGCGCCCCCGCTTACCAGAAGTCCCGCAAGCTGCCGCTGTGCTTGAGCAGATATTTCCCGTTGCGCTGTTTGCGGGCAATGAAATTCAGTTGCTGTACGAGTTCGCTGGGTGCGTTGCGTGCCGGCGTCAAGGTGATCGCCGCATTGAAGCGTCCGTCCTGCTGCACGCGCACTTCGCCCTCTGCGGCCAGCGAACCGCCTTCGCCACGCAGCTGCGCACGATGCCCGCGTTCGGTGGTGCGCACATCGACACGGTAGTTCCCCAACATGGTTTCGAATGGCGATGTCAACGTGGCTCGATCCCAGGTCACTTTGCCGGTCACCGAGTGCAGCACGCCATCGCGCACGGTAACCCGTTCCAGATCGGTCCTGATGTCACCACTGAACTCGGCGATCGGCAAAGGCATGAAATCGGCCAGACGGCGCGCATCCATACGATAGCTGAAATCGCGTAAATGCAATTCCCGGTGCAAGTCGGCGGACACCCTGCCGTCGGCCGGCCCGCCCGCGTACTGCGCCTGCACGCCAAACGCAACTTCGCCCCACAGTAATCTGGCCGGGAGAAATCGCCAGTGCACATCGTCGGCTACGGCATCCTCGAGCTTCACCCGCCGCGCGCTGCCACGCCAGACACTACCGCCAACGCCGCTCAACTGCGCCGGGCGCGAATCCACCCAGCGCAGCAGCTGCGCAGTTGGCAATGTAGCCACCAGCGCTGCTGCGTAGGCCAGGATCGCGAACATTATGAGATAGCGTTTACGCATTGCCGGTTACTGCTCTCTACTCAACGCCAACGACGCGTTTACCGTGGCCGCGTCGCGGCGCGTGACACTCACGTCGACGATCACCAGTTCACCGCGGCGTTCAATATCCGCCAGCATGTGTATCAGGTGATCGAAGGGTACATTTTCGAACTGCGCCGCCGCACCATCGCGGCCGCGCGGCTCCAGGCGCGCGGGTGCGGGCAAGCCGCTGGAACGAACCGCAGCGTCGAGCAGCAGGTATGGAGCCTTACCGGTTTTGTCGACGCGGCTTGTGTCGCCGCGTAACTGTTGCACTTCGCCCGCCGAGGTCTGCATCCACTTGAGCAGCGTTCTCTGACTCTGCAGGCGGGCACGCTCTTCTTCGAGCGTGTTCCACAGCGGTTCGGCAACCAGCAGATACAGCAACACCGCAGCGGCTACCAGCGTGGCGCCAATCACGCCGGCACGTTCGCGTGGATTCATGCGCTGCAGCCACGCGCTCACGATGGATCGGCCCGCACGATACGCAGGCGGCCGCGCACTTTCTGCTGATCGGATTTTGCCGACTCGATGCTGGCCGACAACGCGCGCACCTTGGTGATCTCCTGTTGCAGCGCATCCAGATTGCGTAACTCGCGCGCTTCCAGGTCCAATTCCAGGCGCCCGCGCCGGTAGACCAGACCATTGAGTTGCACTTCGGTCAACGCGGCCAGCGGTCCCGAGGCGGCGGTCAGCAATTCGAGGAACCCCCCGTCGGTGCGCTGTTCCTTGCGCAACGCGAGCAGTCGCTGGCGCATTTGCGCGCGCGGATTCACGACCCGGCGCAGGTCCGGAAACGTGCGCTTGAGCACGGCTTCTATTTCAACCTGCAGGCGTGCGTTCTCGGTATGGATCTGGCGGTACTCCATGACGCCGAGCGTGCACACGAGTATCAGCAGCACCGCGGCCAACGCTGCACTCAAACGGTATTGCCGCAGCACGCGCTTGATCTGCGTGCCCGGACTGTAGTCGGACTGCAACAGGTTGAGCCCGCGGACGACGCCCGGCGCCAGCACCCCGAGCACGCTGTCGACGGGCCGTAACTGCACGGCGTAACCGCGCAGATCCTCGATTGCCTGCGGGTCGCCGTAAAACGCCAGCGGCACATCCTTGTCAGATTCCGTCGGTGTTTCTCCGCGCGCGGTTTCCAGCAGCAGCGGTAACGCGTCCAGTTCGGTGGCAAAACCGCGGGTCGTGCCAAGACGCACCAGTGCACGCTGCCCGTCAACCAGCACCGTCCAGGCATCTTCACCCAGCAATTGCGCCTCGCTCAACACGCGAACCGCCTGAATCCCGGCCTTGTTCAAACGTTCCAGCAGACGATCCATGAAGGAACGCAGCACCACCACGGTTGGATAAACGCCGTTCGGGTCCGGGCGCCCACTGACGAAGTGGTAAGCGCTCACATCCTCCACCAGCCCTTCTTCCAGAGCATAGGGGATGGCCGCGCGCACGCGGTTGCGGTTACGCCCGGGCACCCTGGCGCCGCTCAACAAAGCGTCGGCACCAGATATGATCACAACGACAGAGCGACCCGTGCATGCTGCAGCCGCTTCGGTGAGGCTGCCAGTGCGTATCTCACCCGGCACCTTGCCACGCGCATCGACTACGGCCCATTCCACCGCATCATCGCCTCCGGCCGCGGTAAACCGCAGTAACAGCTGACCCGCCATCAGTCGGTACCCCGCATGCGCTGGTAGACACGCGTCACGCCGTTGCCGCTGCGCTGCATCCAGCTGGATACCTGCAAGCGGATCGGGCCCAACTCGACCTCGCCGCGCATTCTGAAGAATCCGCTGTTCACCGACAGACTTGCCTGATCGACCTCCTGATCACCCTGCAGCGTATGGTTCGTGAACGCCTCTACGTTGTCAAAGG
>Ga0224508_10000497_pt1 | contig 38979 bp, 37 predicted proteins | sample SF_Jan12_sed_USG_4_FD_170157 | JGI IMG/M metagenome (GOLD analysis project Ga0224508, IMG submission 170157) | Sediment microbial communities from San Francisco Bay, California, United States - SF_Jan12_sed_USGS_21 | ecosystem: Environmental > Aquatic > Marine > Sediment | place: USA... | reverse complement strand
CGCCGTCCTACGCACCATTCTCGAATTGGTCGCGGTCGTCGCCTTTGCCGCCGCGGCATACGGCGCCATGGCCGTCGTCACGCCAAGCCGCGAAGGCCAGGTGGTCGCAATCGCCCTGATCAACGCAAGCGTGCTGTGCCGGGCAATCGCCGCCGTCGCCCGCATGCTGCTTGCGCCACGCATCGGAACCATGCGGCTCATCCCGATCGGCGACGAGACGGCGAATTACAGCTTCGTCTGGATTCGACGCCTGACCAATTGGACGATCTACGGCTACTTCATCATTCAAGCCGCCCTGCCGCTCGGCTTGCCGGCCGCCGCACAGACAGCGTTGATGAAGTTACTGGGGCTGATCGTGGCGCTCCTGCTGGTCATGCTGCTGCTGCAAAACCGGCAAGACGTGGCATCCGCGATCCGCGGCCGAGACGGACAATCGCTGGCCATCCTGCGCCGGCGGATTGCCGAAATATGGCATTTTGTCGGCATCGTTTTCATCGCGGCAATCTATGGTGTCTGGGCGCTGGAGATTCCGGGCGGATTCGAGTTTGTCCTCCGCGCCACCTTGATGAGCCTGGTGATCCTGGGGATTGCCCGCGGTTTGATCATGCTCGAGCGTCCGCTTGTTCGCCGCGCCTTTTCCTTGACCGACGAACAGAAGCGCCGCTTTCCGGGGCTCGAGGCCCGCACCAACCGCTATCTGCCGGTGCTGCAAACCGCGATCAAGATCGTTATCTATGTCGCCACCGCCTTGGCCCTGCTCGATGTCTGGGGGCTCGACGTCTTCGCCTGGTTCTCCGGGCCGGTCGGCAGTCTGATATTGGGCCGCCTCATCACCATCGGCGCCATTATCTTTTTTGCCCTGGTGGTCTGGGAATTGATCAGCGCCGGAATCGAGCGCTACCTCACCGCCACCGACCGGGAGGGCAACACGGTCAGCCGCAGCCAACGCGCCCAAACGCTGCTGCCCTTGCTGCGCAATTTGGTTCTGATCATTCTGGCGCTGATGGTCACCCTGATGGTGCTTTCCGAACTCGGCGTCGAGATTGGGCCCCTGATCGCCGGCGCTGGAATTCTCGGCCTCGCGGTCGGTTTCGGCGCGCAGACGATCGTCAAGGACTTCATCACGGGATTTTTTATCTTGATGGAGGATTCGGTCGCGGTCGGGGATTTTGTCGAATTGTCGGGTCACATAGGCAAGGTCGAGGCGATGTCGATCCGGTCGATCCAGCTGCGCGACGGTTTGGGCCAGGTGCACCGAATTCCCTTCAGCTCGGTCACGACGACCACCAACAAGAGCAAGGATTTTTCCTTCGCCCGGTTCGACATCGGCGTCGCGTACAGCGAAAGCATCGACCGCTGCATGGACGTTATGCGCGAGGTCGGCGCGGAAATGCGGGCCGACCCGGAATATGCCTCTGTCATCATCGCCGATATCGAAATCCAGGGTGTCCAGAGCTTGGGTGATTCAGCGGTCGTGATCCGTGGACGGTTCCGGGTGCAGCCCGGCAAGCAGTTCGGCGTTCAGCGGGCCTATCACCGGCTCATCAAGAACCGATTCGACGAGGAAGGCATCGAAATTCCCTTCCCGCACCGCACACTGTATTTCGGCGTGGACAGCCACGGCAACGCACCGCCGGCGCGCATTGCAATGCAGGACGCGACCGGCGGCGACGACCAGCCGGCAGTATCGGACCGTCCCAAGGAACCGAAGCGGCGCGCCGAAGGAGAACGGGGCGGCGCGGGCGAAGACGCGGGCGAAGGGGGCGAGGGAATGTAACCACCGGCGGCGTGGTTCACCCCTGCCGAAGGACGAACAGCGCCTGCGCCGCCAACAAGTTGGCGAACGGGCCCGAAGCCGACCAGTCGAGGGCGTTACCGTTGCGGTCCAACGGCACCGCTCGCTCCACCTCGACCCGCAGGTCGCGGCACAGCGCGAGAAAATCCTTGATCGTGCACAAATGGATGTTGGGCGTGTCGTACCACAAATACGGCAGCGTCTCGGTCTGGGGCATCCGACCGCGCGTCATCAACCGCCAGCGCACCTGCCAGAACCCGAAATTCGGCACCGACAGAATGGCGTGCCGGCCAATCCGAACCAGGTTCTCGACCACCCGGTGCGGCTGGCGCGTCGCCTGCAAGGTTTGGCTCAGCACCGCGTAGTCGAAGGCGCCGGCGGGATAGTCATCCAAATCGGTATCGGCGTCGCCCTGGATCACCGACAGGCCCTGGCTCACGCCTTCGTTGACGCCGGCCATGCTGAGTTCGATGCCGCGGGCATCGACCTGTTTGAAGTCGCTCAGATACCGGAGCAGCGCCCCCTCGCCGCAGCCGACATCCAGTACCCGGCTTCCCGCGGGCACCATATCGGCGATGAGCTGCAGGTCGACGCGAATCGCCGCGCGGGCATCGTTCATCGGCCGAGCCCGCGATGTTCCGCGCAGCCATTGATGAAGCCTTTCAGAACACGGATGAATTCGGGTTCGTCGAGCAGGAAGGCGTCGTGGCCCTGGTCGCTTTCAACCTCGACGAAACTGACATTTGCGGCGACCGCGTTCAGCGCCTGCACGACCGCACGGTTCTCCGACGTGGGGAACAACCAGTCGCTGCTAAACGATATTATGCAGAACCGCGTCTTCGTGCCTTCGAAAGCAACCGGCAACGAGCCGCCATGTTCCGCCGCCATATCGAAATAATCCATGGCCCGGGTGATATAGAGATAGGCATTGGCGTCGAACCGATCGACAAAGGTCGATCCCTGGTGGCGCAGATAGCTCTCCACCTGGAAATCCGCGTCGAAGCCAAAACTCAGCATATCCCGGTTCTGCAGGTTACGGCCGAACTTGCGATGCAGCGCCGCCTCGGACAGGTAGGTGATGTGCGCGGTCATGCGCGCCACGCCGAGCCCTCTGCGGGGCATGACGCCATGCGTCATGTAGTCGCCGCCATGCCAGTCCGGGTCGGCCATGATCGCCTGCCGCCCGACTTCGTGAAAGGCAATGTTTTGTGCGGTGTGGCGAGCCGCGCCGGCGATCGGCACCGCGGCGAACACGCGGTCCTTGTACCGGGAGGCCCATTCCAACACCTGCATCGCCCCCATCGAACCGCCGATCACGCAGAACAACTGGTCGATGCCGAGATGGTCGAGCAACATCGCCTGGGCGCGCACCATGTCGCCAATCGTGATAACCGGAAAGCCAAGGCCGTACGGCTCGCCGCTTTCGGGATCGATTTCCTTCGGCCCCACGGTGCCGAGGCAGCCGCCCAGAACATTGGCGCAAATGATGAAGAACCGATCCGTGTCCAGCGGCAGGCCGGGCCCGACGATCAATTCCCACCAGCCGGGCTTGCCGGTGATCGGATGGGTTTCGGCGACATACTGATCGCCGGTCAGCGCATGGCAGACCAGAATCGCATTGCTCCGGTCGGCGTTGAGTTCGCCATATGTGCAATAGGCCATCGGGAACGGCCCCAATGCGGCGCCGCAATCGAGGCGCAGCTGCGTGTCGGCGCCCAACTCGACGCGATGGCCGGGCAGCGGGACGTCCGCTTGGTTCGGCGCCGGTGATATCGCCGAAAGGGTCGGATTTACGGGATTCTTTGGCTTGGAAATCAGTCCTGTCCCCGCCGGTTGCTGAGGGCCGGGTACTTTTGGTCCCGTGGCCAACGGTGTCAATGTTTTCTTTGATTTCTACCCCGCCAGGCACTAGAAGTGAGCGGCTTTTCCGATAGGTATGTAGGGCGATGAACGACTCCGGAACGACCCTGGACGATCTGCGGCGCGACATCGATTCGATCGACGCGGAAATGCATGCGCTGATCATACGCCGGGCAGCGCTGGTCGATCGGATCCGCGCGGTGAAAAGCCGCGATTCGATCGCCCCCATTCGCCCGGGCCGGGAAGCGTTGATCCTGCGCCGTCTGGCCAGCAAGCATAACGGCGGTTTTCCCTTTGGCGCGATCGCCCGTATCTGGCGCGAGATCATCGCGGGCATCACCAGGATGGAGAAGTCCGACTATGCGGTCGCCGTGTTCGCGACCGGCGAAAATCCAAGCTACTGGGATCTGGCACGCAACGCCTTCGGCAGTGCCACCCCGATGACGGCCTTCGGCAGCGTGCGCGAGGTCGTCGGTGAGGTCATTGAAAAGAAAGTCACGCTAGGCGTCCTGCCGTTCCCGCGCGAAGGCGACAGCGATCCTTGGTGGACGGGACTCACGGCGCCCGACGGTCCTCGCGTTTCATACCGCCTGCCGATGAGCCCGATCGCCGACAACAATGGCGCCGCCGCATTGGCGCTCGGCTATATCGTGCCGGAGGCGAGCGGCGGGGATAAAACACTTATCGTTCTCGAGACCGCCGAAACCGTGAGCCGCACCGGATTGGCCGCCATGCTCGAACGCGTCGCGATCAAGGGGCAGCCGCACGCATCGCTGCAACAAGGCGCCTGGTTCCACTTGCTGGAGGCCGATGGATTCATCGAACTGAACGATCCGCGCCTCGAAGATCTCGGCCGGTTGTCCGGCGTCGAAGGGTGCAGCGTGATCGGCGCCTATGCGACGCCGATCGACGGCGCGGAGGCCCAAGGATCGATGCCGTGACGACGCCTACTCCCCGCCCGGGCGTACTCTCGGTTGACCCTTATATCGGTGGCCTCCATTCGGTCGACGGCTGCGACGAGGTCATCGTCCTCGCATCGAACGAGACGCCCATCGGCCCAAGCGCGAAAGCCGTCGCCGCCTACAATGCCGAATGCGGAAGATTGCATCGCTATCCGGACGGTCACGCCACCGATTTGCGCGCCGCGATCGGCCGCCGGTTCGGGTGCGACCCGGAGCGGATCGTCTGCGGCGCCGGCTCCGATGAGTTGATACAGATGCTGATCCGCGCCTATGCGGGGCCGGGCGACGAAGTGCTGTACAGCCGGCATGGCTTTTCGATCTACCGGATTTTCGCGCTGGGCGCGGGCGCGACGCCGGTGGCGGCGCCGGAAAAGGTGCTCACCGCCGATGTCGACGCGTTGTTGAGCAAGGTCACCGAGCGGACGCGGCTGTTGTTCATCGCCAATCCCAACAATCCGACCGGCAGCTACCTATCGGCGCCGGAGTTGCAGCGGCTGCGGGACGGGCTGCGCGACGACGTTTTGCTCGTCGTCGATTCCGCCTATGCGGAATACGTATCCCGCAACGACTACGCGGCGGGAATCGAAATGGTCGACAGTCATGACAACGTCGTCATGACTCGCACCTTCTCGAAAATTTTCGGCCTCGCGGCGCTCCGGCTCGGCTGGGTGTATTGCCCGGCCGCCGTGGCCGATGTGCTGAACCGGCTGCGCGGCCCCTTCAACGTTAACGCTGCCGCGCAATCGGCCGGAATCGCCGCGATCGAGGACACCGCACATCAGGAAGCGAGCCGGGCGCACAACGACCAATGGCTGCCATGGCTCACCACGGCGGTGGGCGCGCTCGGCCTGACGGTGCACCCCTCGGTGGGAAATTTCGTGCTGGTCCAGTTCGCGGGTCCGGAGGCGGCGGACGCGGCCTACCAGCACCTGCTTAGCGCCGGCATCATCACCCGAAAAATGGGCGGCTACGAGTTGCCGGACTGTCTGCGTGTGACGATCGGGCTGGAAAGCGAAATGCGCGCCGTGGCCGATCAACTTGCCATGCATCTGAAAAAATCATGAGCACCGACGTGATCTTCGATCGGATCGCCATCATCGGCCTCGGCCTGATCGGCTCGTCGCTGTGCCGCGTAATCAAGCGCGACGGATTGGCCCGCCATGTCGCGGGACACGCACGGAGCGCCGAGACGCGCGAGACGGCGATGGCGCTCGGCTTCCTCGACAGCGTGCATGACGACGCGGCGGACGCCGTGCGGGACGCGGATTTGGTGGTGCTGTGCGCGCCGGTCGGCGCCAACGCCGCGATCGCCAATGCCATCGGTCCGGCCCTGAAACCCGGCGCGGTGGTCAGCGATGTCGGATCGGTCAAGGTCGCGGTCATCCGGGACGTGGGCCCGCACCTCGCCGAGGGTGTCCATCTCGTACCCGGCCATCCGGTCGCCGGCACCGAACATTCCGGCCCGGAATCGGGATTCCCGGAGCTCTTCGTGGACCGGTACTGCATCCTGACACCCCCGGCCGGCACCGACCAGGACGCGATCGACCGCGTCGTCGCGCTGTGGCAGCGCGCCGGCAGCAATGTCGAGTTGATGGATCCGCACCACCACGACAGGGTTCTCGCCATCACCTCGCACCTGCCGCATCTGATCGCTTATACGATCGTCGGCACCGCGAGCGATTTGGAGAACCAGCTCCTCCGCGAACGGGACGACGAGCAAGATGTCGTGGAAACCCGCGAGGTCATCAAATTTTCGGCCGGCGGTTTTCGCGACTTTACGCGAATCGCAGCCTCCGATCCGGTGATGTGGCGCGACATTTTCCTGAACAATCGCGAAGCCGTGATCGAATTGCTCGGACGGTTCGTCGAGGATCTGACCGCCATGCAGCGCGCCATCCGCTGGGGCGAGGGCGAAACCCTGGAAGACGTGTTTACCCGAACCCGGGCGATCCGGCGCGGCGTCATCGACATGGGTCAGGCCGGCTCGTTCAACCCGACCGAGCCGGAAAAGGAATAGGCGGCAGCGCGAACAGCCGCACGAAGCCCAGATACAGGCGGCCATCCTGTGCGGTGACGGGAATGGTCAGAACGCTGCCCTTGCCGTTCTTGTCTGGCTTCGCCAGGAGCGCGAGGGCGATCCGCGACGTTGCCGCCGCCTTGCGCCGAAGCAACCGGGCCTGTTCGAGGACATCGATCGTTTCGATATGGCCGCGAATATCCGCGGTCAGAGCGCCGAGCGGCCGCATGCGTTCGTCGAGCGAAACCGTCCCCTTGGCCTCAAGATCGAGCGGTCCCCAGGCCAGCTTCACCCATTCCAGATCGACAATTCCACCACCGGCGCGCCACCGATCGAACGCCGCATGATCCAACCGTGCCGGGAGACCGCCCCGCAGCGTGCCGTGCGCTCCGAGGTGGGCGAGATCCGGCCCCAACGCAAAGGCCGCGCTGTCGGCGAAATGGGTGCGCTCGACCATCAGGGTAACCTGCAAATCGGGATTTCCGCCCGGCGCCGCGTCGAGGCGCAGGCGAATTTGCTGGATGGTCGACACCGCCTTGCCCTCGGGCGCGCGTATGCGCAGCGCGCTCACGTCCAGCGCACCTTTTTCGAGGCCGCCGGCCGGCGAGGCGCGGCCGATGAAGACCGCGCTTTCGGCCTCCCCCTGAAAGGCACGGCGGCGGCCCTCAGCAGTCAGCGCCACCTCGTGCGGCCCCTCGAATTCGAGGCGGTACCAATACCAGTTCCAGGGCGCTATCTCATGGCTGAGGCGGCGGCCTTTCCAGGACCAGCCCTGCTGCGAATCCGCATATACCGGGTCCGCGACCGTCAGCCGCAACGCCGTGGGAAATCCGGTCACCGACACCGCGCCATGGGTAACCGTATGCCCTTGCGCCTGCCGCGCTGCACGCCAATCGGCAAATCCGTCTTCCAACAATGCCGCGGCATAAAACCAATAACCGGCATAGGCACCGGCCAGCAGAACGAGCCCGATGGCAGTCACCAGGAGCGCGCGGGGCGAAATGATGGACATGACTTACCGCACTCCTTATAAGTCCGGCCGTCGCGGGCACAGCATTCGCATCACGTTCCCAACTCAACGATCGGCCGGCTTGCGCCGCAAAATCCCGAATGAACGAGCATTCCATCGAGCCGGCACGAGCACGTTTCATGGCGCTTCCGCCATCGGGCGATTTCTGGGTGTTCGGCTATGGCTCGTTGATGTGGAATCCGGGATTCGACCATACGGATGCGGAACCCGGATTGATCCACGGCTATCACCGGCGGTTCTGCCTGTACTCCCATCGTCACCGGGGCACCGAGGAGCTGCCCGGCTTGGTGCTCGGTCTCGCGCCCGGCGGCAGTTGCCACGGCATGGCCTTTCGGGTCGCACGGGAAAATGCGGAAGCGGTACTCGCCTATTTGTGGGATCGCGAGATGGTCCAATACGACTACCGGCCGACCAGCGTGAAGGTCCGGCTGCGAACCCGGCCCGTCGTCGCCCGCACTTTCGTCGTCGATTTGCGCGGCGCAACCTTCGCCAAGTCCTTGGATTTCGATCACACCGTTCGCATGATCCGCCGCGCCCGCGGCGAGCGGGGAACCAATCGGGACTACCTGGCCCAAACCGTCGCTCATTTGCGGAACCTTGGAATTGCCGACGGTCACTTGCGCCGGCTGCTGATGTCCGTCGACGCCGCCGACCGCGAAAACAGCTAACACGGCCCCTGTCACGACCAGTGGCATCGCGGCCGATCTTCGGCGATCACGCACATTTGCTGTAGCCGCAATTGACGCACACGTCGCAACCTTCCTGGCGGATCAGCGACGCCGCACCGCATTTCGGGCACTGCCGCAAGGGTGACTGGCCGACCGTAAGCCGGATTGCGCTCTCATCCTGGTCGCTGAATATCGGCTCCTGAGCCGGCAGGAATCCGATTTCGATCATGTGCCGCTCGATCACGCCGCCGATCGCGGCAAGCAGGGACGGGACATATTTGCCCTCCATCCATTGACCGCCCCGCGGATCGAACACCGCCTTCAACTCATCGACGACGAAGCTGACATCGCCGCCGCGCCGGAACACCGCGCTGATCATCCGGGTCAACGCCACGGTCCAGGCGTAGTGCTCCATGTTTTTCGAGTTTATGAAGACTTCGAAGGGCCGCCGCCGCTCGCCCTCCATGATATCGTTGAGGGTGATATAGATCGCGTGGTCGCTATCGGGCCATACCAGTTTGTAGGTGCGGCCGGTGAGGGAATCCGGCCGCTCTAGCGGCTCGGTCATATAGACGATGCCGCTGTCCCCCGCGTCCCCGACGCCCTGCATCACCGTCGACGTCTTGCGGGCCTCCTCCGCGACGGACAGGACTGCACCGGTGACCGGATTCGGCCGATAGGTGGTGCAACCCTTGCATCCCGTGTCATACGCCCGGTGGTAGATATCCCTGAAGGCATCGAACGAGATTTCCGGCGGCAGATTGACGGTTTTCGAAATCGAACTGTCGACGAATTCCTGCGCGGCCGCCTGCATCGCCAAATGGTCTTCCGGCGCCAGGGTCTGCACATCGGCGAAATACCCGGGCAGCGCCGCGGTTTCGCCAAAGTGTTCCCGAAACAAAGTGTAGGCGTGGTCCGCCACCGTATGCGTTCCGCGCGTGCCGTCCGGATTCAGCACCTCGCGTTGAAACTCGTAGGCGAAGACCGGCTCGATGCCGGACGAAACATTCCCCGCCAACAGGGAAATCGTGCCGGTCGGCGCGATCGACGTCAGCAGGGCGTTGCGAATGCCGTGCTCGGCGATCGCATCGCGAATATCGCTTTCAAGGGCGGCGATGCTCTCGCCCTGCAGATAGGCATCGCGATCGAACAGCGGGAAGGCGCCCTTTTCGCGGGCGATCTCCACCGAGGCGAGATAGGCGGCGCGACGTATCGCCGCGAGCCATGTGCGCGTCAGGGCGACCGCCTCGGCGCTGCCGTAGCGCACGCCGCATAGGATCAGCGCATCCGCAAGCCCGGTCACGCCGAGCCCGATGCGTCGCTTGGACTGCGCTTCGTGCCGCTGCGCTTCGAGCGGGAAATCCGAGATGTCGACGACGTTGTCCAGCATCCGCACGGCGATCGGAACCAGCGCCGATAACGCGTCCAGATCGAGCGCCGCGCGGTCGGTGAAGGGATCCCGCACCAGCCGGGTCAAATTGATCGAGCCCAGATCGCAAGCACCGTAGGGCGGCAATGGCTGTTCGCCGCACGGGTTGGTCGCACGGATTTCCTCGCAATAATACAAATTGTTACGCCGGTTGATCTGGTCGATGAAGATCACCCCCGGCTCGGCCACATCATAGGTCGCCCGCATGAGAGCATCCCAGAGCGCCTGCGCCCGGACGGTCTTGTAGGTCTTGGCGTCGAAAACGAGATCCCAATCCGCATCGCCCTCGACCGCCTTCATGAAGGCGTCGGTCACCAGCACCGAGAGATTGAACATCCGAAGCCGGTCCGGCCGGCGCTTGACGTCGATGAATGCCTCGATGTCCGGATGATCGCACCGCATCGTCCCCATCATGGCGCCGCGGCGCGAGCCTGCGCTCATAATGGTTCGGCACATAGAATCCCAAACATCCATGAAACTCAGCGGGCCGGACGCATCCGCGCCGACACCGCGAACAGGCGCGCCCTTCGGCCGTAACGACGAGAAGTCGTAGCCGATGCCGCCGCCTTGCTGCATCGTCAGGGCGGCCTCCTTCAAATGGCCGAATATGCCGCCCATATCGTCCGGGATAACACCCATGACAAAGCAATTGAAAAGCGTGACCGAGCGCCCGCTACCGGCGCCGGCAAGGATCCGGCCGGCCGGCAGGAACTGGAAATCCTGCAACGCACCGAGGAAGACCTTGCGCCATTTCGCCGGGCTCTTCTCCGGCGCGGCCAGGGCGGACGCCACACGTTTCCAGCTATCCTCGACGCTCACATCGACCGGCGTGCCGTCGGCCCGCTTGAGACGATATTTCATGTCCCAGATTTGATGGGAAAATGAACTCAGCCGATCCATGACCACTGCCCTATAGCCCTGGTTAGAAGCTAGTCCGTTAACCCCGGCAGGTCAATGAATGTTCTGTTAATGTTCTCTCAATTGCGCGGCTATCGCCCGGCCAGCTGCGCCGCGCCAGCCCGTTCCAACCGGCGGTTCGCCGTCTCGATGCGATCCTCGAGCGTCGCCATGAATTCGCGCCTGCTGAGCCCCGGCAGGATTGGCGGCAGATACTCGACGACGATTGTTCCGGATCGTTTTGCAACCCGGCGCCTCGGCCAAAATTGACCGGAATTCAGCGCCACGGGCACCACGGGCACCCCGCACTGCATGTAAAGAGCGGCCACTCCCGGCAGGTACGGCCGTTCGTCCCCGGGGATGGTTCGGGTTCCCTGCGGAAAGATGACGATGACCCGCCCGGCGGCGAGCCAATGGCGCGCCTCTTGCACCATTCGCTTGAGGGCGCTGGCGCCGCCGCTGCGGTCGATGCCAATCATGCCGACCTTCCAAAGAAACCAACCGAAACAGGGAAACCAGAACAGTTCGCGCTTGAGGACGTAGGCGCAATCCTCGAACAATTTGTTGTAGATCAGCGTGTCCCACGCCGATTGGTGCTTCGAGGCGACGATGAACGCGCCCTCGGGCAGGTTTTCTTGTCCGCGAACCTCATAGTCGATGCCGGCCACTACCTTGGCTATGACGATGCACGATTTCACCCAGGCCCAGGCCATGAACCAGAACATCCGGCGCGGCAGTATCAGCAGCGGCACATACAGCGGGCTGAGAAACGTCGACCATCCATAGAAAACCACAGAGAATGCCAGCGACCTGATTGCATCCATCGACCGATTACCCACCCAATAATTCATCAAATTCCCGGCGCAGAATGGCCAATAGATACTTGTTGTATTCCCCAACGATCAAGCTCGCCGTGCCGGGCCACCGCCACCATTCCTCCAGCTTGACCTGCTCCGGAAACACCGGAAAGGGCAGGGTTCGGATCGCCGGCATACGCGCCCGGAATTCGACCAGACTGCGCGGCATGTGATAGCTGGCGGTTACCAGATAGATCGATTGGTAGCCCTGCTTGCGCAACCAGTCCGCGGTTTCCTCCGCATTGCCGGCAGTGTGATCGGCGCTGTAGCCCAAGGCGATACAGCAATCCAGCGCCTGCGGCGATTGCCGCGACAACCGCAACAATTGCTGGACGTCGACACCGCGATGCACACCCGAAACGAACAGTTTTTTTGCCACGTGCTGGCCAAGCAATTCAAGGCCGCGTTCCAGCCTCAGCGTTCCGCCGGTCAGTACGACGATGGCGTCCGCTTTCTCCACCGCGGGCGCCGCCTGCCGTGGAATACCTGCCGCGAAATAGGGAAGACCGGCCAACCAGGTCGCGATCAACGCTATCAGCGCGATCGATACAATTCGAAACGTAAAATTACCGCGCCGCATCCGACTATGTCCGAAGATTGCCGATGGCCACGGCTAAAGCATCTGCCGCAGGGTGCGCAGGACCGTCCGGCGCGCAGCGGAAGTGACAATGAAGCTGGCAAACAGGGGAACCAGCATCAGCACACACCACTGCCAGAACGCTAGCTGCGGCGTTGGCAGCAGGACCGCATCCAACCGGGTTACGAAGCGGGCGATCGCAAACAACGTCAACACCGCCACGATGGCACCGAAAAGGCTGCCGATCAGGGCGATCCGAAACGCCTGTCGCTGAAATTGCCGCGCGATGTAGTCGTCGGTGGCCCCGATGAGATGCAATACCTCGATGACTTCCTTGTGAACCGCCACGCCGCCCTTTGTCGCGAACACGACAGCGCTGACACAGGTACCGCCGATCAGGGCGATCACCACCGCGGCCAACGCGCCGAGCGCGTGAACCAGCGATAGGATCTGATCCCGCCAGAATTCATGGCTATCCAATCCGGCGCCCGGCGCCGCTTTTTGCAATTGTTCGGCGACCGCAATCAGATCCACCGTCTTGGTGCGGTCGAGCGTGACATCGACGACCCGCGGCAGGGGCAGGTCGCCGGCATCGAAATTCGCTCCGAGCCACGGTTCCAGGGATTTCGCGGTCTCCTTTGCCGGTATCGCCTTTACCTTGAGAATGCCGGGCGTCTCCCTAAGCAGCTTGATCACGCGTTCGACCCGCGCGCCCTCACTGCCGCCTGCTTTCTTCTCCGCCGGCGGGATCTGCACCGTGAAGCTGCCGGTAAGATCGCGATTCCAATCCGCCGCAACCCCCGCCAGCAGCATTGCGCCGGCCATCATAACCGCCGCGAGATAGACCATCACCCCGACGATCCAGGGCAACAACCGGGTCGTGGATTCCTTCGCAAAGGGCAGGACATCTTGACTACGGGCCATCACGGTGCCGCCATCGCCCCTCTTAGCTCCAGCACCCCATCCTCAAGATGCAACACCGGATGGGAAAACCGCGACACCAGGCTTTCGTTATGGGTCGCTATGATGACCGTGGTCCCCATGCGGTTCAATTCCTCGAATAGATAAAGCAGGCGCACCGCGATGGTGTCGTCGACATTGCCGGTCGGTTCATCCGCCAGCAGCAGGTTCGGATGCGCGATGACCGCGCGCGCGATCGCAACGCGCTGCTGCTGACCGCCGGACAGCGTCGGCGGGCGGGCATTCAAATGATCGGCGAGCCCGACCCATGACAGCAGTTCGGTAACATGTTTTTGGATCACTTCTTCGCGTCCACCGGAAACGCGCAGCGGCAAGGCCACGTTGTCGAAGGCGGAAAGATGGGAGATCAATCGGAAATCCTGAAACACAACGCCGATCCGGCGGCGCAATTGCGGCAGCTCCCGGGACGGGATTTTGGTCACCTCCCGTCCGAACAGGTTGACGAACCCGCGGCTTGGACGGCAGGCCAGATACAGGAGCTTGAGCAATGTGGATTTGCCCGCCCCGCTGGGTCCGGTAACAAAATGAAACGATCCGGGTTCCAGGGTAAAGTTGATATCGCTCAATACCTCTGGACCAGCTCCATAGCGCATGCCCACGTTTTCGAAACGAACCACCGTCTATGCCGTGTCCCGAATTAGGAAATTACTGGCCTCGTAGCCTTGAAATGGGCCGGAAAGTAAGAGCGCTCTGGGTCGGCAACATGGCATGGACACTGCCGTGCGTAAAGCACCGCCGTTGTTGCAACCGGACTCCCGACCCCGTAGAATCCCGATGATGCTTTTATATTACCATCCAAGGTTCGCAGTTTACACAAGATGATTATTACCTGCCCGGGCTGCGGTGCCAGCTTCAATGTCGACCGGGACGCTCTTGGAGCCAACGGCCGTACAGTCAGATGCAGCAAGTGCAGCCATCAATGGCTTGCCATGCCCGACGCCGCACCGATGGAACTCGACGCCCCCATCGCCGCACCACCGCCCGTGGCATCGGAGCCTCCACCGCTGCCGGAGAGCCCGGAGCCGGAGGTCGCAGAACCGGAGAGCCCGCTGCCGGATTTCGCCGCCGAACCGGAGCCGGCGCCGCTGCCTGAATTCAATGCCGAACCCGCAGCGCCGGCCGTCGCGCCGCCCGAACCGGTGTTGCCGGATGAACCGATGTTCGCCGCGGACCCCGCGCCGCCCGCTGCAGATCGAATGCCGGCGCCGCCGTCCGACCCTGTCGCCGCTCCCGAGGCAGACGCACCGGCGCGCAGCCGCAATATCGCCGCGGAATTCGGAGCAACCAACGACCCACCCGAAATGCCCTCGGAGCCCTTCCCGGAATTGGCCCAGGAAATGGCTCCGGGCGCGGCCGTGGAAGCCGGTCAACCCGCGGCTTTCGCCGCAACCGAAGCCGACGCGATCGCACAGGTACTGGCCGACCCACCGCCGCTCGACGTTGAATCGCCGGCGCCGGCGGGCCTTGAGGCCGAGGCGCAAGTCGCAGCGCCGTCCGCGGAAACCGCCATGGATGGCTTCCCTCCGCCGCCCGTCGCACCGCCCGAATCTTCGGGCGACCGGATGCCGGTGCCACCCCCGCGGCACAGCGGCCGGGGGGCTACGATTTCGCTCATCATTCTGATTGTCTTGGTGGGGGGCTTGGGCGCCAGCGCCTATATGTTCCAAAACACCATCGTCACTTGGATGCCCTGGTCCAACTCCGTCTATGCCATGGTCGGTTTGAAGCCCGATATTCTCGGCACCGGTTTACAGATTATCGAGCCCAAACCGAAGAAAAAGATCAAAGGCAATGACGAAATTCTGGTCGTGGAAGGCGAGATCCGAAACACCTCGAATCATCCCCTTTCATTGCCGCTGATGCGGGGCGCGCTCCTCGGCAAGGACGGGGCGGAATTGCATGTCTGGACCTTCCGCGCGGACCAGGCGAAAATCGAGCCCGGCGAATTGGTCGGATACAAGACGGAATTCCGCAACCCGCCGGGAACCGCCCAAAAACTCGATATCACCTTCACCCGCCCCGGCGAAACGGGGATCGCGAAAAAAGCCCCGCCGGACGCCAAAATACCCAAGGAAGCGCTGACCCCCCGGCAAAAATAGCCGCGACCGCCGGGTAATCGGAGCCGGGCGCGCCCTAGAACTGTTTCAGCAAACGATCGATGTAGTCGCGTTCGAATTTCGGCCGCTGGCGTTCGCCGGCACGGCGGCGCAATTCGTCGCGAATGCGGCGCGAACCCTGGACACTGTCCTGATCGGGAATCTCGACATCGTTGGTATTGGCGCTGCGCCCGGTCTTGTCCACGTCACGCCCGAACGGATCCTGCGCCCGGCGCGAATTGCCGAATGGTTCGGTCCCTTCGCCCGGCCGCTGGCCACGGCCCAGCTGACGCATCAGTTGCTCGGTCGCCGACCGGGCCCCCTGCTGCAACTGGTCGATGGCGCGGGTCTGCGGCGGCACTGCCTGCCCGGCCTGACCGGAGCCCAGCTGTTTGGAAGACTCGTTCATCGAGCGCTCCGCGCGGCCAAGGGCGCGCGGGATCGATTTCGCGATTTCACCCAATTGACGCATCAATTCGCCCAGACGGCGGCGCAATTTCTCCTGGGAATCGGATTCCTTCGCCATCGGGGCCGGTGATTGTTTATCGCCCTCGGGCGGCCGGCCCGTGCCCGGCGGGAAGAAACTGGGCGGCAGGCGGAGCATCGGGTTGGTCGGGGTCGAGCCACGCATTTGCCCCCGGCGCTGCGCTTCCTTGAAGGTGCGGTCAAGCAAGCCCTGCTGCTTTCGAATTATATCCTGCAATTCGTTGAGCATCTTCATCGCGCGGCGTTGCTTGCCGCCGGGACGCGCCAATTGACGCGTGCGCAGGTTCTCCAACATGTTCCGCAATTGCGACAGCATCTGCCGCGCCGCGTCACGCTGTCCGCTACGCGACAATTCCCGAATTCGGTCGAGCAGCTTCTTGATGTCCTCGCGACGGAGCGTTTGCACCCGCGCGTCCGGCGGCAAATTCTCCGCCCGTTGCTGCGGCATCGACCGCAGCTTTTCTTCGAGGGCGTTGAGATATTCGCCGAGGGCGCGCTCGAATTCTTTCAGCAGGCGTTCGATTTCGGCATCCGTCGATTTCTTCGATAACGCGTCCTGAAGCGCCTGCTGAATTTCGCGCAAGGCGCGTTCGCTTAGCGACAAATTGCCGTCTTCGATGCGCAACGCCACATTCCAGAGAAGTTGCAGGACCGCGAGCAGTTTTTGCGGGGTATCCAGTTTTTCACCGTCGAGCCGGCGCGAGACGGTGGACAAGCCGAGAAAGACCACCGTATCCCCATTGTACTGCTCGTACTCCCATGCAAGCTGTTCAAGCAGCGCCGCCACGCGATTGCGGTTCTTCTCGGGATACAGCGCCAGTTGCCGGCGGTGCTTGATGATCGCCCGGGCGACGGGATGCGTGAAGGCGCGTTCCGGCAAAACCGTCTGCACCGTTTTGGTGTTGCCGGTTTGCCCGGCGGCATCGGTCGCCGTCAGCACCAGATTGACCGGCAATCCGGCCCAGGGATGCGCGGTCAAATCGTTGTAACTCGTTGATTTTACCTGCCGAAGCTGCAAGCCGGGCAACGGCAGATCCAGCTCGATCGGTTCAAATTTCGCCAGAGCCGATCCCGACGGAACGGCGCCCGACCGGCTGATCCGGGCGACGACCTTTTCAACGCCGTAATCATCAATCGCCTGAAAGTCGAGACGCATCGCATTGCGCCGCGTGCGCGACGGCGGGCGCACAAAGGTCACCGCCGGCGGGTCGTCGGGCGTTACGGAAATTTTCCATCCGCCAAGGACACGCCGGCCTTGCCGGATCGACAGATCACCATCCTCGATCAGCTTGTGTTCGAGTTGAAAGCTGCCGGGAGACTGTGTCTCGAACCCGATCCCGCTGCCGTCCCCGGTAAGTTCCGGTATTCCGGCACCGCCGCTGATGCGCGCCACCAGCATGCTGCCGAATGGCACGACGATTTTCGCTTGCTCCGGCGCGTTCTTGCCGTCGCCACCGCCGGAAGCCAGAAAAATCGGCGCCGTGCGGGTATATTCCGGCGGCGTGATCCACGCATCCAGTTTGGCGGGGCTGCCGGCCGCGACGCGCGTCAGATCGGGCGTCAGCGCCCGCGCAACCCGGTCGACCGGATCATCGGCGACGATCAATCCGACCGTCAGAGCGATGCCGAGTGCGATCCGCAAGGCAAACGGATCGCGCCGAATGAGCCCGGGCGACGGCCAACCGATGCGAAGGCGGGATACGGTCGCCCGCATGCGGTCCTGATGCAATTGCCACAGCCTGCGGGTTTCGGCGCTGTCCGCACCGGCCTCCAATTCATCGGAAACCGCATCGAGCGGCCGATGCTGCAAATCATTTGTCCGTTCCAACCGCCGCAAGGTCGCGCCGCGGCCCGGCAGCCGCAACCGGCGCAACGACCGCCATCCCAACACCAGAATAGCGGCGGCGAACCCGCCCAGAATCAGCGCGTGCAGCCATCCCGCGATCAGCGGCAATACATCGGTGAGGGCCAAAAGCAGATAGATGCCAGCGGCGCCAACCGCGGGCCAAAGCGCGGGCCACAGCCGTTCCCAGGCGAGCGCCAGCCAGGAACTGGCGATTCGCCAAGCCGCAACCGTCCGGCCGCGCGTCTTGGACTGCGTGCCGCGCATCGCCATTACGCCCGCCGCCGCCGGGTTGCAGCCTCGCCCTGCCACTCGGCGAAACTGTCCAACGCTAGCAAGTCGTCGTAGCTCGGTCGCGCGCGCACGACACTAAAGGCCTCTCCGTTCACCAACACCTCCGGTACCAGCAGACGCGAGTTGTAGCTCGAAGCCATCACGGCACCGTACGCCCCGGCCGAGGTAAATGCCAATAAATCTCCCGTGACCAGCGGCGGCATGGGCCGGTTCTGGGCAAAGGTATCGCCAGTCTCGCACACCGGTCCCACGATATCCACCGGCTCATGTTGGGCGTTCTCGCCCGGCTGGCGGACCGGCACCACACCATGATAGGCGTCATACAGGGTCGGCCGGATCAGGTCGTTCATGGCCGCGTCGATTACGGCGAAACGCCGCGTCCGGCCCTGCTTCACATAAATCACCCGGCTCACCAGCAAACCCGCATTGCCGACCAGCATCCGCCCGGGCTCGAACATCAGTACGCATCCCAGATCGCCCAAGGTCTTGCGCGCCATCGCCGCATAGTCCGCCGGCGACGGTGGCGTTTCACCGTGATAGGGGATGCCCAACCCGCCGCCCAAATCCAGCCGGCGTATGTCGTGTCCGGCGTCCCGCAGCGTCCGCACCAAATCCGCCACACGCGCGAAGGCGGCCCGGAACGGGCCCAGATCGGTCAGCTGCGAGCCGATATGCACGGCAACGGAAACCGGCGTGACGCCCGGCAGTTCGGCGGCGCGGGCAAAAACCGCCACCGCGTCCTCGATATCGACGCCGAACTTGTCCTCGCTACGGCCCGTCGCGATCTTGTCATGCGTCTCGGCATCGACATCCGGGTTGACCCGCACCGCGACCGCCATCGTCGCCTTGCGCGCCGCGGCGAGCGCGGATAGGGCCTCCAATTCGGCAACGGATTCAACGTTCACCTGATGAATCCCGCGGTCCAGCGCCAGGGCAAGCTCTTCCTCGGTCTTGCCGATGCCGGAGAAGACGATCCGTTCGGGCGGTATGCCGGCCGCCAGCGCCCGCAGCAACTCGCCGCCCGAAACCACGTCGGCACCCGCCCCCAATTCGGCCAGCGTCTGGATCACCGCAAGGTTCGAATTGGCCTTCACCGAATAGCAGATCAGGGTATCCAGACCCTCAAGCGCCTCGGTAAAGACGCGGTAGTGCCGCACCAGCGTTGCCGTCGAATAGCAATAGAACGGCGTGCCCACCGCCTCGGCGATGGCGGTCAGCGGCACGTCTTCGGCATGCAAGGCGCCCGCTCGATACTCGAAATGGTTCATAACGGAGCCGGGTACTGCCGGGGATATTCGTTCTGGCCCGGCGCTTTCGGCGACCCTTTCTTGCCGCAAGCGGCGACCGACAGGACCAGCGCCAGGGCAAGGGCTCCGACCAATATCTTCCGTAGATTTCGCATCACAAATACCGCTCCCGCGCCGCCGCGATGGCTTCCCGAACCCGCTCCGGCGCCGTCCCGCCAAAGCTTTTGCGGCTTTCGACCGAGGATTCGTTACTCAATACAGAGTATATATCCTTGGTGATCCGAGATTCCACCTGCTGCATCTCCGACAGCGGCAGCTCCGCCAGGGCACAGCCCTTCTTTTCAGCGAGAGACACCAAGGTCCCCGTGGCATGATGGGCCTCGCGGAAGGGCATGTCGAGCACCCGCACCAGCCAATCGGCAAGGTCGGTTGCGGTCGGAAATCCATCCGCCAGCGCCGCCGCCAGCGCCGCGGGTTTCGCCTCCATGTCCGCCACCATGCCGGTCAATGCCGCGACCGCCAATTCCAGGCTGTCGGCGGCGTCGAAGACCGGCTCCTTGTCTTCCTGCATGTCCTTGCCATAGGCCAGCGGCAGGCCTTTCAGCACCATCAGCAGCCCGGTGAGCGCGCCGACGATGCGGCCGGTCTTGGCGCGCACCAGCTCGGCCGCGTCCGGATTGCGCTTTTGCGGCATGATCGACGACCCGGTGGTGAACGCGTCGGACAGCGCAATGAAGCCGAACTGCGGGGTGCACCAGAGCACCAGCTCCTCGGCCAGTCGCGAGAGGTGGACCGCGGCAATCGAACAGGCGGAAAGAAATTCCAGGGCGAAATCACGCGCCGAAACCGCGTCGATCGAATTCGCCATGGGTGCGTCGAACCCCAGCGCCGCCGCCGTCGCGTGGCGGTCGATATCGAATGAGGTGCCGGCCAGGGCCGCCGCGCCAAGCGGCGATTCATTGGCCCGCCGGCGGCAATCCGCGAACCGCCCGCGGTCACGGCCGGCCATTTCCACATAGGCGAGCAGGTGATGGCCGAAGGTCACCGGCTGGGCCGGCTGCAGATGCGTGAAGCCAGGCATGAGGGTTGCCGCATGCGCCTCCGCCTGGTCGAGCAGCGCCGCCTGCAGGCCCCCCAGCAGCGCGTCGAGACCGTCGGCGGCATCCCGCACCCAGAGGCGCAGATCGGTGGCGACCTGATCGTTGCGGCTGCGCGCGGTGTGAAGCCGGCCGGCGGGCGCGCCGACCAGCTCGCTCAAACGTGATTCGATGTTAAGGTGGATATCTTCCAGCGCGGACTTGAATTCGAAGCCGCCCGCCTCGATTTCCTTCAGGATGCGATCGAGGCCATCCTGGATTGCCACGCCGTCTTCGGCGCTGACGATCCCCTGGTCGACCAGCATCCGGCAATGGGCCTTCGACCCGGCGATATCCTGGGCGTAGAGCCGCCGGTCGAAATCGATGGAGGCGTTTATGCGTTCCATAATGGCGGAAGGGCCGGAATCGTACCTGCCGCCCCACATCTTGTTTTTGGTCATCTTGCCTTACCAGCGAAAAAATCGATGAAATTCACGAATTCACTCCGGACCGTCCTTCTAACCGCCCTGATCTCTTGCGCCTGCGCGCAAGCAATGGCGGCGGAGTCGCCACCGCGGACCGGATGGATGGAGCAATTTACTCTCAACACCCCGCCCCCGCCAGTGCCGGATACGCCCTTCGCCGATGCCGACGGCCGGGCGGCAAAACTGGCGGATTTTCGCGGTCGCCTCACCCTGGTCAATTTCTGGGCAACATGGTGCGCGCCCTGCGTCCGCGAACTGCCATCGCTGGACCGGCTGCAGGCGGCGTTCGACGAGAAGAAATTTCGTGTCGTCGCGATCAACGAGGACCGCCGCGGCGCGGCGGTCGCCAAACCGTTTCTCGCGAAACTCGGCCTGACCCGGCTCGCACTCTATATCGACACACGGCTCGCGCTCGCCCAGGCGCTCGGCCTGCGCGGCATGCCGACCAGCTACCTGATCGACCCGGCCGGCCGCGTGATCGGCGCGCTGACCGGACCCGCCGAATGGGATACGCCCGAGGCGAAGGCGCTGATCGGGTATTACCTGAACCGAAAAAAAAGCCCCGGCCGCGCTCATGCGATGCCTTGAACCACCAAAATCAATCCGGAAACGAGCAGCAGAACGAGCACGATCCCGCGAAATGCCGTCTCGCTCACGCCCGTGTAGACCCGTGCGCCGATCCAGGCGCCGATCACGGTAACCGGCAGGCAGAGCGCGGCCACGGCCAGCACGCCGCCGTCGATTGCGCCGGTGGCCGACATGCCGACACTTGCCGCGACGAGAACGATCAGGTTGAACGGCTGATAGGTGGCCCGCTGTTCTGCCGAGGTTCCGCCGCGCATCTGCAGCCAGACCAGCGGCAACGGCCCGGACAGCCCGGCGAAGCCGCCGAGGAAACCGCCGCCGGCGCCGATTATCCCGTCCGATGGCCGGCCGCCCCAGGTGGCGATGCGCAGCCGGCCGACGCCCGAGAGCTGAAACGCGGCATAGGCCACCAGGAAACCACCGACCGAGAACCGCAAAGTCTCCGGGGTCGCGAATTTCAACGCCGCCACGCCGAGCGGAACGCCCGCAAAGCCGCCGATCAAATAGGGCAGCGCCCGCCGCCATTCAAACGCCTGTCGCACCGTCGCCAGACCGACGATCTGGGCGGCGACCGACGCGAGCGCCACGAGCGGCGGCACCATCGGCGCGGGCAGGGCGTGAAACCACAGGCCGGACGACACCAGGCCGGTACCAAATCCGGCGAAGCCCGTTACGAAGCCGGCAATGAACGCACCGGTCAGCACCATCGACAGGGAGGCAGCGTCGGGGAGGCTCTCAAGCATAGCCACGCCCTTTCATGGGGCGGCGGCGCGATTCCGCAATTTCCGGATTGGCCCTATCGTGTCGGAACCGGCGTATCGCCGGCGTAATCGTAAAATCCGCGCCCGGCCTTGCGGCCAAGCCAGCCGGCTTCGACATATTTCACCAGCAACGGGCAGGGCCGGTATTTCGAATCGGCCAGTCCTTCGTACAGCACCTGCATGATCGACAGGCAGGTATCCAATCCAATGAAATCGGCCAGTTCGAGCGGCCCCATCGGATGGTTAGCGCCGAGCCGCATCGCCTTGTCGATCGCCTCGACACCGCCGACCCCTTCATACAGCGTATACACCGCCTCGTTGATCATCGGCAGCAGGATGCGATTGACGATAAACGCCGGAAAATCCTCCGAAACCGCGACATCCTTACCCAGCGTCTCCGCCAGTTCCTTGATGGCCTGGAAGGTCTCGTCATTGGTCGCCAGGCCGCGGATCACCTCGACCAGTTTCATCACCGGCACCGGCAGCATGAAATGCATGCCGATGAACCGGTCGGGCCGGTCGGTCGTGGCCGCAAGCCGGGTGATCGAAATCGACGAGGTGTTGCTCGCCAGCAAGGCATCTTTATTGAGCATTGGCACGACCTTCTCGAAGATCGCACATTTGATTTTTTCGTCTTCGGTGGCTGCCTCGATGACGAAATCGCAGCCGGGGAAGAGATCGTACTCCGTGCCGGTCTCGATCCGCGCGAGCGCGGCCGCCTTATCGTCGCCGGACATCAGCGACCGTTTGACCTGCCGGTCCATGTTGCGATCGATCGTCGCCAACGCCTTCTTGATCTGATCCGGCGAAATATCGACCAGCTTCACATCGAATCCGGCGGCCGCGCAAACATGGGCAATACCATTGCCCATTTGCCCGGCGCCGATGACACCGATTGTCTTGATCATGAATTCAGCCCTTTCGGACACCGCGTTGTCTAGGACGTCTCGCCACCCCGCGGGCGGCCGTGCCTAGAGCGTCTACTCGAGTTCTTCTTCCAGTTCGGGAACCAGGTTGAAGAGATCACCGACGATGCCGTAATCGGCGACTTGAAAGATCGGTGCCTCCTCGTCCTTGTTGATCGCGACGATCACCTTGCTGTCCTTCATGCCGGCGAGATGCTGGATGGCGCCGGAAATACCGACCGCGATATACAAATCGGGCGCGACAATCTTGCCGGTTTGGCCAACCTGATAGTCGTTCGGCACGAAGCCCGCATCGACGGCGGCGCGCGAAGCGCCGACGGCCGCGCCGAGCTTGTCCGCGACTTTTTCGAGCATCGCGAAATTATCGCCGCTCTGCATGCCGCGGCCGCCCGAAATGACGATCCGGGCGGCGGTCAGTTCGGGCCGCTCGGATTTCGAGATTTCCGCGCTGACGAAGCTGGTGAGGCCCGCGCTTCCGGTGGCGTCGACAGCCTCGACCGCCGCCGAACCGCCTTCCGCCGCGACCGGATCGAAACCGGTGGCGCGCACGGTAATGATCTTGACGGGGTCCGCCGACTGCACCGTAGCAATCGCGTTGCCGGCATAGATCGGCCGGTCGAAGGTATCGTCCGACACGACGGCGGTGATTTCGGAAATCTGCTGCGCATCCAGCATCGCCGCGACGCGCGGCATCACGTTCTTGCCGAATGTCGTTGCGGGCGCGAGGACATGCGAGTACCCGCCCGCAAGGCCGACGATCAGCGGCGCCAGATTCTCCGCGATCGACCGGTCGTATTCGGCGCTGTCCGCAAGCAGAACCTTGGCGACGCCCTCGACCTTCGCGGCCGCGTCGGCAACCGCCGCGCAGCCGGACCCGGCCACGAGCAAATGGGTTTCGCCGCCGATGGCCTGAGCCGCGGCAACGGTGTTGAAGGTCGCTCCTTTGAGCTCGCCCTCTTCGTGTTCGGCAATGACCAGGTTCGTCATGCTCAGATCACCTTCGCTTCGTTCTTCAGCTTATCCACAAGTTCGGCGATCGTTTCCACGATGACGCCGGAGTCGCGCTTCGGCGGATCGATCACCTTCAGCGTCTTGAGGCGCGGCGTGATGTCGACGCCCAGATCTTCCGGCGACATGACGTCGATCGGCTTCTTCTTCGCCTTCATGATATTGGGCAACGAGGCATAGCGCGGCTCGTTGAGACGCAGATCGGTGGTGACGACCGTCGGCAGGGTCACCTCGACCGTTTCCAGGCCGCCGTCGACTTCCCGGATGATCGTGGCCTTGCCGTCGCCAAGCTCGATCTTCGAGGCATAGGTCGCCTGGCTCCAGCCGAGCAGCGCCGCCAGCATCTGGCCGGTTTGGTTGGAATCGTCATCGATCGCCTGCTTGCCGGCGATCACCACCTGCGGGCTTTCCTTCTCGGCCAGCGCCTTCAGGATCTTCGCCACGGCGAGCGGTTCCACCTCTTCATCGGTCTGCACCAGGATACCGCGATCCGCGCCCATGGCGAGCGCCGTCCGGATGGTTTCCTGACATTGCTGCGGGCCGATGGACGCGGCGATAATTTCGGTCGCCGATCCGGCTTCCTTCATGCGGATGGCCTCTTCGATGGAAATCTCATCGAAGGGATTCATGGACATTTTTACGTTGGCGGTCTCGACACCGGTTTGATCCGCCTTGACGCGGATCTTCACGTTGTAATCGATGACCCGCTTCACGGGGACGAGGACTTTCATCGCTCTCTCTTCTCGCGTGCATCAGGGAAATTAGGATGAGACATACGGAGGCTTGCCGTGCCCTGTCAAGCCGGGGCCCGCCGCAAGGACGGCGCACCATAGGCAGAACCGCGAAAGAGGTCAAATTCGCGAAAATCAGGACCCAAGCGGCGGGAATTCGCAGTATCCGACAACCCGGTTGCGGATTCCGTAATCCTTGTTCACTTCGCCCAGCGGCGCCAGGGTCCAGCTCCATTCCGCACCGCCTTCGGGCAGGGAAACGCCAAACAGCGCATCCTGATCGGTAAGCCGTCCGCCGTTCCTGTCGAAGGCCTCGCGGCGCCGTTCGGTGATCAGGCAAACCATGGCGTCGAACCGGCCGAGATAATCGAGATGGCGCTGCACGACGGTGCGGCAAAATGTATCCAAGGCGTCGCCGTCCAGCCCGGCGCGGCGCTGCATCGCCGCGGCCGGGAAAATCGCCAGCTGCGCCATCACATTGGCCGATACGACGAGATCGAGATCGGCCACGTCGAGGAACGCATCCGAAACCGGCACCGGATCGCCGCGCCAACCCGCCGCGACGCGGTGCTCCAGATCGCCGACGAACCCTGTCACATCGGCGGTCACCAATTCGACGTTGCCGTAGTGCGCGGCGGTGCGCCGGGCCGCCCGCAAATGCACGAGATCGGCCAGCAGTACACGGTCGAAACCTGCCGCCAGTTCGGCCAGCGGAATATCTAGTAGCAGCCCCGAGCCGATTACCAGCGCTGTGCGCCGCCGGGGACATCGGGCGATGGCATCGGTGATGACGGCGCGCGAGCGTTCGAGATGATCGTCCCAAACCGGCCCGAGCCGCCGGCGGCGGGCGTGAATGGCGACCGCCTCCTTCAGATAACCGAGACGACGGGCGGGGCGCGGACAATCGGTGGTGAGATATTCGATGAGTTCAAGGATCACCGGCCGGGAACCACAGACACAGCTAGCGGTTGGCGCCGGGCACCCAGAGCACGTCGGCCTTGCCGCCGTCATTGCAGTGGCGTGCCAAAACAAAAAGCAAGTCCGAGAGGCGGTTCAGGTAGACCAGCACCTGACGGTTCACCGTCTGTGCGTCGGCCAACTGCGCCACCAGCCGTTCGGCGCGCCGCACCACCGTGCGCGCGTGATGCAACTGCGCCGCCGCCGGGGAACCGCCCGGCAGCACGAAGCTGTTCAACGGCGCCAGCGGGGCGTTGATCGCATCGATCTCCGCCTCCAGGCGCGCCGCCTGCTCCGCGCTGACCCGCAGCGCCGCGGCGCCCCGGTCGCTGCCCTCGGGCGTGCAAAGATCGGCTCCCAGATCGAACAGGTCGTTTTGGATCCGGCTCAGCATCGCATCGACGTCGCCGGGTAACGCTGCGCCGGCGCGAACCAGCCCGATTACCGCATTCGCCTCGTCCACCGTGCCATAGGCCTCGACCCGGATATCATGCTTGGCGACCCGCCCGCCGTCGCCGAGCGAGGTTTCGCCGCCATCGCCGCCACCGGTGTAGATGCGCGTCAACTTGACCATCAGGACTTACCCAGAGCCAGCATCAGGATGGCGAACAGTACCAGCGCGATGAACTGCAGGAGGATGCGCCAGCGCATCAGCTTGTTCGAATTGCGGCGGTTGAAGTCGCCGCCCCGGGCCATGGTGATCAAGCCGAATGCCAGCACGCCGAGCGTAGCCAGCATGGCGATCACGAGCAGAAAGGTGACGGCTCCGGACATTGCAGCGATATAGCCGTTTTTGCGCCGGGTGGACAGGGGTAACGCGGATTTCGATCCGCCGTCGGTGAAAACGCCGCTTCTAATTCCGCCCGGCCGACAACAGCCCGCGGGCGATGATGTTGGACTGGATTTCCGCGGTGCCTTCGAAAATATTGAGGATCCGCGCGTCGCACAGCACCCGTGAAATCGGGTATTCCTCCGCATAGCCGTTGCCGCCATGGATCTGCACCGCGTTGTCCGCATTCGACCACGCGGTGCGCGCGGCCAGCAGCTTGGCCATGCCGGCTTCGATATCGCAGCGGCGATCCGAATCCTTCTCGCGCGCGGCGAAATAGCTGAGCTGCCGGGCGATCATCGTTTCCACCGACATCCAGGCGATCTTGCCGGCGACCCGGGGGAAGGCGGCCAGGGGCTTGCCGAACTGGATGCGTTCGCTTGCATAGGACAGGGCCAGCTCGAAGGCGTTCTGCGCCACGCCGACCGCGCGCGCCGCGGTCTGGATCCGGGCGGATTCGAAGGTCGCCATGAGTTGCTTGAAGCCGTCGCCCTCGGCCTCGCCCAGCAGGTTCTCCGCCGCGACCTCGAACCCGTCGAAGCCGATCTCGTACTCCTTCATGCCGCGATAACCCAACACACGGATTTCGCCGCCGCTAATGCCCGGCGCCGGGAAGGGATTGGAATCGGTGCCGCGCGGCTTCTCGGCCAGGAACATCGACAGGCCGCGATAGCCGGGCTCGTCCGCATCGGTGCGCACCAGCAGGGTCATCAGGTCGCTGCGCGCCCCATGGGTGATCCAGGTCTTGTTGCCGAAGATACGGTAGGTCCCGCCGTCGCGCTCGGCCCGGGTTCGCAGACGGCCGAGATCGGAGCCGGTGTTCGGCTCCGTGAAGACGGCGGTCGGCAGCACCTCGCCGGACGCGATCCGGGGCAGCCATTTCTGTTTCTGCGCGTCGGTGCCGCCGAGACGGATCAGTTCCGCCGCAATCTCCGAGCGGGTGCCCAGCGAGCCGACGCCGATATAGCCACGGCTCAACTCCTCGGTCACCACGCACATCGCCATCTTGCCCATGCCGAGCCCGCCATGGCTCTCCGGCACCGTAAGCCCGAACACGCCGAGCGCCGACAATTCCTCGACCAGCGGCAGCGGGATCAGCTCATCCTTGACGTGCCACTCGTGGCAGGCGGGCGCGATCTTTTCGTCGGCGAAGCGGCGAAACTGGTCGCGCATCAGGATCAGCGTCTCGTCGGCCAGCGCCGCGTCCGCGATCTCGCCATCGCCCAGCAGGGCGGCCAGCCGTTGACGGACGGCGGCGGTGTTGCCCGCGGCGATCAGTTTGGCAACGCCATCGGTGCGAAAGGCGGCGCTGTCGGCCGGCGCGACGCCCATATCGGCCAGCCGGACGATCTCGCCCTGGCTCATCGCGAAACCGCCGGACAGCTGCGACAGATATTCACCGAACGCCATCTGCAGCGTCAGCGCCTCGATTTCGCCGAAGGTTCCCGCACCCAGGCAGCGCTCCGCCCAGCCGAGCATCTGGCGCAGCCCCTCCACATAGGTGGCGAGCCAGGCATATCCATGCGCGGCGAACTGTTCGCGCTCCAGGAGATCGCCGGCGACCCGCCCGTCCGGGGCGACCAGCGCGGCAACGGCACCGCGCGTCTGGTGCTCCAACGCCTCCGCTGCGCCGAGGGCGCCCCGGCAACAGGCCAAGAGATCTTCGATCACCGGCGCCACGTCCGATTCCGCCGCTTCACCCGTTTTCGCTGTCTCGACCACCGCAATTCCTCCAAATTCAAGCCGTCCGCCCCGGCGGCGCGGCACCCTATCCCGAATTATTCAACACAGCAAAACCAAGGGCGATTTGCGGCCTGCCGTTCCGGTCACGAGAATGTGCCGCACCGTGACGCATCTAATGCTTGCCCTGTTTCGCCGAGGACGCCAAGCTTCGACCGATGCATGAGATTGGACCTCACCGCCCGGTTTCGGACCGGCGTACGACGCGCCGCTCGCTGCTGCTCGGCGCCGCCGCAACGGCGGCGGTCTGGCCAATGGTCGCCCGCGGCGCCGGGCCAGCCCCGACGCCCGCGCAAACCGCGGGTCCGTTCTATCCAAACGACGCTCAGAAATCGAGCGACCGCGACGCCGATCTCGTCCGGCTTCGCGGCCGCGACGAGGATGCCGCCGGCAGCATCATCCACGTCACCGGACGTGTCTTGCGATTGGATGGCGCGCCCATCGCCAACGCCCGGGTCGAAATCTGGCAGGCCAATGCGGCGGGTATCTATAACCACCCGCGCGACGGCCATGATCCCAATTTTCAGGGCTATGGTGCGGTCGCCACCGACCGGGCCGGGCGCTATTCGTTCCGGACCATCAAGCCGGCGGCCTATGGATCGGCGTTCTTCCGCCGAACGCCGCATATCCATTTCCGGATTGCGGCCGCCGGCCGGCCGCCGCTGGTGACGCAGATGTATTTCGCCGGCGACCCCTTGAACCCGCAGGACGGCATCCTCCATTCCGTTAAAGGTGCCGAAGAGCGCGCGCGGTTGATCGTTCCCTTCCGGGAGTCGCCGCAAATCGAGCCCGGCAGCCAAACCGGGCACTTCAACATCGTCTTGGAAGGCTAGACCATTTCTTATTCAAATTGACTCAAGTGAAATGGTCTATCTCTTTGATTATACGCAAATTCGTCGCTGCGAACCGTTTCGGTTCGCTCGGGATTTGCTTTAGGACGCCGGCGCGTCAGTCGCGCTTGCCGCCGGGTTTCTTGCCGTGTCCACGGCCCTTTGGGCGGCCCCGCCGTTTGCGGTCGGCCGGCACCGCCGGGTCCCGGCTAACGGAATCCCGCGGCGATTGGAATGGCAGCACATTGTCCGACGTCACTTGGTCGGCGCCGGCAACCGCCCGGGCAACCGACCATTCGACAGCGGATTCAAGGCCCTCCATCGGTGTGAGCACCGAGGAACCGCCATGCTGCAGACGCGCCGAGCACGAGGAACGGCGCTGATAGATCCAGAGATTAAACACGACTGTACCTCCGCCGCTTGAGTAACTCCCGTCCCCTCAAATCTAATAGGCAGCGGCAAACGGTCAAGCGGGAATGCGGGTAAGTTCGGTTAAATCTCCCGAACCGCCGGTTTCCAGCGCTTTTTCGCTCATGGCTCGCACCCGGCGGAATGACGGGCCGAGCCCCGCCCAGTGCCCAAGGGAAGCCATAACTTATTGTTTCTAAGTCGTTTTAATTCACCCGCCGCGAAACCGGATAATTCCGTATTGGGGAGGATCAGCCCAACGAATTCGTGGTAGTGCCTTCTGACTATGCCCCGAGTCCCTAGCGCCGCCAGCGACCCCGATACCGCTCACGGTCGGCCAGTACCGAAATCATTTTTCCGGTCTTCGGCCCGATGCCGGGCGATCTCGCCACGCCGCGACGGGTCATGGAGCCGCTTGATTTTACGGGAAAAGGGTACCAAATTTACCTTGATCGTCATGGCCCGGGTCGACAGGGCATGGCGGTGGCTAAACGTTTCGCCGGCGACTCGTCTCCCTGGTGTGGGGTTGCCACACCGTGTTGCGGAAGACGGAGGCGAATATGACCGAAGAGAGCAAAAAGAGCATCTATTGGACCGCCGGAATAATCGGCGTGATCCTCGTCGCGATCCTTATCGCCTATGCGTTCGATTGGATCCCGACAGAAGGCGGATAAGGGCATCGTTCTTACCCGCAACCAACTCGTCGAGGCGCCGGAAAGGCGCCTCTTTCTTCGCCGAGCCATACCCGGCGCGCGCAGGCTTGCCGGGTCCGGACGCCGGTGATAGTGTCCGGCCGATGTTGACACGCCAAGCACAGGATCGGCTTAGCCGAATTAGATAGCCGGCCCCTCCCGAGGGCCGGGTTCCCGTCCTGTGCGCAATCATGTTTTTACTAATCCGGTGTGTCTCAATGTCGAATTCAGAAAATGGAAGTCCTGTCCACGCGGCCTGCTTTTCGGTGACCGCGGCGGCCTCTCCCGGCGTCATGCCGCGGCTGCTCGAATTGTTCGCGAAACGCGGCCTGACGCCATCCGAATGGCATTCCCGGGTCGACGGTTCGGCCTTGGCGGTCGAGATCCAAGTGGCCGGCATGCCGCCCGCCCTGGCGGAATATATTGCCGCCTGTCTGCGGCAAATCTATATGGTCGACCGGGTACTGTTATCGAGCCGCCGGACCAGCGCCGCTGACCGCGATGACGCGGTGGTTGCTCTTGGCGGAAACGACCGGTAGGACTCCGAGGGCATGAGCTATCTCGACCATATCCACGCCTGCAACAATTTCGATCCGGCGGGATTTTTGCCATTTAGCATTTCGAGCGAGCGGGTCGGCTTTCTCCGCCCCGAACTGGCGGACCGGTTGCGCGCTTGGCCCGAGGTTTTCGACGTGTCCGGTTCCGGCGTCGGCCTCACCCCATCCCTGGACGATTTCGAGTCGCGATCGCAGGCGGTCGAAACGGTCTTGCGCGCGCTGGCCGACGACGGCGCCATCCCGGCCTGGCGCGAGGAATTCTATCCGGTAACGCAGGACTGGCATGTGCCGCCGCATATGCAGATCGAGCGCGCCGCCTGCCCGATGTTCGGCATCCGTGCCTATGGCGTTCACCTCAACGGATACGTGCGGGAGAGCGGGCGACTTCACATGTGGGTGGCCCGACGCGCGCGGGGCAAGGCCACCTTTCCCGGCATGCTCGACAATATGGTGGCCGGTGGCCAGCCCATCGGCATCGGCTTGGCGGATAACGTGGTCAAGGAATGTCACGAAGAGGCCGGCATTCCCGAGGCCCACGCCCGGCAGGCCCGCCCAGTCGGCATGATTTCCTATACGCAGGAGACGCCGGACGGCTGCAAGCCGGACAAGATGTTCTGCTACGACTTGGAATTGCCCAGGGACTTCAGCCCGATCGCCGTGGACGGCGAGGTTGAGTCCTTCCATCTCATGCCAATCGACGAGGTGGCGACCCTCGTCCGGCACGGGTTCGAATTCAAATTCAATTGCAATCTGGTGATCATCGATTTCCTGATCCGCCATGGCGTGCTGGACCCGGACAGCGAACGGGATTACACAGCCATATGCGAGGGGCTGCGCATCGCCGGTTAAGAAAAGTTTCATATTTTTTGCCGACAATCGGCGCGGCGAAGAATAAGGACTTGTACATGGCCGACCCGAAGACCCTACTCGAACTCGCCGGCGCGAATTTGGCGCCCGGTGCGATATCCGATTCCGTTCTCCTGCTGATCGACTGCCAGCGGGAATATATCGATGGTCAGCTTCCGCTCCACGGGGTCAACGACGCCCTCCGCGATATTGGCCAACTGACCGAACGATACCGCGAAGCCGGCTCACCGATCGTGCATGTTCTCCATCGCGGCGCCCAAGGCGGCCTGTTCGACCGGGACGCCCAGGGCGGGCAGGTCGCCCCGGAGGCAACGCCGACCGTCGGCGAATCGATCATCGACAAGACCATGCCGAACGCCTTCGCCGACACCAAGCTCGAGGAGACCCTGAAGGGCATCGGCCGAAAAAACCTGGTCGTCGTCGGCTTCATGACACACATGTGCGTGAGCACGACGGTACGGGCCGGACTCGATCTCGGCTATGCCTGCACGGTGATTGCAAACGCGACGGCAACCCGCGACTTGGCGGTCCCCGGCGGCGGCGTTGTCGACGCGGCGACGGTGCAAAAATCCAGCCTCGCCGCCATTGCCGACCGTTTCGCGGTGATCGTGGCGTCGGGGTCGGATTTGCCCGACTAGACAATTTCTTGTTTAAATCGACCCAAGTGAAATGATCTATCTCTTTGTTTTTATGCAAATACGCCGTTGCGAATCGTTTCGGTTCGCTCGGGATTTGCTCTAGGGGTCCGGCATCTTCAGGGCTTCGATAAAGGCGGTCTGCGGAATCTCCACCTTGCCGAATTGCCGCATTTTCTTCTTGCCGGCCTTCTGCTTCTCCAAGAGCTTGCGTTTCCGCGTGATATCGCCGCCGTAGCATTTCGCGGTGACATCCTTGCGCATCGCGCTGATCGTTTCGCGGGCCACGACCTTGCCGCCGATCGCGGCCTGAATCGGCACCTTGAACAATTGCCGCGGGATCAGATCCTTGAGCCGCTCGCAGACCTGCCGGCCGCGCGATTCCGCGCTGGCGCGATGCGTTATCATCGAGAGCGCATCGACCGGCTCCGCATTGACGAGGATCGATAGCTTGACCAGTTCGCCCTCGCGATAGCCGGACAATTCATAGTCGAAACTCGCATAGCCGCGGCTGATCGACTTCAATCGGTCATAAAAGTCGAAGACCACCTCGTTCAGCGGCAGCGAATAGACCGCCATCGCCCGATTGCCCACATAGGTCAGATCGATCTGCTCGCCCCGCCGCTCCGTGCACAGGCTCAGGATCGGGCCGAGATATTCGTCCGGCACCATGATCGTCGCGCGAATCCACGGTTCCTCGACCGACGTAATTCTGGTGACATCCGGATAGTCGGCGGGATTGTGCAGGTCGATCGTCTTCCCGTCGGTCATATGAATGCGATAGACCACCGACGGCGCCGTGGTGATCAGGTCCAGGTCGAATTCCCGGCTCAACCGCTCCTGAACGATTTCCAGATGCAACAGGCCGAGGCAGCCGCATCGGAACCCGAAGCCGAGCGCGGCCGAGCTTTCCGGTTCGTAATGCAGCGATGAATCGTTGAGCGCCAGCTTCGAGAGGCTCTCGCGCAGATCCTCGTAGTCCGCGTTATCGACCGGAAAGAGGCCGCAGAAAACGACCGGAACGGTCGGCTGGAATCCGGGCAACGGCTCGGCTGCGCCGGCGCGGGCATTGGTCAGGGTGTCGCCCACCTTGCAATCGGCGACCGATTTGATGCTCGCGGTCAGGAAGCCGATTTCGCCCGGCCACAGGCTATCCATCATGGTCCGCTTCGGGGTGAAGACGCCGACACGGTCGATATCGTGCAATGTGCCGGTCGACATCATCTGTACCTTCATGCCCTTGGACAGAACGCCGTCGATGACGCGAACCAGCGTGACCACACCGAGATAGGCGTCATACCAACTGTCGACCAGCAGCGCCTTGAGCGGTGCATCCGGATCGCCCGTCGGCGCCGGCAGACGCGTTACCAGGGCCTCCAACACGTCGTCGATGCCAAGCCCGGTCTTCGCCGATACCTCGACCGCGTTGGAGGCGTCGATGCCGACCACCTCCTCGATTTGCTGGCACACCCGGTCGGGCTCGGCAGAGGGCAGGTCGATCTTGTTCAACACCGGAATGATTTCGTGGTCCGCGTCGATCGCGAGATAGGCGTTGGCAAGGGTCTGCGCCTCGACGCCCTGGGCAGCGTCGACCACCAGAATCGATCCTTCGCAGGCGGCCAATGAGCGGCTCACCTCGTAAGTGAAATCCACATGGCCCGGCGTGTCCATGAGGTTGAGCTGATAGGTTTCCCCATCCTCCGCCTTGTAGTTGAGGCGAACCGTCTGCGCCTTGATGGTGATGCCGCGCTCGCGCTCCAGCTCCATCGAGTCGAGCACCTGCTCCTGCATCTCGCGATCCGTCAATCCGCCGCAAAACTGGATCAAGCGATCGGCGAGGGTCGACTTGCCATGATCGATATGCGCAATGATGGCGAAATTTCGGATGTGTGAGAGATCGGTCATTGTGGGCGCCAGTTTTGGACAACAGGTCCGGTGATTACTTGAAAATACAGTGTTTGGCGAAGTCCGCCGCTTCGTTGGCGGTCCAGTCGCCCTTCGGTTTGTTCTTCAGATCGTCGCACCACTCCTTGCTGCCCACCTCGGGCGAACACGCGGCGACCAAGGCGATGATCGCGACAAGCGGTATGAGCCGCGAAATGGTCCTGCGCATGGGCGTCGTTCCTCCAGATTCCGATGACGCGGAACATACGTAGGGCGGCGGCAGGACGCAATCGGCAATACGGCCCACCCACCGATGGGATTTTCCAGAATGTTCTGGTTTTGTCCCAGCGCTCCGGGTTAAGCTGGCGAAATTCGGAATGCGAAGACAGGGAGCCGATCGATCCGATGAGCATGGGGAGCCAATCGGCTCTATGGACCGGCGACGCGGCAACGCCAGCGCCGGAGAACGACAGCGGACCGCCGGCAGACTTCGCCGACTGGTTCACCGCGCGCGGCTGGTCGCCCCATGCGCACCAGCTCGCCATGCTGGAGGCGGCGCGGCGGGATCACCACACGCTCCTCATCGCGCCAACCGGCGGCGGCAAGACATTGGCCGGGTTTCTGCCGAGCCTGATCGACATTGCGACGACGGGCGCGGCGGGACTGCACACGCTCTATGTCTCGCCGCTCAAGGCGCTCGCGGTCGACATTCATCGGAACTTGCAGACGCCGGTCGCCGAAATGGCGCTGCCGGTCACCGTGGAGACCCGCACCGGCGACACGCCACAGCACAAACGCCGGCGGCAGCGGGAGCGCCCGCCGAACATCCTGTTGACGACGCCCGAGAGCCTTACCCTGCTGCTCAGCTACCCGGATGCGCCGGATTTCTTCCGCGGCCTGCGGTGCGTCGTGCTGGACGAAATTCACTCGCTGGCCGGCACCAAACGCGGCGACCAGCTCGCGCTCTGCGTCGCCCGGCTGCAAAAATTGGCGCCGCGCTGCCGCCGGGTCGGCCTGTCGGCGACCGTCGCCTGGCCGAATGAATTGCGCGCCTGGCTCGCCCCGGATGCGGCCGCGGCATCGGTGCGGCTGATCGACGGCGGCGCCGGCCCCGCCGCCGATATCCGGATTTTGGCCACACGCGCGGAAATGCCGTGGTCGGGCCATATGGCGACCCATGCCTTGCCGGAAGTCTATGAGGAGATTCGCAAGGCCGGCACGACGATCGTCTTCGTCAACACAAGGGCGCAGGCCGAGATCGTGTTTCAGGAGCTGTGGCGGCGCAACGACGACAATCTGCCGATCGCGCTGCATCACGGCAGTCTGGCCGTCGAACAGCGCCGCAAGGTGGAGGCCGCCATGGCCGCCGGCAAGCTGCGTGCGGTGGTCGCCACCTCGTCGCTCGATCTCGGCATCGATTGGGCGGCCGTCGATCTGGTGGTGCAGGTGGGCGCGCCGAAGGGTGTGAGCCGCCTGATCCAGCGCATCGGGCGATCCGAACACCGGTTCGACCGGCCGAGCCGCGCGATCCTGGTGCCGGCCAACCGGTTTGAGGTCTTGGAATGCCGGGCCGCGCTCGACGCGGTCGCGGAAAACACCCTGGACGGCGACCGGCCGCAGCCGGGCGGGCTCGACGTACTGGCGCAGCATGTGCTCGCGATGGCGTGTTCCGCGCCTTTCGATCCTGATGATCTGTATCGAGAGATCACCGCCGCCGCGCCCTATGCGGGCCTCGATCGCCGGGATTTCGACGATGTCGTCGCCTTCGTCGATCATGGCGGCTACGCGCTCCGGCGATACGAACGCTGGCGCCGGCTGGAGCGCCTGCCGGACGGGCGCTACCGGGCCGCCTCGCCCGCCGTCGTGCAGCGGCTGCGTATGAACATCGGCACCATCGTCGAGGCGACGACGCTGAAGGTCCGCATCAAGCGCGGCCCGTATCTCGGCGAGGTCGAGGAATATTTCGCGCTCGGCCTGGAGATCGGCGATACTTTTCTGTTTTCCGGCCAGCTGTTGCGGTTCGACGGCATCCGCGAGATGACGGTGCAGGCGGTGCGCGCGCCGGGCGATACCCCGAAGGTGCCCGCCTATGTGGGTGGCCGGCTGCCGTTGACGACCCATCTGGCCGAACGGGTACGGGCCATCCTCGCCCGGCCGGCGGGGTGGCACGCGCTGACGGATCAGGTGCGCGACTGGCTCGGCATCCAGCAATGGCGCTCCTGCCTGCCGGAACCGGACGGGCTGCTGATCGAGAGCTTCCCGCGCGGCCAGCGTGAATTCATGGTCGCCTACTGTTTCGAAGGCCGCAACGCGCATCAGACGCTGGGCATGCTGTTGACCAAGCGCATGGAACGCGCGGGTCTGGCGCCGATGGGTTTCGTCGCCACCGACTACGTGATCGCGGTGTGGAGCGTCAAACCGGTCGGCAATGTGACGACGCTGTTCGATGAAGACATGCTGGGCGATGATTTGGAAGCGTGGATGGACGAATCGTCGATGCTGAAACGGACCTTCCGCAACGTGGCCGTGATCGGCGGGTTGATCGAGCGCCAGTATCCCGGCCAGAAAAAGACCGGCCGGCAGGTCACCTTCAACTCCGACCTGATTTACGACACGCTGCGCCGGCACGACCCGCAGCATGTTCTGTTGCGCGCGACACGGCACGACGCCGCGCGCGGGCTCACCGATATCGGCCGCCTCGCCACGTTCCTGAAACGGATCGAGGGACACATCACCCATCGCCGGCTCGATCGGGTGTCGCCTTTGGCGGTGCCGATTCTGCTGGAGATCGGCAAGGAACGGGTGGATGGCGCGGCGCTCGACCTGATGCTGGACGAAGCGGCACAAGCCTTGATCGCCGAAGCCACGGGCACGTCGCCGTGACGCCGGCGGAATTTCGATTCGCCGGCGAACGCCTGCTGGCCGACCCATCCGGCGCCTTGATTTGGCCCGGCGGGGACAGCGCGATCGTCGCCGATCTGCATTTCGAAAAGGGGTCCGCCTTCGCCGCCAAGGGCACCTTGCTGCCGCCCTATGACAGCCGCGAGACGCTGCGCCGCGTGGATGCGGTGCTGGCGCGCCATCCGGTGCGGCGGGTGATCTGTCTCGGCGACAGTTTCCACGATGGCGACGCGCCCGCGCGTCTCGGCGCCGACGAGCGTGCGGCGCTGGCGCGGCTGACCGCGCGGCACGACTGGATCTGGATCACCGGCAATCACGATCCGGCATTGCCCGACACAATCGGCGGCGTGACGACGGCCGAGTACCGGGCCGCCGGGCTGGTGTTCCGCCATCAGGCGGCCAAACGCGGCCGCGGCGAAATTTCGGGGCATTTCCACCCCAAGGCCGCCGTCGCCGCGCGCGGCCGGCGCCTGACCGGCCGCTGTTTCGTGACCGATGGGCAGCGGCTGATCCTGCCCGCCTTCGGCGCGTATACCGGCGGGCTCGACGTGCGCGACCCGGCGATCGAATCGCTGTTGGCGCGCGACTACACGGTCCTGATCCTCGGCCGGACGCGGGTGCACCGCATCCCGCGCCGCGTGTTGCGGGCCCAAGCGGACGACGACCCCCGGCAGCCGCTGCTGCTCTAGGGCTGCCGCATTTTCGATACGGTACAGCGATACAATGTTCAGGCTTCCCCCGGGCACGAAAGGCAACCTCGTCAAGCGATGGGCGCTATCGGAACGTGTCTTCTTCGCGTGCGGCGCCTGTCATATCCTGGCGTTTGCTTTTCTCGAAACCTATCCGGGCCGCGGCTTCGAGGTGGTCTGGATGCGACCGGCGACAGGCTACACCGGAAACCACATCGTGGTCGTTCGCGACGATCTGGCGTTCGACTATCACGGGTATTCATACTGGCCCGCGCTTTTCACGCATACGGAAGCCAAGGCAAGACGATGGCGGCCGGGGTGGACCGCCGATCTCATTCCCTTGCCCAAACCGGTGCTCGTGTCCGAAGTGCGGTCGCGGCTCTACGACGGCTTGTGGTTGCGCGAGTCCGGACAGTTCCTGCATGACGCACTGCCGCGAGCGCACGCCTTCCTCAAGCGATTCCCGGCACCGCCCTGAATTTTACGCCGCTGCGGTCACCACGATTTCGACCAGCGTGTCGCCCGCGAGCGGCGCGCCGACACAGGCGCGCTGCGGCCAGTTTTGCCACTCCGCTCCGATCCAGTCGTTCCACACGGAGTCCATGCCGTCCTTCTGCGTCATATCCGCGAGAAAGATCTGTACCGAGATCAGCCGGGTCTTGTCGGACCCCGCATCCGCCAAATTCTTGTCGATGGCGTCCAGGGTTGCCCGGGTCTGCGCCTGGATATCGGCGCCCGGCGCGGTCGCCACCGTGTAGACGATGCCATTGTGACGCACGGCGCGGTTACGGCCTTTCGCGGATCCCTGCCAACGGTCGATTGTCATGGTTCGTATCCCCATAGTCGTTGCTTCAAATATTCGGCGGCGGTACCGCCGCCGGTTTGGACATTCTCACGGTCCCGCACTTCCGATGCCGCCGCAATCGTTTAGACTGTCCATCCTGACCACGACACGATCGGGAGCGCACCGATGCCGACAATTCTGCGAGACACCATCACCGGCCCGAGCGCCTGGAAGGGCGCAGCGTTGCAGGACGATACGACATGGCTGCACCGGCTGACGCCGGCGGAACTCGAGGAGATCGACGCCGCGCTTCGCCACGCGCAGGAAAAGGAACTGAGCCACGAAACGATCACCCGCGACGATTTTCCGCTGCCGGGTCTGGCCGCCCGTCTCGGTGAGGTGGTTTCGCAGGTGCGAGACGGCCGCGGTTTTTTTCTGCTGCGCGGCCTGCCCTCGGAGAAATATTCCGAGGAGGAGGTATTCGCCATCTTCTGGGGCATCGGTATGCATTGCGGCGCGCCGGTGTCGCAAAACTCCTATGGCGATCTGCTCGGCCATGTGTTCGACCGCGGCGTCAAGATGGGCGAGGGCCAGG
>Ga0224508_10000496_pt1 | contig 39124 bp, 52 predicted proteins | sample SF_Jan12_sed_USG_4_FD_170157 | JGI IMG/M metagenome (GOLD analysis project Ga0224508, IMG submission 170157) | Sediment microbial communities from San Francisco Bay, California, United States - SF_Jan12_sed_USGS_21 | ecosystem: Environmental > Aquatic > Marine > Sediment | place: USA... | reverse complement strand
TATTATGAACCAATATTATGAACCGTCACCCTTCCAATGTCAAACAAATTTTGTTTATCGATAATAGGATCAACGAAAACATCGTAATCTTGTATAGGTACTGACATTTTCACTATATCCGAACCAAAAAAAACCGCCATACCACCAATACCGGCCACAATTATAATAATGAGGATTGTGTAATTTTTCACCAGAAATATTGTGCGATTCTAATAATTAAGACTGATGTAGATATTGAAATTTTTTTGGAAGCAATACTTTCTTTTTATGATATTTAGTCAGTAATGACCCCAACCACGCTCAATTAATTTTTCAGCAGTTGTTGGCTTAACACAAGCTGGCACCTTAGTAGAAGATTTGATTATTATATCAAGTCCTTCTTTGCAGCTAATGTCAGCAGGATCGGCTAACCATCTCAATTGGTGTTTTGGGGGCAAAATGTAATCAGAGCCAAATTTTGCCATTCCTTTGTGTAGTATCGCCTCTGTAAAATGTTTTCCAGCAGTTTCATGTTCTTTCATCATTTCATGCGAAACGCCAGCGAAATGATGATGTACTCCTGCCTGGTGATGCTGAATTACTGATTGTGTGAAATCATTCCATTTTTCAAAATGCAAAGCTGCATTATGGTGTTGATTGGCTGCTTCATGATGATATTTTGCCGCATTTTCTTGGTCTTTTAATAATGCATATTCCATTGCTGCATCATGATAATTGATTCCTGCCTGAATGTAAGAAACAGCTGCTTGATTATCATTCCCTGCATCTCCTAATTCCTTTGCATTAACAACGAAACTCTGAGCTTCTTCTACATGAGCAAGAGCTGAATCTAATGAGCCTGATTCGGCCACCCGAGCAACAGGCATTCCTTCAGGGTCTAAAACTGTAATAATTCCATTCATCCATGGGTGTAAAGTACAATAGTATGACAGAGTTCCGATATCGGATGGGTCTACTATGTAAGGAAAAACTTCTTTATTTTCTATTAACCCACTATTGAAAATTCCATCAGGTCCACCTTGAAAAGAGCCCGAAGTAATAGTATGGGCACTATCATCGAAATTAATCCAACGTATTTTATCATTAACTGAAACTGTTATTTCCGAAGAAACGAAATGGACCAAGTTTGTGGGGTTGGCTGCGCTCTTAGGAATAACAACATCAAAAGTTTCGGCATAAACATCATGAATCGTCATTGGAATCAAAAAAACAAACAATGAAAATAAAATAATCTTTTCAAAACTCCAATTTTTCATGTGTGAATTAATTGTCCTTCATAGGATTTAACATAATAATGAGATTATCAAATTTGAAAAAAGGTGATTGATTACAATTTTGAATTTTTTATTGGAACGATGAGAAGATTAAGATAAAATTAAAATTATTCTTCAGAGTATCTTCTTCCTTTCCTATTACTCCAAAGATAATTTGCAATTACTCCCATTGAAATAACTATTACTATGGCAATGATTACAAAATTGTAGTTATTTGTAGATGGCCATTCCAAAAATTCATCTATGTCTTGTTCCTGGGCATAAATCTTGTCATTAAAAATTGTCAAAAATACAATAATGCTCATAGCAATTATCAAAATACTTGCATTCAATTATCTTACTTTTACTCAAGGTATGAACATAAGGATATTGTTGATTTTCAGAGATTTGAACTTAAAGTTCAGTTTTACACATTAGATTTTGAAATTATTTTTCAGAAAAAATTAGATTAATAGAAAATTGGAAAATATTGTTAATGTTTTTTCAATAAATATTTTTTATTTTACTCGGACACCGTTCCAAAATGCAATCATCCCTTTGATTTTTTTTGCAGCATCATTTGGTTCCTCATAATACCAAGCACAATCTTTATTCGTGTTTCCATTGACAGTTATAGAATAATATTTTGCCATTCCTTTCCAACCACAAAATGAGGTAAAGTCTGTTTTTTTAAAATATTCTTTTTTTATAGAGTTAATTGGAAAATAATGGTTGCCTTCAACTATCACAGTATCATCACTTTCAGCAATTACAGTATCATTCCAAATTGCTTTCATATTTTTTGTGTCCGTTGTATCTATTTAAAAAAATTTCCAAATCAAATCATTTCAATTTATTCGATTAAAAAATTTCTAAAATCGTGGCATTATGCTGAGTTTAGATTTTGCAGAAACTACAATAATGGAAATTATTGATACTACCAAAATCATTGCTGCAATGGTTCCAAATTCTGGTATTACTTTTCCATCTATTATCTCAACTTCAACTGAATCTTGGAATTCTGAGGCAATTCCTTGGTTGGCTGTTATGGTATAAACACCATCTTCAGTCCACAATGGTCCACCTGTTTTAATTTCAACTGTAAATGGATTGAGTGTTTGTGGAGTTATTTGTTCCACTGAGACCAAGTTTCCAGTTGGAGAATAAATGGTAAATGTAATGGCAGTATCTCTAGAAACTGGAGTACCTGTAATTGTGATGATATCAGATCCCTCCATTGCAATGGCCGATATTTCAAGTCCAGGAATTATTTTTCTATCACCAGTTCCTGGTGCTGGAACTTGATTTTCTTTAACTAAACTTTGGCCAGTTACAGTAAATTGAATCCTTGCAGAATTTTCAGCATCTTCGTGATTTACCACTACGGTGTAAATCCCTATCTTAAAACTAGGAATAGGATGGTGAATTAATCTTTTAAACTCTCCATTATCATCAATTTGAACGTCAGGGGAAAAAACAATCTCGCCATCAGGAGCAAGAACTGTTAACTTTACTGGAATGTAATCAGTAACCCCGCTAACTGTTCCATACACCAAAACTGTATCAGTAGGTTTGATGATATCTTGGTCGGTGTTCAATTCTATGTTACCTTCTGCAAAGGCAGAGGATACTGGAATTAAAGAAACAGCAAGTAAAGCTAAAACAGTAATTTTTAACATATCATCAATGAAAAAATTTCAAGTATATATGAATTGGGATACATCGATCAATAGTAATCCTCTTATCGATCTATTTTTTGCAAAATAAATTTTTATTTAAACTTACTATAATAAAAATTATTTAAAATAATTTCACCTACGGTTTCACAATTAGGATTTAATTTTTATCTGTGTTATTCACCCTTGATCTCTTCACGAGTTTTAAAATCAGGAGTTACTCCAAGAGAATCATAATTTCCTGAAGAACAAGTAAAGCACATAGAATCTTTGGTCATTCCTACAGCTAATGCAAGATTTTCTGCGTCATTATATCCTAAAAAGTCAGCACCAATATCTCTTCGTACCATTTCGGTAATTTGATCAGCATCCATTTCTTTGCCATTTGTAAAGGTAGCCAGTTCTTGTTGAGAGGGAAAATCAATTCCGGCATAACAGGGGAAGTTAATTTGAGGATATGTGATTAGCATGCTAATTTTTCTAGCACCTGCTCTTCTCAGAGCTTTGATTATAGCCTTAGAGCTTGTTCCTCTTACCAAGCTGTCATCAATTACAACAACATGTCTTCCTTCAATAATTTCTCTAATGGGAATAATCCAACGATTTATCTCGACTCTATCTGTTTGGTGTGGCTCAATAAAACTACGTAATGGTCCCTTCTTGCTGTATCTGTCTTTTAGTAATCCTTCATCAAAGGAAATACCCATTTCTTGAGCATATCCAAGAGCTGCAGGTCGGGCTGAATCGGGTACAGGGATTACCAAGTCTGCATCAGGTATTGGAAATTTTTTGGCAAGAAATTGCCCGATTTTTTTCCTTGAAACATAAATGTTTTTTCCTTCCATCTTGCTTGAAGGGTGAGCAAAATAAGTAAATTCAAAAGAACAGTGAGCTCTGGATTCATCTGTTGAGAATTTTTCTGTCTCCATTCCATTTTTACTAAGTTTGATCAGTTCTCCAGGCGTGACATCTCTTTGTAATTTTGCACCAACTGCAGAAATTGCAGAGGATTCAGATGCAACAATAAAAGTATCATCGGATTCCTTGTGACCTAAAACCATGGGTCGAAATCCTTTCGGATCTCTTGCGGCATATACAGAGTTATCATCAGAGATAAAAGTAAAACAATAAGAACCAACCATTTCGTTTTTTAAAATAGATAGTGCTTTTCCCATTTGCCCATTTTCAGAAATTAAAGATACTAATCTCTGAGCTGCCACCAAAGTGTCACTTGCATTTTGAGGCGTAAAGGAGCATCCTCCAACTAGATTGGATAATTCTTGAACATTAGCTATTGTGCCGTTGTGTGCAATGCACAGATCTTTTACCTTGAGAGGTTGTGCATTTTCTAGAGAACTTCTTCCCATGGTGGAATATCGAACATGACCAATTACTGCCGGAGAACGATATTCTTCAGATATTTTTTTAAATTCAGAAGATGCGGAAGATACCAGTCCTAATTTTTTCAATGGTTCCTTGTTTGGAATGGCAATACCCCATGCTTCTTGCCCCCTATGTTGTAAAGCACGTAATGCATCAATTGCCATAGGAACCACATTAGTTCCGCTTAAGGAGAATATTCCCACAACTCCACAATTTTCTTTAACCATGTATGATCAACTCCTCCAATGAACTTATCCAAACCTTGTACGCTTTATCAACGCTTAGATCAATTATTGATTTTTTCCCCTTGTTAAACTGAATTTTTTTTCCACCAAAATTACCAATGGTCTTGTAAGAAACTTTATTTTTCCGCAATAGGGTTTCCATTTGTTCGAGATTATTCTTTTCCAAAACAAGGAGATACCTCGAATGACTCTCAGAATATAAAATTCTATCAATATCTAGTTTTTCTCCTGGAATTTTCTCCAAGGATATCTTACATCCAATTTGATTTGTCATGCATATCTCAGAAGTTGCAATACCAATACCTCCCTTGGAGCAATCATGCGCTAACTTGATGAGTCCCTTTTTAATTATGTCTAGGACAACATTCATGTTTCTTTTTGATTCTTCAAAGTCAACAACGGGACAGGTCCCGCCAACAAATTTGTGAATATATTCATAATATTCAGAACCTCCAAGCTCGTCTTTGGTTTTACCTACAATAACTAGACAATCATTGGAGTTTATTTTTTTTGGAGTTAGCGGTTTTTTATCAATTAAGCCCAAAATCCCGATTAGGGGAGTGGGTTTGATTGGTCCTTTTGGAGTTTCATTGTAAAGACTTACCTTTCCTCCAATACATGGAATTTTGAAAAATTTTGCAAAATCTGTAATTCCCTTTAAAGATTCTAAAAATGTCCAAAAAATTTCTGGATTTTGAGGATTTCCAAATTGTAAATGATCAAGCATGCCTATGGGTTTTGCACCAGTACAAACAACATTTCTACAAGCTTCTTCAAAACATCCGATTGCTCCTTCTCGTGGATTAATGTAGCAATGTTTTGGATTTCCATCTATTTTGGCAGACAAGAATTTTCCATTATCTAATCTTAAAACAGACGCATCTTGTCCTGGTTTTACTACGGTTCTAATTCCCACTTCGTGGTCATATTGACTATAAACCCATACTTTACTTGCTATGTTTGGAGAGGATATTAGTTTCATCATTGTTTTTGAATGATTTAAAATTGGTTTTAGTTTTTTTTCTTTTTGTATCGCTTTCAGATATGTAGGTTTTTTTGATGGTCTGTCAAGAAGATGTGCATTTGCAACAATCTCAGTAGAAATATTCGCAAAAGTTTTTTTTCCTTTTTTTACATGCATTAAATTTCCGGAAGTCACATGACCGATTACAGAACATGTAATATTGAATTTTTTACAAATTTCTTTTAGTTTTGCTAATTTTTTTTTATTTGTAATTATCAACATTCTTTCCTGTGATTCTGATATCATAATTTCATCTGGATGCATTCCTGGTTCTCTAGTATGCACTTTATCCACATCCATCTCTATTCCTATACCCATTGTATCTGCAGTTTCAGATACTGCACAAGATAACCCACCACCACCCAGATCCTTTAATGCATTGATTAGATTGTGATTTCTTGCCTCCAGGATTGCCTCAATGATTAATTTTTCAATGAATGGATCAGGAATTTGCACAGCAGATCTGTCTTCAGATTCAAGTGAATCTGAGGCAAATTGTGATCCTCCAATACCATCACGTCCTGTAGAACCCCCCATTAGAACAACAAGATCTCCTTTCTTAGCATGATTTTTTATTAGATTTTCTTTTTTGCCAAATCCAATTGCAGCTACATCAACTAATGCATAATTGGAATAACATTCATCAAATTCTACTTCTCCACCAATTGTAGGAATTCCTAAACAATTTCCATAATCAGCAATTCCAGTTACAGCATTTTTAAAAAGCCATCTTGCTTGAAGATCTTTTTCTATATTTCCAAATCGTAATCCATCAAAAATTGCAATTGGTCTTGTGCCTGCAGATAAAATATCGCGAATAACTCCTCCAACTCCAGTTGCTGCCCCACCATATGGTTCAACCGCAGATGGATGATTATGGCTTTCTATATGTGCAGTAATAACAAATCCATTTCCAACATCTAAAACTCCAGAATCATATCCTTTTTCAGAAATTACCAAAGGACCAGTCATTGGCAACATTCTGAGATGTTTTTTAGATGATTTGTAAGAACAATGCTCAGACCACTCTGCTGCTACAATTTGTAATTCAGTTGAGGTTGGTTCTCGTCCGATTTTGGATTTTAAATTTTCAAGTTCTTGTGGTTCTAAACTCAAGGTTTAACACCTATTGTATCTAACAGCGATTCAAAAATTAATGATGCGGGTTTATTATCAATTGGATTTATTTCAGATTCTACTGCACGTTCGGGATGCGGCATCATGCCAACAACATTTCCATCCTCATTACATACGCCTGCTATTCTATCAGAGGAACCATTTACCACTGTATCATATCTAAAAACAATCTGATTTTTTTTCTTTAATTTTTTTAAAGTTTCATTATCAACAAAATATCTTCCCTCTCCGTTTGCAATAGGAATTGGTATTTTTTGATTTAATTGGAATTGCTTAGTAAATGGAGTCTGGTTGTTTTCCACTATCAGATTAGTCCATTCACACATAAAATTCAGAGAGTTATTTTTGAGGAGCACACCAGGTAATAAGCCGGATTCAACGAGAATTTGAAATCCATTACAAACCCCTAATATTGGAACCCCTTTTTTGGCCATTTTTTGAACGTCTTTAATAATTGGGCTATGTGCAGCGATAATCCCAGCTCTTAATCTGTCACCATATGAAAATCCACCAGGAAGAATTATTGCATCAATATTTTTTGGAAGACTTTTCTCATGCCAAAAATATTGAGTATTTAGGTTAAAGACATCTGTAAGGACATGGAACATATCTCGATCGCAATTACTACCTGGAAAAACAACAACCCCAACCTTCACAGTAATTTTATTTCAAAGAGTTATTTAATTTGAATCTAACCAAAAAAATATCTATGACATATTATGATCGAAATTGAAAAAATTTATGAAATTTCTTAGTATTTGGCTCTTAGTTAGTAATAAATTCGAAAAAATAAAACTCGATTATTCAAAGACTGCAATAGTTACTTTACTTACCATAGGATTGTAAATGCGTAATTCGTCACAGATTTTTTTGATTTTTGATGCGGCTGTTTTTTTATCTTTTTCCTTTATGATAAATTTTAACATCTTTGCAGTTTTGATGTTTGTTACAGTTTTGTGAGTTCCTTTTAGAACGAGGTCATTTAGAATTGTTTCCCCTTCAGGATCACTAATTCCAGGTTTGTTTTCTATAGTCACATGAACAGTGAAGGAAGCCATGAATATTTTGAAAAATAAAATCGAGGTTAATCTATCTTCCGAAAAATTTTGTCCTTTTATACTTAGATTGTAATACATGCTAGATACCTGGTTTTGAGGATGAGTTGTTGTACTAGCCACCCATTACCAGTATCATTTTGAATTTTTAATAAAATCAATGTGTTTTGTAAAATCCTCACATAAAAAGTTTGGATTATTTCCCGGAATGAATTATCGTATTTTATTATTTGTGTTTTTTCAAACCTTCTTCCAAAATAATATTCAAAACATGGGAAAAACTCACAGATTTTGAAGATGTCTTTATCATTTTAGCTTGAAGATTTCTCAATTTTTCAGCGTTTGAATCATCCAATACAATGGTAACCCTTGAACCCATGTTCTTATTGTCTTCTTTTCATATAAAAGAAGTATGAATATTATCAAAGCTGTGGTTATAATGGAATTTATAATAGAAAATAATCAAACATAACAATTGTCAAAGCAAAGATACTGGAAGATTACTCCAGATGAAATGGAAAAATTTGTCTATAACGAAGAAAAATTACTTAATTGGGAAATTAAGTGTACCAAAGAGCCGGAAGTGGAGGCCAGATTCATTGGAGTTTTTCTTTATAGGAATGGTACTCCTTACGATTACGAATCAGTGAAGGGAATTACCTATTTTTACAACAACATTCCACGCTCAGAATTGCCTTCGATTACAAAATTTCTTCAAGATAAATTTAATGGGAAAGAAATGGAAAAAGGAGAAAGAATATTTCTGAAAGGTTCAAAGGAAATCTATTCGGGTAAAGAAATCTCAGCCCTAGCACGAGAAATTGAAACAAAATTCAAAACAAAAGCAGTAATTACATTGGAATTTCAAGATCTTAGCCCGGAAGAAATGAAAGAAGGAGGATTACCTGAATCCAAATTACTACCTATACCAGGCAAATAGATAAGTTAGTTTACAACAAATAGATCTTAAATGTCCGAATTAAATGAAATTCGCTATCATCTTGAGGAGCTCAGAAAAAGTGTTTTGCGTATTGTCTTAGTTATTGGAATAATCACAGTTTTTGTATTGACTTTTCATGTAACACCATTTGAAATTGGAGGAGTTACCTTATACTATCCATATCCAGAACCACTTGACAACGTTGCAGCGCAAATCACCAATCATATGAGTGACAATCTTGTACCTGAAGACGTGCAATTGATCCAAACAGCCCCCGGTCAAGCATTCTTTGCTCAAGTCTACATTGCAGCATTAGTTGGAATTGTAGCTGGGATGCCAATTATTATCAAAGAATTAGTTGGTTTCATTAAACCTGCTCTGAAAGAAAAGGAAATTCATGTTAGTAGAAGTATTTCTATCCCCGCATTAGGATTGTTTATAGTTGGTTGTGTCTTTTCATACAATTTTGTAATACCATATATTCTCGAATTTTTATATCGTTATGGTGAATCTTCTGGTCTAGTTACATTTCTTAATGTAATGGACTTTGTGACTTTTGTTTTGCAATTTTTGTTAGCCTTTGGATTATCATTTCAGCTTCCTTTGGTAATGTATGCAATATCAATGTCAGGAATGGTAGATTCCGATTTTTGGAGGAAGAATATCAGATACGCAATTGTAGCTATCGTGATCTTTGGTGCAGTAATTACGCCTGATGGTACTGGAGTAACAATGTGGTTTGTATCTGGACCAATGATTGCTTTATACATTGCAGGAATGTTTCTCATTGAGCGTAAAGAACGAAAAAAGTTGAACACTTAAATCTGAATATGGCGAATAATGAATAATGGGATTTGAAAATATTGTTCTTCAATTACCAATGGGAAATGAATGGATAATTCTAATAATTATTGCAGTAGTTTTCATTTTTGGTGCCAAAAAGATTCCAGAACTTGCCAAAACCTTCGGTAAAGCCAAAGGAGAGTTTGAGAAAGGAAAGATCGAAGGGGAAAAAGAACTCAAAGACTTTAAGGATAAAGAAGTAAAATCAGATTAAATTTCAGAAATTTTAGCAAAATCATCTAAAATATTAGCATAGTATTGTTCAAAATTGTTTTTCCCAAATATACGAGACACCCTTATTTTTCCTCTTAGTTTCCAATCCACATTAACTATAATTTTGGTTTTTTTGGAAATCTCCAAAAATTGTTGCTTTATGTAACTTCCCTTTGCATCTCCACCTATAACAAAAACTTCATGGATTAGCGGTTTTTCTGAAACATGTTTTGCCATAATTACAAATTCTTGGCCTCCAAAATTCATGTGCTCTTCTACCACTGAGACATTTCCACGAACAGAACGAACTCTAATGGATGGAAAATGTTGAGGAAGTAATTTTTGATAGTTTTCATAATTGGACAAAATTTCAAATACAATCTCTCTTTTTGCGTTAACAATTTTTTCTAAAGTAAATTTTGGCAATGCTATTTTAAAAATTTCCCCATCGTGGGTATAAATCGTGCTCTAAGTCAAATTGGTCTAAACATTTTCCAACACCATGATTTACTATATCCTCAATGGTTTTTGGCTTAGTATAAAATTCTGTAACAGGTGGAAGAATCACTACACCTATTCTAGATAATTTTAACATGTTTTCAAGATGTATTGCAGAAAGTGGGGTTTCTCTAACCATTAATATTAATTTTCTAGATTCTTTAATTGTCACCCCTGCAGCCCGTGCAACTAATGTATCATCATAACCATTTGCAATAGCAGATAATGTCTTCATGCTACATGGTGCAACTATCATACCATCTACCTTATGGGTACCACTTGAAACACTTGATGCCATATTCTTATCATCAGAGGTATTCGTAGCTAAAGATTTTACGTAATCAGACGTATATTCAGTTTCCATAGAAATGCAATTTTCTGCCCATTGCGACATTATCAAATGTGTTTCAACTTCTAATTTTTTTAGAGCTTCAAGCATTCTGATTCCATAGAGTACACCAGTACTTCCGGTAATTCCAATGATTAATTTCATGTATTTTGTATTGATTTATGGTATTTTATCTAATACATTTAAAACAAAATTTGGCACTAGTTCATCAAAAATCTTGGGCCTCGTCATTTTGTGCCTCATCTAATTCCTTGGCAGCCCTTCGTCGTTTAACCCATAAAGATATCCCACCTGCAAACATAGCAGTCAGCAAAATAACTCCGGCCATTTGCAGTTCGAAGGAATAAAAGGACATAAACTATGTAAAAATTTGATTGAAAAAAATCTTGTGATTTTTAATCCAGCCTATTTTTATGAAAATTAGCTATATTACCTCCTTTTTTGTACTCAATTTGTGATTAAATCCTCTGAGATCAAAAAAATTGTAAATGATTACTCTGATTTACGAATAGGAGTACTTGGAAGTCATTCTGCTCTTGAAGTAATGGATGGGGCCAAAGAGGAGAATTTTCAAACAGTCGTTTATTGTCAAAGGGGAAGGGAGGGCCCTTATCAAAGGTTTGGAAGGATTGCTGATGAAATTGTTGTTTTAAATAAATTTAAAGAAATGGCTTCAGCAAAAAATCAAAAAATTCTCCGAGATACTAACACCATAGTGATCCCTCACAGGTCATTAACTGTTTATTTAGGATATAAAATTCTTGAAAATTCCTTTAAGGTTCCAATCTTTGGAAATAGAAAACTTTTCCAAGCAGAAGAAAGGACTGCAAAACGAAATCAATATTTCCTGTTAGAGAAAGCCAGAATAAAGTTTCCCAAATTATTTAAAAATCCAAAAAATATCAACAAGCCATGTATAGTCAAAGTCCAAGAAAAAAATAGACCACTTGAACGTGCATTTTTTACCGTTTCATCTTACAAAGATTATTTACAAAAATCAGAGGCCAAATTAAAACAAGGAATAATTTCAAGAAAAGATTTAGAAAAAGCAAGCATTGAAGAATTAGCCATTGGAACATACATGAATTTTAATTTCTTTCATACTCCCATTTCCAACCAAGTAGATTTTATTGGAATTGAAAGAAGATTACAAACTAATATTCATGATTACAATGCACTTCCAGCCAAACAACAAATGGATATTGATGTTGATCTTCAAAATATTGAAGTAGGTCATACTCCGGCTAGTATTAGAGAATCTCTTCTTGAAAAAGTAATCAAAATGGGGGACAAATTTGTTGCTGCCGTAAAAAGAGAATATGCGCCGGGAATAATTGGTCCGTTTTCACTACAAAGTGTAATTACCAAAGATTTAGAATTAATTGTGTATGATGTTTCCCTACGAGTTCCAGGAAATCCCATTGTAGCCACAACTAGTCCATATACCAAATATCAGTATGGAGAAACCTTTGGAGTGGGACGGAGAATTGCCATGGAGATTAGACGAGCTCAAGAAGAAGGACGGCTGGATGAAATAGTCACTTGAAAAATATTTGATTAAAAAAATTTCAATATTAAAAGAGAAAAGGCGTAACCCCTTTCTTACAGAACTTTGAGAGATTTCCTCCCGTGGTCAGAACTTTGAAAGCCTGATTGCCTTTTTCGTTCTGCGAGGCCACGCAACTTAATCGCCAGATTTTGCAACTAACGACATTAAATATTATAGGAAATTAGACTATTTAAGATATTGTGTAATATTTTTCAATAAACATGGGTATATTATGTAAATTTTTTGGTATGTTCGATCAGATTTTAATAACCCAATTGGAAAAATCTAAAAAATTTATTTTAGTCTAGTGAAAAAATAAATCGTTAATTGGCCAGATTGGGAAATATATTGAATACCTAACGTTTTGTTTCAAATAATTAAACGGTTTGATGTTTGAAATAAAACTGCTGGGTGCCAATTAACACTAAATTAAACCTCTTTATTATTAGAACAAAAAATATTAAAAATGACAAGAAGTGTTTTTGTTCGAGAGATTATTACCATTCTAAAAGAACCAAGACTTTGTCCTACATGCAACAAAGAAGACAAATTAGAAAAAGGAATAATAGAGGAAAATAGGTCCGGCGGAAAAACCATTCTTTGTTCTCGTTGTGAGGCATTAATTGTAGTCACAAATCACAATCTAAAAGAAGTAGAATTATCAGCTCCCCAAGAGATTATGATTATGTTAAAAGAACCTCATTTAATAAGAAAGGTCACATATTGATCTACCAATATATCCCAGAAAAAAATTATTTTTATGCTGATGATTAAAGAAGCTATGTCTGAAATATGATGAGTTTGCCGAATTATGAAGCATTTTTCTAATTTTGTAATTGAATAAACCTCTACATATAAGACCAAACTTATGGCAATATTGGAAGAATCAATGGATATAGTATCCAAAGCCCAAAAATTTGCTTTTGAAAAACATAAGAACCAAAAAAGAAAAGACGGCATTACTTCCTTTTCAGATCATTTAGAAGGAGTTGTTAATAGATTAAAAAATTTAGGTATTACCAATCAAGAAATTTTAAGTGCTGCATGGCTTCATGACACCATAGAAAATACCAATGTCACTTTTGATGAAATAAACAAAATATTTGGAAATACAATATCGGTTCTTGTTTTGTCTTTATCAAAAGATGTGAATCTATCCAATAAAGAAAAAGAATTACAATATATCCAACAACTAAAAAAATCATCGCATCAAGCAAAAATAATTAAATTCTGTGATATTTCAGCCAATCTCAAGGACATTTCTAACTCACATTTATCTAAAACTCAAAAAAATAAGCAAGTAAAAAAATTATTTCGTTATCTTAGAGTAATTAAAAAAGAATTATCAGAAACCAAATCAAATTACCCCAAAATGCAAGAATTTATCGATGGAATAAATTCCGTGGGTGATAAATTTCATCAAAGATCCATTGTTATTTGAAGTTGTTTACTCTAGATATACACCGTGTAAATAATTTTATTTCACTTAGATAAAGGAAGAATATTCCTAAAAAGTAGTTTCCAAATTGACCATACATTAGAGAAAGAAAGATTTAGTATCCATCATAATTGGAAAACATTATTGAGTTCAACACCTTCAAAAAATAAAATTCGAATTGGATTTTTGGTTCAAATAATACAAAAACAAGATCAAAGTACAGGTCAATTAACCGAAGGGTTAGTAAAAAGAATTCTCACTTCAAGTGATTTTCACCCTCATGGAATTAAGGTTGAACTAGAAAATGGAAAAATTGGACGAGTTCAAAATATCTTAAATTAGTTTTTTAATGAAAACACAAGGAAATTAGAAATTAATTGCCAAAAAATTGATTTAGGCTTCCATACTTGTTTTAAGAAGATTTTTCCTAACCAAAATAGGGATTTTATAAAAAGCTCCTAAAGCTACAGCGTCTGAAGCACGATAATTTCTCAAAACCACGTCTTTTTTCCCTGTAAAGTAAAGATTTGCGCGCAATACCTCACCACTTTCATAGATTTTTACTTTAACCAAAACCTGTTCATTCTGTTCACAAATATCCTCGATCATTTTGTAAATTGAAGGAATAGAATCCTCTGGACTTTCAGAAAAACTAGAAATATGTTTTGCAACCTCTCCGGAAAAAGCTCTCATGTGAAATTCTTTTCCTTCTGATGTTTTTAATACAATCATGCCCTCAACTGCATAAGGATCTACAAATCCAACATAATCAATTTTAACGGATTCATAATCAGGATCTTGTGCTTGATCAATATTCATTGTGCAATTTAAGGTAGAGAATTTACATTAATAAAGATATTAATTTTGTCCAAAAATTATGCGTAAATTAATAACGATCAGGAATGAAGCACCCCAAATTATTTAACATGAACAATAAATGATAGCTTAATGTCGACCAACCCCGAAAAAGCTGTATCATATATTCTTACAAAACCGGTGGCGGAATTTATGGATAAGGATGTGCTATTACTAAATGAGAATACATTAACCCGAGATGCAGCAAGAATGCTTCAACATTATGAGGCAGACGACATTGTGGTAACTGACGAAAGAAGAGATCCTATTGGGATTGTTACTGATGAAGATATTTTAAGAAAAGTTAGCGATGTTACCGTTTACGCGGAAGCTACAAAACTAAAGGATGTAATGAGTACTCCATTAATTGTAATTAACGAAAAAGCAACTTTGCAAGATGCTCTACATAAAATGAGAGATAATAACATTAGAAAACTGCCGGTAATTAATAAAAAAAATCAAGTAATAGGAATTATTTTCCAAGCTACTATAGCAAATGCCATCAGAGATGCAACTGCAACACCTCCCCGTCTTCTTAGCCCTCCAATCAAAGCCATATTAGGAAATTTAGGATTTGTTTTACAATTTGCAGGAGTTTTGTTATTGGTACCCGCCATTGTAGCTACAATCCTTGCAGAGACGGATATTGCCACAGGGATTTATCTAAATACAGTGTTATTGCTTGTTACAGGTTTTTTTCTTAATTCATACGGAGAAAAATCCAGTCTTAACCTCCAACAAGCTTCCATCCTGGTTTTTTCTAGTTTGTTCTTATTAACCCTCTTTGGAACCACACCATATCTTTATGTCTCACCTCCCAACTTGTCTCCTGTCGAGGCTTTTTCAAACGCATTTTTTTCAAGTGCTGCAGGATTCACCACTGGGGGGATTTCTTTGTTTGACGAACCAGAAAACTTGGCTCAGAGTTTTACATTCTATCGAAGTTTTACTCAGTTGGTTGGAGGAATGAGTTTCATTTACCTGGTGATTACGGCCTTTTATCCCGAATCCAAACTTCGGTCAATGAGAGGTTTTATTTCCGGCAGAACCTTACATATGAGAGAACTTTTTGGCACAATTACAATAATTTTTGCGCTCTATATCGTAATTGTTGCACTATTGTTGTGGGTTTTCGGTGAAAGAAACCTAATGGATAATTTTTCCTTGGCCATGAGCACATTGGCAACAGGTGGTTTTCTGCCAAATTCAACGATTTTACAGGATCTTCTCTGGCAAGAAGAAATAGTTCTGATGGGTGCCATGATTTTGGGCGCTTTGCCCTTTACGTTTCACTATGGCTTTGTAAGAAAAAAATTCCTTTCTCCAAAATTAGGAAAAGAAGTACTAACATATTTTGCCATTTTAATTACTGCAACTTTATTATTTATGGCAATTAGTGGTTTTGATCCTTTAGACAGTGCATTTTATTCCGTATCAGCTAGTACTACTGCAGGTCTTCAACTAGAAAGCTTATCTGAATTAAATTCTGCAGCTCACGGCATCCTAATTCTCCTCATGTTCATTGGAGGATGTGGTTTTTCGACTGCAGGCGGTCTTAAAATATTCAGATTGTTTCATTTAAAAAATTTTAGAAATATTTTGAGTAAAGAAAATCGTGAGTCATTAACTAGTGTAACAAGAAAAGAATTATACTCTACATTGATAATAATTTCTTTGTTTCCAATAATTACCATGATTACGGCAGCACATCTATCTGCTAGCGAAGATGTTAGTTATGAGAATGCATTTTTTGAATCAGCTGGCGTAATTACTACAGGAGGACTATCTGCTGGAGTGATTGATTTCGATACAGATCCTGCCACAAAGGTAGTATTGGGATTTCTAATGATTTTTGGAAGGTTGGAAATAATTGCAATTATCTATATTTTTGTTCCTAAATTAATCTAAATCATGCAAGAAAAATAAGAAATAATTTAATGTAATAGAAATTGAAACACCGCATTGGAAAATAAATCTATCAAGCGTAGTAAAAGTGGAATAAAGTTAATAATTTTAGGTTTTGTTTCTATAACCATTTTATTTTTAATTTATTCAAGGTACCAAGATCCTGAGTTAATTACACCCGAAGCTTTTGAACCAATTCAAAGAATAGCCTATGGTTTTTACATTGTCTTACTTGCATGTTTTGGTGCGATAACGTATGGACTCTATATCTTTCATCGTGAGAAGGTAGAACAAAGACAAAAAGATCTTTTTACAATAATTGCGCTTACCACCTGGAATAAAAAATCAAGAAAAATTTTCCTCTTAACCTTTATTGGTTATGGTATTTTCTTTTCTCTGGTTTCAGGAACCTTGATTTACCAACCAGAAGTTAGCTTTTCAATACATTATGGAGCAGTAATTCCCTCAGGGTTTGTTGCACCTTGTTGTGGTGAACCCGGATATATGCCAAAAATTATTATTTATTTGACCGAACACGTAGGACTTCAAATTATTCCAATAAATTTGGTTCTCCAAGTTATTGTATCTTATTTGGTAGGACTAAATACTGCAATTGCAGTAAGCGCATTTGCAATTTCTAAGAAAGGAAGAGGATTCAGTACAGTGGGAGCAGCTACTGGGTTGTTTATTGCATGTCCTACTTGTGCAGGTACCTTCTTGTCGGTTTTTGTGGGTACTGCAAGTGGAATTGCCTTAACCATTGCACTAGTTCAATTGCAGACACTATTCATTGCAGTTACCATTCCAATTTTGTTCATTACTCCATTTATCATGGCAAAAAAATTAAGAAATGCAGATGGTAGTTGTAAAATAGACCCTACAAAATGAATTTTTTTACTTCTGGAGTCTTGTTGTTTCCGATATCATAACCATCTCTTCGAAGATATTTCAGAGTAAGTTTGTAAATTAGTTCATCGTGATTAACCTGGAGTAAAATGTCTTCCCAAAGGATTTTTCCTTTTTGATTAATTTGACTTTTAAAATCTGGATTCATCGATTTCGCTATTTCTTTACATTGATCAAAAGTTTTACCATTTTTGTAAGCTCGTGTTCTTCGGTCACAACTTTCCATAAATTACTTGGTTAGGATTTGTAAATAAACTTGGGTGATTAATAAAAAATACTGAAGAATCAACTGAATCAAATACTAGAAAAAATAACAAAAATTATGGGAATTAGATCGATTAATGATTATGTTCAATTTTTTATTGATTTAGATATGGGAAATTCTGTATCTTTTGCAAGCTTTGTTAATAATGAAAAATTAGTATTAAAACACAAATTACAAAATAAGGAAATCAAAAAAGAGATTGTTTTAGAAGGGATAAAAATTCTAGAAGAGTTATATTCAGAAATACAATTATTTGGAGAGAGAAAAGTTCTAGAAAAATATTCTAATTTAAAAAATGAGTGAGGTTCTAGAAAAAAAATAGGGTTACCTAAAGTCGATTAATTTTATCTAATACAATTTTAAAAATTTCATCATTATCTAATAAAACAAAAGGCAGATTGTTTTCCGCACATGCCTGTCCACTTTCTGTATCTCTTGTGACTAAAATCATGTCATTTTCTTTAGCATAATTAATGACAGAATAGTCAGTTCGTAATTTTTTTCCTTCTGCGCGTAATTTCTTGACACTATAAGCTTCAAATCCCATTTTCTGAAGTTTTTCATCCCAACCATCATCCATTTCATCAATCAAAATTTTTAGGTTAGCCATTAGAACATTATTAAAAAAATTCAATATTAGTGTAAAGATTTGAAAAAATATTGTAAATGATTACTCCTTCCCGACATAAGATAAGTCAAATAAGGTTTCACAAAAATCAGTGAGTCTCTCAGATAAAATACCATCATACCAAACAAGTTCTTTGTCAATATTGCAACCTTTGAACATAGATTTTTTTGTTTTGTCTGAATTTAGAGATATTGTTTCTCTTGTGAACAAATCTTTAATCTTAATTTGGCTCTCGGATGAAAGATTATAATCACAAGTGATAAGATCCAGTAAAACCAAGTAATTCCCATCAATTTGATTTTTTCGTGCTTTGATAAATGGACGATTGTTTTTTTGACATTCCTTATAGTATTTATCAAATTCAAACATTTTAGAATCTGCGAGAAATTTTTTCAAGATCAACGGTAAAAATCTATTAAACAATCAAAGGTTTAAAATAAAATATTAAAGACCTGAAGTTATTTTTTTGATTCGAGTGATTAATCGTATTTTTTTATCTATTGCCATTTCAGGCTCCATTGTAAAGTATACAATATTACGTTTTGTATATACAACCATTTGTGTAACTTTTTCTCTTTCAACGTGGACGTATCGGACTTTTCCAAGAGATTTATCAAATTCTTTTCTCATAGCTTTCCTTTGGGCAACCTGTTTACAGAAATGTTCTTCTTCTTTTTGAGATTTTAAGGATGTTTTACCACCTTTCATTATGGCTTCACGAATATTGCCTTTTGGATCAATAATGGCTGCAAATCTCATTTTTGGATCTAATTTTATTATATTCTCAACAATTTTTAGAAAATCTATTTTTTTTGCCGACATTAATGCAAATGTAAATTTGCTAAATATAATCTAATGAAATGGTCATATTGAAATAAAAACAGATTGTTTAAAAAATTTTAAAAATTAGTGGTTTAGGACGATCTTTGATTTTTGAATGAAAATCATACTTGTAAGGGCAATCCCTAAAATAATTACAGTTACAATTCCAAATTCAGGCATTATTTTGCTACCGATAATTGTTATCTCCTTTGAATTATCAGGTAATTCTATTTTTACGGTATTTACGTCATCTGAAATATATTCAAAGGTAAGATTTTTTTCCCCATCAACAAAAATAACATAAGGACCATCAATTAGGTCTGATGGTAGTAACATCAGTAGGTTTTGGTCGTTTGATTTAGGATCACTAGTCAACTGAAACGTAATGGATTTCTCTTCTTCATTCACTGATGCTTCAGAAACAATTCCACTAAATTGATAATCCACATTAAATGATGAAAGACCATCTCCCACATCTTTTCCTACATCGGAAATAATTTTGTATCCCTCACCTGTAACTGTAACAATACCTGTCATCCAAGGATGAATTAAACAAAAATAAGGATAGTTGCCTTTTTTCTTAAAAGTATAGTCGTAGAATTCACCCGGTACAAGAAAATCGGTTCCTCCAAAAATTCCGTCTGGTCCACTCTCAAGAGTTCCAGAAGTGATAGTATGTTTTGCTTGATCACCATTTTTCCAGACTACAGTATCTCCAACCAAGATCAATATATCACCTGTAGCCTCTCCAGTTTTTTCATTTTGCCAAAAATACGGAGCATCAGGACTTGCAGAACCTGTGGGCATGTTTATGTCATATATTTCTGCATACACATTTTCAAAAAGAGGTATCAGTGATAGTGCACCCAATATAAACAAAAAATAGTTTATTTTCACACTTTATCTTATTTAGTTTAATTAAAATTGTTTTCCTTATTTTAAAAAATGAGTGTACTAATGATATCGCGAACGTTGTAAAATTATAATATTGGAGTTTATTAGTGCTCAAATAATACAAATAATATGAAAATTGAACCAGCCATAATTTTATCTGGAATAATCATGATTATTACTGGGTTAGGACTTTTTTATTCGATTCAAAATAATTCTGACTTGGATCAATTATTACTCTATGCAAAACATGGAGGTACTTTTGTTGGTTTGATGGGGATTGGCGTAATAATGGCTGGTATCTTGCTTCGTTTGATGGAGAAAGAACAACCTCCGATTGAAGAAAATTATGGTGCTTAAACTAAATTTTCCAATTGGAGTAAATTATTCACAAAATAACATTTTTTTATAATCGTTTGTTGGCACAACAAATTCACAGTTTTTACAAAACAAGATCTCAGTGCTTTTTTTATCCTTTATTTTTAAAAATATTGTTGCATAAAAAAGAGTAGATCGTTGACAGTGAGGACATGACGCCATTAATGATTCCATCCAATAGATTTTTTTAAGATCCATGTTCTAATGCATATGCTATTCCTATATTAGCAACGAGAAGAAATTCTACTAGCAAACTAATTTAAAAAAATTCAGAAATTATAATAATGCATCAAACAAACCTAAAAAATTGTCGAGTAAAATTTGGTTAGGAGGAATATATTTGAAAGATGAAGGAGGTTATGAAATTATTTTACGATCATTAACTCATTACAAAAAAAGGCTAATGACAGTTGATAAAAGTCCAGAGATAAAAGATTCCGCTGCTATGTTTGGGGGGATTTTAAAACAAGCTGCTATGAAAACGATACCAAAAATCGACAAAATTATTGAAAAAATTCAGGAAAGCCTTCCCCATGCACAATTAGTAAACACCTTAAATGAAAATATACCAATGTTAGAAAAAGCCCTTACATCTTATGAAACAGACATACAAAAAGCTCAAGACACCGGCCATGAATATTATTTAAATCTGATAGGAGATTTAGCATCAGTAAAAGGCGATTTGGAATCCATAAGAGTTGCCAAATCTAAAATAAAACAGTTCGAATAGAGATTTTTGTAATTATTGACCTTGTAAATACCAATCAAGGTAGGGTTTAAGATTTTTGCAAAGTTTTTTCTTTTCAAACTCATCAGTAATATTTGAAATAATTTTTAATTTTTCTTTAAGATAGTTTTGAGTGATTGGACTTTTAAATTGAGGTAGGAATTGATTTAAAAGTTCTAAAATTTCTTGAGAGGGAATTTCGTCAAAATTTTCTAAAATTCGTTTAACCTTAATTTCAAGTGACATTACTTTTTATTGAAAAATACCTTTTTTAATATTTCAAATGTTCTTGTTTGATAAGGTCATCATCATTCCAAGTAAGTCGGAATTTCCCCACAACTCTAAAGAGATTTAGTTTTCCTCCTTTCTTGAATTGTAAGTTGTATGAATTGTGTGATGTATCCATAATCTCCAAAGACACTTTATCTTCAAGAGTTTCGAAGGTGATTGGATTTGTTGAAACTTGATTCCATTCATTTGGCTCAAAATCTAAATATAATTTTGTATATAATAATCCCATCCCTATTTTTTTACATACTAAAATAAAAACCACAGTTAAGAAAATTTATCAGTATAAAAAGGGAATAAAAAAAGTTCGTGCTAAAATCTTCAAGCGTAATAAGTTAGCCTAGTTTCAAAGGAATCATGCCCATTCAGAAAACATTACTGTTTGTTGACATAAAGTATAATCAATACTACGTAGCCTTTTTTAATTATAATTTGTAAATAACACAGTAGAGAAGTAGGACGATCTTTTGATTGGTCTTATGACCATACATTATGTGAACCTACTTCCCGACCTACATCGCTCCTGACGTCTAATTGCCTAAAAGTTTTACCGATATTTTGTTCTTTTTTTAAAATTCTTTAAAAATTATTTATTTCCCTCATCATCTCGCTGTTGTAATGGACCACTCAATTCCAAATCTAAGATCATTTTGTAGCATTTTACAATATCATCTTTTTTGATGTGAGAAATTTTTTCTATATCTTCAAGAGTTACTTTTTGTGGGATCATATGAGAAATTGCATATACACATACAGCCGAAATTAAATATGGAGACTCATATCTAAAGGGATTTCTATTTAGAAGATCTTGGTGCAAGTTCTGAGCATCAACAATATCTCTTTCATGAATTCCTAACTCGCATCTAAATTCTTCATAAATGGCTTCTCCTTTTTCATCCATCAATACATTATTTTTTTTTCAATAAGTTATCAATTAATGATTGTTCAAAAAATACACATAGTCCTTTAAATCAAATTTTGTTCATTTTATGAGAAAATACAAGTAAAATTCTTGATCGAATAATTTTTTTCAATAAAAAAATGATAGTTCAGACTTGAGTTTCCCCTCGGGGTCTGAACCGTTGTCAGAGTTTAAGACCCACAACGATTAGTTGTATGGTGACAACTCTATTTTGAATTTCTTCTGAAAATATTAAGGTGAATTTCCGTATTAAAATTCTGTGTGTTTAAAAAAATGCACAAATATTTGGCGAAATGAAAATTTGGGTTTTAAAAATTTTAAAACTATTCTTTGTCAATAAATTCGCTTACCCCAGGAGGTTCTGGTGCCAATCCCTTTCGTTTTCGGATATCAGCAATTGCAGTAGAAAACATTGATTTTGGAACTTCAGACCAAGCTTTGAAGGATGTATTCCAGGTGGCTCTACCGGCAGTTTGACCCCTCATTTCTTCAGATAATGTGAATGTTTCAGAAGCTGGAATTTCTCCAGTTATTATGCTACTTGCCCCCTTTTGTTGCATGTCAAGTACCTTACCACGTTTTCCAGAAAGAACAGTTGCAACATTTCCTACTAGATCAGTTGGAACCCTGACCTCTATGGCAAGCATAGGTTCTAGAATTGTAGTACCGGCAGTCAGTAAAGCACCCATACAAGCGCGTCTAGATGCAGGACCTAATTGAGACAAACCTCTATGGGCAGTATCTTCATGAGGTACAAAATGAGTAAATGTAAATTTACAATCTCTCATCTGTTCTTTACATAAGGGACCTTCTTTCATAACATCATCAAATCCGGAATTTATAGAATCCGTAGATTCATGAACAAACTGAACTCCTTTTGTTCCATTTATGAGTACATTTCCACGAGAATCAAATCTCATAACTCTTTTGATAGTATCAGTATCCCATCCTTCTTTCTTAAGAAGATCCGATACAACTTTTTTATCTTTCAAGTCGCTGATTTCTCCTGTTCTCAACATTTGTGCGATGTTTGGTTCAAGAGGCTCTACACGCATAAAGAGTTTATTGTGTCTATTTGGTGATTTGGACATTACTGCTTCACATGGTCCCTTTACTGTTTCACGATAATTGATGAGTGGTTCAGACGTTATAATCTCGACTTTGGTATCTTGTATTCTATGTGTAGCTACATCAAGATGAAGAACCCCCATTCCTGCAACAATTGTTTCCCCACTTTCTTCGTCAATTTTTACAATTAAATTAGGATCTTCGATGGTCAACTGTTTTAAAACTTCTACTAATTTTGGAAGGTCTTTTGGATGTTTTGGTTCAATCGCAATTTGAACAACTGGTTCTGAAACATATTTTACACCTTCAAACATTGGCATTTCTTTAATTGATGAAAGAGTATTGCCTGCTCTTGCTTCTGTTAATCCAAGTAAAGCTGGAATGTTTCCAGAACCAAGTTCACCGACTTGTTCTCTTTGATTTCCCATGAAAAAGTTGACTGATTGAACTCTTCCTTCTCTTTTAGCATCAATGATATTGATAGTTTGGCCATCTTTGATTTTTCCTGAGAATAGCCTACCAATTGCAACAGGACCAGCAGCTGGATCCAAAACCATGTTTACAATCATCATTATAGTTGGACCATCATCACTGCATGCCAATAATGCCTTTCCTATATCAGAATCTAGATCCCCTTTCCAAATTTGTGGAATCCTGTATTGTTGAGCAACATGTGGAGCAGGATGATGCTTAACTACCATACCCAAAACGGCATCAGCCAAAGGAGCTTTTTCTACCAAATCCCCAACTTTTTCGTTTTGATACGCATCAATAACATCTTTGAAGGAAATACCTCTTTCTTTCATAATATCGATATTTATCGCCCATCTATCCTTAGCAGAACCAAATGTTACGCTTGCGTCTTGAATTGATACCTTCCATTTTTCTTTGTATTCAGGTTCAGCATAGGTTTCTACAAGTTGATTAAAATTTGAAACAACTGCGGCTAGTGTTTCTTGCATTTTCTCAGGAGTTAATCTTAGCTCTTTGATGAGTCTATCGACTTTGTTGATAAAAAGAACTGGCTTTACTCTCTCTTCTAGAGCCATCCTAGTAACTGTCTCAGTTTGTGTCATTATTCCCTCAACTGCATCACAAACAACAACGGCACCGTCAATTGCCCTGAGACTTCTAATTACTCTGCCACTAAAATCAACGTGTCCTGGAGTATCAATCATGTTAATGACATATTCAGTTTCTTTATGAGTAAAGTGTAAGGTAACATTTGCCTGGTAAATTGTAATCCCTCTTGCTTGTTCTTCTTTATCGAAATCCATTGCCAAAGCTTTTCCAGCAGCAGATGGAGCAATAATTCCCGAATAAGCCAATAAACTGTCACTCATTGTTGTTTTTCCATGATCAACGTGAGCAATAACACCAAAGTTTCGAATTTGATCCTTATTTTTAATAATCTTAAGAACCTCAGTTGTTGACTTGTATTTTACCATATTCGCAATCCCAATTTATTCAGCTATTAAATCTTATGAGAAAAATTAGATCAGTAGATCATATTATCGCTAACATTCCGAAGTTTTTTTTCCAACACAAAATGACAATCTTTTTTCTTTAGTCTTTTGGCCTCAAAAAGTGGTAATAGTTGTGAAAAGTAGGCATAATAAATAATCTGAGAGATTTTATTTTTAGAATTAAAAGTAGGATGAATTACATTTAGACCAACATTTTTTAAATTTTTTACCAACTGTGTATTATGAGCATTTTTTTCCTCAAAAATTATCACAGTATCACCTTTTTTTGTGGAAAATAGTTCCATGTGGGAAAATTGCTCAATTCGTTCATAGTGTGCATTATACCCCAAAAGCTCATAAAATTTTGCGGCACAATACATGGCCACAGGAAAAGTATGCATGTTACCCAACACGAAAATTCTTTTTCCAATTTTAGAACCTTTGGCATCAGAACATGCTTTTTTAAAAAAATCAATATTTTTTTGAATTACGATTGGTTTAACCAGAGAAATACAAATTAGAGCACTTTCTAAAAAGCTGATACTTCCTGCTGTAAAAACATCTGAATTTGGGGATTGGAGTATAATGGATGAAGAACAAGATTTTACTAGTCTGCTTTTGGGTTGAGAAGTAATTGCAATGGATTGGTTTGCCGTTTTTGCAACTCGTATATTTGAAATAGTGTTTCCTGAAATTGAAACAAAATAAACTGTTTTGGTTTTTACAAGTGATTTATTTTTAAGTAAATCCAATGGATCTAATGCTTTTACTATATTGTTTGAAAAAGATTCTGCAAGCATTGCTGATGCAAGTGAATCACCACTTCCTGTGAAAATTGCCTTTTTCTGTTTTTCGGCAGACAGAGGTTTTTGTTTTTTGAAATTCTGTAATAATTCTGATTGCAACTTTATATCGTTTTCAAAGACCTCTATTGTTTTCACATTATTCCCAGGTGATTCTCCTTATATTAGAAAAACGATTAATGATTAGAACATTCTATCAAGTTTTGATTTTTATAACGAACTTTTTGAACTCTATTGTGGAAATTTCTGTTGGGCACACTCCAGATTCAGACGACGCGTTCATGTTTTATGGTATGTTTACCAATAAAGTGAATTCGCCTGACTTTAGAGTAAACCACGTAATTGAAGATATTGAAAAACTAAATAGAAAAGCCACCAGTCCCCAACTCGATGTTACAGCAGTTTCAGTACATGCCTGTGCTTACATTCCCAGATATACCATCTTGAGAAGTGGTGGAAGTTTTGGAATTGGATATGGTCCTATAGTTACTGCTAAAAAACAGATGAATGTAGAGGAAATAAAAAACTGTAAAATTGCGATTCCAGGCAAAATGACCTCGGCATTTTTGCTTCTTCAATTAATGATAGGAAAGTTTGATTATATAGAAATGAATTTCAGTGATATTCCTTTAGCCGTTAAAAATGGGGAAGTTGACGTTGGGCTGGTAATACATGAAACACAGTTATCATATGAGCAAGAGGGAAACCTCAAAATTTTAGATGTTGGAGAGTGGTGGGATAAAACCACAAATGGTTTACCCGTCCCTTTAGGAATCAATGTAATGAAAACTAGTTTAGGAATGGATACTATCCATAAATTTGACAAATACTTACAAGAATCAATAGAGTATGCCTTGGATAATTTTGATGATGCCATTGACTATGCCATGCAATACAGCAGAGGGAAACCGCGTGATTTGATTGAAAAATTTGTAAAAATGTATGTCAATTCAGTTACTGTGAATATGGGAGATAAAGGTGAGGAATCAATTAAAAGGCTTTTTGAAATGGCAAAGGAGAAAAGTTTGGTGCCAGAATTTGATCTTAGCATTGCCATCAAGTAAATATATTATAAAAAATTTTGAAAAACCATGGGAGATGGTATAGGAGGTTCAATTGTTGCATTTTTATCAAACAATGCATTTGAGCTATTAATCACTCATCATCGTAAAGATAACGCCGAAGAGTATGGAAAGACAGAAAAGATAATTATCGCCAAAATAGATAATCCAGATAGTCCTCAATACGAAGAAAAAACCCAGATAGATTTGGAAAGGGCACTTAAAGGAAGATTTGTGACCTGCAATGTCCAATACCGTGATTCAAAAACAGATGCCCTTGTGTGTAACATATTTGTCCAAAATCCGCCAGAAGGATTCTGACTCTCCTTCATAGATTAAAATTTTCAACATTCCTAATATACGGTGAAATTCTAATAGTTTTGATAAGAATTGGTTTTAATCGATAAAAGAATTCTCGGCGGCGGATTAGCCATGCTTGTGGTGGGTCTTGTACTCCTTGCAATTATTAATTCCTCAGTTCCTGCAGGACAGACAGGAATGACTGAAGAGGAAATAATCGATCTATTAACTAAAGAACAAGAAAACAAAGACATGAACACCCTAGCTAGCATTTTGACGGGTGTGGGATTTTTGTTGGTATTGATTAGCTTTGGCGCAAGACGAAGAAGCAAAGACAGCGCAAAAAAAGAAGAAAAAAAACCCTCGACATAAGGATTTGAGGAGTTAACGAGTTTATCGACTATCAGTAAAAAGGGCCTCCCCCAATCGTGCCTAAAAAGTTGGTAATGTCTTGCGTTATGACGGTGAGGTGAGTTGTCGGATAATCGTTAAAACAATAATGTGCGTTATCTTGTTGTGAGATATTTAAAATTTCTAATTCTTTTTTTTGGTCTTTTATTTTCATTTTTAATCATTCCAGAGGCTTTTTCTCAAATTATTTCTGATCCTTTTGTAAACGACAACACTTGGTATATGGGGAAGGGACTAAAGATTGGAGATTATTTTTCTTATGGTTTATGCCATGTGGAATATCATTATTGCAAAGAGTTCCAAATGGATTTTAAAATTATTGGCGAAACCCAATTGGCCAATGAATCTTTTTGGATTTCAGAGGTTAAGGTTGAGGAGGACAATCGAGTAATAACTGGGAAGATGCAGATGAGTAAACTTACTGCAGAACCAACAATTTTTGACGTTGAAATAGAAGAATATGTCAATGCTTTCGAATCTTCTGTTTGGTTTCTTGGTGCCTTTGGGCCAGGAATGGGAAAACCAGTTAGCCTAGAGACAAACACAAATTGGAATGACCGAGAAACCAAAGATATTTGGGTTAGTATAGATTTTATCGGCGGACCTATACTTATTGGCCCTACCAAACAGGAAACTGTATTGACACCAGCTGGTCTTTTTAATTCTACAGTGGCAAGTTGGAAGCCTTCTGGACATGAAAGTAATATTTGGATATCTCCATTTATTTCATTTCCAGTAAAAGCCAAAGTTTGGACCCATGTAGCCGTAGAACAAGTTATTGAGTATGAGTTTGAACTTTTAGATTATGGCAATAAACAAGAAAAAAAAATTTTACCTCCCATAAAACAGGTTAGAATGGGTGTAAATCACACTCAAGTGATGTGTGTGGATAAATTGAATTTAATTTTCAAAGCCACAAATAATTCTCCTGCATGTGTAAAATCATCTACTGCTCAAAAATTATTGGAAAGAGGATGGACAGTATTAGGTAATCCATAAATTAATCGGCTTCTCATCCTTTCCAAAAAATAATTTCAAAGATTCTTTCTAATACCAACAAAAACTGCTACTGGCACTCCTACATACATTCCAATATTGAACAGAATTAAACTAATTCCAATTCCTAACACTTCGACTTCAGAATCCATATCCACATAATTTAGAATTGAAAGACTAGAAATCATCGGAGTGATTGCAAGTTTGACTGCTTCCTTAAAGTATGGGTTTTTACGCTCATAATCTGCAATTTCAGGACTAAAAGAATAGTAGAAAACATTGAATGATTCCATAAAAACAGCACCTGATTCAGTTTGAAGTAGTTTGTTGTCTCGAAGTTCTCTGAGTTGTTGCACTTGCGGTGCTAGTTCTGATCCATATGTTGCAGTTGCAATTAAACATCCTCCTAAAAAGGGATGTTCTTCCTCCTGAATGCAAATTCCATTTTGTTCAAAAGTTCCCTCAGGACACATCAGACTAGATGTTATTTTTTCATTATTATTTGTGGGCTTTATGATAATGCTTTGTATTTTACTTTCCGAACTTTTGTAATTTATTGCAACATTATTTTCGTCTTTAGTATCAGAAAACCTAATTTGAATATTATGGGTTCCTTCAAATAATTGAATATCACTCGACCATTGATTGGGTTTAATTGTAGTAAGCAATTTTCCGTCAGTATATACATCGATTGAATAAGTATTGAGATTAATCAGGTTACCAGAATTATCAACAAGGATAGGTTTAATCGAAATTCCTCCTTGGGTCCCATCTTTTAATTGAAAAGAAAGTTCTGTAGGTACATCTTTTGACAAGGGAATTTTCTCTACTATTGTTGTGGCGTTAATACTATCTAATTTTTCTCCAATTGGGATTTTAGCTATTGAAAGATTAATGTTCCCACCATTTCTTAATTTAATAATACTTTTAATTGAAATTTCTATTGAAGAATGGTCTTTAATGTCTTCATTTACAAAAATCGAAAATTTTTGAGTTTTCATTTCAGCAAAATCTGCTGATTGCGGAGAAGAATTAGCAGGTCCTTCAATATCTAGTGTCACAACAGATTTTGGAAAGATAAATACCTCACCAATTATTGTTTCAGGGATTGAAATACTATCTTCTTTCCCAAGATCTAGATTACTTTTTGTAACCCCCAAAACCTGTTCATCCTTAAAAAATGAAGTTGTAACTGTTCCGGCTTTCGGAGTAATTAAAATATCACTTGTTCCGCCTGCCTCTATTGTTTTGGGTCTATGTATCTCTAAATCAAGGGAATAATCCATCAAAATGTTAAATGTGCCATAAAGTGGAATAAATTGCGAATAAACTTCTTTTGATGCATTTACCGTATAGTTATCTGAAATTGTCTGCCCATAGGCCGAAACGGGAATAAACAAAAAAAAAATAAAAAACAGATAAGAAATTCTCATGGGTTTAATTTGTTGGATCGACAATTAACTATAGCTTTTACTCAAAACAGATGATTTGAAGCTAATTTCCAGTAAATTTTAAACAATAAAAAAAGAGTCAAAATCCAGTCATTCCTCGTCCTTTCCAAAAAATAATTTTAAAATCATGATTAAAAACTAGATCAATTTACCAAAAACACTGCAATAATCATAGCAATACTACCAATCAAGCCGATTACTGCCAACTTGCTATTCATACTCCATCCTTTATTTATTGAAACTTTTACCATGCTGTTTTTTTACCAATGGGGTATTTGAAAGAATTGTTAATTCCTAAACACTTCAAAAAAATAATTTCAAAATTTATTTGTTGAAATCAGAGGCTGTAACAAGATAGAGTTACAAATCCCAATATTTAATAGAAATATTTACCATCTTCATTCATGGCGGTAGAAGTGCAAAAAAAATGTCAAAATTGTGGACAAAATCTTAAAGATTCTTCTCTTACTGATTGTTCTAGTCAGTGTGCTTTTGAAACCTATCTTAAATCCCAATCAGTTTCTTCTACTTTTTCATAAACTGTGGCACAAACATTTTTTTGCATAAGCAACTCAATTTTTCAATTATCATTATTCCCAAAATAATTTCAAGAAATCACGTTCAATTAACAATCACAATACTATTAGTTACCTAATTTCGGATTACATATTTCACAATCTAACAGACATTTATCCTCAGGACAATAGCCACATTTCTGTTTCTTTATTCCAATTCGTGGATGGCATTCTACTGGTAGGTTTTCATCATCCATGCAAATTTACAACACCCATAAAATTAAGAGTTGTTCAAATTCTTATTCTTTTCAAAGATTATTTCTTATCCAATTTTATTGAAAATACAACAAGATTTCCTTTTCTCCGACTTGCAAATTGTGCAATCAATGCCTTGAATCCATATTTTTTTTTCCTAAGTTTTATCGCTATTTTAGATTCATTATCAAAAACCCTATTTGCGATTCCAGAATTCCAATCCCCAAGAATTTTGCCATTAAAAGTACATAAAGAGATTTTTACGTGTGGATTATTTTTTATACGTTTTACTTTTCCTGTTTTTTCTCTTGTTATAACATATATCAAATCGTCTTGAATTACAAACCAAACAGGTGTTCTTACGGGTTGGTTATTTTTTTTATATGTTTCAATGGAGATGTATTTTTGAGTTTGTAAATTTTGTAATCCAGTCATATTTACTTTGTATTTTTAAATTAATTTAAATCTCATATATTTTTTTATTTCAATTAATAACACCACATCAAAATCGTAATCATTTTTGTTTTTAAATTTAATTTTTGAGTTCAAAAAACAACAAACTCTTAATTTATAGTAATTTTGATATTTTGTTATTGGAGTATGAGATTGTAAAAAACCCAATGGGGTTAATTCAATTTAAAATGAATCGAGGTGACAAAATTATTGCCGAAGCAGCTGCGATGGTTTACATCCGTGGAAACATAGAGAGTGAGACCAGAATGAGAAAGGGAGGTTTTTTTAAATCACTCAAAGCAGCAGCCTTTGGTGGAGAATCTTTTTTTGTTAATGAATTCATCGCCCAAGAAGATAATTGTAATTTAGGATTAACCGGAAATACGCTTGGAGATATTGAAGTTATTAAAGTTGATCAAGAATTTATTGTAAACTCGGGGGCCTTTGTTGGATCAACTAGTGAGCTAACATTAGATACCAAGTGGCAAGGTTTCACAAGAGGGATTTTTGGAACTAATATGTTCATGTTAAAAACAGTAGGTACAGGCGACATGTTTGTCAATGCCTGGGGAGGTATTTTGAAAACTGAACTGTCCACAGGAGAAAAGATGATTCTAGATAATTATCAGCTAGTCGCCATGAGTTCCACTATAGGTTACAGAGTAACAAAACACGGTAATTTCAAAAATACCTTATTTGGAGGCGAAGCTCTGGTTATGGAAATTATAGGTCCAGGTACTGTATATTTTCAAACAAAAAATCTCATGGAGTTTGTAAGAGCTTTAATTCCATTCCTTCCAAAGGGTCGTCGTTAAATCAGAATTTGGAGGTCAAAAAATGATTCAGGCAGAGATTAGAATTGTTTGACACTGATTTCTGACAATTTTTTCAAGTGTTAACGAGTTTATCTACTGTCAGTAAAAAAGGCAGTCCCCTTTTACGCATAAGTTTGTGCTGTTTCTAGAGGGTTGAGAAAGTGGGTTTTGTTGGAATTTGGTTAGATCAAGAACAATTAGGTCCGCCAGCTAAATTGATTATATTAGAACCAATTATTGGAGTATCATCGTTTAGCTCACCAGTAACAAACAACTCGTTGTTATCTACCAAAAATCCTTTATTTTTCATCTCTGTAGTTTTGAACTTTAGAACCAAGTCATCATTTCCATCACCGTCAACATCATTAATTGTAATCTTTGTTGGAGAGATTCCTGCAGTTGTAGAATCATCATCGTCATCTAATTGAATGGTACTTTGATCAATTGTTGTAATGTCAAGTTCTGCTGAACCCTTTATTGCAATTGGAGTTTGGCCTTTCTTCTTTTCGCTTATGCAGTTTGGTTCAGAGCCTGGGGTGATGTCAATGTCTACAGAGATTAATGTAGGTATTAGGTAAATTCCACGCGTTCCATCAGTAAAATCTACTAGAACAGCAACTAGTCCGTTATTGTTCATATTTGGATTGCCGAGGACTGATACTTCTTTTCCGTCTATGAGATCTCCTACTTCTAACAAAAGACGGTCTTGAGTTAAAATTCCATTTCCGCTTCCACCAGAGTAGCCTGCAAGAAATGCATGCTTACCATTATCATTTAGGTTTATGAAACCCCCAAGGTTAGTTAGTATTCTACCATCTATGGTATCACCTGTCCTTAAGATAAGATGGTCTTGAGTAAAAAGTCCATGCCCGCCAGAAAAGAACGCATTAAATGCTACCTCGCCATTATTGTTTATGTCGGGAGAGAAACCAAAGTTGGTGAATGTCAAACCAGCAATTTCATCACCTGGCTTTGCTAAGATACTGTTCACGGGGATATTGTTTGGATTGGAAAGAATAATTGCCTTTGTATCATCCACAAACACTACTGTAAAAACTACATTACCGTCATTGTTTATCGATGGGAAAATATCAACATCTTTTACTGTCTTACTATCAATAATATCCCCAGTCTTTACCAAAAGACTGTCTTGAGTAAAAACTCCGCTTCCGCCATTGAATAATGCGTGAAATGCTACCTCGCCACTATTATTTACGCCTATTTGTGCGCTAATGTCAGTCAACATAACACCACCAAGGGTATCGCCAGTATTTACCACTAGATTGTTCTGGAAAATAATCCCCTTACTATTATCTGTAAAAATTCCTACAAGAGCTAATTCACCGTTATCGTTAACCGCTGAATTACCATGGTTTTTTAGCGTCTTGCCATCTATGATGTCCCCTGTCTGTATCACAAGACTATCTTGAGTAAAAACTCCAAATCCGTCATCATAGAATCCAGTAAAAAATACCTCACCAGTGTCGCTTAATGATCGATTGAAAAGTATACCTGTTAATGTCTTACCATCTATGGTGTCACCTGTCTTTACAACAAGACTGTCGGCGTTGACACTTAGTGTTCCTACAATCAAAATTCCAACTATTGCAGATATTATTATCCTATTATCGACCATAATAACATAATAAGGAAATAAGATATTATTTGGAACACTATATTATCAGAATTGAAATTCTTGTCTTCAATTCTTATAATTCATAAAAAATAATTCCAAAAATAATTTAAAAGATTTGTTCTAGCAATCCAGTTTTAATTCAATTTCATTTACTGCTTCTCTAAATTCCTGGGCTTGAATTGGAGTTAATTCGTTGCCGTCTTTAGCATTTATTTCATTGAGAACTGATCCCAATTGACCACAAGCCGAATTGGTATTTCCTTTTTCAATGCTTTTTTCTGCAGCTTCCAGACTACTCAATAATGAATTTCCAATTCCATGATTGAGCATTCCCCCATCAATCAACCCTTGAATATCCTCTCTCAAATCCTCAATTGCCATTTGGGGAGTCTTTTCTTTAATTTCAATTTCAATGGAATCTGAATCAACCAAACCTCCTGTGTCAGTTACAGTTGCTGTCACTACATAAATTCCAGGAGCAAAGTCATTGACTTGTACAGGAGTTCCAGTTCCTAAAATCCCTCCAAGAAGATTTGTTGTCCACTCTATTATTCCATCAATTAGTCCATCTTCAGTATCATTTGCTGTTCCTTCAAAGGTCACAACATCTCCTTCAAAGAACATGTCTCCATCTGCAGGGGAATTTATTGAAACATTTGGAGGTGTGTTTGGAGTAGAATCACATAATCCTACAGGATCTGAGCCTCCACTTCCATTGGAAAGACAAATGTTATTGTTGTATAAGTTTGCTGTTCCACCAGTCCCAGAATCTGTTGAATCATCATTGAATCCAAAACCGCCATTATTGGATGCCTCATTGCTCGCGAATGAATTATCTGAACCGATTGATCCGATTAAAAATCCGTCATTGTCATTCTCGTTTGCGGTGTTTCCAATTATTGTATTTAATGAAGCATCAGACAAAGCAATTCCATACAGATTTTTGTTGGAATTATTTTCAGCTATGTGGTTAAAGTTAGAAAATTCAACTACTATCCCTGTACGTACATTTTGAATATCATTTCCTTCTACGAAATTTCCATTAGATGATACTAGAAACACTCCGACTAGGGTGCTATCACTAACAGTATTTCCCATAATGAAATTAGCACTAGACTCTTGCAGGGTGATTTCGCCTAGTGCTCCACTTTGATTATTCTCAGTTACTATATTTCCTTCCAATTCATTAAAATCAGATAATAATAGATATATCCCCTCTTCTCCATTAAGAGATATAGAGTTCCCATTCAAAGTGTTTTCATGGGAGCCTTGAAGGGTTATTCCCTTTGCTCCGTTTCCATTTACAGTATTTCCATTAAGGGAAATTTCACCAGAAATTTCAAGAATGATTCCAAAACCTGTATTTCCATTTACCGTGTTTCCATTCAAGGTATTAAGAAAGGACCCGAGAAGATTGATTCCAGATACATTCCCATTAGCAATGTTATCGCTTAATGTGTTGGAGTTTGAGGCTGCTATGACAATACCATTTCCGTTTTCATTAGCAGTGTTTCCATTTAGAGAATTATTGTTGGAAAGGCTAAACACGATTCCACTACTGTCATTCCCATTAGCAGTGTTACCATTCAGAGAATTATTGTTGGAAAATTCACCAGAAAATCCATTGTTGTTTTGGTTTAAAGTATTTCCTTCGATGAGGTTGCTATTACTCGATTGGAGAGTTATTCCTGTACTAAAGTTTGTAAAGGTACAGTTTGTTATATCAGAGTTGTTACTGTTAGAAATATTGATTCCAGTTCCAGTTCCATCTCCAGTTATTATATGTCCATCACAATCCAGAGAAACGTTATCCACGTTCAAAATAGAAAAACATGTTCCAGAAGATGCAACATCGGCAGTTAAAACAAATGAAGTGTTTGCACTACTAATATCCTGACAAGTTGAAATATTGTCCGCAAAAACTTCCTGAGATAATCCTAAAGTTCCTAGAATCAAAATTCCAACAATTGCGGGAATTACTAAAGAAGGATCTTTCACGAGATATTTTTTTCTAAGAAGTTTGTTTTAAGTTTACCTTGTAATAATTATTTTGTGACATTAATATTTTATCTTTTTACCACTTGTAGCCTCTTATTGTCATCACATGGTTTTCATTTCTCATCCTTCCCAAAAAATAATTTCAAATCCCACTATGAATTATGAAAGTTATTTCAAAAAATGCTACATATGGTTAATATAATTTAAAAAAAATCTGGATTGTGGAATCTACCCCTACTAAAGAAAATAGTGAAAATACAATTAATTTACCCAACTTGTTTGGAATACTGGGGATTTTTTTAATTGGTCCAGTTGTTTGGTATTATTTTGGAATTGTTCTGCTCAGTAATATTTTTGATACTAATATTCCTTTGAGAATTGGCATCGGGTCTGTTGAGTATTCGCTAGCGATGCTCTCTATTCTTTATCTCCTGGGTGCAATATCGGGGATTATTGGATTAGTTTGTGGCCTTTGTTATGGTGAGATAATTAACAAAAAGATACGAGGTATGGAAATTGGGTTAATTGCAGGAATGTCATTTTGGGTAGTTCTATCGTTTTCCAATGCCGAGTCAATTCAAATTTCTTTGTTAATTTTTACGGCCTGGGTGATAGGTTTAGGAGGATGTTATTTTGGAAAAAGACTTTTCAAAAAGATAGGATATTTTTTATGGAAAAAAATACTTTTCAAGGATTAGACAACCATTGTTAAAAACCCAAAAAATAATTTCAAAATTTTTATGATAATTAATTTGACTCTAGTTATCTAAAAAAATGAAAAGTTGGTATGCTACTTTCTATCGTGGAGGCGCAGGACAGGAGGCAATTCCAGCTGCTTGAACCGCAGTAAATGGAAGAGTTATCCGTCTATCATCGCTGTCGCAACCATTTCGGTCCGCATCAACAACTACTGAGCATGACGCACTATCTTGTGTGAATATGCATCCCTCTAAGTACAGTGGAGGTGAAGCCATTGCCATTGCTGGTGTAACTGCACCTAATCCCATTACAACTGCAAATAATGCAATTGTCGAAATTGCTAGTTTTTGATTCATTACATTTACGAATTTATTGGATTATTAAGTATTCATAAATTACGAATTTCATTTTAAGTATACTAGTTTGTTTCAAAATTTTTGATACAATCATCCTTCCCAAAAAATAATTTTAAACTGTGGTAAAACTTAAGATCCAATTAAAAATCCTTTAATTCTTTAGAGAATGAATCCTGATGATCAATGAAAAGTTACAAGATACTTGAGATGGTATTTGTTGGTTGTTTAATTATGCTCATTTCAAATCCTAATCTAAAATCTTATGGTCAATCAGATGGTGAATTTTGTGGGCCAAACAATCAATGTGATGGTGAATTGATCTGTGTAACATCAGATAATTTTACAATAGTGGAAAATTGTGGGTTTTTTAGTTTTATTTTCGGATGTGACCAAGAAAAAATTTTTCAATTAACCTGTCAAGTTGAAGGTGATTCTGAAATAGAGGAGGAGGAGTATATTTATTGTAAAGAATATCCTTTAAGTTGGAGTTATTGTGGGCACCATTATTTCTTAGCATGGGGGCTATTAATCGTGGTTGCAATAATTGTCGCCATCATAATTTTTGCATGATCACACTCAATGGACCCTCATAAACCAATCCTTCCCAAAAAATAATTTCAAATTTTCATCCTTCTGGAATGGGGATTCGAAACCCATATGCTATTGGAACAAATGAGAATAATATTAACAAAATTCCAATAGGGTTCAATTCAACTAGACTCTTGTTCCAATTGTTTGTAAAAATTGTAATCATAATTCCCATTACAAGCATTACAAATCCTAATCCAACAATTTTCCATTTAATTGGTTTCTTCAATACCTCAGCTTTAGATCTAAGAGAATTAAAGAATCATTCTGATTTTCAGACATGATTTGTTGGAGACTGTTTAAAGTCATAATGTTCGTTATGATGTTGTGAGCCTTCTTGATAAAAATCAAAATTATTATTTTACAGAAAAAAAGTGGAAAAATCTAGACAGTCATAATATTTACGACGAATTAGGAAAAATCATTGGAAAAGTTGAATTTCCCTTGGCAAACCAAATCTCTATTTTGGAGCCTAACAAAAAGTTAGTTTGTAATATTTTTAGAAAAGGAAAAATTTTTCCGAAATATGAAATGACAGATTCGAAAGAAAATCAAAATCTTGTTTTTAAAATTAAAAAAAGTGGAAAACTTGAAAAAAGAAATATCCGTATCGAGAAAAATAAAGACCTAATTCTTGAAGCCAAAATAAGTGGCCATTGGGGTTTAGATATCAGTGATAAAAAAGGTAACAAAATAGGTGCATTTGCTAGACTTGATCATGCTTTTATGCCCACACAATTGAATCTTGATCTGGAAAATGCATATGGATTTCAAACAATTGATGAATCATATGATAAAAAAATCTTATCTGGTTTTTTCATTGTAATCCTTGATTCTATTTCTGAATCATTTTTTGTGGATAAATTAGAAAAATATTTTCACGAATAATTGACCCTCAAAAACCACTACATTATCAGAATTGAAAATTCTAACGGTTGTTTAAAGTCATAATGTGAGTTATTACATTATGAGTTTGCTTGATAAAAAAATTGAAAACTACAATTTCGAATGGGAAAAAGGAAGATTTGGAAATCCAAGTAGCAAAGCAATGATAGAGGCAGATGGAAAAATAATGGGGAGATTGCAAACCAAGGGATTTATCACAAAAACAACTTCTTTGAGTGATGAAAATGATAGGATTCTAATTTCTTCCATTAAGAAGCACACAATTGGAGATAGGTATCAAGTAGAAAATTCTGATGGAAAATTTTTAGGAAACGTAAATTGCAAAATTTCCTTCACTAGTAGGAACCCTATAGCCACTCTGAAAAATGAATATGGGAAGGAAGTGCTATACATTAATTATATTTCTAAACAGGATGGATTGTATGATGTCAAAACAAATGTAGAAAAAACAATTGCGGATTTTACCTTATATTATGATTCTAATTGTAATAGTCAATTACTGATGAAAGATTTAGAATTTGACAGGGAAAAATTGTTTGCGATAGTCATTTCATTTTTTAGCAGTCGTTATGATTATACCACAGGAGGATAATTGATCCTCAAAAACCACAACATTATCCACTGCCTTTTCTTCCCATCTCCTCCAATTCTTCTTTCCATGTTTTTACATAATATTGACCCCCACAATTTTTACAGAGGTTCAGCTTTCCTCTAACTTTATTCTTAAATGAATGCCATCCTAATTTGCAACGTGTTGGTTTTGGAGGTTTAGGGTATTTTCTTTCCTTACATTTCTTACAAACTCTAATTCCATCTTTAGTCGGGTTGCCCCATTCATGAGAACCAAATCTGCAATGATTAACCATATTTCATAATACTCTTAGTTTGTAATAATTAGTTTCAAAAAAATCAAGTCCAAGATTTATCTAACAAAGAGAATATCACCCGAAAATATGATCAACCAAGATTTTTTCGGATTATAGATTTTCTACTCAATAAATTGAAACTATATTAAAAAACTAATTCTTCTCAAAAAATAATTTCAAAAAAATCAGACGATCAAAAAATACATTATTTTGAACAAATGTTTGATAATTATCTAGACCCTTTCTTATACAAGTGAGAGTTGATTTTTTATGTATACTAAGGTATGCAAG
>Ga0224508_10000495_pt1 | contig 39130 bp, 40 predicted proteins | sample SF_Jan12_sed_USG_4_FD_170157 | JGI IMG/M metagenome (GOLD analysis project Ga0224508, IMG submission 170157) | Sediment microbial communities from San Francisco Bay, California, United States - SF_Jan12_sed_USGS_21 | ecosystem: Environmental > Aquatic > Marine > Sediment | place: USA... | reverse complement strand
TCGAAGCGGATGTCCCCAACCTTTCGACGGAGTGCGCTACCTGTTTTTCGGAGCTCGCGTTGTGCAGCGGGCTGCTCTGCAACACCGCCTGTGCCGGAAACCCCTGCGTAGTTGACTGCCAAGAGTGCAACGAGGGCGCCGACTATCGCCAGTGTTTGCAGGCGCTCACCCAGTGCGCCGGCCAGTTGCCCTCTGATTGCCCCGACTAAGCCTGACGTCAGCTCTCGGAGCCGCCCTTCCCTTGCCAGCGGCTCTCGGTCAGCGTCAGGCCTTCGATCGACTTGCGCGGAATCATCTCTTCGTAGGTGCGCTCGTAGCCGGTTTTGGAGATTCGCCAGACGCCGTCGTCGCCCTTCTGGTACGCGTCGTCGTAAAACGCAGCGCCTCGAATGCTCATATCGAAGCGGGTGTCGATGACGTAGTCCCGGAGGCACCAGCGACCGGTCGCGTGCCGTTCGTCGATGAAGTCGATCTCGGGTTGGCTGACCACGTGGCTCGAGTGAAAGCTGTCGGCCCCCATGGCGCCTTCGAGGAACTTCATGATGGCGTCACGGCCGTCGAAGGAGAATTTGCCGCCGCTGTAGGCCGCTTTGGCATCCTCTGTGAAGCAATCGCGCAGCTCATCCCATCGCTTCGTATCGAGGCAACGCTGGTATCTATACTTGAGCCGTTTGATCGCCTCGAGGTCGGTCCAATCGATGTCCGCCATCAGGCCAGTCTAGAGCGGCTGCGCTTCGATTGCCATCGCGTCAAACGGCGGCTTCCGCGAAGGCCGGATCGCTCGCAAAGCGCGCGACATGGTGCTCTTGATCGCCGAAGAGCGCGTTCAAGGCGTACATGCGCTTGAAGTAGAGGCCGATGTCGTGCTCGTCGGTGACGCCGATGCCGCCGTGCAGCTGCAGCGACTGCTGCGCAACCCAAATCCCTCCGGTGGCGAGTTGGTACTTCGCCGCAGAAATGTCGCTGCGGCGAGCGCTTGCGTCGTCGTCGTCGGCTCGAACCATCGCCGCCATCGAAATCGAACGAAGGAGCTCGGTTTCGGCGTACATGTCGACCGCGCGGTGTCGCAGGGCTTGGAACGAGCCGATCTTGACGCCGAACTGCTCGCGCGTGCCGAGGTAGTCCACCGTCATCTGAAGCATCGTGCTGGCGATCCCGACGCCCTCTGCAACCGCCGCGGCCGCGGCGAAGTCCATCGTCCGATCGAGGACTTCGGTGCCCGCACCTTCCTCGCCGAGCCGTGCGTCCTCGGCGACAGCAACGCCTTCGAATCGGATGAACCCTGCTTTCTTGCCGTCGATCGTCTTTGCGACCCTCACACTCACGCCCGCTGCGTCCCGCGGCACGACGAACAGCGTCACGCCGCCGGGCGCTTTGGCGGACACGACAAGCTGGTCGGCGCGGTGCCCATTGAGGACCCAGACCTTTTCCCCCGAAATCCGATAGCCGGCGCCATCCGGCGTGGCCATCGTCTCCACCGAGCTGACGTCGTAGCGGCTCTGCGCCTCCGAGTAGGCCAGCGCCAAGCTCGTCTCGCCTTCGATCATCGGGGTGAGAAGGGCATCGTGCTGGGCAGCGTTTCCGGCACGGGCGAGGGTCATCCCGCCGAGGACGACCGACGCCAGATAGGGCTCGGGCACGAGCGTGGTGGCCAGGTGCTCCAACACGATCGCGCACTCGACGAACCCGCCGCCAAAGCCGCCAACCGATTCGGAAAAGGGGATGCCAAGCCAGCCGAGCTCTCCCATCTTCTGCCACATCGCAGGGTCGTAGCCGATGTCATCGTCGCGCAGCGCGCGGAACCTCGCGACGGGCGACTCGTTCTTGGCAAAGTCCGCCACCGTCTTGGCGAGCATCTGTTGATCTTGGTCGAGCTCAAAGTCCATGTTGGAATCACTCCTGAGTTGGCTTCGCCGGTCAGCTGCTCGGCAGCTGGAGGATCATCTTTGCGATGACGTTTCGTTGAATCTCATTAGAGCCGCCGTAGATCGTAGCGGCGCGCTCGTAGCAGAAGTAGGGCCCGATCGATTCCTCCACGGGGAGGCAAACGCCTTCGTTGTACCAAGTCAGCGAGCTCTCCCCCATGACCTCCATGGCGAGCTCCGTGAGCTCTTGGATGAGCTTGGTCCCGACGAGCTTCAGAATCGAAGACTCGGGGCCTGGCATCTTGCCCTTCTGCTGGTCGGCAAGCGCCCGGTAGCTCACCATGAGGTGCGCACGAAATCGCATTTCGAGGCGCGCGATTCGAGCGCGCCAGACCGGATCCTCGAGCATCGGACGCCCGTTGACCGTTTTGTGGGCTGCAATCCGCTTCAACTTCTGCAAGACGTTTCGCGACGGCCCGATCATCGCCAGAAGTGTCCGCTCGTGGCCGAGCAACGCCTTGGCCATCGTCCAGCCCTGGTTGATTGCGCCCACCACGTTCTCTTTGGGAACTTTCACGTTGTCGAAGAAGGTGTCGCAAAATGCCGGTGTGTGTCCGAGCGTCATCATCGGCTTCACCTCGACGCCAGGGCTCTTCAAATCGATCAGCAGAAAGGTGATCCCGGCCTGCTTCTTCACGGACTGGTCGGTTCGCACGAGGCAGAAAATCCAGTCGGCGTACTGCGCGAGCGAGGTCCACGTTTTTTGACCGTTCACGATGAAATGATCGCCGGCGTCTTCCGCAGTGGTCCGCAGCGAAGCGAGGTCGCTTCCTGAGCCCGGCTCCGAGTAACCCTGGCACCAGAATTCCTCGGCGCTGAGGATCTTTGGAAGGAATCGTTTCTTTTGGGCGTCCGTTCCGTAGCTGATGATCAACGGGCCTACCATCCCCAAACCAAAAACCGAAAGCGGAGGGGCGCCGGCAAGCTCCATCTCCTCGGCGAAGATGAAACGCCGCGCGGCATCCCAGCCGGGCCCGCCTACTTCTGCAGGCCAGTGGGGCGCAACCCAACCCTTCTCGTAGAGAATCTTGTGCCAGGTGGCCGAGTCCTCCGGTGTGAAGTCCCCAGCCCCTCGTGCGGTTCCAAGCATGTCTTTGGGCATCGCATTCGGAATCCAGGCGCGGACCTCCTGCCGAAATGCCTCTTCTTCGTCGGTGAAACTCAAGTCCATGGCCTTATGCGTGCCACAGACCATGCCTAAACACCAACCTGTACGAATGCAGCCAAACCCTGTAGGAAGCTCCCCACCGGAATCCCCCCGTGACGTTCGAGCTCGCATTCCTGCTCTTCGCTCTCGTCGTCGTCATCGCCTACGCGGTCCAGACGGCGACGGGCTTTGGGGGCATGCTGGTCTGTGTGACGCTCGGGGCCCAACTCATCGGTCTCGAGGAGGTCATTCGACTGATTGTTCCGCTCTCATTCCTTCAGACGGTGTACATCGCGATTCGTCATCGCGATGGGATCGACTGGGGCTTGCTGCTCGGACGCGTCGTGCCGCTGATGGGCCTCGGCATGGGCTGTGCGTTTTTGCTGCTCACCAAGGTCGGAGGGCCTTGGCTCGGGCTTGCCTTCGGGGTGATGGTCCTCGCCCTGTCCGCGCACGACCTGCACCAGTTTCGCGCCGGGAACGCCGCGCTCCACAAACCGGTCTCCAAGGCTGCGTCGGTGGCGGCGCTGCTCAGCGCTGGCGTCATTCACGGCATCTACGCCTCCGGTGGCCCGATGCTCGTATACGCGATTGGACGGGAAGGGCTCGCGAAGAGGGCGTTTCGCAGCACTCTCAGCATGGTTTGGATCATCTTGAATGTCATCCTCGTCGTGCGCTTTCTCCTCGCGGGAGATTATGACCGCAATGTCGCGCTCGACCTCCTTGTGCTCGTTCCAGCGGTTCCCTTTGGGATCGTCCTCGGTGAATGGGTGCACCACAAAGTCGACGAGCGGCGCTTCAAGATGGCGGTTCTACTGCTTCTCATCGCGGCTGCAATCTCGTTGATCGTGCGATATAGTGCGCAGCTGCGGTGAGCTCGGAGACCCAGCATGTATGACCTGAAAATCGTAGGCGGAACGCTCGTAGACGGAACCGGCAAGGACCGCTACACCGCCGACCTCGGCATCAAGGACGGCAAGATCGTCGACGTCGGGAAGTGCGACGGGAGCGCCGCCGAGACGATCGAAGCGGATGGCGCAATCGTAACGCCGGGTTTCGTCGACATACATACGCACTACGACGGCCAGATCAGCTGGGATGAAGAGCTCGCGCCATCGTCCATCCATGGTGTGACCACCTGCGCGATGGGCAGCTGCGGGGTTGGCTTCGCGCCGGTGCGACCGACCGACCACGCCAAGCTGGTTGAGCTAATGGAGGGCGTCGAAGATATCCCTGGCACGGCGTTGGCCGAAGGGATTAGCTGGGGCTGGGAGAGCTTTCCCGAATACATGGAGGTGCTCGACCGGATGCCACACAGCATCGACTTCCTCGCGCACGTCCCCCATGATGCACTGCGGGTGTACGTAATGGGTGAGCGCGCGGTGCATGACGAGGCCGCGACCGCCGAGGACATCGCGGAGATGCGGCGGCTGCTTCGCGAATCCCTCGAAGCGGGTGCGATTGGTTTCAGCACCGGCCGAAGCGACAATCATCGGAGTGCGGTCGGCGACTGGACGCCAGCCTCCGAAGCGGATGGCAATGAGCTTGCCGGAATCGCCGAGGCCTTCCAGGGGCTGAGTCACGGAGTTCTGCAAGCGGTGAGTGACTTCAACGTCTTGCACGGCGACGATCACTTCGATGCCGAATGGGCCGTGCTCGAACAGATGCTGGCGGCCGCCGGCGGAAGGCCGATGAGCGTCTCGACGATGCAGCGCGACCACAGCCCCGAACAATGGAAGTGGATTCTCGACCGCGCTTCGAAGGCCAACGAGAAGGGCTTCGAGGTCCGATGTCAGGTGGGCGCCCGAGGCATCGGTGTGATGTTGGGGCTTCAAGCGACGTTCCATCCGTTCATGGGCTTCCCGAGCTACAAGGCGATCAGTCGGCTGCCCCTCGCCGGGCGTGTGAAGGCCATGCGTGACCCGGCGCTGAAGGCGCGCATGATCGCGGAGAAGAGCGAGCCCGTTGCCGGCGACGGCAGCATGCTCCCGCCGCTGGCCGATTATTTTTTGTCCAACCTCGACATGGTTGCGATGCGTCTTTTCCGGCTTGGCGAAAAACCCAACTACGAGCCCGCACCCGCCGAGAGCTTTGGGGCGGCTGCGATGGGCCGTGGCGAGGCCGTGCTGAGCCTGATCTACGACGCCATGCTCGAGCAGGACGGGAAGGCACTCCTCTACTTCCCAGTCTACAATTACGCGGGGATGAACCTCGACGCAGTCCACGACATGCTCACCCATCCTCTTGCGCTCCCGGGCTTGAGCGACGGCGGGGCACACGTGGGCACCATCTGTGACGCTAGCTTCACCACGTTCTTGATGACCCACTGGGCACGCGACCGCGACCACGGCCGGATTCCACTCGAACGCATCATCCAAATGCAGGCCCATGACACAGCCCGATTCCTCGGGCTCCGCGATCGCGGGCGGCTTGCGCCGGGCCTCCGAGCAGACGTCAACATCATCGACTTCAACAAGCTCGAGCTCCTCCCTCCGACGATGCTCAAAGACTTGCCGGCTGGGGGTCAGCGTCTGATGCAACACGCCAAGGGCTACATCGCAACTCTGGTGAACGGCCAGGTCATCACAAAAGATGGTACGCTCACCGGAGAGCGGCCGGGCCGGCTGGTGCGAGCCGGGGCCGGGGGAGTATCGTGATCGAGATGCGCATTACAAGGCTGCTGGTTCTCATCGCGTTGCTCGCGAGCGCGTGCAGCAGTGAAAGCTCGAGCTCTGCCGCCGACGCCGGCACCGACAGCGGTACGGAACCGGACGGCGGAGCGCTCGAGCCGAAGTGCAACGGCCATGAAGCGCTCTGCGAGCGACGATTGGACGAAGTCGCGTTCCCGATGACCCACAACGCGATGTCGAATGCCGAAGCGGGCTGGAGCATACCCAACCAGCGCTTTGGCATCACGCGCCAGCTCGACGACGGCATTCGCGGGCTCATGCTCGACACGTACGACGAAAACGGTGAGCTGCTTCTGTGTCATGTGCTCTGCGGTTTGGGAAAGCAGCCGCTGGCCGATGGTCTCGAAGAGATCAAAGCTTTCCTCGACGCCAACCCCGGCGAAGTGGTCTCGATCATCTTCGAGAACTACATCACACACGCGCAAACCGCCGGCGCGTTCGACGAGACGGGGCTGATTGATTTGGTCTACGCGCATGAGGTCGACGCGCCATGGCCTATGCTCGGCGAGCTCATCGACGCCAACACGCGCCTGGTCGTCTTTCAAGAGACATTGCCACAGGAGGCCGAGTATCCTTGGCTCATGAACATCTGGGACCATGCCGGGGAGACCGACTTTTCCTTTGCCGCCCCGGAGGACTTCGACTGCGACCCCAATCGCGGTGACCCCGCCAACCCGCTGTTCCTCCTCAACCATTTCCTGACCACTGCCGTGGGTGGCGACCCTGAGCTCGCCGAGATGGTCAACTACGATCCGCTCTTCATCGACCGCGCCCGACAGTGCGAAGAAGAGCGCAACGCCCTTCCGAACTTCGTCGCGGTCGACTTTTACGACATCGGGAACCTCTTCGAAGTGGTCGACGCACTCAACGGCCTATAACACCATCACCATTCGCTGCGTGTCGTCACATGCCGATCGAGCGGGCCTGAGGTAGGCTTGGCCCGCACCAAGAGGAGGCCGATCCATGGCGATCATACGCTCGTTGATGAAAACCGAAATGGTCACCGTGAAGCCGGACGACAGCGTCGCCGACGCCGCACGACTCATGGCTCAGAACCAAGTGGGCGCGGCGCTGGTCGTCGAAGACGGAGCAATGAAAGGGATCGTCTCCGAGCGTGACGTGGTGACCCGAGTCGTGGCCGAAGGGAAAGACCCGGCGGCGACGAAGGTCTCCGAGATCTCGACTTCTGCGGTGGTCCACGTGGATGTGGACACGCACGTACGCAAGTGCGCGGAGCTGCAGTCTGCGATGGGCGTACGGCACCTGCCGGTCACCGAGAACGGTGCGCCTGTGGGCATCTTGTCGAGCCGTGACTTGCTCGCCTACGTGGTCGAAGGGCTCGAACAGGTCATCGACAAGATCGGCTACGAGGACGCCCTCGGCAAAGGCGAAGACCCGTACGACCACATGGGTGGCTCGTACGGCAAGTGAGTCGGAAGAGGCGCTGATCCGCCCTCTGTACGGCACTGGCGCTGACGCCTCGAGGAAGGCACAGTAGCCGGGCGGTGAAGGCCCTCGATCGCAAGCTTTTTCGCGAAGTAGTCCGGCTGCGCGGGCAGGCGCTGACCATTGCCGTCGTCGTTGCGTCCGGCGTCGCCTGTTACATCGCCCTTCAAAGCGCCTGGCGCGCGCTCTATCAATCTCGCGACCTCTACTACGAAACGAACCGGTTCGCAGACGTGTTCGCACACCTCGAGCGGGCGCCGAAGTCGGTCGCCGGGCAAATTGCGGAGCTCCCCGGGGTGGCCAATGCCTATCCTCGAATCGTAGAGCAGGTGCGTCTGCCGATGGACGATCTGATTTCGCCTGCAAGAGGCGACCTCATTTCCGTCCCCCCAACGGGAAAGGCGCCCCTCAATGGCTTGGTCCTTCGCGCGGGGCGCAACCTCGAACCAGGACGCTACGACGAAGTATTGCTCAACGAGCCTTTCGCCAAGGCCCACGGGCTCGAGCCAGGCGATCACCTCTCCGCTGTGATCAACGGCAAGCTGCGCAAGCTGCTGATCGTCGGACACGCGCTCTCCCCGGAGTACGTTTTTGCCGTCGACACGGGCCTGCTCATGCCCGATGACGAGCGATTCACGCCCCTGTGGATGCTCGAAGACGCGATCGCTGCGGCCTATCAAATGGAGGGCGCGTTCAATGACCTGGCGGTGAAGCTCGAACCGGGTGCCAACGAGGATGCAGTGTTGACCGCGATCGATCGGCTGCTCAAATCGTATGGTGGTCTGGGCGCCTACGCTCGCGAACATCAGCTTTCCCATTCAATCCTCACGAGCGAAATCCAAGGGATCGAAACGCTGGTCATCTTTCTCCCGGGGGTCTTTCTCGGCGTGGCGGCCTTCCTCTTGAACGTGGTGTTTAGCCGCCTGGTGACCTTGCAGCGTCCGCAGATCGCCGTGCTGAAAGCGATGGGCTATCGCAACCCGACCATCGCCATCCACTACTTCAAGATGGTGGCCCTGATCGTCAGCTTCGGCGCCCTGGTCGGTCTCGGGCTCGGCGTCTGGCTGGGCAAAGGAATGCTCGCGATGTACGCGGAGTTTTTTCGTCTTCCCCAGATGCCACAGCGGGTCGACCTGACCGTCAGCGCGAATGCGATCTTGTTCAGCCTTCTTGCCGGCGCCCTTGGGGCATCGCTAGCCGTTCGCGCAGCGGTGATCCTCCCTCCCGCGACAGCGATGCGACCGCCAGCGCCTGCCAAATACAAGACTGCAGCGATCGAGCGCTGGGGGCTCACGCGCTGGTTGAACCAGACGACTTTGATGGTGTTTCGCGAGATCTGGCGCCGCCCTGGGCGCACGGCTTTTTCGTCCCTCGGAATCGCGCTGGCGCTCTCGATCGTGATCCTCGGACGCTTTGGATACGACGCATACGGTCCGATGATGATGATTCAGTTCGAGCGGCAGCAACGGGAGGACCTCACGGTGAGCTTCGTCGACGCGATGCCAGAGCGGAGCCTGGGTTACCTGGCACACGTCCCAGGCGTCGAAGAGGTTGAGGGGATTCGGTCGACTGTGGTTCGAATGCGATCGGGCCACCGCTGGCGGGACACCGTCCTCATGGGCATTTCGAACGATGCCCGGCTGCGGCAGCTCTTCAGCCTCGATTTCAAACACGTTCCGATCCCGGACGAAGGCGTGCTTCTAACCAGCGTTCTGGCGGACATCCTCGACGTCAAAGCGGGAGACGTGATCGAGATCGAGCTCAAGGAGGGCGATCGCGGTGATCGTGAGCTGACGGTTGCGGGGCTCATCGAGGAAGGGTTTGGCCTTCAAGGATACATGTCGAAGCCGAACCTTCATCGCCTACTGCGGGAGGCCCCGAGGTACTCGTCGGCTCTGTTGCGCATCGACGCACCCATGGAGAGCGAAGTCCAGTCACGGCTGAACGACATCCCAGCCATCCAGGCGGTCGCGCGAAAGAGCGATGCGATCGCGAGCTTTGAAAAACAAACCGACGAGACGATGAAGGTGATGACCTTCATCATGACCTTGTTCGCAACGGCCATTGCGATTTCGATCGTCTACAACAATGCTCGCGTCAGCGTGTCGATGCGAGGTCGAGACCTGGCGACACTCCGCGTGCTCGGCTTCACTCGCGCCGAAATTTCCGCCATTTTGCTCGGTGAGCAGGCTGTTCAAATCGCAATCGCCATCCCATTGGGACTGATTCTCGGGACGCTCGGCGCCAAAGCTCTGATCGCGAGCTGGGCCGACCCTGAGATTTTCCGAATCCCCTTCATCATTTCGGACCAGACCTACGCCTTTTCCGTCGCCGTGGTCCTCGCGTCGGGCATCGCCAGTGCGCTTTTGGTACGGAGGAAGCTCGACCGCTTGGACCTCATCGGGGTTCTGAAGACGAGGGAGTGATCCCGGTCCGCCTAGAACCCAAATGGCGCGCTCTCCCAACCCCAGACGGAATCGACGCTGAGCTGGAGATGCTTCATCACGGTGGGCGGTATGGCCGTATGACCGGGCCCAGGGGAAATCGCTTGCCCGATCCGTACGGAACCGCCGCTCGCAATGAGAAGAATGGTTCGTTCTTCTTCGCTTTGCCCGCCGTGAAGCTGCCCTAGGCCACCGTGGTCGGTGGTCACCAGAACCAACCAGTCCTCTTTCTCGTAGTTGCGCCGCGCGCGGACTGCATCGAGCATCTGGCCTATCTGCGCGTCGACCGTGTCTACCGCTTCGAGGTATTCGGGAACCAGCGGAGAGAAGCCCGCGACGTGTCCTTGATGATCGACCTCGTCGAGCTGAACGAATACTACGTCCGGCGTCTGGGCTTCCAGGTGTTCGACGACCGCAGAGGTCACCGCGACATCGGCTTCTAACGATGTTGCCGCCATCGGCGCGAATGCTTCATCTGCCTCAGCCGATTCCGTGAGGATGGCGTTTATCGGTTGCCAGCTGACGAACGAGGAGAGGTGTGCATCGGAGTTCTTCTCCCGCACCCGGGCGAAGAAATGTGGATACTCGTCGTATCGAGCGCCTTGAAGGCCGTTGTTCATCACCCCGTGCTTGTCGACCCAAACCCCGGTCAAGATGCTGCTCCAGCCAGGACCGCTAAACGTGGGCTGCTCGGTCGCAGTGCCGGGCTCACCGCCAGCGAACGCCTCGTAGGTCACGGTCCCCGACGCGATCAAGCCATCGAGGGTGGGCGTGGACGCCGCTAGGAGTCCGTCGACGCGCACGCCGTCGACTCCGATGACCAGGGCGTGCTTGGACTTCGGAGTGCCACCGTCGCTACCGCAGGCAACGAGCGTAGCCGCCGCCAACAAGAGGGGACCTCAGCAACTTCCATGCGTTCGGCGTAGGTTTTTCGTACTTCGTCATCCCGGGTCGCGACAACGTCAAGCGGTCGAGCGACTTCCGGTACTTCTTGGGCAGCGAACAGGGAAATATCGTTCCCACGTCCCCGCTCAACTCGATCCAGCCCAACTTCGACGGAAGCCAGTTTGTGTGGCGAATTCAGCTGAGCACCGCGTTCTAGAGACGGGCCGGGTCTGACCGCTCGAAGACTGGTTCGGCGGATTCATGGCGTGCGAAGTGCTCTCGCAAGCCCGCATTGAGCTCCGCTGCTTTCTGAAAGGTGACGCCGTGCCCGGCGTCATCGAAACGCAGCACGCGGGCGTTGGGAATGCGCGCGGCGAGCCGGTCGGTCTGGGTGGGGCGAATCAAGATGTCTTTGCCGGGTCGCACCAGAAGCGTGTGTGCTTCGATCTGCGAGAGACGCGACCGTGTCGAGTGGCGCCAAACCGCATGAAGCTGGCCCAGTACGGTTCGAAGCGCGGGAGGCCGGTCCAAGCGTACGCTGAGATGCGCGCGCATCCCTTCGGTGCCGATCGACTCGAGGAACTCCGCGGGATAGAGCAAGCGTGGAAGCGATTTCATCCGAGCCTTGCGGCCCCCGAACAGCCCCTGGAGAAAAAGGCCCATCCCCTTGAACGTCGGAAGCGAGGCGACCGGCGCGCCATCGTGAGTGGCGATCAGGGTAAGGCTCCTGCAACGGTCCGCTGAGCGAAGCGCGATCTCTTGAGCGATCATGCCTCCCATCGAAACGCCGACGACGTGGGACCGATCCCAATCAAGATCGTCCATGATCCGAATGGCATCGTCCGCCATCGCCGGAATGGTTCGAAGAAACGGCCCACGATCGCTCTCCCCGACGCCCAAGTGATCGTAATGGCAGCAGCGATGGTCCGATCGAAGCTCGTCCACCTGTGGCCCCCAAACGGCGCCGGACATCCCAAACCCCATGATGAAGAGAACGGGCGGCCCCTGCTGGCCAAAGGTCCGGTAAGCTAGCCGAGGCCCCGTCTGCGTAAACGATGAGCTCAACGCCCTACCCCCACTGACGCGGGCACTGGCACTGGCACTGGCACTGGCACTGGCACTGACACTGACACTGACACTGACACTAGCACTGGCCCTCCCCGCGCAACTAGCCCTATAACTACCGTCACGATGCCCTCCAACTTCTTCGACGACGTGAACCAATACTTCGATGCGGCTTGCCGCCACACGGAAGTCTCCCCGGACATCCTCGGCCAAATCCGAGCTTGCAACGCCGTCTTCCGGTTGCGGTTTCCCGTGCGGCGGGACGACGGCACAATCGTCGTGATCGAAGGCTACCGAGCAGAGCACAGTCATCACCGGCTCCCGACCAAGGGCGGGATTCGCTATTCGCTCGATGTCGCTCAGAGTGAGGTCATGGCCCTCTCTGCGCTCATGACCTACAAGTGCGCGGTCGTCGACGTACCGTTCGGAGGGGCCAAAGGTGGCGTGTGCGTCGATCCGCGAATCGAATCCGCGGCGTTTTTGGAACGCGTGACGCGACGCTACACCAGCGAGCTCATTCGCAAACGGTTCATCGGCCCCGACGTCGACGTTCCGGCGCCCGATGTCGGTACCGGTGAACGGGAAATGGGCTGGATCTACGACACCTACAAGATTCTAGGGCCGGACACCTTGAACGCGTTGGCCTGTGTCACAGGCAAAGCAACGAGTGTGCACGGCGTGTCTGGGCGTCGAGAGGCGACCGGACTTGGCGCGATCATCGCGCTCGAGCACCTCTTGTCCGAAGAAGAAGACGTGAAGCCACTCGGCTTGGAAACCGGGTTGGCGGGAAAGCGCATCATCGTGCCAGGGCTAGGCAAAGTCGGGCTTCACGCCGCGCTCGCAGCGATCGAGCGGGATGCCGTCATCGTGGGTGTCTCGGTGAGCGACGGCGCGCTCTACGATGAAGGTGGACTCGACGTCGAAGCCGTTCTCCTCCACCGCGCCGACACCGGCTCCCTTCGCGGTTTCCCAGACGCCCGCTACCTGGCCAATCCGGACGCGATCCTGGAACAGCCTTGCGACGTCCTGATTCCATCGGCACTCGAGCATCAAATCACCGCCGAGAACGCGCCAAAGCTTCTGGCGAAAGTGATCGTCGAGGCCGCGAACGGCCCGGTCGATCCCCAGGCAGATGCGATTCTTCGCGAAGCTGGGACCGTGGTGCTCCCGGATATTTACGCGAACGCGGGCGGAGTCGTGGTGTCGTACTTCGAGTGGATCAAGAACCTCTCGCACGTGAGCTTCGAGCGCATGACCCGCCGCTATCAACAGATATCTAACAACCGGATTCTCGATGCGGTCAGTCGCCTGAGCGGGAAGAGCCTCCCTCCGGAGGACGCCGCGCTTTTGCTCCAGGCGCCCAATGAGATCGACTTCGTTCGCACGGCGCTGGAAAACACGATGGCGATTTCTTACGAGAAAATTCGTGAGCTTTGGAAGCGCCGATCGCTGCCCGATCTCCGGACCGCTGCTTACCTCACCGCAATCGAGTCGGTTGCGAGCGCATACGCGCTCGACGGGATATTCCCGTGAAGGGGCCGCGTCAACGCCAGCGGGCGTCGAGAAACGCCGCGATCTTTTCCATCGCTTGGTCTGCCTCCTCGAGGATCCCCGCGTGGGTTTGGAAGTCGTGCCAGAGCCCGTCGAATACTTGCAGGGTGACATCTCCACCCGCTTCGCGGCAGCTGGCGTCGAGCCGGATCGAGTCGTCGACGATGATCTCGTCGCTTCCGGTTTGAATGAGGATGGGCGGCAGGTTTTGGTGGCTTGCGAAGAGCGGAGAGCAGCCCGGGTCGCCAGGGTCACGGCCATCGAGGTACATGGTGGAGCATGCGCGCGACCAACCCGGCCTCAACATCGGGTCGATGCGGACGTTGTTGGTCATCGACGGCGTGTCGCCCCGCAGGTCCACCCAGGGCGAGATCAAGGCAAGAGCCGCCGGCGCGGGAAGATCCGAATCACGGATGGCGATTGCCGTCGCCAGCGCAAGGCCCCCGCCGGCGGAGTCACCCGCGAGCGCGATGCGCGACGGCGACAGCCCTGTCGCGAGCAGCCAGCGATACGCCGCCATGGTATCCTCGAGGGCAGCGGGGTATGGGTGCTCGGGCGCCAGCCGATAGTTGGGTGCGTACACCTGAGCATCGGCGGCAACGGCCAGGTGCGTGATCGGGCCGCGATGAGATTGCCAGCTGCCCACGCAGTAGCCGCCTCCGTGAAGATAGAGAATGGTCCGCTCCGAATCGCCTCCGTGAGGCCGCGCTCGAACCGCTGGCATGCCTTTGATGTCGAGCCGCAGCATTTCCGCGGCCTTCGACGACGCGTTGACGATCGACGCGAGCCGCAACCAGACCCTTTGAAAAGAGACCGGAAAGGGCGGCCCAAGAAAGGGCCTCAGAGTGATGCGCAGAAGGCCGCGAAGGAGCCCGGCGGGGAGTCGAAGTGCCATCCTGCTTGATGTACACGAGCGCGCGCGGCCCCGCCACGAGAGCAGCAGTTCGCCCGCCCCTCTCACCAGATGAAGCTCCCCGGATTGCGAGATTCGCCAACCCGCTCTGCGGTGTCCCGAAGGAACTCGACAAAGCCTTTCGTCGTACCCGGGCGGCGTGGAATCCGCTATCTTAGGCACGAGCATGAACGCTTCGGAACGAAACCATTTTCGCATCGTGTTGACCGGCGGCCCCGGGGGCGGAAAGAGCACGGCCGCAGATTTATTCCGTCGCGAGATCGGCGAGAAGATCGTCATCGTGCCAGAAACGGCCACGATGCTGTTCACGGGCGGTTTTCCTCGTGTCGGTGAACCGAAGGCCCGTGCCGCAACCCAGCAGGCCATCTTCCACGCCCAAATCGCACTCGAAGACATTCAGGGCGCGCTCTACCCAGGCCGCGTCTTGCTCTGCGACCGTGGCACCATCGACGGCGCCGCCTTCTGGCCCGAAAGCGCACCCGCGGGCTTCTTCGAGTCTCTGCGCACCAGCCTCGACGAAGAGCTCCGCCGCTACGACGCCGTGCTGTTCTTCGAATCGGCCGCTGTCGGCGACATCTCGATCGAAGGCGGAAATCCGGCGCGGACCGAGAGCAACGAGGAGGCCCGGCACCTCGACCTACGCCTCCGAGAGCTCTGGTCCAAGCACCCGAGTTTCTACTTCGTGCCGCACTCGGCCTCGTTTTTTGCCAAACTTCAGGACGGTCTGCGACAGCTCCAGGCCATCGTGGACCACAACGGCCTGCTCGACACGAACACATAAAATGGCCCGACTAACCCATCTATACTAAATGGTTTGGTCATGGGGATGATTTCACTTTTCGGCGGCACGCGCTCGGGCTTCGCCTCGGGGCTCATCGCGCTCTCGCTCACCCTCGTCTCGGCGCCGGCTTGCATCAGCCAAATGCAGACCGACATTGCCGCCAACCAAAAACGCCTCGACTCGCTCGAAGAGGACCTGGAGGTCAAACGAAAAGAGCTCGAGGAAGCGCTCGCCGAGGCGAGCCGAGTCCTTCGCCGCAACAGCGCCGACCAAGGGCTCCAAATCGAAAAGATCCAACAGCGGCTGGCAACGATGGAAGGCCAGATCGCGGAGCTTCGTCATGAGAGCAGCGGAACGAGCAAAGCGCAGGCCGAACGGAGCCTCGAGCTGCAGCGCAGGCTGAGCGAAGTCGCGCGCGCCGCGGGCATGGATGTCCCGATCGACTCGGACGAGATTCCAAAGAACAAGAGCGCGCACTGGGACGCACTCACGAAGGCGTATCGCGTCAACAAGTATTCCTACACACGCGGGCTAGCGCGAGCCTATGTGGAGCGGTACCCCAAAGACGAGCATGCGGACAACGCGCAGTACATGATCGGCTCCAGCTACTTGAAGCAGGGCCAGGCCGCGGCCGCGCTTGGGGAGTTCCAAAAGGTGTTGTCGACGTACCGAAAGAGCGACGCCCTCGACAAGACGCTCTACGAGATGTCGAAAGCGTTTTTGGAGGTGCGCTCGTGCAACGACGCAAGCACCGCGCTCAAGGCCTTGCTGAAGAACCACAGGCGTTCGAAGCTCATGCCCGAGGCTAAGAAAGATTTGCGCAGGATCCGCGCGCTTGGCGCCGCGGACTGCGACGACCGCTAAGGGCTCTCGGGCTTAGCCGGGGGGCTGAGATAAATCGGCGAGGACCAGGCTCGCTCTTGCGTCATCGAAAGGCAGTCGTCGTCGAATGGTGTTCGGTAGTCACCATAGCAGGGGTCGCAGTCATCGCCTTCACAGCGGAGCAAACCCGCATTGACCGCCATCGTGGGCTCTTGGATCGCCCGCACGTAGTAGAGCACCTCTCGGTCTGCCGACGCGTACCAGGGGTCGTCGAACTCGACCTGGCAAACGTCTGCATCCGTCGGGCACGGCATCGTCAGCCAGGGGTCCTCGATGAGATCTTCGACGGCCTCGCTCTCGTCCAATTGCCGCTGGATACGTACCACTTCGATGCGCGTGATGCTGCGACGCTCGTCCGAGGGGTGGTAGCACTCTCCCGCGCAAATTCGGCCGATGCGCTCGGCCCCGAGCGCCTCGGTGACCTCGTCGGGGCAGCCGGGGAGCTGCGCAAACGCACCCGCGGCGCGAACCCGAAACCTCGGAGTCCCATCGAAGGCGAGCTGACTGCCCATCGGAACACGGTCCTCCGCAGCGTTGATGAGATCGAACCAGAGCAAGATTCGGTCGCCCGACGTCCCGTAGACCTCCCGGTCGAACAAGGCCCGCCAAATCGCATCGCGCGTCCGCTCCTTTGCGTGCACGGCGACGAGGCCCCCGGTGAGAAAGAACGACGCTTGGCGCTCGAGCCACACGCGACGAAACGGCGGCCTGGCGAACACCGCCTCCGGGGAAAGCGCCACCGACTCATCCGCCTTCTCCGCATCGCTAAACAGCAGCTCTCGCCACTCTTCATTCACGACACCGCGCGCCTCGGTCATCTTTCGACGCTCGTACTCCTTATATCCCGTGCCAGGTCGAGCCGAATGGTTGTCGCTCGATGCGATCAGACCGAGAGTTGCATGCCGCGGCGCCTCGCCCGGTTCGAAGCTACCGCGCGCGAGGATGTATTGAACCGAACCGCGCGGCCGGTACGCATAGCTCGGCTGAAAGCAATCGGTGCACTGATCGCAGTTGCCCCACTCACTGAGATCGGTACTCGGGAGCGTGAGGAAACCCGCAACACCGACCCGCAGATAGTTCGCGCGGGCGGCGGCCACTCGTTCGTCGCATTCTTCCGAAAGCGGCTCGTCGCATCGACTGCGGATTATCTCGCCGGCGCGCCAGCAACAGGGTTCGAACTCATCCGTCGGCTCGGGGCAGGCCCAGCCTTCGTCGGTCTGCTCGGCGGCGCGATACGTTCGATACTCCTCGGAGTTCCCGTGCCCCGAGAACACTTCGATCGCTGGCTGCCACTTCGGGTTGTTGCGCTTGGCGTCGAGCTGCTTGTCGTAGTCGTAGCCGGGAGGCGTGTAGAAGCCCCAGGTCGTGCCGTGGGGAATCACCATGGCATCGAAGCCCCATTCATCGAGCTTCTGGAAGAGTAATTCTGGAGTCTTCGCGAACTCACGACAGTCAGGCGGAAGGTCGGGCGACGCTTGATCTTCGACACAATTCGTCAGCCCTGCGATCTCCCGAACGTGTCGTGCTGCGTCGTTGTATGGCTGGTTGTTCGGAAACGCCTTGAACGGGATCTTCCAGTTGGCTCGGAGCGTTTCGCGATCGCGGAAGGCCTGCGAAGCCAGGCCTGGCGCAGCGATGGGCCGACTCGGCAACTGCGCGTCTGACGTGTTCTTGAAAATCACGTTGCGGTGGCCAAAGTGTGTCTCGGGCGTGGTTCCAATCTGCGTCCATTCGAAGCCGGTGAACGCGACCACATCGGGTTGCTCGCTCTGCGCATCGACGGCATTGCACTGCCGAATCGACTCGCGCACCATGTCCCAGGTGCGTGGAGTCAGTGCCTCGGCATGGTCGGTGAGCGAGTAGAAGTCGAGCTGCGAGCAAAACCGTGCGAAGTCACAGGCGTCGGCAGGGGGATGGACCCCCTCGCCTCCCATCAACGGCAGGCTCCACTGGAACGCGTCCACGGACAGGGTCGAGTGCACGTGCAAATCGCCGAAGAGCACGCGTGTCTCCGAGCTGAGCGCGAGGGTGCTCTGCGCACCCTCACGCGCGCTCAAGACGCCGCGGTCGAGCGGAGTCGCGGTGATCTCACCGTCGGTATGAAGGTTTCCGCCCCCGTAGACACGCCATAGCCCGAAAGCGCCCAACGCAAGGACCACGACTGTCGCAAGGCAGCCCAGCTTCCAAATCGCCATGGGGCCGGAGCATACCAGATTCGTATGTTCAGCGTGCCCAGCGAACCGTTTCGGCCACGCCGTCGATGATCTGATTCTGGTCGAGCCCGTCTTGGCCCGAAAGATAGACGCCTGCGGAGCCGCGACGGTTCGATGTGAATGCGATCAGCCTGCAATCGCGCGAAAAGGCCGGGTCCTTGTTGTCGCCCTGACCTTGGGTGAGCCGTGTGTACTCTTGGGTCTCGACGTTGACGGTGAAGATGTCGAAATTGCCATCACGACCACTGAACGCGATGAGAGGCTGCTTCGCATCGGCGCACCAGACGGGCGTTTGATTGTGGTTACCGCGAAACGTGACGCGCTGCACGTTCGAGCCATCGCGGTTCATGCTGAAGATCTGCGGGCTTCCGTGACGGTCCGACACGAACGCCAGCTTGCCGCCGGGTCCGCAGGTCGGGCTCACGTCGATCCCCTGGCTGCGGGTCAGGCGCCGCAGGCCTGAGCCATCGAGGTTCGAGCTGTAGATCTCGTAGTTCCCGGATCGCGACGAAGAAAAGTAAACTCGTTCGCCACAGATTGCCGGAGCCATGGTGATGCCCTTTCCGCCAATTACCCGCTTGCCTCCGACGCGGGTGTTGGTGATGAACATCCCCTGCTTGGACATTCGCGTGTACCAGATCGAACCTTTCCCAAAGGAGGGAAGCATCGAGACCCCGCCGCCGCTCGAAACGCGCCGGACGCCATAGCCATCCATCGCGGCGGCATAGACGCTCTTTTGTCCGGGCCCATGCTTCCGCGCGAAGGCGATCTCGGTGCCGAACGGGCCGTAGGTTCCGGTGACGACGCCGATCACCTGGTTGGCGAAGTCGTGCATCCACTTTCGGAGCTCGGTCGAAGGCCCTCGATAGGTGCGACGAAGCGCGGGCACTGCCCCTCCGCTGGACTGATAGAAACGAAGCTCGACGCTCATTCCGGCGTTGGTCCCAAAGACTTGGCCTTTGATGACGCCGTTCGCCCCCTGCACCGCCCAGGCGCCGAGGTCCACGCCAAGGCCGAGGCTTGCAGAATCGTGTCGGACCGCACTTGGGCCGATGACGCGAAAGCCAGGCATCAAACGGAAGTCGTTTTGCAAGATGGCCCCGCCACTCGCCGCGAGCTCCGTGTTGTCGCCAATCAGGTTCGGAATCCCGATGCGAAACACGTCTTCGTCCGGCGCATCGATCTCGACCACGATTTTATCTTCTGGCAAGGGCGGAGCTTCGTCTTGCCCGATGACGGGCGAGGCCGAGACCACGAGCAGGCCAACGGCAAGCGCAACGATTTCGGCCACACGAATCCCCACTTCGGCAATCCATCGATTTCGAGCTTCAATCCAAGTCATTTGCAACCTCAACGAGCGTGGCGCCCAACGAAAACCAGAGAGACCGATTTCCCCAATATTTGGTTGGCCACCGATTCCGGAGGCTCCGGAAGCTTCGCCCCCTCTGTCTGATGCAACCTCCGACGAACGGACTCATCGAACGCTTCATTTCCACTCGGACGTTTCACTTCGTAGTCAGCTGCCCGTCCGTCGTTCGTGATCGAAAGCTCGACCATGCAGGCAAGCTTTTGAAGCTCTTCGTCGCTGATCAGGGTGGGCACCTGCCAACCCCTTCGAAAGTACGAATAGAGCTTGCCGATGTAGATTTCGCGTTCGTTTCCGCTGGCCTTGGTGCCCTCGACGATACCGTCTGGATCGCCCTCGAGCTCCGGCGCCTTGGAAAGGTCCGAAATCGCGCCGGCCCGGGCGCCAAGCTGGGACAGAAGATCCTCGTCGCGCTTCGAGCGCTTCTTCTTGGGCTTCGCCAGGCCTTTCTCGTTGTTCGCCATAGCCACCGCAGCGATTGGCTCGGAGTCTGGCGCCTGCGGGACTGGAGCGGTTTGGTCCACGTTTGGCACTTCTTTGCTCGGCATCCTCCGAGGTGGCCTCTTCTTTCCGAGTCGGACGAAACGCGTTTCGATCACTTCGATTGGCGGGGGCGGGAGCTCGTCGACACCGGCGCCAAGAATCGTCCCTAGCCCCGCGAGTAAGAATGCGCTCAGAAAGGCTAGCGAAGGAGTCAGCACGAACGCCGCAAGCGTGAAACCAATGCCTCCCATGATTTCGGTCAGCGTGGGCTGCTCCGTCTCGAGAAGAGAGAGGGCCCGCCAGTCGCTCGCCCCGGGCATCGATTATCTCGGCTCTCGGGTGAGCGGGTCGGTGACCAGCCCCATTTTTCCAATGCCGGCCTGGCGCACGAGGGCGAGAACTTGTGCGACGGAGCCGTACGGAACCTGCTCGTCGGCTTGCACGAACACCTCGTCCACATCCCGAATGCGCTCGTCTGTCACCAGACGCTGCCGAAGCACGTCGAGCGAAACCTCTTCGTCGAAGAGAAAGATGCGTTGGTCGCGCTGTACGGTGATCAGCGGCTGGTCCTGATCGATGTCCATTCGAGGCGCGTCGGCTTTTGGAAGGTCGACGTTGACGCCAGTCGTGAGCATCGGCGCAGCGACCATGAAGATGATCAGGAGCACGAGCATCACGTCGACTAGCGGCGTGACGTTGATTTCGCTGAGCGCCCTTTGCGATCCCCCGCCATCGTTCGAAAAAGACATCGCCTAGTCCACCAACAAGTGACGACGGATGATATTCAGATAGTCGCTTGCGAACGAAGCCGTCTCACTATCGACGACACGAATGCGCCGCACGAAGTAGTTGTAGGCCATCACGGCGGGAATCGCGGCAGCAAGCCCGAGCGCGGTCGCGATCAAGGCTTCAGCGATGCCTGGCGCCACGACGTCGAGCCCGGCGCTCTTCTCGCCATGGATTGCGATGAACGAGTTCATGACGCCCCAGACCGTGCCGAAAAGCCCAACGAAGGGCGCGGTCGACGCGGTGGTCGCCAAGAACGAGACCTTGTTTTCGAGCCGGGTCATCTCCGCGCTCTGCGCGCGGCGAAGGGCGCGCTCCACGTTGCCGATGTCCGCGATGGAAGGGTGTCCCCCGCGAGCGATGCGCGCAAGCTCGCGATAGCCCGCGCGAAACACGGTCGCGATCGGCGATCGGTCATAACCCGCTGATTGGCCGTGGATCTCGTTCATCGCCTTGCCGTTCCAAGTGCGACTGCGCTCCTCGGCCCAAAAAAGCTCGAGAAACCCTCGGCTCTGGTCGGTGACCTGCTTCAATCGGATCCACTTCGCGCCGATGATGTACAGGCACATCACCATCATGAACACGAGAATCACCAGGACGAACTGGACGACCGGCGAAGCGCCGACCACCAGTTGCCAAGGATTGAGTTGTTCCGGTGCGCTCGTCTGAAGGAAGACCGAAAGCATCAATGGCTACCCCCCACGAGCGCACCCCCCATGCGCGTCAGTTCTCTGAGCCAGACACGTTACGGTCGCGAGCCCAACCCGCTTCGTCGGTGCCCGAAGCCATCTCTTCCCCTACCGAGGTGATGGAGATTCGGCTGCTGTCCAAACCAAGTGACACCAAGTAGCTACGAACCGACCGCGCGCGGCGCTCGCCGAGCGCGATGTTGTACTCCTCGGTACCGCGTGGATCGCATGCACCGGTGAGCAGGAGCGAAAGCCCCGGGTCGGCCTGCCCGCGATAGCAGTCCGCGGCTTCCTGAAGCGCGGAGCGCGCGCTGCTGTCTAGCTCAGCCGAGTCGAACGCGAAGTACACCGTCTCGAGGGCGCAGGGTTCTTCGACAGGCTCGACGGAAACTTCGGGTTCCGGTTCGGGAGCCTCGTAGCCGGTCGTCGGCTCGGGCTCGGGCTCTTCCGCGTCTTTCTTGCAGCCTACCAACATGGTCGCGAAAACCGTGAGGCACACGAGGACGGTGAAAGATGAATTGAGATGTCTCTTCATGGAGTTCCTTTTCCTTCCCCTCTGAACTCAGAGAGCACGGGCGCCAGCATAGTCCCGAGGTAGTTACACGCAATTTTTCTTGTACCCACGTGGGGTTAAGTAGCGCACATTTTCGTCGTCTAAATATGCGAAGTCATTTGCCCGGGTCAAACATGTCGCTAATTGTAAAGCCAGGACACCGAGGAATCAGGATGACCCTCAAAGCACTACCCCTACTCGCGCTTGTGACAGCCCTAGGCGTGGGGTGCAACGGGAGATCGGCCGAAAATCCGCCCAAGGCAGCCGGCCCCGCTGGGGTCCATGAGCACTCGACCGGCTCCGAGCACGGGTTCCCAGATCCCCAGACCTATGCCGACCGCCTCGATGACCCAGGCCGGGACGACTGGCAGATGCCCGAGGTGGTGGTCGAGCGCCTCGGCTGCCGTCCGGGGATGACGGTGGTCGATCTCGGGGCAGGCACCGGGTACTTCGTCGGCTACCTGTCCGAGGCGGTGGGCCGGCGGGGTCGCGTGCTGGCCCTGGACACCGACCGCTCGATGGTCGATCGGATGGACGAGCGAATCGAGCGAGACGGGCTTGGGAACGTGAAGGCCGGCGTCATCGGCGCGGACGACCCTGGTTTGGCGCCTGGCTCGGTCGATCGGATCCTGATCGTCAACACCTGGCACCACATCTCCAATCGGGTGGCGTATGCCGAAAAACTGCTCGCCTCGCTCGGCCGCGGCGGCCTGCTGCTGATCGTGGACTTCACGATCGAAAGTCCGCACGGGCCGCCTCCGCAGATGCGGCTCACTGACGATACAGTGCGGCGCGAGCTCGAGGCGGCGGGGTTCGCGACCGAGCTGCTGGAGCAGCCGCTCCCCTATCAATACATCGTTGCGGGACGCCTGCCCTGACTCAGTGGACCGCGCGCCGTAGCCCGTGGCCGAGCTTCGTGCCGAGGAGCGTGGCGAGCATGCTCGCCCGGCTCCGCTGCCGTCTCAGCTGCGAGGCCAGGGAGGCTCCTCCTGGTAGCGAGATCCAAAGCCGCAAGAGGTGACGCTTGAGCTCTGGCTCTGGGTAGTCTTCGTAGTCGGTTCGTGCGTGGAGTACGGTGTGGTTCGAGAGGAGCTGGACATCGCCCGGTTCAAAGTCCATGTCGAGGTAGAGGTCTGGGGACCCTGCGATTTCGTTGTAGAGATCGAGCACCGCACGGTCCTCTGATGAGAGCAAGAGCTTTCCATCGAAGCCGACCGCCGAGCGAAAATAGTCGGTGTGATAGAAGGTTCGCAATCGACCTTCGTCGAAGCGGCACGGGCGAACCGGAATGTACCGAACGCCGCCCTCGCCCTTGGTATCCATCATGAATGGCTCGTACAAGCGATCGACCAAGTCGGGCCGCCGGCGTAACAGCTCGTTGTAGACCGAAACCGAGCTCGCGATTCGGCTTTGGCCCCCACGCTTGGCCTTGTGCAAACAGAGGAGCCCAACGACGTCAGCGGCATCGCAATGAAAGTTGATGTTCACTCGGGTTCGGTAGTGGCGCACTTCGTCCGGGCTGTCGCCGGTGTCGCGCACGTGTCCCAGCAGATCAGCCTGCGGATTCTGGGCACCAGGGATTCCGAAGTGCTGACCGAAGCACCAGAAGAAAAGCTCACTGTCGCTTTGCGGCCAGCGCTCGACCGGAATGCCGCGAAGCACCTGAACACCGCGCCCAAACCCGACTTCGTCTCTCCAGCGAGCGATCTTCTTCGAGAGCGCCGGCAGAGGAAAGTCAGCTCTGGTCAGCTCTCTCATCGGCTTGCCGGTCCGATGGGCGACTTCGATCGCACGTTCGATCTCGCCGATGTCGGCGTCCGTCAGAGGCTCGCGCCAATCGTCCCGCTGCCTGAGCTCGCTCCCTTTCCAGGCCGCTGGAACGTCGAGCTGCTCGCGCAGGACGCGCTCCTGCGGCCGGGCGAAGTAGTGAAGAGTCTGGGCGGTGAGGGTCTTGTACACGTTGCGACCTTTGGGCGAGTGAGGCGCATACTTTGCGGCACCGTTGGCTTCTCTACAAGCAGGTCTTATATGATCGAGAGGAGGCAGACGATGAGGGATCCAAGCTATGCGTTTTCCAAACAGCTCGATGGCGTCTCGGTAGACGAAGCGCTCGAAAAGGTCGCCGAAGCGCTCAAGGCAAACGGCTTTGGTGTGCTCACGAAGATCGACGTCAAAGAGACCTTGAAGAAGAAGATCGACGTCGACTTCCGGCCGTATGTGATCCTCGGCGCTTGCAACCCGAAGCTCGCACACAAGGCGCTGCAAGGCGAGTCGTTCATTGGACTGCTTCTGCCGTGCAACGTCGTGGTCCAAGAATCGAAGGGAGGCGCGCTGGTCTCCTTTGCCGACCCCAAGGCGATGTTCGAACTCGTGCCCGACGCGCCGATTGAAGAGGTCGCCACCGAAGCGCGGCGCCTCCTGGAAAACGCGAGAGACCAGCTCTGAGCTAGACGAGCGCTTCGATGCGCGCCGCCACGTGCTTGTGCCAGGGAGTGCCCGCGAGCCAATCGCGATCCTCGCTGGCGGTCAGCTCGTTGGGCGCCACGCCGGTTTGAACGCGTTCGCCGCCCTCGGTCGTGTGGTCGAGACCAAGCCCGTTGGGTAAGGACACATGGCCCGCTTGCATCATCTCCGAGACTTCGACCGGCACCTCCACCGACCCGCGCTTGGTGGTCAGGCGAACACGATCGCCATTCGCGATGCCTAGTTGCAACGCGTCGTCCGGACTGATGCGAAGTGAGCCATCGGGATCCTTCTTTCGCCAGTCGGGGTTCCGAAGGATCGTGTTGGCGGTGAACGAGCGCCGTTCGCCCGCTGACAAGACGAACGGGAATGCGCGGTCGCCCGTACTGGCGCTCGCATCACCCAGGCGCGCCAGCTCCTCCAGCAGCTCGGGGATCGATGCCTGGATCTTGCCATTTGGGGACTTCACGCGGGCCCAGGTTTCGTCTTGCTCGTCGATGGCAAAGACGACCCCCGACGGGCTCTGTAAGATCGCGTCGAAGAGTTTCTCCGCGGGCTCGAAGCCTTCGCCGTCGAAACCGGCGCGCCGAAGTGAGCCCGGATTCGCTCTCGCGGTTTGATGTGCGAGCCCCCAAACAACCGCCGCCGATTCGAGCCCAGCTGGAAGATGCGGGCCCAGCGTCCGGTACAGGATCACCGGAGCTAGGGGAGCGAGCCTGGGATTGCCGAGGACCGATCCGAAAAACACAGGCAGGAGCGCGGCTCGTCCCTGCTTCGCAGCGGCGTGCAACGGAGCGAGGTCTTCGTCGGTGTACGCGCCGAGCGCCTCGCAGAGCCGGGCATGGATCTCGGCTTCGGGAAGGACACCGTCGGGCGCCTCGAACATCGGCCGCCGCACATGGAAGTAGTTCTCCGGGAACTCGAAATTGAAGAAGGTCGCTTCGGCCTTCTCGTACTGCGTGGCCGCAGGAAGGATGTAGTCGGCCAAGCGGGCGGTTTCGGTCATGGCGATGTCGATGACGACCAGCGTGTCGAGGGCCCCCAGCGCCTCCCGCATGCGCTTGCTATCGGCCAGCGAGTGCGCTGGGTTCCCGCTTTCGACGATCATCGCCCGATAGCGCTGTGGATGATCGCTCAGAATCTCGTCGGGAATCGAATTGCAGGGGGTCAGCCCCGAGATGATCCGATCCCCAGTGACAGGAGTTCGCTTGCATTCGGCTCCGGCGGCGAGCTTGTCGAGCTTGCCGGTGATGGGCACGATGCTCGCCGGAATGTATTGCGCGCCGCGCTTCGCGAAGTTGCCCGTGAGAACCCAAAGCAACTTGTTGAGGTAGCTATTGAGGGTCGAGTGGCGGTTCATCTGAATGCCCAGATCCTCGAAGATCGCCACGCTCTCCGCCGCTCCGATACGGCGCGCCGCGCCACGCACCAACTCCTCGGCGACGCCGGAGATTCTGCAGTGTTCGGCGACGGGAATGGCACCAAGGGCAGCCACGATGTCGTCGGCGCCATCCACGTGCTTCTCGATCCAGGCCTTGTTGGTCCGACCTTCTTGCACCAGGACCGCCGCGAGTGCCGAGAGCAACCAGGCATCGGTTCCCGGCTTCACCCGCAGGTGGATGTCCGCCATCTCGGCGGTTTCCGTCCGACGCGGGTCGATGACGATCAAAGTGCGCTTGGGATCCTTCGAGAGCTCCTTGAGGGTGACCCGCGCGCGAGGGATGCCGTGCGACTGCCAGGGGTTTTTGCCGATGAAGAGGCCGACTTCGCAATGCTCGAAGTCGGCACGGGTCATGTTTCCCATCAGTCGCCCACTGACCCAGAACTCGCCGGTCTTTTCCTGCGCCAAGGCGCTCGAGCGGTACCGCGATCCGAGCGCACGGCGGGTGGCCGTGGCGTAGGCGCCGGGCAGGTGGTTCCCCTGACCTCCACCGCCGTAGTAGAAGATCGTTTCACCACCGTGCGCCTCACGCACCGCCGAAAGGCGCGCGGCAACTTCTGCGATCGCGGTGTCCCAGTCGATCTCCTCAAAGGTCCCGTCGTCTTTGCGGCGAAGCGGCGAGGTGATCCGATCAGGGCCGTTTTGATAGTAGTCGAGCCGGTGCGGCTTCTCGCAGGCGTAGCCCTTCGATGATGGGTGTGCTTTGTCCCCGCGGATCCGGGTGAAGTGGCGGTTGCCCTCCCCGCCGATCTGTACTTCGAGGCCGCAATTGCACTCGCAGAGGATGCACGCCGTTTTTTCCCAGGTCCCGGACATCGCTACACCTCGCTTTTCCGCCGGGGGAGCCGACCGCACCATCTTAGTCCCCGCCACTCCAGAGCGTAAGCTGCGATTCGTCCGCGAGGGCTGCGGACGCTCAGGCGGAGAGTGACGCGTGGAGGCAGCGACATGGGCGTTGTCGAAGATCGCGCTTGACGGCGCAGCGCGCGAGCGTGCTAGCACGCGACCATGGGGACGGTAGAGAGCCGATGGATTCGTTGGGGCGTGCCCCTGGCGCTGGCCGTCATCGCGGTGTGGCTGGTGAGCCAGCGCGGCAAGAAGAAGAGCGAGGCGCCGCTGCCGCCGCCGGTTCTCGCGGACGGACCGCCCGCGTTTCGGCAGAGTAAGACCGAGTCGAACCTCAGCCCGCAGTACTTCGATAGCGTCTGGCCCGCTGGGCATCGAGACAGCTCAAACACCGACTTCGTCCCGCTCGAGCTCGGCACGTCGTTCGAGCTCGAGAAGCACCTTCTGCAGGGACACCCGATCTTCTGGGCGCCCACGGTGGGGCTGGACGGCACCACGTACGTGGTGACCGGCGCGCCTCCCGGCAACAGTCACCTCTTCGCGATCTCGCGCGAGGGTGAAGTGCTCTGGTCCTCGAAGCCACAGGCATCACTCGACGATCTCGACTCGTTTGCCATCATGAACGCGCCAACCATCGATGCCGAAGGCGACCTCTACGTCGGAGACCGCGACCAGCTTTGGGCCTTCAAGCCAAACGGCGACGTCAAATGGGTCGTCGACTTGAAGCCGTACGGGGTCGACTGGGGTTTCATGACCGTCGTGCTCAGCCGGCAGCGTTACGTCGGCGGGGTGACGACCGACGGCAAGGTCTTGTTTTTCTGGTCACACAACGGAGAGCTCGCGATGCCCCCACTCGAGCTTCCGGGCGGTGCCGGGCCCGAAGCTGAAGACGAGCCTCCGGAGTCCTTGTGGAAGGACTTGATGGACCCGGACTTGATCCCATTTCTCTTCAACCTGCTTCAGGGCTGGGAGCTCGAAGTCGCGAATACCCCTGCGCTGCATCCGGAAACCGGCCGACTCTATATTACCGCAGCGGGCGCCAACCGAGACAATGGCGTGCTTTACGGCATCGACATCAGCGACGACGCGCTTCGCATCGTGTTCCAAGCGCCGATGGGTGGGGGAAGCGGCACCAGCCCTGCCATTTCGCACGACGGAAGCGCGGTCTATGCCGTCGATGAGCGCGGGCGGATGATCTCCATCGATGCGCACACCGGCCAGCGGATCTGGCAGAGCAAAGAAGGCGGAGGCGGCTCCGCGTCACCGAGCATTGGTCCGGACGAGACGATTTACACGCCCTTCCAAGACCGGATCACCGCATACACGAAGGACGGCGAGGTGCGCTGGGAGAAATCCTACGACGAGCTCTGCAAGGAGCGCTTGCCCGAGCCCGGCGGCATCTGGAGCTACGTGCTTTCCGAGCCGGTGGCCTTCGTCGACAGCATTCTCACGGTGGGCCTACGACGCGGCTGGATGAACGTCGTTTGTGGTTATCACCTGCCGAAGCTCCTCTCGCGGAGCGATCGAACCCGGGTTCCGATCCCGCAAGAATCGCTCTTCGTCACCTTCGACCTGGCGACCGGCGACCCCGCCACCGATCCCCTGCGGCTCCCGGAAACGAGCGAGGGATTCGTCACGCCGCTTCCAAACGGCAAGGTGATGATCACCACCTCGGGTGCGATCACCTCGATTTTCTATTACATGGTCAATCGCGTCCTGCCCGAGCGCCTCCAGGTCGCCGGCCCGCCCAAGGCTGGGCTTCTGCTATTGAAACCTCGATGACCGAGCTCCCACGGCACGTGCTGTTCTACGATGGCGTCTGCGCGATGTGTAATGGCATCGTCAAGAGCGTGCTGCGCAACGACAAACAGGGCATCTTCCGCTTCGCGCCCCTCCAGGGCGAAACCGCCGAGCTCGCGCGCACGCTTCATCCGGACTTCCCAACCGAGATTGAAACCGTGGTCTACCTGAGGCGGGGCGAGGTATTCTTGCGGTCACGCGCCGCGACCCTCGCCGCGCAGGAGCTGCGCTACCCGGCCAAGGCCCTCTCCTGGTTCCGATTTCTGCCCGTCTGGCTCACCGATTTCTTTTACGGAATCGTCGCCCGCGTTCGCTACCGCGTCTTTGGCAAGTACGAGCACTGCCCTCTGCCTCCCGCCGAAGCCCGGAACCGATTTCTGCCCTAAGTCGCCCCGAGCAACTCGATGTAAGGAAGTGTCTCACCCATTTGGGCGAAACCCCATCGATTGCTAGCTTGAACGCTGGATGGGGACTCGATTCTTACTGATCGCAGTGCTCGCGCTGGCCTCGGGGTGCGAAGGCGCGATCACCGACGAGCCGCCGCGCACGTTCGACGCGGGCACGGACACCGACGCTGGCACGGACGCTGGCACGGACGCTGGCACGGACCCTGACGCTGGCACGGACGCTGGCACGGACGCTGGCACCGGCGGAGCCGGCGGCAGCGCGGGAGCCGGCGGCGATCCTGGTCAGTGCGCTGGCGGCCCTCTCGCCTCACCCATTCCCAACTGCACCCCCACGCCCGTACCCAACACCGGCGACATCCACGCCGACTGCGTCGCGCGGATCAATCAGTTTCGCTGGGAGTGCCAGTGCCTTGCTCCACTGAGCCGCTGGGTCAGCGGCGAAAGCTGCACGGACAGCAACGCCGAGTACGACAGCGTCAACGGCGTGCACGCCAGCTTCTCCGCCATCCCCTGCGGGAGCGGCAGCCGCGCGCAGAACGAGTGCCCCAACTGGCCGTCGAACCAGGTGGTCATCAGCGGCTGCCTGCAAGCCATGTGGGACGAGGGACCGGAGGACGGAGACCCGAACACGATCAACGGCCACTACGAAAGCATGGCGACGAGCACCTACACGCGGGTGGCCTGTGGGTTCTTTACGACGCCTTCGGGCAATGTCTGGGGCGTTCAGAACTTTGACTAAGGGGGCGCGGATGCGCGGAATGACGACGACGGTGCTGGCGATTTGTTTGATGGCCACGGGATGCGGCGAATTCTTGGTGGACCCGGGCGCCGGCGGATCTGGAGGCGGAACCGGCGGAACCAGCGGGACGCCGGGTGACCCGCGTTTCATCGCTGACTGTCGCAACGGCGCGCTCGCGGCGCCTCTGGCGAATTGCCAACCGGAGCCTCTGCCAAGCACCGGCGACCCGTACGCCGACTGTGTGACCCGGATCAACCAGCTCCGCTGGGAGTGCCAGTGCCTCCCCGCGCTTCAGCGCTGGAACGCGGCCGAGGGCTGCGCCGACCAGCACGCCGAGTACGACAGCAGCCGTAGCGCACACGCGGGTTTCCGGGACGACATCTGTTCACCCCGAGGCTGGGCTCAGAACGAATGCCCGGGCTGGCCGTCCGAAGAGCGCGTGATCACGGGTTGCCTCCAGGCCATGTGGGATGAGGGCCCCGGCGAACCCTTCTCGGTGCACGGTCACTACATCAACATGACCAACCCCGAGTACAGCATGGTCGCGTGCGGCTTCTACGAAACCGCAGACGGGCAGTTCTGGTCGGTGCAGAACTTCCAGTAAACGACCACGCGCCCGACTACTGCAACGGGCCGATCAGGCGGCTGTGGAGCACCTTGCCGACGTTTGGATCGTCTTCGACGAAGTCCAGCGCCGAACCGACTGAGTGCGGTCGTTGCCCGAGAGATCGGCGGCGGTGACATTGATCGTGATCTGACCAATCGTCTCCGGATATTGGTTCGCATCGAACGAACCTGTGTACCGGTTGGTGCCTCCGATCTGGGTCATGCTGAATTCCTGCGCGTCGATTCGGTACCGCACGGTCGAGACGTCGACGCCCGATGGGTCGGTACTTCGGCGATGACATCGGTCGCGCCGGCGATGATCGAAGCGAGCTCGGGCTCCATGACGTTGATCGTCGGACCGCCGGCATCCACCGTGAAACTACGCGTCTCGCGGCGGGTAACGCCGCGACCGTTGGCGACGCTGACGGAAAACTCGTAGTCGCCGTTGAGCGGAGTCTGGTACAGGGTCGGGTCGTCGAAATCCACCGTCCCGATGAGGACGCCCTCCTCGCTGACGATGTTCGTGATCTGTGCGCCCGCAACGATCAGGCTGCCGGTGCCTGCGAGGTTTGGCTCCGCCAAGGTGTCCTAATCACTCACCGGGTCCGCCATGATCGTGAACTCGACGTCCATGCCTCCCGCCTGGACCGAGCCATCGTTCGGGGCGAGGATCACGACGCTGGGCCCCAAATCGAGAAACGTCATGACCGTCGCGCTCGCGCATCGACCTGCCGGGGAGGAGTCGCCCACCAACGCGTCGGTGGCCATGACCGCGCATTCCACGCTGAGGTTGGGGTTGGTGACGAGCGCGTCCACGTTCGGGTCGGAGGCGGGCGTCGGAAGGACAATCGCAACGGCCCGTCCGCCTTCGTCCGAACAGACGTCGATGCCGCCTCCACCGCTGCCACCGCCTCCACCGCCACTTGTCGGCGGCGTCACGATTTCGTTGCAGCCTAGCTGAACAAGAAGAAACAAAAGGCCAAACCAAGCCCTACTACTCGATGCGTCATCCGGTCTTCCCCCGCTGGAAGTAATTGACAACGGGGTCGCTCAGCACCCGGACGACGGCCAATTTTCCAGCGGAAGCGGTAGGCTGCCGCGCCTATTTGCTGGGCGGGGTCCAGGCCGTCGCAGCCAGCTCACCCTCTTCGAGACCGAGCCAAATTCGCAGCTGTTTCAACATGAAGTCGGTGCCTTCGCGCGAAGAGAGGTCGACCCGGTAGGTGTTGATGTAGCGGACGCTCTCCTCGAGCCACTGGTCCCAACCCTCTTTGGAGACCTTTTCGAAGACAAATTGCCCAATTTCGTTTGGGAAAGGGGGCTTACTGAGCCCCGGAAGCTCGCGGCCGAGCTTGATACAGTGAACGAGGCGATTCGGATCGGCTTCAGGCATGGCTGCCGGAGAACCTAGCACCGGGCCGACGGCTGGCTAGCCCAGAATCCGGAAGAACGAGCGCAGCATCTGATAGGTCAGCCCCCAGACGACACGGCCGCCCACGTCGTAGGCGGGGAAGTCGATGTTCGTGCCGTGCCATTGATAGGGGCGGACGGTGTCGACCTCGCCTCGGTAGAGCGGCAGAAGCGGTGTCCAGAGCGCCTCGGCGACTTCGCGATCGTCGACTTGGAGCGGCGACTCGCGGTGAACCTCGAAGACGAAGGGGCGAATCACCGTCTCTTGAGGCTTGCCGCGGGCGATCGCCTGAAGGTCGTCGAGCTGCCCGATGTGCTCCGCTTCGATCGACAAGTCGAGGCCAACCTCTTCGCGGGTCTCGCGCATCGCTGTCTGTAGGAGCGTCGCGTCGCCCGCGTCCTGCCGGCCACCGGGAAACGCCATGTGCCCCGACCAGGGGTCCTGCGGTTGTTCCGCCCGCCGGATGAAGAACAATTCAGGCCCCGCGACGCCTTCGCGAAGGAGCATCGCCACCGCGGCCCACTTCTCGTGCTCCGCAAGCTCCCGTGGGGTTCGCTCCACGAGCACATTGCGAACATCCGGCAGTCCGAGAACCGTCATCCTCCCTAGTCGACGATCTCGTAGCGAAAGTCTTCGATGACGGGGTTCGCCAGGAGCTTCTCGCACATGGATTGGATGTGGGCGTCGGCGGAGGCCTTGTCGTTGCCGTCGAGCTCGAGCTCGATGAGCTTGCCGACGCGCGCGGATTTCACCTCTTCAAAGCCAAGTGAGCCGAGTGAGCGTCGAACGGCATCGCCCTGCGGGTCGAGGACTTCACGCTTCAGCGTGACGAAAATGTTCGCTTTCATGATCCCTCCAAGCCCAGGTTCTTCGCGATTCGTGACGATGGGTCCGTGGTGTCCGGCGCGAACGCGGTGCCGCGAATCTCGTCGCAGGCCTGAATGTAGCGGCGCGACGCTTCGACTCGAACGTCGTCGGGGATCGTCGGCACGGGGCCGTCGCCTTTGTAGCCCTTGCTGGCAAGCCAGCGTCGGACGTATTCCTTGTCGAAGCTCTCCGGGTCTTCGCCTGCCTCGAATCGCTTCGGATAACTGTTGGCGTACCAGAACCGCGACGAGTCGGGGGTGTGGATCTCGTCGATGACGACGATCTTGCCTTCCGGCGTCTTCCCGAATTCGTATTTGGTATCGACCAGGATCAAACCACGATCGGCGCAAACCTTCTGGCCATGCGTGAAGAGCGCCATCGCGTAGCGAGCCGCCTCGTCGAAGTCATCCGCGCTGATGCGACCCATCGCGAGAATTTCGTCGCGGGAGACCGACACGTCGTGATCGCCTTTCGCCGCCTTGGTGCTCGGGGTCAAGATCGGATCCGGAAGCTTCTGGTGCTTCTTCAAACCGTCTGGAAGCTCGTGCCCGCAGAAGATGCGCGTGCCCTTCTCGTAGTGGGTCCAGATGCTGGTCGAGGTGACACCGGTGATGTAGGCGCGAACGACCATTTCGACGGGAAGCGGCTCGCACTCGACGCCGACCATGACGTTTGGATCCGGAACGTCGACGACGTGGTTGGGAACGATGCGCTTGGTTTCTTCGAACCACCACGCGGCAAGGCCGTTGAGCACTTGTCCCTTGTAGGGAAGCGTCCCAAGCACGCGATCGAAGGCGCTGATGCGGTCGGTGACGACGATGTAACGCTTGCCGTCTGCAATGTAACAGTCACGAACCTTGCCCTCGTATTTGCGCCCGAGCGATTCGAAGTTGGTGCCATCGAGGGTTCGTGTGAGCCCCTCTTGTAGGATTTCCGGTGAGACCGTCATCTCAATCTCCTTCCAGGACGCGATCGATGATCGTGTCGACGTGTGCAAGCGCGTGGTTCATGTCGAACTCGCGATCGATTTCATCGGCCGAGACCCGCGCGCGAATGTCCGCATCCTCTTGAAGGAGCGCGCGGAACTCCCCCTTTCCTTCGAACGCCTTCATCGCGTTTCGCTGAACGAGCACGTAGGCCTCCTGCCGGCCGAGTCCTTTTCCGATCAGGGCGAGCAAGATGCCCTCGCTCGCCCAAAGCCCGCCGGTCTGGTCGAGGTTCTGCCGGAGCCGCTCCGGGTAAACGACCAGATCGGCGACCACGCCGCGGAGCCGGTCCAACATGAAGGCCAGCGTTGCCGTCGCATCCGGGAGCATCATGCGTTCGGCCGACGAGTGGCTGATGTCGCGCTCATGCCAAAGGGCGACGTTTTCGAGGCCCGGGACGACCGCGGCGCGGACGACCCGGCCGAGGCCGCAGAGGTTCTCGGTCAGAACGGGATTGCGCTTGTGCGGCATGGCGCTCGACCCTTTTTGGCCTTTTTTGAAGTGCTCTTCAGCTTCACCGACCTCGGTTCGCTGCCAATGACGGACGTTGGTCGAGAAGCGCTCGATGCCTGCGGCAACGATTCCGAGCGCGGAGACGTAGGCGGCATGACGGTCGCGCGCGACGACCTGCGTCGAGGCCGTCTCGGGCCGGAGTCCCAGGGCGCCGAGCGCTTCGGCTTCGATGGCCGGCGTCAGGTGGGCGTAGGTCCCCACGGCACCGGCGATCTTGCCGACGGCGATTTCGTATCGCGCGACCTCGAGCCGCTTTCGTCCGCGGGCGAGCTCTGCATAATGGCCGGCCAAGATCAATCCAAAGGTGGTCGGCTCGGCGTGAATGGCGTGAGACCGACCGATCGCGGGGGTGCGTCGATGCTCCTCGATGCGGCCGCGCAGCGCTTCGAGCACCGCGTCCAAACGAACCAAGAGGCTGTCGGTCGCCTCTACGAGAAGCAGGGCCAGCGAGGAGTCGAGTACGTCCGACGAGGTCATGCCGCGGTGCAGCCAGCGCGCGGGCTCCCCGGCGAGGCCTTCGACGTGCGTCAGGAACGCGATGACGTCGTGGCGGGTCACCTTCTCGATTTCGTCGATTGCGTCGGGATCGAGCTGCGCGCGGAACGGGGCTACGGCGTCGGCCGTTCCAGCGGGAACCAGGCCTGCACTTTCCATCGCGCGGCACGCGGCCACCTCGATATCGAACCAGGTCTCGTACTTGCGTTTTTGCGACCAGAGATCTTGAAATTCGGCGGGTGTGTAGCGTGGGATCATCGTTGCGCGGCGAAGCTAGCAGACCGACAGCCCCGGTGCGAACGCGTCTTGCCCGCTGCGCGGACTCCCCAGTTTAAGCCAATCAAATAGGGGGCCGTCTCGTTTTCAGCTGTGGAAGTTCCAGGCCTTGCGGACTTCGATACGGGGCATCGCGTAGCCGTCGACGTAGGCGCGGTGGGCTGGGTCGACGATGTACTGCTGGACGTCTTCCATGGAATCGAAGCGGACGACGATGCTGATGTCCCAGCTCGCTTCGGACGCTTCGTCGGCCGGCACTCCGACGGTGACGCTGCGGACCCTCTCGAGCGCGCTGAGGTCGCGCCGCGTTCGTTCGGCAAACGCGGCGCGTGCCGCGTCGTTGCAGTACTCGTCTTTCAACTTGAACAATACGATTCGGTCGATCATCGCCCTATCCGATCCCTGCGAGCCCGCAACCGATTCCCGCCAAGTGCGGCACGGCTGCGCCAAACATGGCGGCCTCCGTCGAGCTGGCGTTCCCGTCTAGGCTGCGCTTGTACACGCCCTGCGCGATCGCAGCTAGGCGGAAAACCGAAAACGCCTTGTAGTAGCTCAAGTCCGGCACGCTATTGCGGCCCACCAGCTCGCAGTACCGCGCGACGAAGGCGCCTTCGTCGGGGATGCCGCTCTTTTCGAAATCCACCCCGGCCAGGCCGCCGATCTTCGGGAGCATCACGTCGTACAGCATGCAAGTGTACGCCAGGTCCGAAAGCGGATGGCCGAGCGTCGAAAGCTCCCAGTCGATTACGGCCAGCGCCCGAGGCTCGCTTGGGTGGAAGATGATGTTGTCGAGCCGGTAGTCCCCGTGCACCAGTGCGGTGGCCTCGTCGTCCGGGATGTTGGCCGGCAGCCACTCGATGAGGGTGTTCATCGGCTCTACGTCTGCGGTCTGGGAGGCGAGGTACTGCTTGGCCCAGCGCTTCACCTGCCGGGCGACATAGGCATCGGGGCGTCCATAGTCCGAGAGACCCACCGCGCCGAGCTCGACGCTGTGAATCGCAGCCAAGACCCGAGCGAGCTCCTCGTAGATGGCCCGCCGCTCCGGCGGCTCGAGCTCCGGGAGCTGCACATTCCAAAAGATCCGCCCTTGAACGTACTCCATGACGAAGAAGGAGGTTCCGATGACCGAATCGTCCTCGCAAAGCGCGTACATCGTCGCGCTCGGCACGTCGGTGTCAGCGAGCGCGCGCATCACCCTGTATTCGCGGTCGACCGCATGGGCCGACTGAAGCAGCTTTCCGGGCGGCTTCTTGCGCAGCGCGTACTGGCGCTCGCGGTCGGCGAGCCAATACGTCGGATTCGATTGACCCCCTTTGAACTGGCAGACCTGAAGCCCACTTGTATAGCCCTCGACGTTCTCCGCCATCCAGGCATCGAGTCTCGATTCGTCGAAACGATGCGCTTCGCGAACGGGTCCAGCGTTTTTGGGGGGCACCGGGGGCATCGATCCTCGCTCGGGGGAGGTCGGGAGCCTATCACGGCCGGCCCGGTCCTGAGCCACTGAACGTACGCATTGAGCACGGGTCCCAAGGGCGCTAGGTTTCCCGGCGTGAGGTGGGCACAGTATCCGCGCTTGAGCTTCCGCGGCTTTCTGATCGCCAGCGTGATTCTATGCACCGCGCAGGCGACGCTGGGCCAGAAGCCCGACGATGACGACGACCCCGGTTATCGGCCGCAGCCGAGCGCCAACGTTCAAAGTGACGTCCAGGCCCTTCCGATCGACGCACCTGCCGGTAGCAAGGTGGTCGTCATCGCGATCGACCGCACGGTCGAGCTTGGGCTGGCTGCCTTCGTTCGGCGCGAGATCGAAACCCATCCCGACGCCGCGGCGATCGTGCTCGAAGTCAACACGCTCGGTGGGCGCGTCGACGCTGCAATCCAGATTCGAGACGCGCTGCTGGAGGCCAAGCCCCGCACGGTCGCCTTCATCCACCCACGTGCGATCAGCGCAGGCGCCTTGATCAGCCTGGCCTGTGACAACGTGATCATGACCGAGGGTGGGACCATTGGCGCCGCGACGCCGATTCAAGCCGGTCCGGGCGGGCAGGCCGATGCGGTGGGCGAGAAGATGGTTTCCTACATGCGGACGGAGATGCGGGCGACCGCAGAAGCCAACGGCAGGCGGGGCGACATTGCCGAGGCGATGGTCGACAACGAGGTGGTGATCCAGGGTATCGTCGATGCGGGCAAGCTGCTGACCCTCGATACCGACCAGGCCCTCAAGTTGGGTATGGCCGACGGCAAGGCGGCCAACCTCGACGAGGTGATGGCGATGCTCACCCTTGAAAACCCGACGATTGAAAAGGGTGAGCTCAACTGGGGCGAAGAGATCGCGCGCTGGCTCACCGAGCCGACGATCAGCGGCCTTTTGCTCTCCGTCGGCATGCTCGGCCTGATGGTCGCGTTCTATACGCGTACCGTAGGCGCATTCACCGTCGTCGGCTTCGTCTCGCTCGCCATGTTCTTTGGAGGTCACGCGGTCGTTCATCTCGTCGGCTGGGAGGAGGCTCTCCTGTTCATCGCCGGCGTCGCGCTGGTCGTCGTCGAAATCTTCTTCGTTCCCGGGCTCGGCGTGCCCGGCGTGCTCGGGCTGGTCTTCGTGATCGCCGCGCTCGTGCTCGCCTTGATCGGCATTCCACTCGATGTCTCGTTCGAGACGGGGGTGCTTGCGGACGCGATGACGCGGGTCTTGCTGTCCCTGCTCGGGGCATTCGTCCTGGCCCTCGTCGTGATGCGCCTGTTTTCACGGACCGCGATGGGCCAAGCACTCGTCTTGCAGGACGCCGAGACAGGCTTTCTCTCTGCGCCGAGCGCATCGGATCTCGTCGGACAGGCCGGCGAGGCGCTGACCGACCTGAGGCCGGGCGGGAAGATCATCATCGACGGAGAGCGCCACGAGGCAACGAGCGAGCGCGAGTTCATCGCGCGTGGCACGAAGGTTGTCGTGATCGGCAAGGAGGGCCCCGAGCTGGTCGTTCGTCCTGCGGGGGTGAAGTGACCGCGGTCGTCATCGTCATCGTCCTGGTGATCGGTTTGATCCTGCTGTTCACCGAGGTGGCCGTGGTGCCAGGCTTCGGCGTCGCAGGCGCCTTGGGCCTGCTGGCCCTCGCAGCGGGCGCGATCGCCGCCTGGACCGAGCTCGGCCCTTTTTGGGGGGGCATGACAGGCGCGGTGTCGGTCGTCGCTGCGGGCATCATGCTCATCTGGCTGCCAAAGAGCCGGGTCGGGCGACAAATGGTGCTCGAGCACAGCCAAGCGCAAACGCTTTCGCAGGAAGACCGAACCGGATTGATTGGTCGTCGAGGGGTCACCGTCACCCCACTCCGGCCAAGCGGGCGTGTCCGCTTTGGTTCGGACGAGGTCGATGTGGTGACCGAAGGTGAATACATCGACCGCCAGCAAGAGGTCGAAGTCATGACGGTGGAGGGGGCACGCGTCGTCGTGCGAATCCCCGATGCAACCTAGGAAGGAAGTCCCATGCAGTTCGCTCCAGTCGCCCTAATTTTTCTCCTCATCATCGTCGTCTTCGTGCTGTTCGTCTGGCTGATCCCGGTCCGCCTTTGGATCGCGGCCTGGTCGAGCGGTGCGCGGGTTGGCTTCGGCGAGCTCATCGGCATGCGCTTGCGGCGCGTGTCACCCGGCGCCGTCGTCAATCCTCGCATCACCGCGGTGAAAGCGGGCATCGATCTGCCGACCAACACCCTCGAGTCGCATTACCTTGCGGGAGGCAACGTCGAACGCGTGGTCAATGCGCTGATCAGCGCCGACAAAGCGGGCATCACGCTCGGCTTCCAGCAGGCGGCTGCGATCGACCTGGCGGGCCGCGACGTGCTCGAAGCGGTGCAGACGAGCGTCAACCCGAGAGTCATCACGACACCGAAGATCACCGCCGTAGCCAAGGACGGCATTCAGCTCTTGGTGGTCACGCGAATCACGGTTCGGTCCAACATCGACCGGCTGGTCGGTGGCGCAACCGAAGAGACGGTCGTCGCGCGCGTCGGCGAGGGCATCGTTTCTACGATCGGCTCATCGCTGAACTACGCCGAAGTTCTGGAGAACCCGGACACCATTTCCAAAAACGTGCTCTCGCGCGGCTTGGACAGCGGCACGGCTTTCAACATCTTGTCGATCGACATCGCCGACGTCGATGTGGGGACCAACATCGGCGCCAAGCTGATGACCGAGCAGGCCGAAGCGGACAAACAGGTTGCGCAGGCGCGCGCCGAAGGGCGAAGAGCGCTCGCGGTGGCGGCCGAGCAGGAAATGCGCGCGAAGGTAGAGGAGATGCGCGCACACCTGGTCGAGGCCGAAGCCAAGATCCCTGCAGCGATGGCTGAAGCGCTCAAGGAAGGCAACCTCGGCGTGATGGACTACTACAACCTCCGCAACGTGGCGGCCGACACCGAGATGCGTGACTCGATCAGCAAAGCAACCGGCAAATCGGACGATGACGACCAAGCC
>Ga0224508_10000494_pt1 | contig 39166 bp, 34 predicted proteins | sample SF_Jan12_sed_USG_4_FD_170157 | JGI IMG/M metagenome (GOLD analysis project Ga0224508, IMG submission 170157) | Sediment microbial communities from San Francisco Bay, California, United States - SF_Jan12_sed_USGS_21 | ecosystem: Environmental > Aquatic > Marine > Sediment | place: USA... | reverse complement strand
GGACGCCCAGTCGGCTTGCCCAAGCTATTAAGCCCCCTGTTCAGCCCACCCCGAACCGCTAATTCACCTGCTTAGTGCTGTCCTTTCGCTTATGAGGGGTCTTGCCCTCCGTCTCTTAGAAATATCGATTGTTTGTGAGCACAAAAGGCCGCCCCTTGGCAGAGCACTTGGTGTGACATCAATGGGCGTCAAACACTCTACTCTCAGGCAGAAGGAGCAAAAATTCATGAAACAGTTTCTAAAACGCTCTCAGCGAAGTCGCCAAAATTCCAACGCTGCATTGGGTGGGTCAAAATCTCCGTATATGAATATTTCAAGGTGGTCACCAGTGAATCGGTTAATCCGATGTTCTAACATGGCAGTGTGAAATGCCTGCCCCTCTTCCATACCCTCGCCTTCTAGCTCGCGCATGCGTACCACAAGCGCGTCCTGCGGCCGAGCGCCTTGCTTTCCTCTCACGTGGTTCTTGGGCTTTTCCTCTTCCACGTTCATCACCTGGCCTCCGGCACGGATGGCCGAATGCCCGTTGTGGCACCCACTATACAGCGCGCGGTAAACCCTCAGAGCAACTCTGACGGGAATTTCGCGAATTGCTACCCACCACGCTACCCAGAAAGAAAAGGCGGCCCATAGCCGCCTAATAAGTCTTTGTTTTATATGGTGGGCCGTGTAGGGCTCGAACCTACGACCCGCTGATTAAGAGTCAGCTGCTCTGCCAACTGAGCTAACGGCCCATATGCTGGGGTGAGCGATGGGATTCGAACCCACGACAACCGGAATCACAATCCGGGACTCTAACCAACTGAGCTACGCTCACCATAATCAATAACACAAGGGAGGCGCATTATACTCGCCACCGCGTTCATGACTCCACATATCTGGCGCGCCCGACAGGAATCGAACCTGTAACCTACGGCTTAGCGTACCACCACGGTTTTCACCGCCCCCCGAACGATGCGCAGGAGTTCGTGGTCTGGACTATATCTTCGCCATCGCAGGCGGGACACGTATAGTCTCTACGGATCCCAACAGATCGATACTCAAGCATGGTCCATCGGTTTCCTCGGTATTGCCATCGCCGTCACGCGTTAAGGGTCTACCGATACAGTGTCCTCCACTCTAAGGGTTCCGCTTTCCCCCAAAAGGCTCCTATCGTCGCGGTCTCACCGCAACAGCAAAAGGCCGTTGCTCTATCCAATTGAGCTACGGGCGCTAGATGGTCGGGGTAGAGGGATTTGAACCCCCGACTCCCTGCTCCCAAAGCAGGTGCGCTACCAGGCTGCGCCATACCCCGAAACACTACTATACCAGTCTTAAAGCTACCTCGTTATGTTACTCTACTTTCGAGTTGCACCTTATCTGCACCAAGGGCAACGCTGTTAGCGTGTTGTGCTACGTACTCGGAGCTAAGGTGTGCGTACCTTTGCACCATCGCTGGGCTACTCCAACCACCAAGCTCCTGTATCACGGGTAGCGGTGTACCTGCTTGCACATGCCACGAGGCGAACGTATGCCTCAGGTCGTGCCAACGGAAGTCCTGAATCCCGGCTCGCTTGAGAGCCTTCGTCCAAGCCTTACCTCCGGCCTTGTTGATCGGCTTACCACAGTAGGTGAACACACGATTCGGATGCTTGCCCTGTTGGTAACGTAGAACTTCCAACGCTTCTGCATTCAATGGCACTGCAATCGCCTTACCACTCTTTGCCTCATTGGCGTGAACCCATGCACAGCGCCTATCCATATCCACTTGGTTCCACCTGAGACCAGTCACGTTGGACTCACGAAGCCCTGTCGCTAGGCTGAAGCGTGCCATGTCGGCCAAGTGATCCGGTAGCTCAGACAGTAGCCGGTGGGCCTCTGCCTTGGTCAACCAACGCACTCTCTCCTTCGGTTCGGGGAGGATACGGAGTACTGGTGCCTTAGACAGCCATCCCCACTCTCGTTCCGCTTTCCTCAAGACCGCTCGTATTACTTGCACATGCCTGTTCACTGTGGCGTTGCTTACTCCTTCGGCTAACTTAACTCCCATGATCCGATCTACCAGGTCCCTCGTAATCTTGGGTAGGATCAGGCCCCGTAGATAGGGGTCCAACCACTTGAGCATCCTCACTCGCTCGTTATAGCTCGATAGGTGCTTCCCTTCGTTTAGCCAGCGTACAACAGCGTCATTCCATGACTGTACTGGTGCTTCTCCTAACTTCTGCTCTCTCCAAAGCTCTGCTTTCCGTTTGTCGTGGTACTCCTGTGCTGCTAACTTGTCTACAGTCCGAGTAGTTTCATATATTCGCTCTCCACTCGGTGCCGTGAACCTGATATACCAGGTCCCTTTCTTACCTCTGCGGAAGATGGACATAAGTGCCTCCTTCTGTTTGATGCCACTCCCGCCGCAGTTCTAGCGCCAGTAGGGTAGCGTGTTCGTAACCAGGCAATCAAGTCAGCACGTAGAAATCTCCAACGCCTGCCAACTTGTACGCCTTTGATCTTTCCCAACTTAGCTCGTGTTCTTACGGTCTCAGGATGGAGCCGCAGTAACGTCGCGGCTTCACGAAGTGTAAGTATTTCATTCATAGCTCTCCTAACTAGGTTAAAACTTTTCTTACGTCTTCCTAGTCTTGGCCGCACTCGATCCCATCGTGTGCCTAGCGTCCCAGGTAGTGGTGGGTAATGTCGATTCGGCTGTGTCCGAGCTCCTCCGCTATTTGCATGCGTGCGGCAGTATCAAGCTCTTGTTGGTCGCCAGTCAGTGCGAACCGTCTTGGTCCACCCGCCGCCGGTGCCTTGAAACTGGTGAGCTCGAAGTAGCGTCGTTGCGCATAGGCATGGCGCAGCCCATGGGTCTGGGAGAGGCCTGCTCTTTGAGTTTGATACTCCCAGGTGTGTACCTGTTCGCGATAGGATTTGTGCGAAGGTATCAACGATCCACCGCGGGCTAACGCTTTGGCTTGGTTTAGTATGTGGCGTTGCTGTGCATTACGAATGGGAACGACCCGCGGGCGCCCACCCTTGCACCACGCGCTTTTAAGTTCCAGGTAGTGGCCGCGATCGGCCTGGGTGGGGCAAAGCTTCATCGCCTCGGCGCGTCGTAGCCCAAACGCCTGTTGCAGTCTCAGTCCCATCGCCACATGTGGGTCTTTGACGCGTTGGATGGCTGCTTCGGGGTGGTTGATGGCCTTGGAGACATTGAACCGATAAGCGCGTTTGCCCACCCCCAACTGGGCGTTAGTGGTGGGAACGATGTTTCGTTTGCCGACCTTGTTGGCCCACCAACGTAAGGCCGCGATGCGGTTCTTTAGGGTGGCAGTGGATACCGTGTTTTTCCAATGCGTCACCAGGGCTGCCACATGCTTGGGCTTCAACGAGCGTACATTCGGGAGTTGAAAGTTACAGGTGCGGTAGAGTTGGCGCGCCGCCAGTGACAATATCTTACGCCGACCCCGCTGAGTCGCATGGGACCCCTCACGGTGCTGCCGCATCAGTTGCAGTAAGCCGTATTCCAGATCAAGCATGTCCTACCCCCGTTCATTCCTCACGCTCTCAGTTCAAAACTGTGTGCTAGGCCTTTGGTTAGTGTTGATCCGCCACGATGGAGTCTTCCGACTCACATCGCCTTGAACTGCGGCGGGATAACGATCGCGCACACTTGGCGACCGGGTCCGAATGGACCGCCGAGGGGGTTCGTAGACCTGGCATGCCCACTCGGTGTAGCGGTGGGGATCGACAACGGATCCACCACCGCGAGGTGTCTTAGTGAGGCCGACGCAGAATGCGTCTTAGCGATTGGACATAGTGCTTTCTCCTTTACTTGATTGAGGCCGGAGAAAGCGCCCCTACCGGGGGCTTTCCCCGGCGGGGTGGATGAGAAAAGGGGCCTGATCGACGACCTGAGGAGTTAGGTCATCGCAACAGGCCCGGGGTTGAGAAGGTTTCGTTCTACCGAACCAAACCTTACTGCACGGCTACCCGGTCTCGAGTGACAAAGAGACCCAGTGAACCGGCGGTGATGCGACTAGGATTGAACGTGAATCTCAAACGCCCAGGCGGGCGTTAGAGAGATCTCAATTTAAATGATGGACCGACAATCCGAAGATCGTTGCGCCTATCACACGGCCCGACGAGGCGCTTGAAGGGTGCGATCCCGAAGGATCGCGAGGGCGCTACGTTTTAGACCGACGTAGCCACGGGAGAAACCGTTCGGCTGATCCCGCACAAAGCTTGGGCCAGCTGATGAGTACTCTAGGCCGAAGGCAGACCTAAGTAAAACGCTAAATCGTCACTCCCTCAGCACGCTTGGAAAGCCTCAGTAGGACCTTAGCCAGTAGGCGTTCCCCAGCGAGTCACTACGGACAAACCCCTTCCGTAGTGACTCGCTGGGAGCGTTTTTTGGGGATTTGCACGCAGTTGGGCTGCCCGGCTCGGGTGACTTGCGCTTAAGCTACGGCCACGCGAGAGACTGACTTGGGTCTTATTTAATGGTCAGTTTGACTATATTTTGTCAAAGTCTCTTTATATAACCCAAAACCGGTGCTACAATAAGCCCACTTTGACGATTTCCTCGCAAAAAACCGACCAATGCTTACCAGGCTAGAGATAGAGAACTTCTATTCGATTCGCCATCGGCAGATTCTCGACCTTGCTGTTGCTCGGAACGCCCCGGATATGCCAGGCCGCTTTGGCCATCCCTATCTGGAGTCACCGCAGCGAGTCCCAAAAGTAATCGCTTTGTTTGGGCCAAATGCCTCCGGCAAGTCTACTGTTCTGCGTGCTTTGACATTCCTCCGGTGGTTCGCGCGTGAGTCCTTTCAGATTCGACCCGATGAGAACCTACCCATTATGCCCTTCATGCAAACTGACTGCTGGAACCGACAGATTAAGCTGGCTGTCCATTTTGGAGCTCAGTTAGTCGAAAACGAACCCCCTTGTTTGTACTCCTACGAGGTTCACATTCAGCCATTGCAAAAGGGGGCAAGCGCGGTCGTGTATGAAGCACTTAAGTATTCACCTCGAGGCAAACCGCGTCGTCTGATCGAGCGAACTGCGTCTGAAGTAAAAACCGGAGTAGAATTCGGAGCGTCTGATCTTACACGGCAACAATTCCGTCCTAACGCTAGTGTGATTTCTACACTTGCGCAGTTCGCACATCCCCTAGCAACAAAAATCTATGAGAGCTTGGGCACGGTACTAACAAACATGTTTCTTCACAAATTTGACACTAATCCGTCTGGTATGACTCCGTACTATTCGGAAAATCCTAAGGTACTTGAACGCCTAAATGACCATGTACAAAAGATTGACTTAGGGATTGAGAGGATCGAGATCGATCAAGACTCGAGCGGGCCTCAAGCCAAGTTTTTTCATAGGGGACTAAATCAGTCGCTTCTACTGGCTACAGAGTCACACGGCACACAAATGTTTTACGAGATATTTCCGGTGCTTAACTTCGTGCTCTCCACCGGGGGACTCGCGATAATTGATGAGTTGGACAATGACATTCATCCACTTGTCCTTCCGGAAATGGTCAGATGGTTTCACGAATCTAGCTGGAATCCCCACGAGGGACAGCTCATTATGAGCTGTCATAATCCAGCTCTACTGGAACACCTTGTAAAGGAAGAAGTGTTCTTCACAGAAAAGAGCCGTGAGGGTGTTACTAAGTTGTTTGGGCTTCAAGATATTAAAAACGTGAGACGGACCGATAACCTATACAGGAAGTACTTAGGGGGATTCTTTGGTGCTGTCCCTCGCTTTGGGTGAGCCATGCCCCCCAAGCGTTCTCGCCGGCCACAAATTCCACAGAGAACCCGTATATTTATCGGTTGCGAAGGTGATAGCGAAAGAAGTTACGTTCGATTGCTGCAAGATTTCGCCGATGAGTGCGAAAATTTGCACATTCACTTTGATGCACATTTATTGCAACCTGGTGCCGGTGATCCGTTGGAACTCATTCGACGTGCAAACGAGAGACTCCGTCACGGAGAAAGGCACGGTCCATACACAGAAAGAGCTGCGTTGATTGATCAACAGGGATTTGGGCAAAATCACCGACGAGACCAGCAATGTCGGCATTTAGCAAGACAGCTTAGCATCGATTTGATACTTCAAAATCCTGACCATGAAGCGCTATTGCTCCACCATCTGCCGGGATGCCAAACACGTCGCCCTCCGCAGGGACAAAGCTTAGTGGCGCTCCGCGCTGAATGGCCAGATTACAGGAAGGGTCGATCTCACTTGTGGCTTTCCGAAAGATTGGATTTGATTGCCTTGCAACGTGCCTGCTCAGTCGAACATGCTCTGGGGCGATTCTTGCGGCGGTTAGGCTTTCCTGTCTAGTTTGCCAAGTGTCGTGAACCTGTAAAGGGTAGCTCGATTCGAATCGAGAAGCTCAATTGTCCTTCTAGTTCAGAGGAGTTAAATATCAAAGGCCGAAAAGATACAGACCAGCAAACTATCTACACGGTAGTTCTTCGCTGTGCAGAGTCGCTTTTGCGAGTCCCCGCCAGGAGACGCATTCGTATTGCCCCGATGACGACCCAATACGGCGACTATGAACTGAAAATCCTAACTCGGACGGATCAAATAAAGGAAATTAAAACCCCTTTACCTCGTGAACTATGGATTGAGGTAACAGGGCCAGCCCCTTCGATTGAAGTCGCACTGGGCATCGCGGCATCGAGTGCCGACCACTATGCTCGACAAGTGGCGTTCGGAGCGAATGCGTGGCAGGGACTACTGAGTGTTCATCTCGCTTACGAAAGCACACCTGGCCACCGTCAACGAATGTTCTTTCAAAACTGGATTCGAGACGAAATCGGCTTGCCACGCGTGGCCCGCGACATCGACCCTGATTTGATGTTTCGGCTTTTGGCTGCCATCACACAACTCACGGAAAAGGACATAGCAAGGGTCCTCAGAGCAATCATGCAGTACACTGATGCCCTGCAGCATTGGAAAATCGGCAATGAGCTATACGCTCTGGCGCACCTCTACATGGGTGTTGAAGCGATCACACCCACTGCGATCAGGTGGGAAGTTAATAGACGGGGCCTAAAGGATCCAAAAGAGTTGGAAACAGCGGTGCACGGTCCACCCGCAGATTCGCTTAAGCTTCGAATAGCCAGTTACCTCTATCGGCGTGCGGGCGGCTATATTCCCAGTAGGTTAGACCCGTGGGCGCGTAGAGAGATTATCTTTTGTGGAGATAAGAAAACTTACTACACTGCCAAAAATGCAAGCGACCAATTTGAGCATGGCCTATCGCACCATCAAGAACTGCAGCAGTTGGCAGCAAAGTGTGTCGAAAGAACCGCAGCATACCTTCGCAGTGCCATCTTGAACTATATCCCCCTAACTGACGACGACCGGACCTCGCTCAAAGAGAAGCCCTACGCCAAGCCGCTAAGCGCCAGCGGGTTTGAGAGGCAGCTACTCGCCACAATTGCTTGCGGTGAAGACGAGATCGCAGCACCAGACCAAGCCTATCCGATTGTGCGGTGGGCATTTAATCTCAAGGACTTCAGATTGGCTGATGATGGCGGCCAGCACATGCGTGTAACGCAGACCGTTACGCCAAGAATAGGTAAAAATGCGAAGTTTAAGCTATCAAAAATTCATTTCGCAGGACCTGGCGAAACCACACACGCTGAAGTCGAGATTGAAACAGATCAGAAGGAATCGGACGTAAAGGCTGGTGTCGGTTTTCTAGTTGACGAACCTACAACCACCAAGTGGATTCAACCATTGGGAAGATTCATTCTAAACTGTAACACTGTCAGGTATCTGAGTTTGGCCTGGATAAAGCAACTAACTGGTGAGGCGGCAAGTAGTTCAGATTCATTCGCGCAAGTGGTGGAGCGCATAAGTGAGATAGTATCTCAAGACGGCGTACGGGATGAACTACAAGAACAATGCCAATCAGCGTGGCGGGAGGCTATACAATTCGACGAAGTGCGCACGTTACTATCCGGCTCTGCCGCAATCCCGGACGGGTTGGTTTCCATCGACAAACGATGCGACGGTAAAGCGCCTCTGGCTGCTGACATCAGCAAACTAACAGAGTTAAACGATAAGACGGTCCAGCTTGCACAAAAGCTTCGTGATCTCTTAGATGAATTGTTGGGACTGGAAGTCTTCTCTCGAAGGACAGGCAACGAGTGACAGTTGCTGCGACACTAGCCGCGCGGCAATGTTGAACACCCGCTCTTGGCCCATACGCTGATATTGCGAAAACCATTAAAGGTGAAATGGATGAATCGGATGTTTCTCACCCTGGCACTGCGTGCCGGACTTTTGCCGGGATTGGTGATGCGCGGTCCTGCAAAGTAAGGCAAATCTCGCAACGGGCGGCCTTAACAACGTTTGCAAAATTAAATACTTACGTTACGACTCGATAGTTCCCAACCAGGCCGTCACTGCCAAGGAACGTCCGCGTTCGCCTAGTAGCCGACGTTCGATTGCTTCGAATTTGATGCTGGCGACGGGCTGAGAACGGCCATAAGCGGTAGGTTCTAGATCCAGCTCAGTGCATCTTCGATAATCGCTGTTGCCCCCGTTCGCGCGCATTCGCCGTGGGCAATCAGCAGTCGGCTGGGTTTCCAGCCAAGTACTTTCTGGCGTGCAGCGCGGGCGGGTCCGCGGCGCAGAAAGCTAGCCCGCCACTCCCGTGGTGTGCTGCCGTGCTCGCCAACCAAGTTGTCGAGTTTCATAAGCTTTCCTTTCCAGCCCGACATCTCTTCTTCTGGAAGTCGCTGGATGAGGTCGCAGACGATCGCGGTACGAGACGCGCGGTGGAAGAACACAACCTCTTCCATCGCTAACGAGCCGCGGAAGACGACTTGATCGATATCCGCAGCCCACACAGGATCGGGGTCATCGTGAAGATCGGCATGAAAGCGAAGCTCCGGTTTCCTCCGGGCGAGCCCAGGCGGCGCGTAAAGAAGCGCATTGGGCCATCGCTCAACCCATTCTGCCAAGAAAAGATGATGGAGCTTGTTTGGCGATACGATGTGGCGTACTTGTCCGATTGCCTCCACCGCGCTGACCAGCTCGTTGGTGAGGGCCACCGGCGACCATACCCATACGCTACCATTTGAGAGCCGAACCACCGCCATTCGCGTGGGATAAGGAAAACCGTAGAACGACACAGTAGGCCCTTCCGTCGAATAGAGAGATGGTCCAAATTCTTCGAGCATACCAATGCGCTAAGCATGCGCGGGCTGTTGTATTCCCAATCACCTTAGAGTTACTGCTTTAGACATTCGCGTCAATCAGGACTCACCAAATGGCCGCTTCGGGGTCGTTTTCTGCCCGTCGGAATTCTATCACCTGAGCGGCCGCTACTAGGCGGAAGCGGTCATTGAGACGCTAGCTCAAAGTTGCACCGGATTTGCACCAGGTAAGGCCTGTGGTCTGCTGAGATAGGCTGACTTCTACGTAGTACGATTCAAGGAGTTTGCTAGAACTACGGCGGTAATAGCGGGTTTGTGGGGTGCGTTTATCTGCTCCCAAAGCAGGTGCGCTACCAGGCTGCGCCATACCCCGTGCGATCAATAAGACAACACAAGGCGTTGAAATATAAGTGCCCAGTGCTGGGTCGTCAATGCCGCAAGCGAACCGGACGCCTAATCGAAATCCGATTCGCTATGGTAAGCTCTCGTCCAACCGCCAATGATCCCACTGCACGACGATAATCCGACCACCATCCGCCCCTACGTGACGGTCGCCTTTATCGTCATCTGCGGTGTGGCCTTTCTATGGCAATTCTCCTCTGGCCCACAGGGACAACAGATTATCGCTTATGGTTTCGGCGCGGTGCCGGCTGTGCTGTTTGGCCACGCCGAGCTACCGCCAGAATTATATTTCATTCCACCGTCGCTTACCGTGTTCTCATCGATGTTCTTGCACGGCAGTTGGATGCACCTTATCGGCAATATGCTTTACCTGTGGATATTCGGTAATAACGTAGAAGACAGCATGGGGCATGTCCGTTTCGTGGTGTTTTATCTCGTGTGTGGCATCGCGGCCGTGTTCGCGCATGCCTTGCCCAACGCTGAGTCTCAGATCCCTATGATCGGGGCCAGCGGCGCCATCTCTGGTGTTCTGGGTGCATATCTATTATTACACCCACACGCTCGCGTCCTCGTGCTTATCCCAATAGGCATCATCATGCATACGGTGCGCCTAAAAGCGATGTGGGTCTTAGGTTTTTGGATCGCATTGCAACTGATCAGCTCCGCGTTTGCTGATCCAAGTAAAGGCGGCGTTGCGTTTGGCGCCCACATCGGTGGTTTCTTAGCTGGTCTCGCATTGATTCCATTCTTCAAGTACCGGAAGGTACCATTATTGCCACGCCGTGCTCATAGCGGCCTCAAATATCGGGAATAAGTACATGCAGCAGTACCTAGATCTTATGCGATTAGTACTCGACCATGGTTTCGACAAGAAAGACCGTACTGGTACTGGAACCAAGAGCATATTTGGTTATCAGCTTCGGTTCGACCTAGCGGAGGGTTTCCCAGTTGTCACCACCAAGAAGCTGCATATGAAGTCCATCATTTACGAACTGTTGTGGTTTCTGCGGGGTGACACCAACGTGCGCTATCTACGGGACAACGGCGTAACCATCTGGGACGAATGGGCTAACGACGACGGAGAGTTAGGGCCGGTATATGGTGCGCAATGGCGATCGTGGCCCACACCGGATGGACGACACATCGATCAGATTAGCCAGGTCCTACAGGAGATTAAGCGGGATCCTGATTCGCGCCGATTATTCGTGAGCGCCTGGAACGTAGCAGAACTGGAACGCATGGCGCTACCACCTTGTCATGCTTTTTTTCAGTTCTATGTCGCCGACAATCGCTTATCGTGTCAACTTTATCAGCGTAGCGCTGATATATTCCTCGGGCTCCCCTTTAACATCGCGTCCTACTCCCTGTTGACAATGATGGTCGCCCAAGTAACGGGACTGCGGCTGGGAGAGTTTGTTCATACGCTCGGTGACGCCCATGTATATGTGAATCACTTCGAGCAGGCGCGCGCGCAACTTGCGCGCACACCGAGACCATTGCCGCGCATGCAATTGAATCCAGACAGAACTTCGCTTTTCGAGTTCGACTATAACGATTTCACGTTGTTGGGTTACGACCCTCACCCTGCACTCAAAGCGCCCGTGGCGGTTTGAGGGTCGCCACTCAACAGTCTCCATTCATTCGAGGAACCATTGCCTACGCCAAGGATCTGTTTGATCGTCGCCATGGCAGAGAATGGTGTAATTGGCATCGACAACGCCCTACCCTGGCACTTACCGGCAGACCTTAAACACTTTCGCAACCTGACAACCGGTCATCATATCCTCATGGGCCGAAAGACCTGGGAGTCACTGGGCAAGCCATTGGCACATCGAATCAACATTGTTCTCACGTCACAACCCGACCGGTTGACAAGTGGTTGCGTTGCCGTTTCTTCTATTGAGGCGGCGCTAGACATTGCGCGCGAGGATTCGGAGCTTTTTGTAATCGGTGGCGCCAAACTATATGCACAGATGTTGCCGTCGGCGCATCGACTTTACCTAACATTCATCCACGCATGCGTCGAGGGTGACACATTGTTTCCCGATTTGACATGGAGTGATTGGCACGAACTGGAACGACACACACACGATGTCGATGCAAGACATCGTTATGCCTTCAGTTTTATTACCTTAGAGAGGAAGTGTTGAGATTCTTTGTCGCAAGTCTTACTCAACCGAGTTGAGCTGCTAGCTCGGCCGCTTGCTTCTTCTGTTCGTCGTTACCCTCGGCAAGGACTTCATCAAGGATACTGCGGGCACCCTCGGCATCACCCATATCGACGTAGGCCTTGGCCAGATCGAGTTTGGTGGCTGTTTCATCCCACTGTTGCGAATCATCGGTGGAGGGGCCTGCATCGGTAGCCACTTCGGCAACCGCCTCCTCAGCGGAATCTGAATCAAGGTCCCACTGCACGTCACCGCTGTCGGTCGCGACATCGACGGCGGCGCTAATATCCTCGGCCACGGCTAGATCGCCTTCGTCCGTACCCTCACTGATATCGAAGTCGGCCCCGGTATCCGCCGCATCGCCAAGATCGAGCGCCGCGACCCCGGCGTCATCTTCTAACCCCATCGCAGCCAAATCATCGGCCGTATCTGAGAAGGCGGGATCGGCACTGATCGAGGGCTCCTCGGTAATGGCCGCCTCGTCGGGGGCGGCCGCTACATCGGTATCCATATCCAGGTCAAACTCAAGCCCGGTGTCGGCCGGCGCATCGTCGGCGCCCACATTGAGATCAAGGCCGGCATCAGCATCCATATCGAACCCCATATCGGCCGGCGCCGCTTCAGCGACCTCAAAGTCCATCGCCGGCTCGGGCGCTTCAAATGCGACTTCTGGCGGGACAGTGGGCTCCTCAGTCGGAATCTCCGCCACCGGCGCCACGACTTGAAACATGGGATTGCCGGGATTGAGCTTACGGCCCATTTCCGCCACCGTGTTCCAAAGTTCACCACCGCGGCCCTCTTGTGCCGCATACAGCTCTTCCGCCATGGTCTCAAATGCAGCAACGTCGTTGCGCCCATGATAGATTTCAAGCAGTTTCACTTTGAGCTCTTGGCGACTCGGGTCTTTAGCAACGGCTTCCTTAAGAATCTCCTCTGCCTGCTCGTCACGGCCGTAGGCCAGGTATACCTCGGTCTCTGCCAACGGGTCGACTTCGTCGGTGGAAATGTTACCCATTCCGCCCTGACTAAAGTCACTTAGGAACGAAGTATTACCGGCGGAGGATGTGGTCATAGCTGCGCTCTGGCCACCACTTTCAGTCGTCACCATGTCTTCAGTGGTAGCGCCGGTATCGGTAAGAATGCTTTCCTCGAACTCGGCTTCGGCCTGGCGTCGACGCCGGACATATGTGAGCCCGACCAGGAGCGCCGTTAAGGCGACCACGCCGCCGACGGCCTTGGTCATGTGGTCACCAGCGATACCACCGAGGACCTCCTGAATCATCGCCATGATGCCTGGTTCAGGTTCGGCTGGCGGGGGGGCGATGCGTTTCTTTGGCGGTGTTAGTTTCTTTTTGTCTGGCGTGTTTGCCGTCGCGACTTTCGCCGGATCTGTTGTCGCCTTAGTATCGGCAGCCGCGACCTTTACTTCCTCTGGTTTCTTCTCCAGGGCAGTGTCGGGCTGCGTCGGTGTCGTTTGTGTGTCTGAACCTTGCGCCTTGGCCAGTGATTCATTCTCGATTTCGATAAGCCGTTTTTGTTTTTCGATTTGCGTTTCTACCGTACCGATGCGCTCGCTCAGTTCCGCTTGCTCCATCTGCTTGGATTCAAGCGCCTCCTCGAGTGTGGTCGCACGTTCAGCCAAGGCCAATTGCTCCGCGTCAGTCGTATCGGTGGTGCCTTCACCTTCGGCAACCTTACCCGCTTCGCTACCTTCACGCTTAATGGCAGCACGAACGATCTTTAGTAAGTCAGCCGGTGGCTTGGCCTTGGCCGCAAGCGCGGCCGTACCAGCGCTGGTGGCAACCTTTTCTTCCTGCAGCGGCTCTTGTATCTCAGGTTGCATCGCCGCTTCTGGTTCTACCGCTTCTTCCACCGGCTGCTCCGCTACCTTGATCTCTTCCGTCATCGGCTCGGACGGTGTTTCAACTAGTGGCTCTGCACTCTCCTCGGCCTGCGACATTACGGGTTCTTCTCCTGCCGGTTCCGCCACTTCGATCGCACCGCTTGCCCGAGCCAGCTGCACCTTGTAGTCCTGCCATTCGCTGTATTGCGCCAGAAACACCCTGCGTGCGTCGCGCGCGGCGAGCCGATCAATCGTCTCTCGCTCGGGTATAAGTAGTATCTTGCCAGCGTAAACGTTATTAACGTTATTGCGGAAAAACGCATCGGGGTTTGTTTCGTAAAGCGCCATGATCACTTGTTCAGCGGTCAAGGTTGGGTCCATACTAATTTGTTGGGCGATGCCCCACAGGGTGTCGCCACGCTGTACTTCATACTCGGCGATGTTGGCCCAATTGGGGCCAGTACCCATCATCATTCCCTCGGGTTGAACCGCGGTCGGCCCAGCCGTGTCATCGAGTGGTAACGGCTCAACAAACTGGTCAGCGGACTCGGTCATGGCGATATCGGGGGCCTCTTCGACCATGGGTCCACCATCTGCCGACAACATCGCTGCCGAATCATCGCCCATATCCGGCCCGAGCGCCTCGACCTGAGGCTCCGCCGATGCCATCGGTTCCATGGCTTCAATAGGCTCCGCGTCCTCGGAAACCTCGGGCGTCATTTCTGCAACCTGGGTTTCGGCCTGCAGTGCGGGCTCGGGTGTAAGCGGCTGAACTACAGCTTCGGCGGGTTGGGTCATCACCGGTTCCGATTCTGCAGTCGGCGTTTGTGGCGCCTGAATATTCGGCAACCTGCCCGCTACCAAATAAGGCGGGTCTATAAGGGCGGTGAACTCCCGAACCAGGCGACCCCCGGCCCATTCCACCTGCAACAGGAAGTGTAGAAACGGCTCTCTTATTGGGTGCTCGCTCTGCAACTGCAGAAAAGAGCGGCCATCGAGACGCTTAGCCAAGGTGAACTTGATACCTGCTAGGTAGGGGAGCCTTTCGACCCCGGCGCCATCAAAGTCTGCCCGTGATGCCAGGCTGACATTGAGGCTCTTTAACTCTCGTTTGCTGATCGAAGTAAAATCAATCTCGGCATTCAGAGACTCGTTCAGCGCCGAGTTTACGCGAAGGTTGCCAAGGCCAAGCGCATGGGCCACTGCAGGCGCCATGGCGATCACGGCACCCAAAATAACGAGCCGTGCCGCCCTAGTCCTTAACTTGGTCGGTCGGTTTACGTACATCACCCCTGATCTTACGCAGTCTGTAATACGCCTCTCAGCCAATTATAGCTTATATTACTGACAGTTATATTACTATGATAGCAACGGTCTTTATAAACCCCTAATAACTATAGTTTATAAATAGTCTTTCACAAAATGCTCGGCAATCTGGACACTATTCAGGGCAGCCCCCTTTCGCACGTTATCGGCGACTACCCACAGGTCTAGACCTCGAGGATGGGAGATGTCCTCGCGTATACGGCCGACAAAGACGCTGTCGTCTCCCGCCGATTCAGTGACCGCGGTCGGATAGCCACCAGGCGCACGCTTGTCTAAAACCTTTATGCCCGGTGCCTTCATGAGCAGTTCTCGCGCCGCCTCGGCGGTGATTTTCTCGCGGGTCTCGATGTGCACCGCCTCCGAATGGCCGTAAAAAACGGGTACCCGCACGGTCGTGGCATTTACCCTGATGTTGTCGTCAGCCAGAATCTTCTGGGTCTCCCAGACAAGTTTCATCTCTTCTTTGGTATAGCCGTTGTCTTGGAATTCATCAATGTGGGGTAGCGCATTAAAGGCGATCTGTTTGGGATGGACTTGGACGTCCACCGGCCTGCCGTTCAGCAGGGCGGCCGTCTGCGCCGCTAGCTCGTCGATCGCCTTCTTACCGGCCCCCGACACCGCTTGATACGTACACACGTTAATGCGCTCTACACCTACCGCATCATGGATCGGCTTAAGGGCCACCACCATCTGGATGGTGGAACAATTGGGGTTAGCGATAATGCCCCGATTCTCATAGTTGGCGATGGCATCGGGGTTCACCTCTGGTACGACCAACGGAATATCGTCGTCGTAACGATACTTGGACGTATTGTCGATCACGATACAACCGGCGGCGGCGGCCTCGGGCGCGTACTGGGCCGACACCGAGGCACCGGCCGAAAACAGACCCACTTGCACATCCCTAAAATCAAACGTGCTGGCGTCTTGGGTAGTCAAGCGTTTGTTACCGAAGTTCACTTCCGACCCGGCAGAACGGCTGGAGACCAGTGCATAAACAGAGGCAACCGGAAACTGACGTTCCGCAAGAATGGACAACATGGCTTCACCCACGGCACCGGTGGCACCGAGAACCGCTATATCAAACAGCTTACTCATTGAGGCAATCTCATAAACGGGTTGGAGAAAAAAAGCGGTTAATTTGTCGCTAGCGCCTGGGCAACCGCATCTCCCATCTCGCTCGTGCTCACCTGCCGACCGACATCACGGAAGATATCGGCAGTGCGCAAACCCGCATCGAGCGTCTGTGAGATGGCCCGCTCTATGCGCTTGGCCATCTCTGGCTCGTCCAACGAATAGCGCAACAACATGGCGGTAGACAGAATGGTCGCCAGCGGATTGGCCAGCCCTTGACCCGTGATGTCAGGCGCGGATCCGTGCACCGGCTCGTACAGGCCCTTTCCTTGGGTGTCTAGCGATGCCGACGGCAACATGCCGATAGAACCCGTCAACATGGCGGCGGCATCGGATAGAATGTCACCAAACATATTACCGGTGACGATAACGTCGAATTGCTTGGGCGCCCTAACCAGTTGCATGGCGGCATTGTCGACATACATATGACTCAAGGTGACATCGGGATACTCGTTTCCCAGCTCGGTCACCACTTCACGCCACAACACGCTGCTCTCGAGCACGTTGGCCTTATCGACCGAACACAGCTTGCCGCTACGCTTGCCGGCGATACGGAAGGCGGAGTGGGCGATACGCTTGATTTCAGATTCAGAATACACCAGTGTGTTGTAAGCTTGGCGTTCACCGTTCTCGAGCGTACGCACACCGCGTGGCTGACCAAAATAAATCCCGCCGGTAAGCTCGCGCACGATCATTATATCGAGATCGGTGACTACCTCTGCCTTCAAACTCGATGCATCGGCGAGCTGCGGGTACAAGATGGTTGGGCGTAGGTTCGAAAACAACACTAGCTCCGAACGTAGGCGCAACAATGCCTTTTCCGGGCGCAAGGCGGTGTCGAGTTGATCCCATTTAGGCCCGCCCGCGGCGCCCAACAATATGGCATCAGCCGCGCGCGCCAACGCCAACGTCTCGTCGGGTAGCGTCGTGCCATGCGTATCATAGGCGACACCGCCCACGGGTGCATACTCGAGTTCTACATCAAGGCCGCAATCTTGGCGTAGACGCTCTAATACCTTTACCGCCTCGGCGACGATCTCCGGCCCGATACCGTCACCCGGTAGTATCGCTATTTTCTTTGGCATGATTGGCCTTACGCGGAAGGGTTTAGATGCGAACCGTGCCTCACCGAAACAACCAGGGTGCTTCGCTACGTCGACGTTGCTCGTAGGCTTCGATGTGTTGTCGATGTTGTAAGGTAAGGCCGATGTCGTCGAGGCCATCCAAAAGACACTGCTTACGAAATCCATCGACATTGAACCTAAACACGTCGTCGCCGGGTGTCATCACCGTCTGCGCCGACAAATCGACGTCCAAACTGTAGCCCGGCGTTGCCTCGGCCTCTTTAAATAACTGATCCATGTCATTCTCTTCTAATACCACCGGCAACATACCGTTCTTGAAACAGTTGTTGTAAAAGATATCGGCGAAGCTTGGCGCCACCACTGCGCGTATGCCGTAATCCTGCAACGCCCACACTGCGTGCTCGCGCGAAGAACCACAACCGAAGTTGGTGCGCGCAATCAAGATTTGTGCGCCCTGATAGCGCTCGTCATTCAGCACGAAATCCGCATTCAATGGACGCTTGCTATTGTCCATGCCCGGTTCACCATGATCCAAATAGCGCCAGGCATCGAACAGGTTGGGACCAAACCCAGTACGGTGAATCGATTTCAAAAACTGCTTTGGAATAATCGCGTCGGTATCGACATTCGATCGATCTATTGGTACCACAAGTCCAGTCAGCTTTTCGAATTTTTGCATTAGTCCCACTCTCGAACGTCGACAAAATGGCCGGCGATCGCCGCAGCGGCGGCCATGGCCGGACTCACCAGATGAGTACGCCCGCCCTGTCCTTGCCGACCCTCAAAGTTACGATTCGAGGTCGATGCGCAACGCTCGCCGCTCTCTAGCCGGTCGGCGTTCATCGCCAAGCACATGGAACAACCGGGCTCGCGCCACTCAAATCCCGCCTCGCGGAAGATTTTGTCCAGACCCTCAGATTCAGCTTGCTGTTTCACTAATCCCGATCCCGGCACCACCATCGCCTGCTTGAGGCTGGCGGCAACCTTGTGACCGCGAATGACATTGGCCGCCGCACGGAGGTCTTCAATGCGCGCATTGGTGCACGAGCCGATGAATACCTTGTCGAGCGGAATATCTTCTAGCGCCTTGCCAGGTTGTAGACCCATGTATTCGAGGGCGCGTTGCATACCTTCGCGCTTGATTGCGTCATCTTCTTTTTCCGGGTCGGGCACACGACCATCTATCGGTACCACCATTTCTGGTGATGTGCCCCAGGTCACTTGCGGTTTAATGGTAGTGGCGTCGAAATGTACCGTGCGGTCGAATACGGCGTCGTCGTCGCTCTTTAGATCCTGCCATGCCTGCACCGCCTGTTCCCAAAGTCTGCCCTTGGGCGCAAACGGTCGGCCACGTACATAATCGATCGTCTTATCGTCCACCGCAATCAAGCCGGCCCGCGCACCCGCTTCGATGCTCATGTTGCAAACGGTCATGCGGCCTTCCATAGACAAGGCGCGGATGGCGTCGCCAGCGAATTCCAACGTGTGCCCGGTGCCGCCAGCCATACCGATCTCGCCGATCACCGCGAGCACAATATCCTTACCGGTTACACCCACACCCACTTGATTGTCGACCATGATGCGCATGTTGCCGGATTTCTTCTGAATCAAGCATTGCGTCGCCAGCACATGTTCGACCTCGGAGGTGCCGATACCGAAAGCCAGGGCACCAAAGGCGCCATGCGTGGTGGTGTGCGAGTCACCACACACCACGGTCATACCGGGCAAGGTGGCGCCTTGCTCGGGGCCGATGACGTGCACAATGCCTTGGCGAAGATCGTGCATATCGAACACAGTAATGCCGTACTCCTGGCAATTACTGTCCAACGCCTCGACCTGTATGCGTGAAACCGGATCGTCGATCCCCTGACTGCGATCCGTCGTCGGCACGTTGTGGTCGGCTACCGCCAGGGCGGCATCGATGCGCCAAGGCCTGCGGTTGGCGAGCCGCAGGCCCTCGAAGGCCTGCGGTGAAGTCACTTCATGGACCAGGTGGCGATCTATATAGAGCAAGGTGGTGCCATCGGGATCACTGCGAACCACATGGGCATCCCAAACCTTGTCGTACAGCGTCTTTGCAATCATGTCGACATTACCGAGCGGGTGTTGTGATTAGACTATTTGAGCTGTATAAATAACTCCAATTCATATTTATCATAGGATCGATTCTTATTCGTTATGGACTTTGAGGCCTTGCGGGCGTTCGTGGCTGTCGCCGAAACTGGCTCGTTCTCACGCGCGGCGGCGCAAATCTACCTGACCCAGCCGGCGGTCAGCAAGCGTATAGGCACGCTTGAGGGGGAGCTCGGGACACGGCTATTCGACCGCATCGGGCGTGGCATCCACTTAACCGAGGCCGGGCGCACGCTACTGGTCCGCGCGCAGACAATACTGAGCCAGGTCGAGGACGCCAAGCGCAGTCTGCCGGCGCAATCGGGGCCGGTCAGGGGCACGCTATCCATGGCGACTAGCCATCATGCAGGGCTACACCGTCTACCGGCAGTGCTCAAACGCTTCCACGAAGCCTATCCAGAAGTGAGCCTGGACCTACATTTCATGGACTCCGAAGTCGCATGCACCGCGATCCAGCAGGGGCAGCTCGAACTAGCCGTGGTGACGCTCCCCCCTAGGGACTATTCCAATATCGAGCGCGTGCCAGTCTGGGACGATCCACTCGAGATCGTGGTCGGGCGATCGCATCCGCTGGCCCGGCGAACACGGATTAAGCCCAACAATTTGGTCGAGTACCCGGCTATCTTGCCCGGCCCTGGCACGTATACCCGCGAGATTGTTCTGGCGGCACTCGCGCCCATACGCCATGAACTCAATGTGGCCATGTCAACCAATTACCTAGAGGTATTAAGGATGCTGGCCGCTATTGGTCTCGGCTGGAGTGCGCTGCCACGCACCATGATTGACGATGAGCTGAAAGTAGTTCACATTGATCGCGTGCACATTCGGCGCGAATTAGGTATTGTCTTGCACCGTGCGCGAACATTATCGAACGCGGGCCAGGCTATGATTGGCACGATTAAAGAAGAAACGTCATGAACTTCAAACAGCTGCTAGAGCATCTCGAGGAGTGTCTCGGCTATCATCAGGTACCGGTGAACCCGTCTGCCACCGGCGCCCGGGATGTGTTCGAATGCTCACCGCTGCACCACGAGTTAATGACGGAACTCATAAAGGCCATCTATCTAGAGAATAACTGCCGCCACTTGACCGATCCGGTTAAACGAAAACCAACCTTCAAGGCCATGACGCCGATACGGCTTAAGGTATTGCGTTCGTTACGAACCGATGTCGATGCGTTTCAGTTGATAGACGCGTTGTGCACCGCCGTCGACCAGGCGTTTAGTAAACAAGGCGGGCAGGAAAACGGGGAGAAACGACAATCCAAGCACGCCACCGACGAATCCCCGAAAGCGGATGTCATTCAACTAGATAATTTCCGCTACCGACGTTTTAATCAATCTCGCCTAGCTCCTCACCGAGACAAGTCTTAGTTCTTCTTCTTAGGTGAAGCGCTCACCAATGATGTCGTTTCAACATCGATATTTTGTGCCCGGTGGCGTAGCGCGTGGTCCATCAGCACAATGGCAAGCATGGCCTCAGCGATCGGTGTCGCGCGAATGCCGACGCAAGGGTCGTGGCGCCCGGTGGTAACGATATCGGTCTGATCGCCGTTCAAGTTTACGGTGCGTCCCGGTATGCGGATACTGGAAGTTGGCTTAAGCGCGATACTGGCAACGATATCTTGGCCAGTAGAAATACCGCCGAGAATACCGCCGGCATCATTGCTTAGAAATCCGTCCGGGGTAATCTCGTCACGGTGTTCACTACCCCGCTGTTCGATAGAGCTAAAACCGGCACCGATCTCCACACCCTTAACCGCGTTAATGCTGATTAAGGCGCGCGCGATCTCGGCGTCTAGCTTGTCGAAAACGGGTTCGCCCAAACCCACTGGCACGCCACTGGCGACGACGTTGATGCGAGCCCCAATCGAATCGCCGTCTTTGCGTAGCTCATTTATGTGAGACTCCATTTCCTTTACCTTGCGGGCATCCGGGCAAAAGAACGGATTGCGCTCGACTTCGTCCCAGTCAAGCTGTTCCGCTTTTATCGGGCCGAGCTGGGCAAGATAGCCGCGGACGGTTGTGCCATAGCGTACGCGCAGATATTTCTTGGCAATGGCGCCGGCGGCGACCCGCATTGTGGTTTCGCGCGCCGACGCACGACCGCCGCCGCGATAGTCGCGGATACCATACTTTTGTTGATATACATAGTCGGCATGCCCCGGCCGAAAGCGATCCATAATCTTGGAGTAATCCTTAGGTCGGGCATCGGTGTTCTGGACAACCAGGCCGATGGGTGTCCCCGTGGTCCGTCCCTCAAACACACCAGATAGGATTTCCACCCTATCCTCCTCCCGACGTTGGGTCGTGTAGCGAGTCTTTCCCGGCCGGCGCCGATCGAGATCGGGTTGGATGTCGGCTTCCGACAGCTCAAGCCCGGGCGGGCAGCCGTCGACAACACAGCCGAGGGCCTTACCATGACTTTCGCCAAAGGTCGTGATCGAGAACAGCTTACCGAAGGTATTTCCAGACATGGGCCGATGTTAGCGGATGCTACGGCCGTACACAAAAAACGAGCAGCAATTTTTCTGATAGAACTTGATTAGCTGTCCGCGCTATCGCTGAGTCGACGCGCGTCTAGAGGTAGCGCCAACGAGACCTTACGGTGGCGTTCCACATCGCGCCACAGCATCACCTCGAGTACAGGCCCTAGTTGAAGTACCGGGTCGAGATCGGGCATGCCGGTGCGCGCATCGTTATCGTCGCTATCCGCTCCAGGCGTACCGGCCAGGCTCAAACCCAATTTGAGGCGATCGGTCTTAAACAGTATTCCGACTCTGTCAATTTCCAGGCGCTCACCGCGGTAATCAAAGTACGGAAGGGGAACAAAATAACCTCGCTGTTCGTCGGAACCCCGGTAATCCGGCAGCCAGAACCCAGCTGGCCCAATTTCGAATTCCCAGCGCGGCAATGTTTCTGCGCGCGCCGGTGGCACTAACTGCAAACCAATCATTGCGCATACAATCTAAAATGAAACGCGCATGTAGATCCCTGACAAAACAAACAAGCGTGGAACATGTCTTATACTTCGAATAGGGAAGACATGCCATTTGTGGACGAGAAGTCGCCGCCAAACTCGATGAACTTGAAGATCGCCGGACTTTTTCTGACGCAGTGCAAATCGCGCTTATGGACGCTGGCCTTGGCCATAGGCCTGACGTGCTCGGCTATCCTATCGTTCGCGCAGGCCAGCGGCCTTAGCGCGTCTTCGGTTAGCGCACAGGCGTCCCAAACAGAACGGCGCGCCAAATACAGCCGGGGATTACTGTGGAAGATTGAGTCCCCCGGTCGCGAGGCGAGCTATCTGTTTGGAACCATGCATTCCGCCGACCCCAGGGTAACCAACGTGCACCAATCGGTGCGCGATGCGCTCAACAATGCCTCTAGCTTTACGATGGAGCTGCTATTCAACGGTGCCAATATTTCCTCCATGGCGGAAGCAATGTTCTTCGCTAAAGATCAAAGTCTGCGCGCTGCCGTCGGCGATGAGCTGTTTGAACAAACGAAACAAGCAATGGCCGAACATGGATTCCCAACTCGCGGTTTGGACAGCAAAAAACCCTGGGTGGTCATCATGATGTTAAATACGCCGCCGGCAGAGCCTGGGCTTGCGCTCGATTTGTTGCTGCAGCTCGAGGCCACGTTGCAAGGTAAACCAACCTTCGGGTTAGAAACCATAGAGGAACAGATCGGCGTATTCAACGACATGTCCATGGAAGACCAAGTAACCCTCCTACGACACGCGGTGCGCATTCACGGGGAGATCACCCGCGAGTTCGAGCGATTAGTAGAGATCTATCGTGACGGTGACCTCAACCGCCTCGTGGAGTTGGTTCGTGGTTATAAGGACGAAGAAGGTGGCGCCTATGACGCCATGCTGGAAAGGCTGCTGACTCGACGCAATCGCGTGATGGTAGAGCGAATGGCACCACGCCTCCAAGAAGGGAACGCCTTTATCGCGGTTGGTGCTGCCCACCTGCCAGGTGAGAATGGCTTACTCGATCTGCTAGACCGGGCGGGCTACCGCGTAAGCGCCGTTTATTAGAAAATCGGGGTCTTCTTGCAGCGAGCAGACCCTGTACTCGCTGCTTTCCGAGGAGGAGGACCACCGATTACAAGCAAGAACAAACCATCTCGGCGATTCAGATCCAAGAAAGGCGAGTACGTCTGGGCTTCATGGTCAAACCAAAAGCTGCTCGACACACGCATCTGTGATCTTGATTTACGCATCGAGGACAGCGAGCTCGAAGAGCGCACCCGGCAGCTGCGTAAAGAGCTACGCGACAAGGGCTTCGTTTTCCGACCACACTTTTGGCTATCGGACGAATGGTACTCGCCCGATGGCGTGCCCGGGGTAGGCGTACCGTTTTTCCTAGCACACCCGCGCTTAAAGAGCCTCGAAAACGAACACATGCTCGAGGTCGAGGGCGGCACGCGTGATTGGTGCATGAAATTGCTGCGCCATGAAACCGGTCATGCCGTGGTTAACGCCTATCAACTTCACCGTCGGCGCAGTTGGCAACAGCACTTCGGCAAATCCAGTGTAAAATACCCAGATTCGTACTTGCCCCGCCCTTACAGCAAACGGTTTGTGATTCACCTTGATAACTGGTACTCGCAGAGTCACCCCGATGAGGATTGGGCGGAAACTTTTGCAGTATGGCTAACACCACGCTTTGATTGGCGTGCGCGCTATCGTGGTTGGCCTGCACTAAAGAAGCTGGAGTACGTCGATACGTTAATGAACGAAATCAAATCGCAGCCGCCAAAGGTGACAAACCGCAGGCGTGAAAGCCCGGTGAGCACCATGCGCATCACGCTGGGCCAATTCTATAAGAACAAGCAAGCTCGCTACGGCCGCGACTTGGCTGGATTTTACGATAGAGATCTGCGTCGATTGTTCTCCGACAAGGTGGAACACAAGGCCAATGAAAAGGCGTCACGCTACATCCGCCGGGTACGCAAAGAGGTCATGAATATCGTGTCCAACTGGGCGTCGGAATATAACTACCGTATCAACGAAGTGCTGAAAGAAATGATAAAGCGATGCGATAAGCTAGACCTTCGGGTTGGCCAAGACGATGACAAACTCAAGCTACAGTTGGTCGCCTACCTAACCACGCTCGTAATGAACCAGTTACACACCGGTGGGTTTCACGTAACGGTATGAAGAAATTGCGCGTCATGCTTTTAGTGCATTCGACCCTGGTACCGCCTGACGATCTGTACCATTGGGAAGACCCGCGCATGGAAAAGTATCAGACCGAGCACGACGTTAAGACAACGTTACTAAAACTCGGACACGAAGTAGAGGTGGTCGGTGTCTATGACGATATTGCACCGATACGAAAAACGATAGAGAAATGGAAACCGCATATCGCTTTCAACCTTATTGAAGACTTTGCCGGGGTAGGCGCGCTCGACTACTACGTCGTGAGCTACTTGGAAATGTTGAACGTGCCCTACACCGGCTGTAACCCACGCGGTCTACTGCTGGCACGCGACAAGGCACTCTCAAAAAAACTTTTCACTTACCACCGCATCAATGTCCCGCGTTTTGACGTATTTCCGCGGCAAAGAAAGTTCAAAGTATCGACCCGCCTACGCTACCCGGTTATCGTTAAGTCATTAATGGAAGAAGGGTCGGTGGGCATCGCGCAGGCCTCTTACGTTGAGAATGAGAACCAGTTGCGCGATCGCGTCAATCTCATCCACGAGAAAGCGGAAGGCGATGCCATCGCTGAGCAATACATCGACGGGCGCGAGCTCTACGTTACTGTCGTCGGCAACACCAAACTCGACGTTTATCCATTTCGTGAGCTGGTCTTCAAGTACGTCGATGAGGGGCTACCGAAGATGGCGACCTACAGTGTTAAGTGGGATTACGAGTATCGCGAGCGTTGGGGCATCGAGTACCAATTCGCGCGGAACCTATCGGCTGAAGTCGCCGATCGCATCCCGAAACTCTGTAAGCGCATCTATCGAATACTGGGGTTGAGTGGCTATGCCCGTGTCGATCTGCGCTTGCAGCGCGATGGCCAAATCTATGTGCTGGAAGCCAACCCCAACCCCGCCATCGCCGAGTTTGACGACTGCGCCCTGTCGGCCGAAAAGGCTGGCATCAAATACCCCGAACTCATTCAGCGAATCATTAACTTAGGGCTGGCGCAGAAGCGCACCAACTAGCCGAATCAACGCCCGCGCTTGGCGTGGACGCGGCCTACCAGCAGCGTTATGCTGAACTCATGCTAGCCATGCAACCGTTGCCGGCACCCGATCCCCGCTTTACCGTCGAACACTTCGAACCGGCCTATATGCGTCTTTACCGTCGCGGCGAGCTTAACGCGCGGGTTGAGTCGGCGCTGGCGGAACTCGTCCACTGCTGCGCCTGCCCACGCGATTGTCACATCAATAGACTCGAGGATGAAAAGCGCGTATGTGGCACCGGTCGACATGCTATCGTCTCTAGCGCGTTCCCGCACTTCGGCGAAGAGAATTGCCTACGCGGCTGGCAGGGTTCGGGCACAATTTTCTTTAGCATGTGCAATCTGCGTTGCGTGTTTTGCCAAAACTGGGACATCTCGCAGCAACAATCGGGTAAAGAATGCACCGCCGAGGAAATTGCCGAGCTTATGCTCGCGTTGCAGACGCAGGGTTGCCACAACATCAACTTCGTCACGCCCGAGCACGTCGCACCACAAGTGATCGAAGCCATCGCGGTGGCGGTACCCGCTGGATTACGGTTACCGATTGTGTACAACACCAGTGCTTACGATGCGCTCACCTCGTTGCGATTGCTAGATGGTTTGGTCGATATCTACATGCCCGACTTCAAGTTTTGGCATCGCGAGAGTGCCCGCCGGCTCGCCAAGGCCAAAGATTATCCCGAGCGTGCCCGTGCCGCCATTTTGGAAATGCATCGACAAGTCGGCCCCTTGCGGTTTGGTCGCGATGGTCTGGCGAAGCGTGGCTTGCTGGTTCGTCATTTGGTGATGCCAGGACAACAAGACGAAGCGACGGCGATTTTTTGTTGGCTCGCGCACGAAGTCTCGCCCGATACATACGTAAATATCATGGGGCAGTATCGGCCCAGGTATCAGGTCGGCAGCATCGCCAAGAGTGGTCAACGAAAATACACCAACATCGAACGCAATCCCGCGCGGGCCGAAATGGACGGTGCTTTTCGGGCTGCACAGCAAGCAGGACTATGGCGATTCGATGAACGCCGCCCGCACTTAGGTCTGTTCGCAAGATAAACAAAACCAATCGAAACCATTGGGTTGTTAGAGAGGAGAAACTGTTTATGAAAATTGCCAGCGCCAGTTTTGACAACAACCAACCGATCCCGAACGCCAATGCATTCTGCGCCCCGGATCCGAGCAGCCATGTAACGATGTCGAGTAACAAAAACCCGGCCTTATCATGGAAAGATGTGCCGACGGAGACAAAATCATTCGCCTTGCTCTGCCACGACCCTGATGTGCCAAGCCAAGGCGACGATGTAAACCAAGAAGACAAGACCATACCGGCTGACTTGCCTCGTATCGATTTTTACCACTGGGTACTAGTCGACCTAGCGGCTACTGCAACTGGGATCGAAGAAGGCGAATACTCGGATGGTGTAACCGCTGGCGGTAAGGATGGACCGGCCGGTCCTAATGGCACGCGTCAAGGGGTGAACGATTACACAAATTGGTTTGCCGGCGATGCCGATATGGGCGGTGACTATTATGGATACGACGGCCCGTGCCCACCGTGGAACGACACCATCGTGCACCACTATACGTTTACATTGTATGCACTCGATGTGGAGAAGTGCCCCCTGGACGGCAAATTCACCGGCGCCGATGTGCGCGAGGCGATTGCCGGCCACGTGCTGGCCGAAGCAAGTGTCACGGGGATCTATAGTTTGAATCCTGACGTAAAGGCCTAGGCGATCAAAGCCGGCTCGGGGTGCTCCTCAATGCTTTGCTGAGGATCCGCCAGCACTTTGTCTTGAATTGTGATGCCGTGCTGTCGTCGTACACCAAGCCGGCGAGCTTGGCGCATTCAGTAATCGCGTTCTCTAATCCCTGCCAATCGGATGAGGCCTTTCTAAATTTCTTGACGGCGTTTTCAGCGCCGTCCCCAAAGGTGAGAATTGCCGTGTCGATCAAACGCGCCCTGATACCGGTAAACGTGGAATCACCACTACCATCGCGACTACGTCTATCTGCACCTTCGTATTTGCCGCGCTTGTCGATCTCGAGACGTCGGTCCCAAGACGGTAATTGGGCAGAAATGAAACCGTCGAGCGCGAGGTCTTCCAAGAAGCTTTCGAATTCGGGGATGGCGCTGGCCTTGTCGCGCAACTGATTAACGTTGGATGTGCCGTCGACCAGAATCAACACCGTGCGTAACCGCATCGGCAGCTGATGCTTGCGCGAGTTGATTTCAAAGTTCCCCTTCTGGGTACGGCTAAATACAAGGTCGGTATTCATCGGAATCTCTCAACAACTTCGACATCTTGGCAGAAATGGTACCAAGAGAACTGCGATACCGCCAGCCACTTAAAGAGGATAATCAGGTTTTCGCTCTAAGGCATTGTTATCTTATGGGAAGTGACATTCTAAGAAACATACGCTGAGCAAGCCGTCGACACGCTTTGCAGCATCACGAGCAAATCGATGCGAATCTTCGACGCGCTGTCGCACTTGGTGCCGGTTGGGAGTCGCCGTAGGCAAACACCAAGAACTGTGATGGCTTGTTATTTGGTATGCTTATGTAGGCAATCACGATTTGGTTGATCGATACGATGCTTTGGAAACTTGTGACCTTCGTTGGCATGGTGGCCGTTGTGTTTATCGTGGTCCGTCTGCTGTCAGCGCGGAAGGAAACGAACTATGAGAAGCTGTCCAGAAAAAAGGAGCTGCCAAATCCTTACCATGCCGTATCAATCCGCTATCGCATGAACGCCTGTGAAGCAGCCAAGCAACTAACCGATAAACGCTTCCTGTCTAACGAGGCACCGAAGCTACCACTACCTGAATGCGCTGCCTCAACCTGTCATTGCCGTTATGCGCACTACGAAGATCGGCGCGATGGCGAAGAACGCCGTGCGCCATTTAAAGGCGAGAACAGTACCGGGTCAGAACGCCGAGCTGCAAGCAGGGACCGCCGGCGGTCTTGACAAAAAAATCCCCGCACGCAGCGGGGCTCCTTACTCTAAATGAGAACACGTACGCTCAGCCGTTCTTGCTACGTCGCTCGCGCCAACTAAGATCGTCCCGCACGTGGAACAATCGTGTAAGCACGGCTTTCAGCGTATCCCATTTGTCGTCCTTGCGACGGCCAGTCCCATAGCGTCGATCGCCGCCGTCGGGATGCCAACGCAACGTACTGCGTCGGTCCGATTGGCATCGCCTTTCGATTACGCGCCGTTCCTGTATCAGGCTATTTAACGTTTCCATCTAGCATCCCCACCTTTCACTTGCACTGTGCGTTCAAGATTGAAAATGTTATGAACGCGGCGAGCGCGTCCAAGATAAGAAACTGTGTTGCACCGGGGCAGGCAACCGTATTGCTGCTCGTATTCTTGCAGGAGCTTGCGCTGGCGAGCGACAGGATCACGACTCACCTCGCATCGGTAATGGGTTGCGTGTTCGGTATTCGGTCCACGGTACCCCTCGCAGTGGCTCTTTAGTCTCGCACGTACGGTGGTGATGCTAAGACCGCCTTCGGCCCGCCCGATGTAAATGAGGTCATTGCCCTGGTATAGGCCATAGACACCCGGCTCATCAGGCGCTTGTTCGATGACTTCCCTTGAAAATGCCCGTAGATTTCCGTCGATCGACACCATGCCCTCTCCTTGGACAAGACACAGGCCTATTCTAAGTCCGTAGCGTCGGATGCGGGCGTCCGCTCGTCGCAGAAATCGACGCGCCGGACCGGCAAACATCTGCATCGCTTGAAGCAAATTATCACGTTTTTCCTATAACATATTGTTATTTATATTTAAATTGTCTTTGTGCAGTTTAGAGGCGCAAAGACCGGGGTGTCGCGGTGATGTTCGGCGATAGAATGCCGGACGGCATCGACCACCTAGAGCGAAACTTGGACCCTGCCCTTCTCAATAGATTTAAAACGAGAGGCATGCGCCGTTCGCGGTCCTCGATGCAGCACGACACGCAACGCATCACATTACTCCCAACGCTGCGATAGCTATCGAAGCCCGGCTGAAAACCGACGATGGGCATACGCGGCTGCTTGCTGCCCTATTCACCGCAGTTAAGAGATGGCGGAGGCTGACTGGATCGTGTGCTTCGCAACCTCAGTGTACACCAACAAACCTTTGCCATCGGGCTGGGGTTCTAAGACTTACGTTGAGCAAATCGTGAATTGGGTCTGCCAAGTCACCAGCGGATCGACGCTCCAAGAGCTTTGAGCTTGCAAAAGCTTTAACAGTCAGAAAACGAAACGGGCCGTTCAGCTATCTGCTAAGCGGCCCGTCTATGTAAAGTTATAAGTCTTTCGCTATTGTGAGAGGAACGTACCTTCGACGTGCACACCCGAGTTGCTCGCTTGCTCTAAATCGAAAACACCGCCAATAAGCTCTCCGTTGTTACCACTAAAACCGCCGTTGAGATCGCCGATGATCGAATTGCCATTCACTGTACTCGTACCTGGATTCACTTTCGCCTGGAACGTTGGACCGCCGACGGTGCCCGCGAAATTTGCGTCCCAGTTCTGCACTGGGGTCCCCGCCGCAAATTGCATGTTGCCAGTCAACGTCGACGCGCCAAAATCAACGCCAACGTTGAAAACAGTCGGAAAAGAAACCGCACCAGCATTGGACACGCCCTGGAAAGCTATGGGCGTAGTAAAGCTCGTCGAACCAGTCGGCAGTGTAATCGGTTGCTCCATGCTGATCCAAAAGACGCTTTGAGCTAGGGCGTTAATATCTCCAGGATCGTGGGGATTATCCTGGACATGAGCGGCGGCACTCCAACTTCCTAGATTAATTTCAGACCCAAAGAGGTTTAAGTTAACAGGAAGCGGGGCCGACGCTCCACCTTGACGCACGACCTCATTGCGTCCCAAGTCCAAAAATACCGGGCTACCCGCGATGCCAGTCGTCGCCAGTCCACCCACCGGTGGTTGTCCGCCGGGCCCCGAAACGACAGCGGCGCCCACTCGATTGAGACCACCGACTTCCGACGCGCTTAAGCGTACATCATTGCCTTGGCGCAGATACCCAGCCAACAGATCGGTCTCGGTTGAATTCAATCCACCTTCTTGTAGGCCCGGATCGACGCTTTCGAGAAGTTGTGGTGGCGTCACTAATAACCCAGTAGGGCTACGGGTAAATCCGGTAACGCGGGCGAAATTGGTATCCTCGTCAAATCCGAGCAAAATCTTACCTGCCTCATTTTCGATGGAAACCTTTCCTTGCCAGGCTGCTACGTACAGACCGCTATCTATCAGCGTTTCGAACGTAGTGCCACGCACACCGACGACGGCGTAGGAGGTCTTCACTCGGTAACTCTCGGGCTTAAGCCTGGAGACGAGTCCAGTGATGGTTCGAAAGCCGCCCTTGATTAGTGTGAACAAACTCTTGTTACGATTCGCGTTCTTGTTATCGAACTCATACTCGTCCACACGAAATTCGGTATCCGCCCGCAGCGTCATGATGGCGCCGTCGCTGAATCGAATCTGTGCCTTGGTCGTCGGGCCCGTCCAGAGACGATCACCCTGATAGAACTCAGAGCCGCGCGTTAGCGAGCGCGAAGAACTGTCCGCCTGAATCGCCAGGAATGTGCCGTTGGTAAGAATGACCTTACCAACCGGCTTGATGGCGCCCTCGACAGGCGCGCACCACGAAGCCAGCGAGAAAGCGATGAAAAAGGTGAGCGAACCTAGGGAAATAAAACGTTTTGATACTGCGGGCATAGCTACTCTCCTTGCTATCACCTGCTCCGGGCTTCCTTATTCAGAAGCCGAAGCGTACCCCCCCGTGCAGTTGTGTTCGATCGTAAGAAAAAAGCTCTAGATTAGAATCGTTTTTATAGTAACTTAACTCTATGTTTATAGTCCATTTCGGCCGCCACTGCCAGGTCCATTCGGCCGATAGCTGGAAGAAATCGTCGTCCCGCACCTGGCCGAAAACGGGATGTTGGGCATCATGCTCGATGCTCTGAAGATTACCGCCGACAAGGAAGGCGGTTCGTGGCGTCATATTCCACTGAAAATCACCGTAGAGCCCGAAATAGTCTCGCCCATTATGTTCTTTAAAAACAAAAGGTTCGTCATTATCGGCTGCTTCATCGCCTAGATAAACACCAAATCTGACCCGGCGGTTGGTCTGCTCAAATCTATGGTTCCACGATCCACCGATGAGGGTGAGATCGACATCGCGAAAATCCTGCTCATCGTACTGGATGGTGCCAAGCTGCCCGAATACCGCAATTGAGTTAGCCCCTCTTATGGGCCGCTCCCACTCGAGGCCGGAAATAAGATATTGTCGAAAATCCCGCCCATCGAGCTTCAATTGCTCGTATTGGAGGGGGACGCGGAAAACACTCCGTTTACCGAGGATACTGATACCGCCACGCAGACCCAGCGTATCGGTATCAAACTCATCGTGATCGGCGTTAGTCCGCGTATTGAAAGAGACCTTGCCAAATAGGACTTTCTTCTTACTTAGTGGGCGCACCCCCTCGCCACCCAACTCTATCTCGGTAAAGTTGTCGTCCAGCTCTTGACTAGCTGGGTCTAAACGGATCGGCCCAAGCGCTGGCGTATCTACGGCGGTGGCGGTGGTGGCACCATTGACGTTGCTGTCAGTGCCCGCATCGATCTGGGCATAGGCATGGAAGCGAGACTGTAGCGCCTTCTCCTGCTGGCGGATCTTGGCTAGGAATAGCTTGATCTGTTCGCGTACTGCGGTTGGCGGCCGGTGGGTCAAGACGAGCTCAAACTGGATACGGGCCTCAGGATAATTCCCAAGCAGGAACTGGGCGCGCGCCAGCTCGAGGCGCACGCGGTCGTTCTGGGGATGCAGAAACAACACCCGCTCTAAGGCGAATACGGCACGCTCGGGATGCCCTACTTCAATGGCAGCCAGCGCATAGAGGAAGTCAAACTCCGGATCGCCGGCCTCCTCGGCGGCACGGGACTCCGCCAAATCATAGGCCCGCTGCGCCGATCCGGCGTCTAGCAACCGCTCCATTTCCTTCGCCGTGTCTCCCGCAACCGCGGGCAATCCCTGTAGTAAGACCCACAAAAAAACACCGAGACGAAGGCAAACCGTCTTATTGGTGCTATGGTCAATTGTCATTTTCTTATACCATACCGGCATTTCACACCACTGTACAGTAACTTATGCATGAAACCTGCTGCCTCACTTTAAGTGAGCATTCTAAAATCGCGTCCTTGCCTGATTCTTGGTAGTGCGATCGGGGAGGTAGGTGGCTTAACCCAATGCCACGGCCAAGGCGGGTAGCCGTAATGATAGGTTTGTCCCGTCGCCGCTATCCCATTCTTATTCGTTTGCCTTGCTGCGCCCCACACGATGCGACCCTCCTAGTCGAATTCCTGGCATCATCCGTGTGCGCCGGCGCTATTGTACACAACCGGCCTTCGATGCCGAGCGGATTGGCCCAACCCAGGTAAAAGGATTTAGCCGCCTTCGGCAAGCATTTGTTGTGCACCGGACATCGGGCAACCATAGGCCACACAGCCTATCCTAAGGTGCAATGCTTCAACGACAAGGCCAATCTATGCCAAGCTATGCTTCTATCACTTTTTCGAATCGGACACTGGTGAAAAGATTTCTGGTAATCCTGTTTTTCTCGATGGCATTTTGGGGGCCACCCGCGTACGCGGAAATTGTCAATTTCGCCTTGTCCGATGCCAACGGCGTGGAACACAAGCTGTCTGATTATCGCGGCAAGTGGTTGGTGATTAATTTTTGGGCAACCTGGTGTGCACCGTGTCTCAAGGAGATCCCGGAATTGATCCAATTTCACAATCGCCATAACGACAACGACGCCATCGTACTCGGCATCGACTTCGAAGAGATTGACCGAACCAGTCTGCGTGCCTTCATAAAGGAACAAGGCATGAATTATCCGGTCTTGCGTGCGGGGTCGACGTCACTCGCCCCGTTTGAGCCGTTACTGGGCCTGCCATCGACCTTTCTCGTGTCGCCACAAGGGATGTACGTCGATAAACACATGGGCCCGATAACACTGGCGCAATTGGAAGAGTTCTTAGCCAAAAACAAGGATGCCGCTAACTCGGCGCCGCCAACATTCAGTCGTAGAGAAATCTACCTAGGTGTAGCGACATTCACCGTACTGCTCCTAGTGACCGGTGCTTATGCCTATCGGCGCATGACGGCAAGGCATCGGCAGAACATGTCGCTATACAAATAGAGCGCCGGTGGAGGCCGCCCGTACCTTCATGGCACCAGATGGTGCCAAGATCGCCTACCGTCTGTGGCGAGGTGGCGATATAAAGCGCCCGCTGATCGTTCTGATACACGGCGTGGCCAGCAACCTGACGCGGTGGTCCGAGTTCCTCGAACACACTTCATTAAAAAACGATTGGGATATATTGCGTTTGGACTTGCGCGGTCATGGCGAATCCATGTGTCGTGGAAAACTCAACATGGAGATCTGGTCGCAGGATTTAGTGGGCATACTCGAGACCGAAAGCTACCCGCACGCCGTGCTCATCGGACATAGCCTAGGCGCGCAACTCGCCATTCACTTCGCTAGCCATCATAGCCACCGGGTCAAGGGACTTGTCTTGGTTGGCCCCGTATTCGAGAACGCCCTTAAGGGTTCCCTGCGCTGGGCAAGATACCTGCGCCCGGTAATCGCCTTGTTGGTTGGCACCATCAGGCTACTGAATTGGCTTGGTCTCTACCGGCGACATCTCCCCAGTCGCGATCTGCGTGCGCTCGATGAAAAAATGCGCACGACATTGCTAGCATCGGGTCAGTACGAGGCAATGATCGATAGATACTCATCACCGTGGCCGGACTTAAAGGTCTTCCCAACTGCAAATTTCATTCAAGAAATCATGCAGATGGTGCGTTCCCTACCCGCCCTCTCCGGCATCAAGGTACCTGTGCTTATCCTGCTATCCCGGGGCGTGACCTACACCGACCCCGATCGAAGTCGGGAGATAATGACGCGGATTCCGGATGTGAAGATCGTCCCGATTGACGCCTATCACTGGCCCCTAACCGAGCGGCCAGCAGAAGTTCGGGAGGCGATCGAATCGTGGTGTGCGGGACTCACCTAGGAGCCGCAATCGGCTCCTAGGATCAGAACACTTAGGATTTAACGACGACGAAAAACTTACCGCTGCGGCGCTTGACCAGCAACAGCGGGCTGTCGTCTTTCGTAAGCTTGGCGGTGATGCGATTAAAATCAGCCACGTTCTTGACCGGTTGGCGATCGATCTCGGTGATTACATCACCGGTGCGAATACCGGCGCTGCTCGCACTACTATTCGGCTTCACCGCAGTGACCACCACGCCGGTCGAACCGGCTGGCAGGCCTAGACGTTCGGCCACATCGGCGTCGAGATCGCGTACCTCGAGCCCGGCCAGCGCCGTATTGTCCGCCTCGCCCTGGCTTATGTCGGGCTCCTGACCCACCTTAGCCAGGTCCTTGGGCTGTTCACCGATCTTGATGGTTAGCGTCTTGCGTTTCTTGTCGCGGATGACTTTTACTTTGACGTTTTCACCAACATTGGTACGGGCGACGATATTGCGCAGTGCCGTTTGGTCTTCGACATCCTTGCCGGCGTAACTGACGATAACGTCACCAGACTTGATTCCACCGTTGGCGGCGGGGCTGCCGGGAAACACCTCGCCGACTAGCGCGCCTTGTGCCTTAGACAGGCCAAAATTCTTAGCCAAGTCGGCGGTGACACCCTGGATAGATACACCCAGCCAACCGCGCACAACCTTACCGGTCTTGATCAAACTGTCCATGACCCGGCGGACCATGTTGCTGGGTACGGCGAAACCGATGCCCATGTAGCCACCGCTGCGACTGAAGATAGCGGTATTGATACCAACCAGCTCACCGTCCACGTCTACCATAGCGCCACCGGAGTTACCAGGATTGATGGCGGCATCGGTCTGAATAAAATTCTCATAGTCGGCAATACCAACATTGGCACGACCGACGGCGCTAACGATGCCCATGGTAACCGTCTGGGTGAGGCCAAAGGGACTCCCGATCGCGAGCACGAACTCACCGACATCAAGCTCATCTGAGTCACCCCAATTCACAGTCGGTAGCTCGTCACCCTCAACCTTGATCACTGCAAGATCAGTCTTCGGATCGGTACCAATCACTTTGCCAATAAACTCGCGTTTGTCGCTAAGGGTCACCTTGATCTCATCGGCGTTTTCGATCACATGATTATTCGTGACAATGTAACCAGCAGGATCGACGATGACACCGGACCCTAAACCGCTCTGTGGGATATTGGGCGGCGTTTCGAAACGTCGGAAAAACTCATCGCCAAAGAAACGGCGGAAGAACGGATCGTTGAAACGCTCTGGTAGGTCTTCCATGCCGGTAGACTTGGCGACCCGCATCGTCGAGACGTTTACCACGGCTGGCCTGACAGCTTTGACGATTTCAGTAAAGTTTCCGCTCGCCGGCAGCACATTAGTAGCTGCACGCGCGGTAGCACCACCGTTAACAGCCGGTATCCAATCCATGCTGGCGCTAAACGCTAGCCCCAGGACCACGGCTGTAATGACAAACATGCTCGACAGAGCTCCTAGCTTAAAGGAACGACGATTTATAGACATACGAATGTCTCCAACATCAATTGATTAAATAACATTGTTAAGCCACCTCGGTGGCCTGATCTCCTTGCCTCCTGGTAAACACAAAAGCGTCTTCGCTTTCATCGACGATGATGATGTCTCCTGGGCCAAACCTGCCAGCAAGTACTTCCTGCGCGAGTGGGTTTTCAATTGTATTCTGGATCGCACGTTTCAACGGGCGCGCACCATACACGGGATCAAACCCGGCTTCCGCCAGTCTGTCCAGCGCACGATCAGTTAGTTCCAGACCCATATCGCGAGCGGTCAAACGATCTCGCAGGTACTGTACCTGGATCGCGGCGATTCGGTGTAACTGTTCCCGGCCCAGAGGACGGAAGACAACCATTTCGTCGATACGATTGACCAGTTCCGGGCGGAAATAGTTCCCGACAATCTCCATGACCGCCTTTTTCATCTTGTCGTAATTCTCTTCCCCGGCCAGCTGCTGGATCACATCTGAGCCCAAATTCGAAGTCATGATAATCACGGTGTTGCGAAAATCCACCGTGCGTCCCTGTCCATCGGTCAGGCGACCATCATCGAGCACTTGTAATAACACGTTGAACACGTCAGGGTGTGCTTTCTCTACCTCATCGAGCAAGATCACCGAATAGGGCTTACGGCGTACCGCCTCCGTAAGATGCCCGCCTTCCTCGTAGCCGACATAGCCCGGGGGGGCGCCGATAAGGCGCGCCACGGAATGCTTCTCCATGAACTCCGACATATCCAGGCGTACCATGGCCTCATCGCTATCAAACAAGAAGGCGGCCAGGGCCTTGGTCAATTCGGTCTTACCAACACCGGTTGGGCCCAGGAATAGGAATGAACCATAGGGCCGGCGCGGATCTGACAGACCCGCACGCGAACGTCGGATCGCATTGGATACGGCCGCGATTGCCTCGTCCTGTCCGACGACACGTTCTTCTAACTTACCTTCCATGCTCAGCAGTTTTTCGCGCTCCCCTTCCATCATCTTTGAGACCGGTATGCCGGTCCAACGCGACACGATCTCAGCAATCTCGTTCTCGGTTACAGAGCTGCGTAGCAGTCTACGTCCACTGGTTTCGCTATCGCCGGCAGTCGCCAGGCGTTTTTCAAGCTCGGGGATTCGGCCGTACTGCAACTCCGACATGCGCGCGAGATCCCCGGCTCGGCGCGCCGTCTCCATCTCCATACGCGCGCGCTCGAGCTCTTCTTTGACCTGCCGGGACCCGTGAACGGCAGCTTTCTCTGATTTCCAGATCTCTTCTAAATCTGCATATTCGCGTGCGAGTTTGTCGATCTCTGACTGCAGCGTACCCAGCCGCTTCTTTGATGCCTCATCGGTCTCTTTCTTGAGCGCTTCGCGTTCAATCTTCAATTGTATCAGCCGCCGATCGAGCTTATCCATCTCTTCGGGCTTGGAATCGATTTCCATACGGATACGGGACGCCGCCTCATCGATGAGATCGATGGCCTTATCCGGCAGATTGCGGTCGCTGATGTAACGATGGGAAAGCGTGGCCGCGCTGACAATAGCCGGATCGGTAATGTCCACCCCATGGTGGACCTCGTATTTCTCTTTCAGTCCGCGCACGATAGCGATCGTGTCTTCCACCGTCGGTTCATCCACCAACACTTTTTGGAAGCGCCGCTCCAGCGCCGCATCTTTCTCGACATGCTTGCGGTACTCGTCCAAGGTGGTGGCGCCGACGCAATGGAGTTCACCACGCGCAAGGGCGGGCTTAAGCATATTACCAGCATCCATCGCGCCTTCGGCCTTGCCTGCACCAACCATGGTGTGTAGTTCATCGATGAACAAAATAATCCTGCCCTCTTGGTGGGCGAGGTCCTTGAGTACCGCTTTTAGGCGCTCTTCAAACTCACCACGATACTTGGCGCCTGCGATCAGCGCTGCCAGATCCAGAGCGAGCAGGCGCTTGTCCTTCATACCCTCAGGTACTTCGCCATTAACGATACGACTCGCAAGACCTTCTACGATCGCGGTCTTGCCTACACCGGGCTCACCAATCAGTACCGGGTTGTTCTTGGTGCGTCGTTGTAATACTTGCGTGATGCGACGGATTTCGTCGTCGCGCCCAATGACCGGATCGAGCTTGCCCTGCTCGGCCCGTTCGGTCAGATCAATGGTGTATTTCTCCAACGCCTGGCGTTGCTCCTCGGCATTTGCGTCTTCTACTTTCTGCCCGCCACGGATTGCATCGATCGCTTTTTCAAGACCGTTTCTCGATACGCCGGCTTGCTTGAGCAGGCGACCCAACTCTCCCTTGTCCTCCAGTGCCGCCAATGGGAAAAGTTCGGTCGAAATGAATTGGTCGCCGCGCTTCTGCGCATACTTGTCCGTGAGGTTCAACACCCGACCTAGATTATTCGATATCAGAACGTCGCCACCAGTGCCTTCGACGGTTGGTAGGGCATCGAGCGCCTGGCTTAGTTGAGAACGCAGGGCATTGATATTGACGTTAAGGTTAGCAAGTAGCTGTCGGGTAGTGCCGCCCTCCTGATCCAGCAATGCCGTCATTACGTGCACCGGCTCGATGAATTGGTGATCACGGCCGACGGCCAGGCTCTGGGCCTCGGCCAGACCTTGCTGAAACTTGGCGGTTAGTTTCTCCATCTGCATGTGTGGAACCCCGTGCACTTAGATTTACTTTTAATAGTTGGGGTACAAGAACACCTAATTCAAGCCTTTTCTGGGCAGAAAATCACGTTTTTAGGGCGGCCCGTGCCGTCGCTTGGCCCCGCTTCTCATCCACCGTCGCCAACAGCACCAGACCGAGCGCAAAAAAAGCCACCGTGGACAGTATCGCCAGTCGATGATTGCCACCAGAAAGATAGGTGATGCCGCCGTAACTCAGGGGGCCGACAATGGCTGCGAACTTGCTGGCGAGGCCCCAGAGACCAAAGAACTCGGCTGAACGCGCGGGTGGCGAAAACTGACCAACCATCGCGCGTCCGGCTGACTGACTCGACCCGAGCGCAACCCCGACTAGGTTGCCAACCAGCCAGAACCCCGCTCGGCCCTCTGTGAAATAGGCCAGCAGCAAGGCAACCATCCAAATCGCTAATGTT
>Ga0224508_10000493_pt1 | contig 39167 bp, 44 predicted proteins | sample SF_Jan12_sed_USG_4_FD_170157 | JGI IMG/M metagenome (GOLD analysis project Ga0224508, IMG submission 170157) | Sediment microbial communities from San Francisco Bay, California, United States - SF_Jan12_sed_USGS_21 | ecosystem: Environmental > Aquatic > Marine > Sediment | place: USA... | reverse complement strand
CCTGAAAAATCAGGAGAGCCTGCAGGATACAAATTATATTCATTGCAACAAGGAAAAATCACTCGCGTTTATGGTGGAGATGAGAATCAAGATGAAACATTTGCTAGCCAAACAACACTTTATGTTGAACTAGTTGATGCAAAACAAACCGTGTCTTTTGATGGTGAGTTTATTGCATATGTTACTACAGGTAATGGAACGTTAAATGGACAAAAAGTTGCTAATGGTGATTTAGTTCGTGGAAATAATATGGAATTTCAAGCTGAAGCAGATTCTCAAATAATTATTGTGAGGAAAATCTAAAGAGGAAAGATTATGGTGAACGAAATAAAAAATTCACAGCAGTTTGAACAAGAGGTTCTAAACTCTGCAAATCCAATCTTTGTTGACTTTTGGGCAGAGTGGTGTGGCCCATGTAGGGCCGTGTCGCCTGTTGTCGAGGAGCTCTCAGGTGAATATGATGGCAAAATAGATTTTGTCAAGATCAACGTTGATGAAAATGGTGATCTTGCACAAAAATACAATGTCTTTAGCATTCCAACACTTGCTATTTTCAAAAATGGTGAGATAGTCTCACAAAAAACGGGAGCTGCCACAAAAGAATCATTCAAAACCATGATCGACAGTTCATTGAACTGATCTGGTTTTTCTTTTCTTTTACTTAACTACAACTGTTAAGGATCTCTGTAGAGATTGATGTCGATTGATTGTGCCCATTTTGCTATATCTTCTACGAATTTATTTTCTTTTTGTGTAAACATGAATCAACTATTACAAATTCTATAAAAGAAATTACTATGCACTTATCTTTTGTTCAGAAAAAAATTGGATTAGAATACTTGTCATTGCAAATTAAATTAACATGAGCCAAGTACTCTGAATTTAGTTTCCACTAGAGAAACTATAAAGTACTTAGAAAATTTGTTTGCGAATTACTTCGTCAAAGGCTTGTAGATATGCAAACTCTGATAGAATTTTTTTGGTTTGCATTGTGTCTGTTGTGTTGGAAGATGTTTCAGTATCAATTGGTATTGATAGAATTTCAGCTTCTACACCATCTAAAAGCTCTCCAAATTCGTGAACTAGCGTACTTGCTGCATCTTCTGGAGACAAGTCAGTAAATCCTAATGCCATTGCAATAAGCAAGGCCATTACTACTGTCATACCAACAGATTTTTTGTTGAGTTGTCTAGTCACAAGATTTTTTTCAAATTATTCTATTTAAAAGAAAAGAAGAAATGATTCATGAGCACTAGGAGTAAATTTGGAAAGAATTGCCTCATTTGTAATAAGGACTACTATGATCTGATCCGTTATTCTTTATATGCTCAAATCTAAAAATTTGCAATGAAAAGTAGACAACTTCTAAGCGTTGTTTTTTCACTGATTATGTTTACTGGCGTCACTGCTGGAAACGCAGCATTTGCCGAATCCGACGATGACGATGTCATTGAAGATTTCGAAGACTGTGTTGAAGCTAATGGCGTCATTGGAGACAATCCAGATCAATGTACCATTGATGATGCAGTCTTTGTAAATGATGAAGACGATGACGATGACGATGATGCTAACAAGGTTCTAGTTTGTCACAAAGACAAAAAGACACTATCAATAGATGATGATGCATTACCTGCACATCTAGGACATGGTGATGATAAAGGTCGTTGTGGTGGTGATACTAGAGCAGACTATATGCATGATGAATATTCCAACAAAGGTCCAGGAAACTTTAGAGATCATATGACAATGTTTTGTGATATGACTGTCGAGGAAAGAGAGGCTAAAGTTGCTGAAAATCATCCAGACTTGTCTGATGAACTAAGAGATGAACTACTTGGCTATTGTGAAATGTCTGAAGAAGATCAAGATGATTTCAGAGATTCTATGATGGATAGAATGGATGAACTTCATGATTCTATGAAAGACAAAATGATGGACAAAAAATCTCACATGGATTACGAAAGACTATGTTCATTGGATGAATCAGACCTTGAAGCAGAAATCGACGATTCTGAAAAACTTGATAGAATCTCTGACTGGTGTAAAATGACACCTGAAGAAAGAGAGGACTACAAGAGAGAACATTATGATGCAATGGATGATAAAAAACATGACTTTGATGGAATGTCTGACATGGCAAAAGACAGAATGTCTGATGTAGCAAAAGACAAACTTCATGAGAATAAAATGAAAATGTCTGACAAATCTGACCGTCTAAAGGCTATGATCGTGGACAAACGTGATATTTCTGATGAAAAATACGATGAAATCAGAATGAAATATGAAGAAAAACATGGCGATTTAGTGGAGAAAAAGACTGAACTCAAAATGAAATTCGATAATCATATGAAAACCATGAAGCATAAAATCTCTGATGAACGTAAATCTGACATTCATGATAGACTAGCTGAGATGAAAGCCTTCAAGGCAGAACTCCGCGAAAGATCATCTGAATTAACTGACGAGGAAAAACAACAATTTAGAGAAAATTTCATTGAAAAGGCAAAAGACATGCAACTAGCATGGATCACTCCACGTACACAAATGACTGCAGGCATTGATGCTACAGAAGTCGAGTGTCGTGAAGCATTTAGTCTTGTAATGAAAGCATCAAACGGTGTGGCAATGTGCCTCAAAGCAGATACTGCACTAAAGATGATAGATAGAGGAATTGTAGTTCCTGCAATCTAATTTTTTTCTTTTTATTATTATTAGATGTTAACGAGTTTATCGACAATCAGTAAAAATAGAATCCCCCCTTTGCAGGCGTGATTTTCTGCTATGTTTTTGAGATAACTATACGATGTTACAAATGAGATGAAGAATACTTAATCTACAAGAGAGTGTCTAGAAATTTTGAAACATGGTTGATGTTGATGATTACAATAAGATAATTGCTAAAGCAACAAAAATATTTGAAAAAGATAACAAGATGTGGACTAAATACATTTCCAATATTACACAGACAGAAGATCTCAGAGTTATTGCAATTCTTGTTCAAGTGATTATAGAATGGTATTTAGATCGATTATTATGGATTAATTTCAATAAATCAAATGTTTTACAGGATATTCGTTATCCAAAAAAAATCGAAATTTTAAAAAATCAAAAAATTCTAGACCCACAATTAGAACATGATTTACTAAAAATATACGATATAAGAAATGAATATGCCCACGAATTGGAGATCTATGAACAAAAAATCAGAAATATTTTAGATTCAGTAAAACGTCAATCTCATGTACGTCAAAATAAAGAGTTGGATAATAAACAACGATTTTTGAAATACACCGAATCAATTATCAAGACACTTCAACGCACATACATGACTTTAACAGTTGATAAATTGAACCCAAATCAAATCTGAAATTTCATCAGATAATTCAAGGACAAAGGCATTGACTCATTCATTATTCCATCATTCATACTTTCAATCCTTCCCAACCAAAACCTCTTCCTGTCTGCATTCAGATTAAACTCTCTAGTTTTGGGGTTAATCTTGCCAATATCTTTATCTTGTAATCTAACAGACCTTACCTGTGAGAATAAAACTTTTTTTGCTTTCTGCAGTATTGATGTTGTTTATACTTGGTCCCGTTTCCGTATTTGCTGATTCAGATATACCTAATTGGGTTAAACAGGTTGCAGAATATTGGATTGCTGAACAAATAGATGATGAAGGGTTTGTCCAAGTAATAGAGTATCTAGTGGAACAAGAAATTATAGCTATCCCATATGCTGAATCACCACAAGGTGACTCTACTGCCACTATTCCTAGTTGGATTAAAACAAATTCTGAATTTTGGGTTAATGGAGGTATAACTGATGATGAATTTGCAGTTGGCATAGAGTGGTTAATCAACAATGGAGTTGTCAAAATCAGCATAGAAGGTGACAATACAACTGAATCAATAACAACAACTCCTGAGAATATACCCGGCCTGTCAGGAGAAGTCACAATAGGGTTGATTCTTCCCTTAACAGGAGATTTGGCAACGCATGGAATAGAAAACTACGAAGGTTCCAAATTTGGAGTTGAAGAATTTAACAAATATCTTGTTGAGATAGACGCACCATGGCACTTGAAAATGATCTCAGAAGATTCTGCAACCAATCCAGTAATTGCTCTAGAGAAACTAAGTGTACTAAATGCAAAAGGAGTTGGTGTAGTAGTAGGTCCTGAAACAAGTTCAAACATCCGAAACATCAAAGGTTATTCTGATTCTAACAATATGCTGCTTATTAGCTGCTGTTCTTCAGCACCTGCATTAGCTATTCCAAATGATAGTGTTTTCCGTTTAGTTCCAGATGATAGAAACCAGGGAACTGCAATTGCACAACTAATGCGCCACGAGGGAATTGAAGTACTAGTTCCAGTTTGGAGAGGAGACACTTGGGGTGATGGACTAAGTAATGCTGCAACTTCTTCATTTGAGAAAAGAGGGGGGCAAGTAGCAGACGGAATTAGATACAATCCAGAATCTCCAGAATTTTCTGCATCAACTTCACTGTTAGCCTCAACTGTACAAAAAAATATTGATGAACATGGTACAGACAAAGTTGCCGTTTTGTTTTTGGGTTTTGCAGAAGTTTTACAATTTATGCAATCAGCATCTGAACATGATTCCTTAGACGATGTAAGATGGTTTGGACCAGGAGCTAACACAAAAGAACACAAACTAATTGATGATCCTATCGGATTTGATTTTTCAACTAGTGTACAATTCACTACAGTTCAATTTGCAGCATCAAAAAACCCAACATATGAAAAAGTCCAAGCACATCTAACAGAAACCCTTGGTACAGATCCTAACACCTTTGTACATTCATCATATGATGTGGTATGGCTTATCGGACTAACAATGCTTGAAACTCAAAGTACAGATGTAAGCGTAATTAAAGCAAAGATACCTGAGATTTCAGAAAGCTACAGTGGTGCAATTGGCCCAACAAAACTAAATGAAGCAGGAGATTTGGCCCAAGCTGATTATGAGATATGGGGAATTAGAGGAGATCATTGGGTTGCTCTTGGAAAATACACTCAAAGTGATGACTCTATTTCACTAAACTAAGTCAGGTAATTCCCAAGTAAAGCTTGCCTAGTTCGGGATGTGCTAAAAGATCTTCAGGTTTTCCTTGGAATACTCCTTTACCATTTGCATAAAGATACACATAATCTCCCATCTTGAGTGCACGCTTTACATTTTGTTCTACTAGAATGATTGTAATTTCAAATTCATCTCGAAGTTGCTTGATCTTGTCTAACACTTCATTTGCTAGTTTCGGTGAGAGGCTGGCTGTAGGTTCATCAAAAAGCATTACCTCTGGTTCTCTGATTAATGCCATAGCCATTGCAAGCATCTGTCGTTCTCCACCGCTAAGATTTTCTGCCTTTGTTTTTTCATATTTTTTCAGCACCGGGAATGTTTCAAACATTTTTGGAATTCTTTGTGATGTTGACTCTGAATCAAGTGTATAGCTTGCCATTGCAAGATTCTCAGTTATTGTGAGATTAGAAAAAACATTGTCAACTTGTGGAAGATATGCAATCTTTTTTCTTGCTATGCTATGTGGTGCAAGTCCTGTAATTTTTTTGCCATGAAACTGAATATCTCCAGAGTATATTGTACATAGACCAAAGATACTTTTGAGCAATGTACTTTTCCCACTTCCATTTGGACCAACTACTATTGTAATCTCTTTTTCTTTTGCCTCAAAATCAACTCCAAAAAGTATGTGGCTATTTGCATATCCAGAGTCTAGCTGATTTACATTGATTATGGAATCAGTAGTGGTTTGTGACATCTTTATTCTCCCAGGTATGATTCAACTACATTTGGATCCTTGATTACATGTTCAGGATCTCCTTGAGCAATAATTTTTCCTCTATTCATTGCAAAGACATAATCTGCATACTGTAATGCAATATCCAGTCTGTGTTCTACAATCAAAAAAGTAATCTCTTGTTCTTTGCAAATTTTTACAATTTTTTTAAATATTTCATGGGCCAAAGTTGGATTTACTCCTGCAATTGGCTCATCCATTAGAATCATCTTTGCTCCTGACATCATTGCACGGCCTAACTCAAGTAATTTTTGCTGTCCTCCGCTTAGGTTCTGGCTCTGCGTGTCTTCTTGCTTGACAAGGTTGACCATCTCCATAATCTCTGATGCTTTATCCATTACTTTTTGTTCATCTTTTTTCCATTTTGATTTTAGCGGAGCCAAAAGAAATGACTCTCCTGCATTAGTATTACTTGAAATTAAAAAATTCTCAAATGTGGTTAGACTAACAAAAGGTTGTGGTATCTGCCACGTTCTTACAAGACCTGTCTTGTATGTATTATACAAATTCTTGTTTGTAATGTCTGTGTCATTAAAAATAATTTTACCGTCATTGGGCTTGAAAAGTCCTGATATCAAATTGATCAGAGTAGTTTTCCCACTTCCGTTAGGGCCTATAAGCTGATAGAGTTTTCCCTTTTCTAATTCCATATTGATTCCATCTAAAACCAGCAAGCCACCAAACTGTTTTCTTATTTCTTGAATTGATAAGATACTGTTACTCACTAAAACCTAGCAAGGCATAAAGAAATTAAGGGTTTTCTACTTAAAATATTGATTTGGGCTTTGATCCTATTTTTTCAGATGCAATAATTTTTGCTAGTCTTTTAGGTCTTCTTAGTATTGGCCTAACACTCACATATCTTACAACTCGTGTGCCAAATTTTGCACATGCGTCTTTTGCAACAATTGGTGTCTATATTACATTGATAGCAACCAGAGTTTGGGATGCTGTTCCATACATTGCCATTCCTATTGCGTTTGTAATATCTGGACTAGTTGCGTTATCTTTGTATCAGTTTATTTTAAAACCTCTAATTAGAAAAGGCTCACCACAAGCGATTTTGATGATTGCTACTTTGGCTTTTGATCTAGTTGTGATTGCTCTGCTAAATATAACTGCAGATTTTATTGTAAAGACATTTCAGGTTACATCCAGGGAATTTACCCTGAGAAGTTACGATGTAGAGTTTATGGGATTTCCATTGATAGTTTTTGTGGCCCCTCTTACCATTGCAATTTTGGCAATAACCTTGCATATCATGTTAAAGAAAACAAAATTCGGTATTGCCATGAGGGCTGCAACCCAGAATTCTGATCTAGCAGAAACAGTAGGGATTAACGTCAAGCTAATCTATGCAGTGTCTTGGTTGCTGGGAGGGGGAATTGCAGGAATTGCAGGTGCATTGATGTCTCTGTGGTTTCAAGGTGATCCAAACTTGGGGACACAGTTGATACCAAGTGTGTTTGCAGCAAGTATTGTAGGTGGATTTCTCAGTATTTATGGTGCAATTGCAGGCGGTATTCTAATAGGATTAACTGAAATTTTAGGGACACGATTTTTAGCTGGTGAACTAGGGTCATGGTTGATTGCATATAGGCCGCTTGTTCCACTAGTGTTTATTGTAGTTACATTACTGTTGGCACCACGTGGTTTGGCAGGAATTAATTGGTCAAGGTTGAGGAGAAATGGCTCTAGGATCTGAACTAGTCTTCGTTGTGGATTTGCTTGCAATATTTGCAGTATATGCAATTGTCAATCTTAGCCTGAATTTGGAATTTGGATATACTGGAATTCCAAACTTTGGAAAGGTTCTAGCAGTAGGTGCAGGTGCATTTGTAGCAGCATCAGTTCCAGGTAGAATTTTTGCCAGTCTTGCAGGAATAGAAGGAGATTATATTTTAGATAACTTACTTATTGTTTCGCAGATTAATGTTTGGCTAGTTGACAATGTAGGTGTTGGTTTTGTTGTCTTCTTTTTGACTTTGGGCATTGCTGCAGGAATCGGAGGTGGTTTGGGTCTTCTAACATCATTCCCTGCAATACGTTTGAGAGGAGATTATTTGGCAATAACTCTACTTGCATTTGGTGAAAGTATCAGAATTGTTGGCAATAACTTTACCCTGCTAGTTGGAGGAACGTTGGGTGTTCAGGTGCCAGATCCTTTGTCATTTTTGCCTAATGAGATTCGTTTTCCAGTAGCTACTATTGGAATGATTTTGATTGCAATTGCAGTATACGTGTATAGTGAAAGATTAATTCGCTCTCCCCTTGGGAGATTACTTCGAGCTGTTCGAGACAATGAAGTAGCAGCAGAATCTCTTGGCAAAGACACTACTCAAATTCGAATCAAAATAATCATGATCTCAGCTGGACTTGCTGCAATAGGTGGTGCATTATACGCATTTTATGTTGGTGGTACCATTGCATTTGCCTATGATAGAACAAGCTGGACGTTTTGGCCATTTTTGATGATTCTGATTGGCGGTATTGCAAACAACAAGGGAGTAATGGTTGGAACATTAATTTTTGTGATAATTCGTAAGCTTATCATATTTTTCAAAGATTCCTTTGATGGTTTTGTTCCATTTGATGTTGTCTGGCTTGACTTTTTGTTACTTGGAATTATTTTGCTAGTTGTACTTTTGTATCGCCCACAGGGAATATTTGTAGAAAAACCAACAACTACAATATCTCAAAAGAAGAATCAAAATACGTTTGAAAGGTTCAGGTTTAAATTAAAAAAATAAAAAATACTGCCTGTTCTGCATAGTTATACTTCTTTGATGAGTGATTTTATGCCTGAAATGCTTTCATCATTGAGTTCTATCTCTTTGTGATCTGCAAGAACATGCTCTGTAACCTTGCTCATCAATTCCTCTTCAGATTCTGCTGTTGCAGACCATCCACAGTCTTTTCCAGCATCTGAACAGCTGATACTTTTTGCCATAATGTTGTATGTCCCCAAGAGATATTTATTTGATTTTTTAACAAATGGAGAAATGTCTAAATTCCAATCCTTTCAAACGCAAACATGCAATATGAGATCCTAAAAAACCCGATGGGACTAATCGAATTTACGCTAAACAAAGGTGAAAAGGTGACTGCGGAAGCTGCGGCCATGGTATACATCCGAGGTGACATCCTCACTGAAACCAAAATGAGAAAGGGAGGCTTTCTAAAATCGCTTAAAGCTGCAGCGTTAGGTGGAGAATCATTTTTTGTAAATGAGTTTATCGCACAAGAAGACAGCTGCAAGCTTGGATTGACTGGAAATATGCTTGGAGACATTGAGGTAATCAAGGTGGATGAGGAATTCATAGTTCAATCAGGTGCATTTGTGGGTTCCACTGGTGATCTAACACTTGATACCAAATGGCAGGGATTCACAAAGGGAATCTTTGGAACTAACATGTTCATGCTAAAAACAATAGGAAATGGAGAAATCTTTGTCAATGCTTGGGGCGGAATCCTAGAAACCAAACTGCAAGCAGGGGAAAAAATGATCATTGACAATTATCAACTAGTTGCATTAAGCTCTACTGCAAGTTATAGGGTAACAAAACATGGTAGTTTTAAGACAACTCTGTTTGGAGGCGAGGCTCTGGTCATGGAAATTATTGGTCCAGGTACTGTATACATCCAAACAAAGAATGTCATGGAGTTTGTTCGAGCACTGCTTCCATTTTTGCCAAAAAGAAACTAGTTTTATGATTTGCAATCAATATCAATTATCATAATTAGATCTTTTCTCATAATCTCCACAATAAACTCATGGTACCGTAAAATGCGATAATTGCAATTGCAATTACTATGGCACCTTTAGTTGCCTGCTTCATAATTCTTAATTAGAAATTACGAACTTAAGCTTATTGCAATTTATCATTTGTAATGGTTACCGATAAAACACTGTTTGCATGCCCTGCTTCCTATTCTAGTGTTTAGGAATGCGATTTGTTCCTGTGTCAGTCTTCCGTGTTGTATTAGGTTGAGAAGTTCTTCTGTTTCTATGGTTTCAAATTTTTCTTGACAGTTGCACTCTGTACATTCACAATCAATCTTTGAACCCAATGCATTTCATGCTAAAGACAGTCTTAAAAATAATTCACAGATGTTCCTAGACGCCAAATGACTGGGATTTTTTTTCACATTTTGGGCAGCTTGAGCCGTTTGTTTCAATCCCGCATTTTTTACAATGTGTATCTATTCCTGCTACCTCGCGAGGATTGGTTTTTGTTACTTTGACAATCAGAACTATTACTAGCAAAACTCCTATTGCGATTCCAATGTATGCAAGTACCATGAATACTATGTCCTGTTATACGTTAAGACTCTTTCACATCATTAACCTGGTAAAATAATTTCAAACAGAGATGTCTTTTCCAGGGACTAACAGATTCCTTTTTGGAATATCGTGTATTTCAAGTGATTCCAGATATTTTAGCTGCTCAGAAATTAATTTTGAATCGCCAAATGATATTAAAATTCTGTCATTGTGCCTTATCTCATACAGATTGATGTTTGAGTGAGATTTGCCATTTATCAAAAATATCATCGAGTTCTCCAAATCAGTGCAATGTTTTTCTGAAACATTTGTCTTATAGTTTAACTCCATACAGTCAGAAGTAATCACCAATCCCAAAGATGCAAACAGCATATCTAACGGAACGTCAGTTGCATGCTTGTGAATCAAATACGGATTATCATTTTCAAAGTGGATGTACTTGCTTTGAAGCTGAAACTGTGGAATGGCAAAGTCTAGCTGATTACCATTTACAAATACTGCCAATGCCGCATGTGAATGCTCACTACCAAATTTTCCGACACCGTAGTGCTTTGCCATTTTTTCCTCCAGTGTCTTAAACGTGGTATTGTCCAGAATTTGTGAATCAATCTCACTTTGGTTTAAAAAATAATATGAAAAAATTCCTATGGATATTACTGCAAAAACTATTGTAGATATGACCAGAGATCTACTTCTTGGTTTGGACTCTACTGCTGGTTCAAAATATGCAGAGTTGCTCTCCTCCATTCTTCCAGGGAGGCTAAAATCCGAATTCTCATTAGGTAAGGCCTTCTCAGACAAGCAATACACATTGTCACTTTATTGTATAAATTTCCATGTGTATAGTTTAAGAAAAATAATAATTCTATGATTTTTCCTCTATCTGTATTCATCACCACAGTCACCAATGACATCAAACAAGTCATTTGATTTTGCAGTAACACAACTAATTGATGAGATATCCTCATCATCTAATTTTACATCAAAGACTTTGGAGTTATCTTCTCTGTGATTAACAATTCCTAGTCTAGCTCCGATGATTACTCCTGCGACTTGGGGTCTGTCCAAAACAAACCTTGTAGATATATTTGCAATACTGCAATTATGTTTTCTTGCAATTTTATCTAATGTGGAAAGTAGCTCTTGAAATAATTGCCATCCGCCCCATGTATCAATCATGTTTTTGTATTTTTGCAGACTTGCTGTAGTTAGATCACCTCTGTGCGGCTCATCTACACCCAGATATTTTTCTGAGAAAAATCCACCAAGCAGCGTACCGTAGGATAGAATCTTTATTCCATGTTTTGCAAAAAATGATGTCATTAGTTTTTCTGGCCTTTGATCTAAAATGGAATACTGAACTTGGTTTGATACAATTTCAAAACCATTTTCAATCATAATCTTAACTCGTTGAGTATCAAAATTTGTCAGACCCAGATGTTTTATTTTTTGTTCGTCTTGTAATTTTGATAAATGATTCAATGCATCAAGATAACTTGCATCATTATAATCCCACCAGTGAAACTGGAGTAAATCAATACAATCAGTATTCATTTTTTGTAATGACTGCTCGATGTAATGGGTGACAATACTTTTGCTCATTGGACCTGGATTAGGAACAAATTTTGTTAGCGCTTGAAATTTGCTTTTATTCCCTATTTTTCTTCTAAACTCTCCAATCAGTGACTCTGCTGGACCGTAAATATCTGCCAAATCCCATGTTGTAAATCCTGATTTTTGATATTTTTCCATGTCTGAAATTGCTGATTCTGAATCAATCTGACCATGACTTCCTGCAACTTGCCACATTCCGTTAAGAACTCTACAAATCTCCAAGTCATCTGCAAGAATAGTTTTCTCCATTGACACACAACACTGTAAATTCTCATCTAAAAACTTCTTTCTTTTTTACTTTCTTAACTAGTTGAAAAATCTTAAATTCATGTATTTTATAGAAAATTCATGAGTAAAAATAAAGAAGATTCTAAAGATGATTCTAATGTAATTGATAAAATTAGTAAAAAGTATTTTTCAGAAGTTGAGAATTCAGTACCGCATATGCAGCATGTATTATTTGATTTACAAAATGAATATTACAAGACATGGAAAAATGCAGTCAACGCAAATATCTCGCTACAGAAAGAATTTCTAAGTACATCTGGATTTAACAATGCTATGCCAGAAGCAGCAAAATCCCTCATTGAGAATATGAGTGAAGAAGCTGTAAGGTATAGGGCATATTGCAACAAAATTACCATTGCAAATATAGAATCTGCAAAGAAAAGTGCCAAAACGCTAAACGACAGTGCAGAACTGTTTGTAGATTTGAATAGAAAGATAATGCACTATTGGGTATCTACTTTTTTTCCAAAAAGAAACTAGTCTAAGATAACTACAGCAATAATTGCTATTGCCCCTACAACCATCGCAAAAATTGCCATCTTACTTTTTTCACTCCATCCTTCTTTTACAGTTACTTTCATGATGATATTCCTAATCTAATTTAAAGATGCAATTGCTTTGATTATGTCTGTTTTGCTTAAAATTCCAATTAAATTCCCTTTATTTGATAAAACTCCAACTCCGTTGATTTTATTGTCAAGCAATAATTGACATGCTTTAGCCAGATCATCAGAAGAACCGACAGTAATTATTTCGTTTTTCATCACTTCATCAACTTTGAGAGTTTTCCCCAATCCTTGTTCAGATTCGAAACTTTTTGGAAATATTACGTCTCTTTGGGCTCCCATGGATATTACAAGATTGAATAAATCCCGAAATGTAATGATGCCTACTGGAATTCCTTCTTTGTTTTTTATAATCACTCTGGATATTTTGTCTTCTAACATTTTTGAAACGGCTTCATTTAGTAAAATATCTGAATAAACCCAAGAATAATGTGTAGACATGTATTCTCCGACTGTTTTTTCATTTTGATGGTTTTTTGCAAAATCTCGTACAAGATCTGTTTTTGTAATGATGCCTATGACGTCTTTCTCATCAGACATTATACCAAGTGAGCCGATATTATTTTCAAGCATGATTTTTGCGCCTTCTTGACTCTTTGCGTGTTGAGAAATTGTTAAAATTGACTTTGCTAATTCACTTAATGGAATTTGCTGTAATGTTCTATCTGATTTGTCCTTGAGAAGAAATAATCCCAAATCTTTTTCTGTTACAATTGATGTGTTCTTTTTATTTTCTGTAACTATAACCCTGCCTATTTTATTTTCAAGCATTATTTTTACAACGTCTGCTATTGTAGATTCAATTCCTATGGTAATTGGTGTGCACATCAATTTTTCTAATTGTAACATTGTTCATCAGAATTTAATTTGGTAATAAAAAACTCACTTCAATTATCATAGTCGATTATAAGAGCGACCCACAACATTTTCAAACTTGGATTACTAATTATTTTGCAAATAAAATGTTAGATGATATATTATGAAATGGTAAGAGAACTCAGTTGACAATTACATTCTTCTCTTTTACCGCACCTTGGACAATTGCAATCACAATTTAGAAGTGGTACTTTACATTCGGGACATTGTGTGTATTCTGCAAAATCATCTCTCAATTATATTTCCTCAATAAGCAAATACAATGATGAAACTTAACTGTGGTAAAAAAACTCTAAAAATTTATTTGATTTTTGATTAATTTTCAAACAAATGTTTATTATTCTTTCAATTATTGAATGAATTTAAGGTCAGGCCTGAACAATGCTTTATGGAATCTATTTCAGTAATCATTTGATTAAACGTATATCAAGTATTTCAATTACACTGTAACTTTAAGTGTGGAGCATATTTGGTCTGATCATGGGACAGCTTAACATTGCTGTAATTATAAAATTAGAACCTGATTTTTCTGAAGGAAATGTTAGTTATAATCCAGATGGAACACTAAATCGAGCAGAGACAAAAAATACCTTGGGCCCACATAGTGCAATAGCAGCTCATGCAGCTTTCTTTGGAAAGGTAATGTATGGCGCAAAAGTCTCTATTGGAACAATGGGGCCGCCAATGGCCGACTTGGCATTGCAACAAGCTCAACAAATCTCTGATGCTGAAGAACTTCATTTGTACAGTGACCGACTATTTGCAGGAGCAGACACATTGGGAACTGCCGAAGTTCTAAAAACTGGAATTCACAAGATGAAAGAAAAAATGGATATTGTTTTTTCAGGACATAGGGCATCTGATGGAGAAACTGGACAAACAGGACCGCAGACTGCATGGAAACTAGGATTTACTTTTCTTGGAAATGTGATTAGCTATACTGTAGATATGGAAACTAGAATTCTTCGCGCAAAACGTTTGATCAGCTTGCAAGGCACTCCAAATATTATTGAGGAAATCGAAGCACCATTGCCAGTGTTCATATCAATTGATCCCACCTACAAGTCTAGTTTTGACAAAGTATCTCAAAGACTTGCATTTCATAAATATCAAAAAGAAGCCACAGAGCGTGCTGATAACTATAAGGATTACTTTACAATGTTTAATGCCAAAGAATTAGGTGTGGATGAAACACTGGTGGGACTTCCAGGCTCTCCTACTATCGTATACAAAGTTGAAAGAGTTCCAAAATCTACTGCTACAAGAAAAGCCGAAGTTGTAGATGGATCAGATCCTGAACAGATAAAAAAAGTGGTAGCAAAAATGAAAGAAGCTCTAGATGCGATGGTGATCAAATAATGGCAGAACAATTTAGACATCTATATGTTGTAATTGAACATGAAGACGGAGAATTTCTTCCTGTAAGTCTTGAAATGATTGGAGAGGCAAGGCGTCTAATGGATGATTTTAATTCAAAATATTCTTCAAAAGAAAAAGTAGTTGCAGTGATGCTAGGTCATAACATACAGGATGCCTCAAAACAACTAATTGAGTATGGTGCTGATGCTGTAATTTATTCTGATAATCCGGAATTAAAAGATGTTAGAAATACCATTCACACCAAAGTCATTAGTCAGATTGCACAAGACACCAAAACTTTGGGAGAGGTTGAAGCAGAATATGCAACTGATATACAAAGACCAAGATACATGTTTTTTGCAGCAGACAGTATTGGTAGGCATCTCTCATCTACTGTTTTAACTGAGCTAGAATCCGGTTTGGCATCTGATATTAATCAACTTGTAATTGAAGACATTGAAATGTCCCACCAACAAAAAACTGGAGGCAAAAAGGAAACTTATGAAAAAACTCTAGAGATGTATAGGCCTGACTTTTCAGGATTTTTATGGACTACAATTCTTTGTCTTGATAACCGAAATCCAGCTTTTCCACGGTATTATCATCCTCAATCTTGCAGTATCATTCCTGGTGTCTTTGAATTACCTAAATCTGATTCATCTCGTGAGGGAAAAATAATTGAATTTGTTCCCACTATTGACACAGAAGATCTCCGAGTTAAGGTACTTGGTCGTGAAGTTATTGAAAGCGAGGTTGATTTTGAGACTCCCCGAACAATTGTAAGTTTTGGTAGAGGGATAAAAGAAGAACCAGAACAAAATATGAAGCTTATAGAACAATTGGCAAAAGAACTAAACGGAGAAGTTGGAATCACCTTGCCAATATCAAAAAAACCCTACCAAGTCAGTTCAAACTTAGATACAAAATATATGATTCCTGACAGAGTCATTGGAACTAGTGGACACAAAACAAGTGCTATGTTATACATCGCAGCAGGAGTTAGTGGTGCAATGCAACATGTATGGGGAATGAAAGACTCTGGATTTGTTGTAGCAATTAATCCAGATGAAGACGCTCCAATAAAGGATGAATGCGATGTTTTCATAAAAGGAAGAATGGAGGATGTTATCCCTTTACTAATAGAAGAGATAAAAAAACAGATACAAATTGTGGAGGCAGTATAATTTGGAAAAATATGATGTTGCAATAATTGGTGGAGGATCTGCAGGACTAGCTGCACTAAAACAATTGTCAAATCTTGGCAAACAAGCAATTCTCTTGGAGGCAGGTTCGGAGATTGGTGCAAAAAATATCTCTGGAGGAATTCTTTACTCAAAAAAACCACAAAAGGGAACCGTAGTAAATGTCGAGGATGTATACGAGAATTTTCTAAACGATGCACCTTTTGAGCGAAAAATTACTAAATACATTCTACATTCAACATCAAAAGACAAGGTCTACTCTATGGATCTTACTGCAGCACATGACTATCAATCAAATTTTGGATATTCTGTTTTATTACACAAACTTAACTCATGGTTTGCAAAACAAGCAATAGAATCTGCTGAGAAATTTGGTGGTGGAATAATTCCCGGTGTCCATGTTAAATCAATTACCTGGAACGAATCAGGCAATGCAATAATTCAGACTGATGAGTTGGATGAATTTGAAGTAAAGGCAGTAATTGCAGCTGATGGTGTAAATTCAGAAATTGCAGATATGGTAGATGCAAGACCAAAATTCACGCCTACACAATTGTATCAGGGAGTAAAAGTAATTGTAAAACTACCTGAAGAAATTATTGAAAAAAGATTTGGGATCTCATCAGATGAAGGTGCAGCACATCTCTTTGCTGGAGACATTACACTAAATCACATTGGTGGTGGATTTCTTTATACAAATTCTGATACGCTTTCAGTTGGAGCAGTATACCACTATCATTCTCAATTAACAAATCCATCTGAACCGTCTGCATTAATTGATGCGTTATTAAAAAATCCCATGATCAGTGAATTTATCAAAGATGATGTTCCAATAAAATCAAAAATTGATAAGAGCTTACCACAAGAAGAACAACTTCGAGTTCGTTTTGCAATGGCTAAGCATATTAAAAATTGGAATGAGATCCGTTCCTCCTATCTTTCTTCTAGTGGAAGACAACGTCTGATTGATTCAGGCAAATACAAAACTGATGAGGATATCAAAACTAGACTTGATGGAATTGAAAATCAATTGACAAAGTTGGGGGTATCTTTTGGTTCTGATTATGTTGAAGCAGAATATGGAGCAAAGTTAGTTCCTGATGGAAAGAGATGCAGAATGCAAAAACCATTCTTCAAAAATATCTTATTTGTAGGAGATGCTGCCGGTAGAGGCGTCTTTGTTGGTCCAAAAATTGAGGGTCTTAATGTTGGAATTGATGATGGTGTAAGAGCAGCAAATGCTGTAGCAAGAGCAATTGACAAAAATGATTTCTCTGCAAATTCTCTTGGTGAGTATTATTCTAAAGAAACAGAAAATAGCCCATATACTACTGACATGAAACAAATTGACAAGAATTATCTAAAGATTTTCCTTGATGCCACAAAAGATATTCCTAAAGACATCATCGGTTCACGTTATGGCCCAATTTTGAAAATGATGTCAAATGAAAGACTTAGGGGCATTGCAGTTAAGTTTGCAAATATTCTAGGCTATGATAAACTACTTCCGATGATTGAATCAGAGGATACATACGTAAAGATTCCAATTCAACTAGCTGAACGATTAGGAAATACTGTCTCTTCGTCGTATTCTCCAAGCATTCCATCCCTTGCAGACAGAATTGGAAATCTGAGTTATAATGATGATCATTCTTCTCACATCAAGGTACTTAATCCTAACAGTGAATTTATGAAAAAAATGGTAACTCTTTGTCCAGCAAAGTGTTACACCGAAGAGGGTGGAAATGTCATCATACAACATGAAGGATGTGTAGATTGTGGAACCTGTTCACAAGAAACAGAATGGAAACATCCTCGTGGTGAAAAAGGAATTCATTACAAATACGGTTAATCTAGACTTTTACTTTCAGTGTTTTTAATTCATTGTAGCTTTCTTTCATTTTGGTGTAAAAATCTTTTACAGTTGGAGGGAAGATAGAAAATGCAATGTAAAAGTCCTCTGCTTCACTAATGTATCTGGAAATTTTTGCTGAGTTTGGATTTTGAGAAATGAATTTCATATTGTTTAATCGATCACAGAGTTTTATAATTTTGACATCATAATCTGATTTTGTAAGGGTGGCACAATAATCTAAAAATCTTGCAGTTTGTTTTTCAGATTTATTCTTACCCTGAAAGTTTTCTATTGGTTTGGTTTTCAATATACTACTTACATTGTATACATATTCTCCAAATCTATGTCTAAAGTATGCATCAAAGCCATAAGATTTGGAAGCATACAAGTCCAAAATTTTCTCATCATCCTCCATTATGTCATGTAAAATTGATGAAACAACTTGAAGAGATGTAAGGAATTTGTTAGTTGTGTTGTAATGACGAATAACATCAATTGTTACAGGCCAAATATGAGTTTCCAAAAAAGATGATTTTCCATCATCTCGTTTAAGATCTGAATGTGCTTCCTCCGCTAAATCTATGGCGTTTTGAACAAAACTATCTACTTTGATGTGGGCATCATTTTCAATTACATCCAAAAGATCTTCTTTTGTTGCAAAAGTATTTTCCATTCTTACTATACAACCTCATCATTCAAAAGTATGATCCTGCACCGTGCATTTTAGACACATTTACTGTTATGATGTTTAAATAATTCACATTGACTAATTTTCAAAAAATGGCGTAGTTTGACATAGTTATTACAGAAATATCTAAATCACAACCTTTCAGCATCTAATTATCTTGGAACTGCCACGTGGAATGAAAGATTTTGAGAGTACAGAAAACGTAAACATTGAACACATTAGATCTCATTTTAAAAAATTATCCAATTTGTATGGGTTTTCATTTATGGATCCATCCCCAATTGAATTATTATCAACTTTAGAAACCAAATCTGGTCCTGGAATTCGAGATGAAATTTACTATTTTAAAGATAAAGGGGGCAGAGAAGTGGCATTACGTTTTGATTTTACAATGGGGCTGACAAGATACGCAGCTGCCCAAAAATCAATAAGGCTTCCAGCAAAAATCTCAGCATTTGGTGGGGTATTTAGATATGATGAACCACAAAAAGGAAGATATCGATATTTTCACCAGTGGGATATCGAAATTTATGGCAAGGCCAGCCTTGAATCTGAAGCTGAAATCATAGAGATCACATCTAGATTATTTGATTCACTTTTACTCAAAGACATCACAATTGATGTTAATCACAGAAATCTTGTAGAGTCTTACATTAACAAAGTGTTTAATTCAAAAGATCCTGAACTAGTGGCAGATATTCTACGAGCAGTAGATAAGATTGCAAAAAAATCTAAAGAACAAATTCTAAATGAATTCCAAGAGAAAGGATATGAAACAGAAAAATTAGAAAAGATTTTAGAATTTTCACAAATTAAAGGAACTATTTTAGAAGTGGAAAAAGCATTTGATACTACACAACTAGAATCCTGGAATGAGCTAAAATCACTAATTGATTCACTAGTGAATAGAGGGGTTTCAAATGTTAGAATTAATTTTGGAATTGTTAGAGGACTGGATTACTATTCAGGTATCGTCTTTGAAGTGTTTGATAAAAATTCCACATTAGGTGCATTAGCAGGTGGCGGCAGATATGATACACTAACTAAAGCATTCAACAGAGAAGATATTGGTGCAACCGGAGTTGCAGGTGGAGTGGAAAGAATAATTCTTACAATGCAAGAGCAAAAAATTATTCCGGATATTTCCCAAAATAGAGTTGCAGTATTGTACATAAATGAAGAAATGCAAAAGGTAGCATTATCTATTGCATCATTGTTAAGATTAAACCATATTCCAACTGATATTGATTTGGCAGGACGTAACATGAAAAAACAAATGGATATTGCAACTAATGCAAGATTTTCAATTATTGTAGGTCCTCAAGAGTTAGAGCAGGGAAATGTAGTTCTCAAAGATATGGTAAATGGAACTGAAGGAACTATTTCACTAGAAAAACTAACTGAAGATCCAAAATCTATTCTTAATTTAGAAAGGCTCTAGTTAAGTTCATAATTTCAGGACCGCTAGTTAATGAACCAACTACAAGGCAATGATCATTTGCCAGTATTCCTGATGAGACATATGGAACGCCACCGTTAATAGAACTAGGTTCTATATTTACGCCTAGAACATTAGCTGCGGTCTTTATTTCTCCCTTATCAGCTCCTGGATGAATTGCACCACCACTGTTATTTGCAATTAGAACCACTCCTGATAAGTTGGAACCAGCTATTTTTTTCTGAATTACCTCTACTCCCAACACATTAGAGATTGTTTTACAATCTTCTTTTGATAGCAATGGAGATACAACTGCTCCTTTGTCATTGGCACAGATTACATTTCCAAGTGCATTAAATTTAGTATCTAACACACCAACTTCCAAGTCTGTTACTTCTTTCAAATAATCATATTCGTTTTGATATGCTGTAGTTGGTAACAATATTCCTTTATTGTTCATTACAGACAATGCACCAATTAATCTGGTGTTGGCAACTGCTGTATGTAGAATTTCAATATCAAGATATCCTGCAAGTTTATCTGATTTAGTTTCAGCGAATCCCATTGGAACTAGTCCAATTTTATCATTAACACTAATGTACACTCCGAGATTTGGTCCCCGGTACACATCAAACTTGATAATATCCATATCCCGAGAATTGATCATTCAGCGTTATGAACGTAAGGGAGTTTTCCCTTCCTAATTGATCGATTAATGACTTATGTGTTCGTAATTCAGCTATCTAGCTTTAAATAATAACTACAAGAAAATTCTATCATGCCAATAGCAGAAAATTTTCCTGAAGGCCTAAAGCCAACTGGAAAAATTAACCTAGATGATGGAAATTTCCATATTATGTGGGGTCCAGGTAAAACCACTAACACTGATGGCTCAAAAGCTGAACCGTTAGCAGATGCAGATGTTGTAGCAGCATATGCAGCAAGAGGAGAAGAACAAGTTCCTCTTGGTGTAAGTGGCACAATGGTTGCAGTAGATTGGGATTCATGTGTTGCAGATGGTGCATGTATTGAGGCTTGTCCTGTACAAGTATTCCAGTGGTATAGAACCGAAAAAGATATTCCAGCAAAAGATGTTGTTGGTCAGACTTTTGCAGGAACTGGCAGTGATGTCAAAGATGAACGTAAAGATCTAACAGATAAGGCTGATCCAATTCGAGAGCATGATTGTATTTGGTGCATGGCGTGTGTATCTGTTTGTCCTCCTCAGGCTATCAAAGTTGATCAGGCAAATGTGGAAAAACACGAAGGCGCAGCAGATTCTTTGTAAGTTTAACGATTTACATATATCTAAAAATTTTTGATTTTTCTATTTTTATAATTTAGTCCCAACTAATTTTATCTAGCTTTAAATAATATTCTAAAATAATCTAATTATGGTAGATCTAGTTATACCAGAAGACTTTTGTCACAACGATGTAGAACCAACTGGAAAAACAAGCCACGCAGATGGTGAGAATCTTCACTTTATCTGGGGGGAAGGAAATTCAGAAGGTGCAGCATTCTCAAATGACGATGTAAAGGCAGCCTATGAAGAAAGAGGAGAAGAACAAGTTCCTCTTGGAATTCATGGAACTACAGTTGCAGTCGATTGGGATTCATGTGTTGCAGCTGGTGCATGCATGAGTGTATGTCCAGTTCAAACATTCCAATGGTTTAGAACCGAAAAAGATATTCCAGCAGCAGCCTGTAAGGGTGAAACTTTTGAAGGCACTGGTTTGACAGAACAAGATGAAAGATTAGACTATACAGACAAATCACAACCAATCAGAGAACATGATTGTACAATTTGTATGGCCTGTCAAGAAATTTGTCCTGAAGGAGCAATTCGTATCGAAGCATCTAACCAAGAATGGCACGAGAAAGCAGCTGGTACATATGTTAAAATGCCATCTAGTGGTGGCGGACCACACGCACACGATTAAAGAATTTTTTTCTTTTTCCTTATTTTTCTATTTTACATCAACAAATTTTAATCGCTATTATCCAAGAATTTTTGCAGAGGTCGCCTAGCTCGGTAGGGCGCGGGCCTTGAGAGCCTGTGTGCGCAAGCATACGGGGGTTCAAATCCCTCTCTCTGCGTTTTAATTTTCTATCTGTGCAAGTTCTGCAAGCATTGCAGATAGCTGAATCTCTGAATTTGCACCAACCAAAATTCTATAATCGTACTTTGCAATTATTTCTAAAATGTCTGCCAATTTATCATGTTTTGATTTGAAGACTGCTGAATTGATGTATTTTAGAAAATCAGATTCTGACATTCCATAAACTTTGATTAATTCAATCATTTTTTCTCTGGCTTCAGACACTTTTCCTGATAATGCAATTTTTAGAACCGTGTCAACGTCACTAGTTTTTGTTAATCCAGCTGATGCTTTTACATTCTCTTCAGTGATTCCACCAAGACTTGCAGTTGCCTGCATCAAGTTTATGGCATGTCTCAAATCCCCTTCTGAATAATCATATATTGCCTTGAGGCCTTTTTTATCAGCTTTTACTTTTTCTTTTTTCGCAATTTCTTCCAGTCTACCAATGACATCTTTTTCAGGAATTGATGTAAATTTGAAGGTGGCACATCTGCTTTGAATAGGGTCGATAATCTTTGAAATATTATTTGCAATGAAAATAAATCGGCAAATTTTTGCAGTATCTTCTATAATTCGTCTCAGGGCAGTTTGAGCATCTGATGTCATCTCGTCTGCCTCATCTAAAATGATAATTTTGAATGGAACCTCGTCCATTCCTGCAAATCTTGAGAATTTCTTTACTTTCTCTCTGACCATTCCGATTCCTCTTTCATCCGATGCATTTAGCTCAAGAGTGTAGTTTTTAGCATATTCTCCTAAAATCTGTCTTGAAATGCATAATGCAACAGTTGTTTTCCCAACTCCAGCAGAACCTGAAAACATCAAGTGTGGCATGTCTGTTGGATCTTTAATCAAAGCTTCCAAACTACCGATAATTTCAGTCTGGTTTACAACTTCAGAAAGCTTTGTTGGTCGATATTTTTCTACCCACATACCTGTTGCAGACATGAGTATCCAAGGCTAAATCCCATTAATAAATCCGAATTGGTTATTGTGATATACTATATGTTAAAATTAAAATTCAGCATAATTTGTACGCGATCAGCCTGAGATTAATTAGGATCAATTGATCTCACCAAATTGTTAACAGAATTGATTGATCCGATACTTGAGGATCTAAATCAGATTAAGTGATCTTAAATGGAAATAGACAAAATTGAAAAAGTGCATTTAATTGGATACCGCCTAAAGGATGCCAAGCTTACAGTTAATCAGGATTTTAAATACGATGTTGCTGGCATGAAAATTGAAGGTACACAAGGAGATACGAACAATTTACCTCGGTGGGTAGGAAAAATTCTGTCTGATAATAAATTGGGAATATTAGACTCTCCTGATATGATTACTGAATTAAAACAGGCACTGTCAAAAGAAAAGATGGTTGGAGAATATCAGATATCTACACTTGATCCTCATTTTTACATCAAACTAAGAGAATCAATGAAAGAATTGAATCATGATGATTTTGATAAAGTTGAAAGCATGATGCTAGAACTATTTAGAATGAGGAGAGGCAAACTTGTAAAGATAGCAGACTCTATCAAACTAAATTCCGAATTATACAATAAATTAACTGTTGAAGAAAATATTTTCTACAAAACCATTTATGATAATAGCGTAGAGTTTGAAAGACAAATTACTGGAGATCTAAATGAGCAACGCTCAAGCTAGCACATTTACAGATTCTGCACTGTCAGATAAAGTAAAAGAATTTCTTATTAGATTCAAAGATAAGCATGGTAATTACAAGTATGTAAATGCAATTGATGAGATGATGCCTAAAAATGCCAAATACATTATTGTTGATTACAATGATTTGGTTGTAGAACCTCAAATTGAAATTATATTTTCTCAAAATCCTGATAGATTGTTTGATGCATTTTCTAGAGCAATCAAAGAAGCACTACAAACAAGATTTTCTGATTATGCAGAAAAAATCAAAGATGAGGTTCGTGTAAGACTAATTAATTTTCCACTAGAAAGAAGCTTAAGACAAATCACTGCAGAAACCATTGGACACATTACTAGTGTTTCTGGAATGGTAGTTAGAGCATCAGAGGTAAAACCGCTTGCAAAAGAATTAGTCTTTGTATGTCCTGATGAACATTCTACCAAAGTGATTCAGCTAAAAGGTATGGATGTAAAACTTCCTGTAGTATGTGACAATCCAAGCTGTAAACACAGAGATTTTGAACTAAAACCAGAAGCAAGTAAATTTATTGATTTTCAGATTTTAAGATTACAAGAACTTCCTGAAGATTTACCTCCAGGCCAGCTTCCCCACTATATTGATGTCACAATTAGACAGGATTTAGTTGACAATTCAAGGCCTGGCGATAGAATTATTCTCACGGGGGTAGTACGGGTAGAACAAGAATCAGTTGCAGGAGTTCAGAGGGGACATAGTGGATTATACAGATTAAGGATTGAAGGAAATAACATTGAATTTTTGAGCGGTCGCGGTTCTAAAACTGACAGAAAAATAGGAAGAGAGGAGATCTCACCTGAGGAAGAAAAAATGATCAAATCTCTTAGTCGGAGTTCTGATGTATATCAAAAACTAATTGATTCATTTGCTCCACACATTCAAGGTCAATCATTAATTAAAGAAGCTATTTTGTTACTCATTGTAGGTTCTAATCAGAGATTGTTAGGTGATGGAAGTAAGATTAGAGGAGACATTAACGTATTTCTTGTTGGAGATCCTGGTACTGCAAAAAGTGAGATGCTAAAATTCTGTGCAAGAATTGCACCAAGAGGTTTGTACACCTCTGGTAGAGGTTCAACAGCTGCTGGACTTACAGCTGCTGTAGTCCGAGATAAAACAGGAATTATGATGTTAGAAGCTGGTGCAGTTGTACTTGGTGATCAAGGCCTTGTAAGTATAGATGAATTTGATAAGATGAAACCTGAAGACAGAAGTGCTTTGCACGAAGTTATGGAACAGCAATCCGCAAGTATTGCAAAAGGTGGTATTGTAGCCACATTAAATGCCAGAACTTCAATTTTGGCTGCGGCAAATCCAATGTATGGAAAATATGATCCTTTCAAAAATATTACAGAAAATGTCAATCTACCAATTCCGTTACTTACTAGATTTGACTTGATTTTTGTTGTTAGGGATATTCCTACAAAAGAAAGAGACGAATTAATTGCAAGACACATAATTCAGAGAAATACCAAACAAGGTACAGATAAAAAATCTGTCATTGAAGTTGATCTCCTAACAAAATATCTTTCGTATGCAAAACGCGGTGTTCCTGAATTGACAAAAGAGGCAGAAGAAAAAATTCTGGCCTACTATCTCCAGATGAGAAATGTAGAATCTGAGGAAATGATTACCGTTACTCCAAGACAATTAGAGGGAATTATCAGACTTTCTACTGCAAGGGCAAGAATACTGATGAAAGACAAGGTAGATGAAGAAGATGCTGAGCGTGCAATATTTCTAATTCAGAGTATGCTTCAGGATGCAGGAGTTGATGTCAATACTGGAAAAGTTGATCTTGGAGTGTTACAAGGAAAACCAAGAAGTGAGATTTCAAAGATGCAGTTGTTCATGGATGTTCTCAAAGGACTTGAGGGTGATAACAAGGTACCAGTAGATGAAAGAACATTTGTGCAAGAACTTGAAAAGAGTGAAAAATTCACAGAAGAAGAGGCTAGAAACTATATCCGAAGAATGCTCAGAGAAGCATCTATTTATGAATCAAAACCCGGTCACTATAACCGAGTATGAACATAGAGAGACTAGAACTTCCTGACACTGCAATTGATTTTCTAAAATCACAAGGTTTTGAAAAATTATATCCACCACAAGCAGATAGTGTAAAATCTGGATTGCTTAACGGAAAAAGTATTCTAGTCTCTGCTCCGACTGCAAGTGGGAAGACTCTGATTGCAATGCTTGCAATGCTTAGTTATATTTCAAAGAATAAGGGTAAGGTGATTTACCTTAGTCCTCTACGAGCATTAGCTGCTGAAAAGTTTTCAGAATTTAAAAAATTAGAAAAAATTCCTCTCGGAAATAAAGTAAAAGTTGCAATATCAACAGGTGATTTTGAAAATATTGAAAAAAATTTAGAGAAAAGTAATGTATTGATTTTAACAAATGAAAAGATGGATTCTATTATTAGACATAGTGCTGAATGGGTCGACGAAATTGGACTGGTGATCTCTGATGAAGTGCACCTGATTGGAGATGAAAATAGGGGTCCAACACTTGAGATGATTCTGACACAGCTAAAACTATTGGATACAAAACCTCAGATTGTGGGTCTTAGTGCAACAATTACCAATTCTGATGAGATTGCAGATTGGCTTGGTTGCAAACTGGTAAAAAATGACTGGCGACCTGTTCCTCTCTCTGAAGGGGTATGTGACGGAGGTGAAGTCACAATGAGGGATGGTAAAACCTTTGAGGTTGAGCGTAGTCTCAGAGGAACTCCGATTGATCTAGGCGTGCAGTCCGTACAACAAGGGGGTCAGTCTTTGGTGTTTGCAGAAACTAGAGCTCGCTCCAAATCCCTTGCAACAAAAGCAGCTGATGTAATCTCTCTGATGTTAGAAAAAAAAGAAATTACTGAATTAGAAAAGACATCAAAAAAAATCCTATCTGAAAATGAACATACTGAATTGGTAAAAACTTTGGCATTACTTGTAAAAAAAGGAGTTGCTTTTCATCATGCTGGATTAAATCAAAAGTGTAGAGAAACGATAGAAACAGAATTTCGTAAAGGCAAGATCAAGCTATTATCATCTACTCCTACTTTAGCTGCCGGCGTAAATCTTCCTGCAAGAAGAGTTGTAATATCCAATGTAAATAGATACAATGCGAAAGTTGGAGCAAACAGGCCAATTAGCATTTTAGAATACAAACAACTTTGCGGAAGAGCTGGAAGACCACAATACGATGATTATGGAGAATCAATAATTGTTGGAAATGGAAATACAGAAGATCTAATAGAATATTACATTAATGGAGAGCCAGAACCAATTGTGTCAAAGATTACAGATGACAAATCTTTACGAACACACATACTAAGTGTAATAGTAACACATCCTGGAATAAAAAAAGAAGAAATTTTGGAATTCTTTTTACAAACATTGGGAGGATTACAATCAAGAAAACCAACAATAAAATTCGCAATTGACATTTCTCTGCGATTTCTTTCCAGTAAATATTTGATTATTAAAAAAGATGAAAGATTTGCTGCTACTGAATTCGGAAAAAAGACATCAATGTTGTACATTGATCCTTTAACTGCAACATATTTTAGAGATTCAATTGAAAATGTATCTCAAGAAAGAAAACATACTTTTGGATTCTTACATTTAATTACAAACTGTGAAGAATTTTTCCCAAAATTCTCACTACGACAAAAAGACTATGAATTAGCCAGTTTGATGATAGAGAATAATTCTTCAGAATTATTAGAACCAATTTCAGAATATGATTGCTCAAGAAGCCTTTTGGCCTTACAATCTTGGCTTACTGAATCTACTGAATTATCTCTTTCTGATAGCCTTGGGATAGAATCTGGCGACATGCATAGGATGACTGAGAACGCAGATTGGCTAACATACTGCCTTAGAGAGATTTCAAAGCATGTTGAAAGGGCAGATTTACTTGAAGAACTGGATGATTTGAGAAAAAGAGTTGTTTATGGAATTAGAGAGGAATTACTTGACTTGGTTAAAATCAAAGGAATTGGGAGGGTTAGATCCAGAATTCTTTACAAACACGGGATAAAAAATCTTGATGATTTAGCAAAAATTCCAGTGAATAAATTAGCAGAAATTGATAAAATTGGTTCAACCATTGCCGATAACATAAAGACAGAGTTACGAAAGATTAGATAATTGATTGATTTACTAATTCCAGCAATAATTTCATGCACTATTGCATTTCTTGTTGTATTTGTAATGACTCCACCGTTAATCAAATTTTTAGAAAAAAGAAATCTTGCAGTAAAAGACATGAATAAAAAAGAAAATGTTATGGTGGTAAGGCCCGGAGGCCCCTCCATTATTGCAGGAATAATTGCATCAGAAATTGTTCTTTATGCGTTTTTACAAATGAATGAAATTCTTGCAATAATTATTACAACATCTGCAGCTTTCCTAATAGGATATGTTGATGATAGAAAAGTAATGGGAGGTTGGTTCAAACCTGTAGCCCTTGCAATTGCTGCAATTCCGATTATTGCACTTGGTGCATATAATACAGATCTTGCTTTTCCATTATTTGGAACAGTACAAATTCCGGTGTTATATCTTGCATTGATAATTTTCATGATTCCTATTACTGGAAATACCATTAACTCTATTGATGTTCTAAATGGTGTTGCCAGTGGCTTTATGGTAATTGCAAGTTTTTCATTATCCCTTTGTTTATTTATTGTACAAAATTATGAAATCTCAATAGTTAGTTTACCGCTTGGATTTGTTTCATTAGCTTTTTACAAATATCATAAAATTCCGAGCAAGATTTTTCCTGGAGATTCTGGAGCGTTAACATTAGGTGCAATGTATGGTGCAATTGCTATTGTAGGTGGTGTAGAGATCATTGCAGCAGTCGCATTGTTACCTGCAGTGATTAACTCCTTTTTGTTCTTATCAAGTGTAAAGCAAATTGTAGAACACAGACAAATCAAGGGAAAACCCGTAGAACATACTAATAATTTCAGATTAAAGGCAACTGATGACAAAACTGCTCCTGTCACTTTGGTAAGGTTGATTCTTGCGGGAGGAGGGCCATTATCTGAAAAACAAGTTGGTTTTGTAATTTTTAAACTAGCTATATTTTCAGGAATTTTAGCAATAATTACTGCATTTATGATGGGTGTATCACTTTGAAGTCTGGTTTGTTTGGATTTTTGTTTGCAATGTGGATTTTGATACTTGTTGGGGGTGGGATTGTAGTTACACTTCTTGGACCAATTACTATGTCTGGATTTGGTGATCTTAATTGGTTTATTGCATCTGTCATCAAGGCTATAATTGCAATATCTCTAGTTGTAATTTGGATTTTGATTTTATCAAAATTAAAAAACTTAATTTTTAAAAAAGAAATTAAACCCTAACTTTCTTTCCATTGTCTTTGTTTCTTGTCATATTCTTCTCTAGTGTATCTAATTGTAGCTGGAGAACCAATAACAACAGTGTTCTCGGGAACATCTCTTGTTACAATTGCACCCATTGCAACAACACTATTTTTTCCTATAGTGACTCCTGCTTTGATTACTGCACGTGCACCAATTATTACATTGTCTTCAATTGTAACCCCTGCCATTTTATTACACATTGGATAAGGATCATTTGTTAACACTGCTGCAGGACCTATGAATGCATTTTTTCCAATTCTTGAGAGTGGCGGGATGAATACTTGACCTTCAATCTTTGTATTCTCACCAATTTTTACATTATAATCAATATGTGCAAGAGAACCAATTTTGACATTATCTCCAATTTCCGTATAATCTCCAACATATGAAAAATGCCAAATCTGTACGTTCTGACCAATTATTGCTTTTTTTGAAACAAAATTAGTAACCATTATTTCATAAGTGCCATGGGTTTGCATTTGAAATAATTTTTTCCGGCAATTGCTCCTTGTTGTTTTTCAAAAATTCTATTTCTTTTTTTTTATCTCGTAATTCATCAGGTAGCATAATTGGAATTTCTTCAATTATTGGATAAAATCTAGAACATTTTGGACAAAATAATGCTCCTTCTGATACTACGTTATCTTTCTCCTCAATTTCAAATAATTCTAAAGGGTGACTTTTGTCAATAGGGCATGCCAAAATATCCATCATTGTTTTATTCATTTTAGATCCAGATAGATGGGAATTCCTTTTTGACTAGATAAAAGTGCAGCTTCGGCAATTTTTGTAACATTAACTGCTTCTTGTGATTTGACCACTAGTTCATTTTTACCCTCAATTGCTTCTAAAAAACTCTTAATTTCTAAAAATAATGGTTCTTGTTTTTCATTTTGAATAGTCTTGGATTCTTCATCTTTTTCTACAATAATCTCTTGACTGATAAAGTCTGATGTAATTATTGCTTCTGTACATACCGCATTAAATTTTCTAATTTTTTTTGGTGTAATCCAGTTTGATGAAATAATTGCAACTTTGTCATTTTTATATCCTAACATTATACTTGCAAAGTCTTCATGTTCATGTTTTATTTTTCCTGCTCTGGCAAATATCACTTGAGGCATATCATCAAATAACCAATTTGCAGTGTCAATGTCATGTACTGAAGTGTCATAAATTATTCCCACATCTTTAATGTGAAGAGGTATTCTGTTTTCTCGATGAAATTCAAGCATAACTAAATCACCAAATTTTTTCTCTTTGACCATTTTTTTAACAACTTCTACTGCTGGATTGAATCTTTCAATATATCCACACGTCAGAATTACTTTATTTTTTTCTGCAAGTTTTGCAAGTTTTTCACCATCTTCTGATTTGTATGTCATTGGTTTTTCTACAAAGACATGTTTCTTTGCTTCTAACAATTTTTTTGCAATTTCTGTGTGAGTTGAGGTAGGTGTTACCACAAATGCACCATCAAATTCTTCAGAACTTAATAATTCATCTAATGATTCGTAATGATTAACTGAATATTTTTCTCCGTACTCTTTACTTTTTTGAAAATCAGTATCACAAACAGCTACTAATACACCCAATTGCGATAAAATTCTTACGTGATTCTTGCCCCATCCGCCAGTTCCAATTTGAATAATTCTCAACTAATATGCCTCTGTTAACCAATGAGAATAATCAGTATTTTTGTTCATTACTATGTCTGTATATTCTTGCATCATCTTTTTTGTTATGTCCCCTGGTTTACCGTTACCTATTTTTTTTGAATCCATTGATATGATGGGTGTTATTTCAGCTGCAGTACCTGTCAGGAAAATCTCATCAGATATGATTAACTCACTTCTTGTAATGTCTCTTTCAACAACATCAATATCCAAATCTTTTCCAATTTTGATTATCGCATCACGTGTAATTCCTTCTAATGCTGAGGATGCAATTGATGGTGTTAACAATTGGCCGTTTCTTACAATAAAGATATTTTCACCTGGTGCCTCACTAACATTCCCATTATGATCAAGTAAAATTGCTTCATCAACACCATTTCTTTTTGCTTCTTGTGTAGCAATAATCGAATTAAGATAATTTCCTCCCATTTTTGCTTGTGGTGGGGTGGACATATCTGAAAATTTCCTCCAAGATACAACCCCTGCAGTAATTCCATTTTTATCAAATAAATTCCCAAAAGGAAATGTAAAGATTGCAACATTTGTAGGTGCATTTTCAGTTACATGTAAATTGATTCCATAATCACCTACAAAGTAAAATGGTCTAATGTAGCAAGATTTTTTGATTTTATTCTTTTTACAAATACCAATTATCGCATCAGTAATTTCTTGGTCTGAGAAATTAAGTGAAATACTGTAAAATTGACCTGATCTTCGAAATCGTTTTACATGCTCGTCTAGTCTAAACACATTGAGATTTTTCCCATTCCAATATGCCCTTATTCCCTCAAAGATTGATGTTCCATAATGAATTGCATGTGTTGTGATTGGAACTTGGGCTTTTTCTGTAAGAACATATTTTCCATCAAACCATACATATTTTGAAAGTGGAAGTTTCATAGGGAACTTTTATGGAATGCGTATTAATCTATTTTCAATTAAATTATGATTTTTTTGGGTTTGAGCGTGACATTCAAAAACTAATTCATCATTATTCTTTTGACCATCCCTCTTTAGGGAACTTCATACCTATGACTCTTGTAGTCATATCTTCAATTTTTGCAAATTTTTCCACTATATTCCAATCACCTTCAATTATTTTTACTATTTTTTCTGGAACATCTTCTTTCCAAGATGATTTTTTTTCAAGTGCTGCATCATACAATTTTTCTTTAACCGATGCTGCAGAAAGTGATTTTCTTTCACCAACTTTTGGTTTTAACCCATAAAATTTTAGCATATATCCTTCTGCTTTATCCCCTGTATATGAAAAAAACTTCCCTTCTACTCCTCGAAGAATTTGTTTTCTTAATCTCCATGATCTCGGTGTTAATAATGGGGGTAAGTATTTTTTAAATGGAGCAAAAAATACATAATCATCTGTAATTTGAATTGAATCTCCAAATACTGACATTAGCATTTTTTTCCTAGTTTCAAAATTAAATGGGAAACTTTTACTATTGATTTCTCTATTTCCATCTTTGAATACTACTGGCATCACTTTTACAATATCTGCCTTTTTTTTTAACTCTGAAATAATTTCAACATGAGCATTAGTTACAGGATTTAGATGTGCAAGATATAGTGCAGTAATCAATTACATCAACTAAATAAATCTCATATTTCAATGATTGATTTTTTTAAAAAATTCTATCCGTATGATTCGTATTTAACTTCAAAGCTTCCATCTTCACGTTTGTCGTGTTCCGTGACGAAACCTTTAGGATTCAAAAAGTCCATTACACCATCTATTGTTCCTTGCCAACCACAAACATAGAATATTGTATTTTCTTTGGTAATTTTATCTCCAATTAATTCCTCTAGTGATGACATTCCGCTATCCCTTGGTCTTAGAAATGTTTCAACTCTTCCAACCTGACCTGACCATGATCTGTTAAACCATTCCTGTGGTCTACTTATTGCAGCTCTATATCTAAAATTCCATTCATCCTTACCTCTGGCAATACTCTCATTTTCAAGATTAGTAAGCAAATCTTTGTAACTTAATTCATCCACATAGCTTGCTCCGTGTAATACTATGATTTCTCGTTTGTCATTTGTATCGTGAAAGTGCTGTGCAAAGCTTACAAATGGCGCTAGACCTGTTCCGCCACCAATGCAAATAATTCGTCTGTTATCTTTTTCACCATTTGTAAATTCTTCATTAATTAACAATGCTCTACCAGTAGGTTTTAACCAAAGAATTTCATCTCCTTCTTTTGCATTAAATATTTGTGTAGTTAATCTGCCAGGAAGTGGTTTTCTTACCCATCTGATTACAAGCTCAATGTAATCCTTATTTTCTGGATGCGATGCAATTGAATATGCCCGTCTAACTATTTTTCCATTGTCTGCAGGGTTTGCTAATCCTAATGTGATGAATTGGCCTGCTTTATAATCTGGAAATGAACCCTCTTTTGGAACTAGTCTCATGATTACAAGATCTTCTTTTAATAATTGAACATAAGTGACAGTTGCCTTGTTATCTACTACCATAACGATTAAATCAAATCTTTCAAGGTTAAATATATTGTGTTAATTTCACACACAGACAATTTCTAGATCGCTAAACGTTAATAACCAATTTAAAAAGCTTATTACAATCAGAATTCTGATTATTGGGCCGGTCGTCTAGTCTGGTAGGATAGGTGCATGGCATGCATCGGATCGAGGGTTCAAATCCCTTCCGGTCCATTTATTTTTTTAACTAAAGAAATCATTTTTTCTATTTCAGAATCTTTTTCTTTGAAATTTCCTTCTATTTTCTTTTCTGAAACTATGATCTCAAAATCAATAATTGCTTGTAGTGCATTTTTTCTTACTTCTATATTGGAATCTGATAATGCTTCTAGAAAAATATTTTTAGCTTCTTGAACCTTAAGATGTCTTAATGCTCCAAGTGCACATGATCTGACAATAGAACGTTCATCTTTTACAAGTTTTATTATTTCAGGAATGGCTGATATTTCATTTCTATTTGCTAATACTAATAATATAGAACTTCTGATGTTTCCACTTGCAGAGTTTAAACTATTAATCAAATAATTTGAAATTTCATTTTTATTTGATACAAGTGAACTATATACTTCACCTCTAACTTCAATATTTTCATCATCTAATGTTGAAATTATTGTTTCCAAAATCTCTGGATTGTCTATATTATCTAAAGTTTCTAGAATTTTAATTTTTTCCTTACTGTCTCCTAATTTTAAAATTTTTGAAATATTTTCCAAGTTCTGAATAAATTCCTTATTTCTGGTTAATAATAGTTCAAATTTTTTAAATTCTTTTCATTTAATTCAAAATAACTCTTTTAGCTTTAAATTATCGTTAAATAGGAATTGATTCATGTCAAATGAAACTCGAGACACCGTATTCATTGGTAAGAAACCATTGATGGCATATGTGACATCAGCGCTAATTCAATTGGCAAACTTACCAACCGTCAACATCAAAGCTAGAGGACTCAGCATAGGTCGTGCTGTGGATGTAGCTCAAATCATTGCAAGAAAAACAGAAAATGCAGGCTACTCTATCGGAGAAATTAGAATTGGCTCTGAAGCACTAGAGTCACAAGACGGTAGAACTAGAAACGTTTCAACAATAGAAATTGAAATAAAGAGAGTTACGTCCTAATCGTACTTTATTTGAATTCTTTTTATTTTATCCTCTTTTTGATTTTCCATACTTCTGTTCCATTTTTCTAAATTTGGGAAGTTCAACTAAATCATTGAATTGATCAAAGTTTACAACCTTTTGTTTAAATTTTGAAGTATTTCCTGTCTTTTTTAGCTCTTTTAGAATATTCATTGTTGCAAATGTATTGGCATACAAGACTGATAATGGATAGAGAATTATTTTAAATCCCATCTTATTCAATATTTCAGCTGAACTCAATGGTGTAGCTCCTCCCTCAATCATATTTGCAACTAATGGTGCATTGATTTCTTTTCCTATCTTTTTCATTTCATCTAATGATCTTGGAGCTTCTACAAAAATTGCATCTGCGCCTGTTGCTCTATTTTGTTTTCCACGCTGAATTGCATTGTCTAATCCTTCAGTTGCCCTTGCATCTGTTCTTGCAACAATAATGAAATCTTTATTTTCTCTTGCATCGATTGCAGCTGATAATTTCTCTGTATATTCTTCTTGTGAAATTATTTCTTTTCCTTGCATGTGTCCACATCTTTTAGGCCATTTTTGATCTTCTAGGAAAATACCTCCTGCTCCTGCTGATTCTAATTCTTTCACTAATTTCCATACACTCAATGCATTTCCATATCCTGTATCTGCATCAATAATTACGGGTACTGACACTGCTCTGCATATTCTTCTGGCATTATCTACCGTTTCTGTAGAGCCAATAAATCCATAATCCGGCATCCCAAATAATGTTGCAGATGTTCCATAACCTGTTTGGAACATTGCATCAAATCCTACTTTTTGAGCAATTTTTGCACCTAATGCATCATAAACACCTGGAATCACAAGTGGTTTTTTTGATTTTAACATACTTTTCAAATTTTTCATAACTGTGTTCTTTCTCTGAATTATTTATGATTTTAATTCACTTTGTGTTGAATTTAATTGATAAGTAATTCTTTAAAAAAACTTAAAATAATTTCTTGGTTACTCGATCTTAATTTCTTGGCCTTTCTTCTTTGTGTCTTTATCTTGAACTTTTTTTAGCTCTGATTCTAAGAATTGTCTGTATTTTTTTGTTTCATCATCAGTCATATTAGAAAAATTAGAACTTAAAATGGAGCCCATTACTGAAATCTTTTCTAGTAGATCTATGGCAACAAATCTTCCTACATTGCCTAGTCTGAACAAAACCTCTAATTGCTTTTTAATAATTTCATTTACCTTATCTACATCCGACGCTGTATCTTTTCCTTTCTTTGTTAATTGGTATTTCCCATCTTGAGTTTCCTCAATTAATCCCTCATCTAGTAATCTACCTAACAAAGGATAGATCAATCCAGGTGACGGTTTCCAAATTCCGTTACTTTGCTTTACTGCATAATCGATTATCTCTTTTCCAGTGTGTGGGGTTTTTTTTAATAATTCTAAAATGAAATATCGTGAAAACCCTCTTGGAACTGAGCTTCCTACTCTTTGAAACCATTCAGAAATCATTACTATCTATATCACTAGTGATATATTTTAATATTTAAGATTATGCCTGATAACTATTACATATTTAACACCGCTCAAGAAAGTTTGATTGAAAAATGGTTGATTCTATAGAATTTGATCTAATTATCTGTGGTTCTGGCCTTGCAGGTTTGAGGGCTGCAATAGCTGCTGCCAAAAAGGGACCGAATCTCAAAATTGGTGTTGTTTCTAAAGTTCAAGTGATGCGTTCTCATTCTGTTTCTGCAGAAGGTGGAACTGCAGCAGTTCTCTTTGAAGATGAAGGTGATACGATTGAATCACATGTTTATGATACTGTCAAAGGAAGTGATTTTCTTGCAGACCAAGATGTTGCAGAAAGACTATGTGTTGAAATGCCAAAAGAAATTCATCAATTAGATCATTGGGGAATGCCATGGTCTAGAAGAGATGATGGTAGAATTGATCAACGAAACTTTGGTGGTTATAGTTTTCCTAGGGCAACATATGCATCTGATAAAGTAGGTTTCTTTGAAATGCAGACTTTGTATGACACATGTCAAAAATTTGAAAATATTGAATATCTTAACGAATGGTTTGTAACATCAATTATTCATGATGGAAAACGATTCATGGGAGTTACTGCAATTGAATTAGGTTCTGGAACATTTTACACAATCAAAGGAAAAGCTCTGATTATTGCAACTGGCGGTGCTGGAAGATTATACAGCTTCTCAACTTATGCACTTTCTTCAACTCCTGATGGATTGGATATGGGATTACGTGCTGGTATGGCACTCAAAGATATGGAATTTGTACAATTCCATCCGACAGGAATCTTACCTTCTGGAATTTTAATTACAGAAGGAGCAAGAGGAGAAGGCGGTTATCTTCTTAACAATAAGGGTGAACGATTTATGAAAACATATGCAGCTGGTAAAATGGAATTAGCTCCACGTGATATTGTTTCAAGATCAATTATGACGGAAATTCAAGAAGGACGTGGATTCAAACATGAAACTGGTGTTGATTGTATGAAACTCGATTTACGACATCTTGGAGATGAAAAAATTAAAGAAAAATTAGGTGGAATTAGAGAAATCTCAATCAAATTTTCAGGTCAAGATCCTGCTAAGGATTTACTAGATATCAGACCTGTTTGTCATTACATGATGGGAGGACTTCATACTGATATTGACGGTGCAACTGAAATTCAAGGAGTTTGGGCTGCAGGTGAGGCTGCATGTAACAGTGTTCATGGCTCAAATCGTTTAGGCGCAAATTCAACCTCAGAATGTATCGTTTGGGGTAAAATTACAGGAGAATTAGCAATTGAGTATATTCAAAAGAATAAATCTATAAATCCTTGGCCTCATCATCTAGTGGCAGCTGAAGAGAAGAGAATCTATGATGGAATTTTTAGAGGAAATGGCAATGTTAATCCATATGAAATTAGACAACAACTTACTGATACAATGAATGAAAAAGCATATGTCTACAAAAATGAAACAAATCTTGTTGAAGGACTAAAGAAAATCCGTGAACTAAAACAACAAACTTGGAAGCATGTTGATGATAAAGCCAAAGAATACAATACTAACTTTGCAAATGTCATGGAACTTGATTCAATGTTTAGAGTAGCTGAAATTGTACTACTTGGTGCAATTAATAGAAAAGAATCACGTGGTGCACATGCACGAACAGATTATCCTAAACGTGATGATGCAAACTTCTTACATCATACACTTGCTTACTATGATCCAAATGAACCAATTATGAAAACCTATCCTGTCACAATTACCAAGTACCAGCCAGTGGAGAGAAAATACTAGATGCCTCAAGATGAACGTAAAGAAGGCATTGGAGGAATGGCCAATCCTAGTCGTTATGGGATTGAGCGTGTTGCATATTTGTTAATGCGATTAAGCGGATTGGGACTATTGGCGTATTTTATAGCTCATATTTATGAAACGAGTAATATTTTAAGAGGACAAGTTGGTTGGAATGAATTTCTTGAACTAACTCAAACTACCGGAGGACACATATTTTTAGCAATTGTAATTGCAATGTGTGTATTTCATACTGTAAATGGAGTTCGTGTAATGTTGGGACATGGAGGAGTTGGTGTAGGAAAACCTGCAAGACCAGATTATCCATATGATCCAGCATCCCAAAATTATAGACACAAAATAGGAATTTATTCTGCAATAATTCTTGCAGCAATTGCAACAATGTATGGTTTAGCGGTAATGTTTGGTGAATAAGATGAGAGAAAGCACAATAATGAAAATTCACTATGGGACTGCTTTGGCAGCTGTAGCACTTGTGGCAGTTCACATTTTGATGCGTCTTACCCAAGGATTTGCAGATTCTTTAGAATATGAAAACGTTCTTGCAAATTATAAATTTATTCCATATGCTATTATGCTGGAATTAATTCTAATCTTACTTGCTGTTCACGGATTTAATGGACTTCGAGTTATTTTGATCGAATTAAAACAAGGTCCGACTTATGAAAAAGCTGTTTCTTATGGTTGCCTTGCTGGTATGGTTGGATTAATAGCCTACGGCTCAAGAACAATTATTATGACTAACATGGGGATGGTGTAGAAATGGCTCAAGCATCTGGTATTGCAAATGAACAAACATCAACACCGGTATCCTCTTCAAAATCTATTACTCTTAGAATTTCAAGATACAATCCAGAACATGATGATTCTAGTAAATTTATGGAGTTTAATGTTCCCTATGAGAAATGGACAACTGTATTAGAAGCAATTCTTGATGTGAAAAAACACTATGATCATTCAGTAGCTGTTCGCTATTCTTGTAGACAAGCTACCTGTGGTTCATGTGGGATGATAATAAATGGAAAACCTAGATTAGCATGTTTTACAAAAATCAGCGAATTAGATTCTAATGTTGTTACAGTTGAACCAATGAATAATTTTCCGATTATACGTGATTTGACTGTAAAGTTTGAAAAATTATTTGATTCTCATCAAAAAATTAAGCCGTATCTGATTCGAGATGATACGGAATTAGAATCTGATCAAAAAGAATTCTTACAAACTCCTGAAGAAGTTGAACAATACATCCAATTTGCTAATTGCATCAAATGTGGTTTGTGTAATTCTGCATGTCCTACTA
>Ga0224508_10000492_pt1 | contig 39244 bp, 53 predicted proteins | sample SF_Jan12_sed_USG_4_FD_170157 | JGI IMG/M metagenome (GOLD analysis project Ga0224508, IMG submission 170157) | Sediment microbial communities from San Francisco Bay, California, United States - SF_Jan12_sed_USGS_21 | ecosystem: Environmental > Aquatic > Marine > Sediment | place: USA... | reverse complement strand
TCGAAGAAATGAACTTCACGGCGACCGATTTTCCCGCCGAGGAGGACGAGTTCGCCTGGGCCCAGTTGGAGCAGGCGCCGGCCAGCAGCGTGCGGCCACCGCGGGTGAAAGCGGCGAAGGCACACCTGGAATGCCAGCTGGTGGAAGTCGTGCCGGTCGGTAACAGCAGCGTGGTGATCGGCGAGGTTGTGCATTTTCACGTCGATCCCGGTGTATGGCGCGATGGACGGGTGGATGCGGCGCTGCTGAATCCCGTGTGCCGCCTGTCCGGCTCCGGGTATGCCGGTCTCGGCGATTTCTTCAAGCTGCGGCGCCCGACCTGGACCGAGGTCAGCGGCAGCAGCGGCGTGGAGCGCATGCCCCGCCGCTCCTGACGCCCACCGCCGGAGAGGGCTGGCGGCTGTTTCCCGCGCTGGAGCGTGACAGCTTCCCGGTATCCGTGCCCATTCCCTGGACGGCGTGCTAATGCATTGCAACAAAAATCAGGCTTATTTTTATTAAATACTTGAAACCCTCTATTTTTACGAGTAAAAACATAACGTTACAATGATCAAGTATTTTGCTGCAACGCACAAAAAATAGTTGACAAGCGCCCTGGCAATTATTAAAGTGTGCGTCATTGCTGCAGTGCAATATTTTTGCTAAACAAAGTCGGAGAGTAAATGATGAACGAGAAATTCACCAAAGAGTTCAAAGCCAACATCAACGCGGTAGCGGCGTTGGTAGAAGCGAATTCGGGCGCGGCCGAAAAGCTGTTCAGGCAGCAGGCCGAGCTGGCCAACGATCTGTGGAAAGCCAATGTCGCCCACGCTATTACGCTGGTTGACTGCAAGGACGTCAAAACGGTGGTGGAAGCCAACAAAGCCTGGGGTCAGGATGTCAACGAAAAAGTCGTGGCAGTGACCAAAGCCAACATGGCGGTAATGGAAGACGTCCGTGGCAGCACCAGCGAGCTGGTGGAGGGTCTGGTGAAGCAGACGCAGAGCCAGGTCGAGGCGACGGTCGAAGAAGCCAAAGCGAAAGTCGAAGAAACGGTGAAAGCGGTGCAGGGTCAAGTGCAGAAAGCGACCAAGAAAGCCGCCTGAGAATTCCTCCTCCTTAAAGGCCCGGTTGCGGAACTCCTCCTCCTCGCCGCACAGGGCCTTTTTTCTTGCCCGCACGTTAAGTACGCGACGTCGCAACAGTCGACATTGTTGTGCGCGGGCGGGCAGTGAAATGATGGTTTTTTGCCGCATGGGACACTAGAATCCACGCGTTCTCGGGGCGGGGTGGAATTCCCCACCGGCGGTGAAAGCGCAAGTAGCTTGAGCCCGCGAGCGCTCCCGGCAGTGGTTCGGGAGGTCAGCAGATTCGGTGCGATTCCGAAGCCGACGGTGACGGTCCGGATGGAAGAGAACCAAACGTGCGTGCGGTGTCACGCTGTACGTACGGCCTTTCGTACGCCCTGGTTCAGTTTTCCAGTTGACGAGGAAACGTGATGAATCAGAGTTACCCGGATATCACCGACGCGCGCATTGCTTTCGTGCAAGCTGGCTGGCACGCTGATATTGTCGGTGAATGCAGTAAAGCTTTCGTGGCCGAAATGCAGCGCCTGACAGGCGTCTCCGAGCGAGTGGAGATTTTCCCCGTGCCCGGTGCGTTCGAGATTCCGTTGCAGGCGCGTACTCTGGCGAAGAGCGGCCGCTACGCGGCGGTGGTCGGCTGTGCGTTTGTGGTCGATGGCGGTATCTATCGCCACGAGTTCGTCGCCGAGACCGTAGTGGGCGCCTTGATGCAGGCGCAAATGGAAGCTGACGTGCCGATTCTGTCCGCGGTGCTGACGCCGCACAACTTTCACGAAAGCGACGAGCATCGTGCTTTTTTCCATGCGCATTTCGCGGTAAAGGGAAAGGAAGCCGCCAAGGCGTGCGTTGAGATTATTGTCGCCCGCCACAGCACGCTCGCATCGGCCGCCTGATCCGGCGCTCACTCCAACCATCTCCCGCGGGGAGAGGGGAAAACGAGAAAAAGCCCTTCTCCCCTTGGGGGTAGAAGGGCTGGGATGAGGGGTCCTCAGCGCAGACGCTGACGCAGCGCGTCGCGGAGCGTGTCCCGCTGTACGTTGTCCAGTGATTCGAGGAATTCGCTGGCCCGGGCTGCGACACCTTCGATTTCGGTGTCGAGCTTTTTCAAGCCACCGCGAAGAATCGTGGCAAGGGCTTCACTGCTCGAATCGCTTTGTTGCAGCAACTCGTCTAGCTGCCGGAACACTTCCGCCACCTTCGCCCGTGCCCTGCTTTCACCGAACGCCGACAGCAAGGCATCCAACCTGTCTTGCTGGTTGTTCGTCAATGCAAGTCGTCGTGCGATACGTGCCCGACGGCGTTTTTGCCGCCAGGTTCGCCGTTGTAAGCGGAACGCTGAGAACAATTCTCGCCGGCCGCGACCAACACCGCAGTGTTTGTACGAAGTCTGCGTATGCATACTGCCCTCCTAGTCGTGCCAGCGACGGTTCATGCGTCTGCCGATGTGCTCGCGAACTTCCGCCTGCTGCTCCTGGGAAAGCCCGTCGTAGAATTTCGCCACGGAGGCGATCACCTGTGGTGCGTATTGTGCAACCAGCTCGGTTTTCTGAGTAACCAGTTCCAGCGCCTGGCTCTGGTCGAGGACTTCGCCCTCGATCAGTGCCAGAAAGGCTTGTTTTTGCGCATCGCGCTCCTGCTTGACGTTCTGGCGGATGTCCCAGATCTGATCGCGGATAGCCTGTAACGCTTCGGTCTGTTCCGGCGTAAGGTCCAGTTCTTCGCGTAAGTGCGAGATGAAATGCTCGCCGTGGTGCCACCCGCGCTGGGAGAATCTCCCGTCGCCTTTGTAGGCGGCGACGCCGCCGGCCACGCCCAGTGTGAGTAACGTTGCCGTCACGATCTTGGTCGACTTTTTCATGCTTTGTAACTCCTGTGTGATTAGCGTCGTTCAGAGCGGACCATGCTAGGTGACGGCTGGCGGGCAATCCTTTCCGGTCGGTATGTATTTGTATCAGTTTGTAACTGACCTGCTTCGTTGCGCCGTCAGGGGCGCTGTCGCGCGGTTGTAAGGTCCGCTATATTCCGGAACTGGCGTCCGAAACCACAGTGGGATCTGCTTGATGGATACGCTGTACTGCGCTCACGATCCGATGTGCAGCTGGTGCTGGGCGTTCCGCTCGACCTGGGACAACGTGCTGACACAACTGCCGGCCTGAACCAGGCGGCAATCCGGTGGTGAAGTACCAATTACAAGAAAAAGCGAGGAGACGTGATGGGGAACGTAGAGTTTGTCTGCCCGGCAGGGCATATGGCGCGGGGGTACCTGGCGGCGGCGGGTGACGGCAATCGGGCCGTTGTGGTGCTGCAGGAGTGGTGGGGCCTCAACGGGCAGATATGCGACGTGGCCGATCGTTTTGCCGCTGCGGGTTATACCGCGCTGGCGCCCGATCTCTACCAGGGGCGTGTCACTGGCGATGCGGATGAGGCCGGGCATCTCATGGAGGGACTGGACTGGGCAGGTGCGACCGCCCAGGAGGCCCGCGGTGCGCTGAAGTACCTGAAGGCGCGGGGCGCAGCGAGTGCCGCAGTGATGGGTTTCTGCATGGGAGGTGCGCTGACGGTCGTGGCCGGCGTGCTGTTGCACGAATGCGACGTAGCGGTATGCTTTTATGGCATACCGCCCACCGAACTCGCCGATCCTCGCGCTATGCGGATACCGTTTCAAGGTCATTTCGCCGAGCGCGACGATTGGTGCACACCGGCGGCAGTGGACGAGTTCGAAGGCCTGCTGGCTGAGTCCGGGGCGCCTTGCGAAGTGCATCGCTACCCGGCCGCGCATGCGTTCTTCAATCAGGAGCAATCGGTTTACGACGAGCAGGCGGCCGAGCTGGCATGGCGGCGAACCCTGGGATTTTTCGACCAGCACTTGTAGCGCGCCGTCGGGCAGGACGTATTCGGCTTTTGTCGCCGGCAAGGTACAATGCGTGGCGACACTTTTGCGGAGACTACCAGCGATGACCCCAGAGCAGGAACTTGTTGAATTCGACGAAGCCGCCGAGCAGGTCATCGAACTCGGAAATCGCATCCTCGAAAGCGATGAGGAAGCGGATTCCTGGGACGTCGCCGACGGTTTGCTGGCCGGCGCGGTACAGTTCTGGCTCTACTCCCGCCAACCCTGCGGCGCTGAATTCTGCGAATCGTGCGCCGACATGGCCACCGCCGAGTTGCGCTTGCGGCGGTTGCTGGATGAAGTGTCGACGTTTGCTGAGTCCAGCGACTATTTTCACTCGCCTACCGACGCTAACGTCGGCAACGCCTGACGCCGCGGGCAGTGCGGCGGCTAGAGGTCGACGACCAGCTTGCCGAAATGGTTTGCCGTCTGTAAGTGGTGGAACGCGTCGCGGGCTGCATCGAACGGGAAATGCCGGTCGATCACCGGGACTATTTCTTGACTGGCGATAAACCGGTTCATGTCCTCGAACATGCGCCGGCTGCCTACGTACACGCCTTGCAGACAGATCGACTTGCGCATGATGGTCGTGGGATCGATTTCGCCCTGCGTCAAGACGCCGATCAGGGCGATACGGCCACCGATGCGCACTGCGTTCAGCGTGCTTGGCAGGGTACCGCCGCCGCCGACTTCCAGTGCAAAATCCGCACCTGCACCGCCGGTTAGTTCCAGCACCGCCGCGTCCCATTCGCTGTGCGTGCGGTAATTGATCGTATGCTCGGCGCCCAGCGATCTGGCACGCTCCAGCTTTGAATCGTCCGACGAGGTGATGATCACCTTTGCACCGTGCGCCACTGCAAGTTGCAGTGCGATAACCGAAACGCCGCCGGTACCGAGCAGCAGCACGGTATCGTCCGCTTGTACCTGGCCCGCATGCATCAGGCAGTTCCAAGCCGTTACAGCGGCGCAGGGCAGGCACGCACCCTGAGCAAACGACAGGTGCTCCGGCATGTGTACTACCCCTTGTTCGCTGAGCATCGCGTACTCACCGAGGACACCGTCGATGGCGCCCCCCAGAGCGCTCTCCATTGCGGCAGGGCTGATACCTCCGTCGGTCCAATTCTGAAAAAAACAGCCCGCGACGCGATCGCCCGGCGCCACCCTGGACACACCGGGACCCACCGCCACGATCTCACCGGCACAATCCGAGTTGGGGATTCTGGGGTACGCCGGTACGCGGGTTGCCGGATTGAGGATGGTTGCCAGGTCGCGGTAGTTGAGCGACGAGGCGCGGACCCGCACCAACACCTCACCCGCCTGCGGTTCACCGCAGGCACGAGTGTTCAACTCCAGGCCATCGATGCCCTGCTCGCCGACGATCTCCCACGCGCGCATTTTTTCGGGAGTCTGCATTTTCACGATTCTCCACCGGGTCGCCAAGGTTGGCCAGCACGCCAGCCGCGTTCTACACAACCTTGCAGAGCATTCGCCAAACGGGGATGCAGGCATTCTAGTGCCTGTGTGAATATTTGTATAATGGTGCGGGCGTGCGATCCATCGCGCTTGCTTTGACCGGTGGGTCAGTGCGACAGTATTTGCGGCCGGTCCGGGGTTCGTCCGGGCGAAAAATACCGCGGGAGATCGATGCACGCGCAAGCCCAGGAGATTGTCGAATTCTGGTTTTCGGATGCCGTCAAGGCACGCTGGTTCAAGCCCACACCCGAATTCGATGCGCAGCTTGGCGACAAGTACTCGGCGCTGCTGCGCGCGGCACGGGCCGGAGAACTACACGACTGGGCGGATACGGCGCAGGGCGCACTAGCGTTGATCCTGCTGCTGGATCAGGTGCCGCGCAATATCCATCGCGGCGACGCGGAAAGCTTTGCCAGCGACGCGCTCGCACTGTCTGTCGCCAGGCAGGCACTGGCGTCGGGATTCGACGCCGAGGTCGACGTACAACAGCGGCAGTTTTTCTATCTGCCGTTCATGCACAGCGAGGATCTGGCAGACCAGGAACAGTGCGTGGCGCTGTGTGAAGTTACGTGTTCCCATGAAAACATCAAGTATGCCAGGCTGCACCGGGACCTGATTGCCCGCTTCGGGCGGTTCCCACACCGCAACCGCGTACTGAATCGCGAGAGCAGTGACGCGGAGCTCGAATACCTGGCGTCGGACGGCGCGTTCCGGGGCTGATCCGCGGTGCCGGCGTTGTCGGCGGGTGTCGTGGTAGTGCGCCATTATCCATCGCAGCGGCGTTATCTGCTGCTGCGCGCATACCGCTACTGGGACTTTCCCAAGGGCCTGGTGGAAGCGCATGAACTTCCGCTGCAGGCGGCACTGCGCGAGCTGGCCGAGGAAACCGGGTTGCATGACGCGGACTTGCGCTGGGGCGAGCACTACCGGGAAACAGAGGTTTATGGCCGTGGCAAGGTGGCACGCTACTATCTGGCAGCGTGCGAGCATGGCGACGTGCATCTGCCCGTCAATCCCGAACTCGGCCGACCGGAACATCACGAGTTTCGCTGGTTGAACCACGCCGCGGCCCGGGAACTGCTGGTGGCGCGCCTGCAGCCGATCCTGGCCTGGGCGCACGCGCTGGCAGGGCAATAGCGGCGATTTTGCCGCCAATGCTTGTCTGGTGTGTGCTTTGCAGTAACACTATGTCACTTGTTTACTGACGATACGCGGGACAACGGGCAGGTACACGTGGCAGCGCAACCGGAAACGATTCAAAGCACGCCGTTCGGCACGGTGTTTACTCGGGAAATGGCGATCTGCCGTTTTGTTGATGGCGCCTGGACGCCGTGTGAGATCGTGCCTACCGCGCCGATCAGCCTGCATCCGGGGGCACACGTGCTGCACTATGCCAGCGCCTGTTTCGAGGGGTTGAAAGCCTACCGCTGGGCGGACGGCAGCGTACGGGTGTTCCGCCCCGACCGGCACATCGAGCGCATGCAGGCGAGTACCGGTTTGCTGTGCCTGCCGGCACCACCCGCCGAACTGCTGTGGGCAATGATCGAGCAGGCAATCGATGCCTGCCGCGAAGAGATTCCGACGACGCCCGGGTCGTTGTACATCCGCCCGACCTTGATAGGCACGGACACCAACATCGGTGCCGCAGGCACCGGTTCCGACAATGCCTGCCTGTATGTCCTGATGTCACCGGTGGGTGATTATTTCCAGGGTGGCGCACGGGCGCTGCGTATCCTGATCGAGGATCAACATATGCGCACGGCCGCCGATTTCGGCAGCGTGAAGGCCGGTGCCAACTACGCGGCTGCGCTGCATCACGTCGTGAGTGCGCGGCATGTACACGACGCCGATCAGGTGTTGTTTTGTCCCGGCGGCGATGTGCAGGAAACGGGGGCATCGAATTTCATGCTGCTGGACGACAAGCAGATTCTCACCAAGCCGCTCAACGATGCGTTTCTGCACGGCGTGACGCGCGACTCGCTGTTGCAGCTGGCAATCGATCTTGGCTACCGGGTGGTGGAGCGTGATTTCACCGTCGCCGAGTTGCTGGACTGGGTGCGGCTCGGCGAGGCGGCGCTGTCGGGAACCGCGGCGGTGCTGGCAGGTGTCGGGACCTTCATTCACGAGGGTAAAGAACTGGCGGTGCGCAACGGTACGATCGGCCCCAATACCGAACGCCTGCGCAAAGCCTTGACCGATATCCAGACCGGCGTGGCCGAAGATCGCCACGGCTGGTTGCGCAGCGTCTAGACAAGTGCCGCAGGCAAACAAACAGGCGGTCGACGAGCCGGTCGACACCACGCGCATTGCCGCCTATCTTGCCGGCTGCCGCGAGCTGGCGCGCTTCTGTACTCAGAACGGCTGGATAGACAATCAATCCATAGATTTCGAGATTCAGAAACGCGCCGCGTGCGAGCTGCTGGTGGCGATCAAATTCACCGAAGTCATAATGAAGGGCGCGGGGTGCGAGGCGCGTCGCATGCCCTGTTTCGCTCGGCTCCGGCTGCACACCGATGGGCGGGGCGAAATCGTCGCCGCCACCCCCGCCTAGCTGTCAGGTAGCGTCCCAGAGTTCTTCCAGCCGGGAATCGCGCCCGCAACTGAAACGGTAGAATTTGTAGCGGACCGGGTTCTTCAGATAATAATCCTGATGGTAGTCCTCGGCCGGGTAGAACATGCCTGCGGCCGTCACTTCGGTGACGACGGGTTCCGCGAAAGGCTTGTGCGCCTGCAGCTTGCGTTTGGACTCCTGCGCCGCGCCGCGCTGCACGTCGTCGTGATAAAAAATACCGGTCCGGTACTGGCTTCCGACGTCGCAGAACTGCCGGTCCGCCGTGGTCGGATCGATGTTGCGCCAGAACACTTCCAGCAGTTGTGCATAGTTGATTTTGCTCGGATCGTAGACTACCTGCACCGCTTCGGTATGTCCGGTGGCGCCTGCGGAGACCTGCCGGTAGGTCGGGTCGGTCTGGTGCCCGCCGATGTAGCCGGAAGTCGTCGAACTCACCCCGTCCAGCTTGTCGAACGGCGGCTCCATGCACCAGAAGCATCCGCCCGCGAAAGTAGCGGTACGTAAACCCTCGGCGGTAACAGTATCGGCCTGTAAGATGCTGCTACAGGCGCACGCGGCAAGCAGTAGAACGGTTACTATTTTGTGCATCGGACCTGATTCACGATAATGGTGTGCGCTTAAGACTGCGCGCTTCCACGTTAGTTCACGAGCGAGCATTACGTAATGGTCAAAGTCTACACCGCGGGGCACAGTAACAGGGCCGCGCAGCAGTTCGTCGAAATGCTGGCCGTCAACGGCATAAGCGAGCTGGTGGACGTGCGCGCGCACCCTGGATCGCGGCGCAATCCGCAGTTCAACCAGGATTCGCTGCGCGCTGCGCTGGCCGGCGCCGAAATCCGTTATCACTGGGCGGGTAAACATCTCGGTGGTTTGCGCAAGGCCACGGCCGATTCACCGCATTGCGCGCTGCTGACGGCGCTGCAGGGGTACGCCGAACACATGCAGGGCGAGGATTTCGCCGGCGCCGTACAGCAATTGCGGCAGCTGGCTGCTCGCGCGCGGCTGGCTATCATGTGCGCAGAGCGCGACCCCGAACACTGCCACCGCTCACTGATCGCCGACTATCTTTTGGCGGCGGGTGACCGTGTAGCGCATCTGCTCAGTGCGGATGAGCGTTGCGAACACGGTCTGAACGCTGCTGCGCGCCAGACGGCGCGGGGTTTGGTTTACGATCGACTCACGCAGGCGACCCTCGCCCTGGAGTGACTTGGCGTAGAATTGATACTCATCGCTGTGTGGGAGGGCAAACACATGTTCGGATTAAACAAAAAGACTGCCATGCCGCAACCTGAAAAGGCGCTGCCGGGTCGCGACGAGCCGTTGCCGGTACCCGACAAGCACTACGTGAATGGAAGACCGCTCCAACCGCCGTTTCCCGCGGGCTTGCAGCAGGCAGTTCTCGGTATGGGGTGTTTCTGGGGCGCTGAGCGGTGTTTCTGGGAACTGCCTGGGGTGTACACGACGGCGGTCGGCTATGCGGGCGGTTACACCCGCAATCCCACGTACCAAGAAGTGTGCAGTGGTGACACCGGCCATAACGAGGTCGTGCTTGTGGTTTTCGATCCTCTGCAGGTCAGTTACGAGGCCGTGTTGAGTGCGTTTTGGGAAGCGCACGATCCGACGCAGGGGATGCGCCAGGGTAACGACGTGGGCACCCAGTACCGCTCGGGGATTTATACCTACGACGACGCGCAGCAGCAGGCCGCGCTGGCGTCCCTGGAAATGTATCAGCAAGCGCTAAGCGCGTCGGGCCTGGGCAAGGTAACGACCGAAATACTGCCCGCACCTGAATTTTACTACGCCGAGGACTACCACCAGCAATACCTTGCCAAGAACCCTGGCGGTTATTGCGGCCTGGGCGGTACCGGCGTGAGCTGTCCGGCGAGCGCGTGATCGGGTGTGTCGCGAGCGCATCAGAATCTGAACTTCGCGCGGACCAGGACATCGTCTTCGCTGAGCCGCAGCGAATAATTCTGGGTGAGCGTTTGTTTACTGCTGTATGGACGTGGCGACGACTCTTGGCCGGCGGCGGCGCGATAACTCCGCCACCAGGATTGCAACATCCTTTTTGCTGTCAGTTGTGCGGCCCGGCTCAATGAAGTATTGATGCTGGCGCCGCGCGCGCCAGGATCATGCAACTTCAACTGCGGGGCGTCCGCATACGTTTCCGCGTCAGCGAACGCGACGTTCTCGGCGTTGGCACTGGCCGAAAGGAAATCTCCGGCACTGACCGGTTGCAGCGGTGCCCACAACATCGCCACCAAAGTGGCGACATAACGCACCCGGGCTTGGCGGCGCAGGCTCCTGCGGATGTCGTGGTGTGTGACCCAGCCTTGCTCGACCAGGATGTCACCGAGGTTTGCATTCCGGTGCCGGCGCTGCAGGCTGATCGCCGCGTGCAGCTGGGCCGTGGTAATGAGCCGGCGTCTGACGAGCAACGTGCCGAGTCGGGTGTTCTTGCGTAAGTCCGCGTACCACATGTCTGCCTCCTGAAAGCCAATCGGGCGTCGTTGTTTTTTGTAAGACTAACGCCGTGAGCGGTTTTGACAACGGTCGCAGTTGGTGTTCGGTTTGTGAAATATTAACCGATGTTATCCACAATTCCTAATAAATCAGGCAGTTACGCTTTGATCTTGTGGCTGCCAAAAAAATGCCGGATCGTTGTGGGTGCGCTTGGTGAACGTGGGTTCGCGCAAGGGTACTATGTTTATGCGGGCAGTGCGTTCGCTGCTGGCGGGCTGCGCGCACGATTGCTGCGGCACTGGTCGGGCGGGCGCAATCACTGGCATGTCGACTATCTGCGCGCGTACAGCGAGCTGGTGCAGATCTGGTGGACCGTCGACCCGCGTTCGCGCGAACGCGATTGGGCACTGACGCTCACACATTGGCTCGGCGACTCGCCGGTCAGCGGTTTTGGCGCCAGCGACTCGCCACTTGTCAGCCACCTGTTTTTCTCGCGTGCGATACCCCGCTTTGCGGCTTTCAGACGGCGGGTTGTGACTGGGTATACCGGTCACGCTCCGGTGCATTGCACGGTGTTGACATCAAACGAGCACGGTCCGGGGTCAACATAGTCATGCAGGAGCAAGAGGCCTGGCTTCAGGACTGGGTTGCCTGTGCGTGCAATGCACGCACGGTTTCCAGTGTATCGGCCTCGTGGGGTTTCTTGTCGCTGCGGTACTGTTTGACCCGGGCGAAACGCAACGTCATACCGGCCGGGTACTGCGGGCTGGTCTGTATGTCGTTGCAGGCAATTTCCACGACCAGTGCCGGTTTGACGAACACCGTGTTGCCCTCTTCGCGCACTGTCAGTTGCTGCAGCACTTCGGTTTGCCAGCGCAGCATCTCGTCGGTCAGCCCTTTGAACGTTTTCCCGAGCATCACGAACTCCCCGCTTGCGCTATCCCGGGCTCCCAGATGCAGATTGCTGAGCCAGCCTCGCCGCCGACCGTGACCCCACTCGGCGGCCAGCACCACGAGATCCAGCGTGTGCACGGGTTTGACCTTCAACCAGTCGCTGCCGCGACTACCCGCCGCGTAGGGCGCTGTCGTGGATTTCGCCAAGATTCCTTCGTGCCCGGCGGCGAGCGCCCTGGCGAGAAACGCCCGGGCTTCGATTCCGTCGCCGGTTACCAGCTGTGGCAGCAGGTGCGTGGGCTGCACGAAACCGCGCAAGCGCGAGATACGTTCCAGTGTCGGCAAACCGGTCAGATCCTCACCGTCGAGATACATGCAATCGAAAAAGAACACCGATAATGGCAGGCTGCTGCGCATCGTTTCGACGTTGAGGCGGCGGCCGAAACGCCGCATCGTCGTCTGGAACGGTTGTGGTTTGCCGTCGCCGCGCAGGGCCAGGGTCTCGCCGTCCAGAATTGCTTCTTCGACGCCGAGTCGTTCGCCCAGGGAGACTATTTCAGGAACGGCCGAGGTGACGTCGTTGAGCCGCCGGCTGTAGACTCTTATCTGCGCGCCGCGTTTATGCATCTGCACTCGTGCGCCGTCGAGTTTGAACTCCAGCAGCGTGGTGCCGTGGCGTTGCACGGCGGCGTGGGCCGACACTGCGGTGTCTGCCAGCATCGGCTGCAGTGGACGAAATGTGGTGGGCGCAATCGCTGCCAGCGCTGCGGTGCCGCCGTCGCGCGCGAGCTGTGCGACCTCGGCGAGTTCACCATGCAGCATCAGCGCGCGGCGCAACAGCGCGTCGGGGACCTGGGTAGCCTCAGCGACCGCCTCCAGCACTGTGCCCTGCAGCGCGCCCTGGCGAAGCTCGCCGCAGAACAGGCGAGTCAGGAAGTTCTGCTCTTCGACGGTAGCCGCCTGCAGCAGTTCACGCAGCAGATCCTGACGCAGCACCGTCGAGCCAGCGCCTTTGATTGCCGCAAAGCGTCGCATCTGCCGGTCGACCTGTGCCAGATTCAATCTGCCCTCGGCGGCCGGCGGAACTGGCAGCACACTCTTCAATGTTGCGTAGCCCAGACCGATGCGACCCTGAGCAAGCGCGCCCGTGAGGTAATACACTGCGAGCGGAAATTCTGCGTCGCTGAGTGCCAGAAACAGCGATGCCAGCAACTCACGTTTGGCCAGGCGTCCGCGGTTTGCGCTTACCTGTTGCGAGGTCTGTACAAGTTGCCCGAGCGTCCCGCTGTCCGGCGGCATGCCCGCTGTAGAATTTTTTTTCGTGGCGGCCAAGCAGTTGCTCCGCGCGCTAACGCGAGATCGCGATCATGTTAACGCCCGCTGCTCGTGTCCCCCCATCGTCACATTGTGAGTGATTTCTCGGGACGGTGGGCTTCTGGTATTCGATTACTACCATAAATTGACCGCGGCGCAGCAGGCAGTGTACCGCCGCAGCGATGCGATCACCCACGTGGCGCTGCGGCGCCACCGCGGTTTGAACGCTCGGGTGACGGCGCTGCACGTCGCATTGCAGGCGGGACGCTACGGCTGGGTTGCCAGCGACTCCCGCGCGCTGCTGACCGGTTTGACCGAACAACTGGGAGTGCCGCGCGTGCGTGTGAAGGTTCTCGCCGTGCGTCCGCACGACGATTGGGGCGAGCTGCACGGTATGTATGAGCCAGGCGAGGGACGCCGCATGGCTTGTGTGACACTGTGGATGTGTACCGCGAAACGGCAGCAGGTCGTTGCCTTCCGCACGTTCCTGCGCACCTTGCTGCATGAACTTTGCCATCATCTCGATTACCTGCTCTACAAGCTTGATGACTCCTACCACACGGAGGGGTTTTATCAGCGCGAGGCGAGTCTGTTCCGCCAGCTTGTGCCGCAGAGCGATAAACGAGTAATGGAACGAAGCAGGCGAGAAAGGATTTAAGCGTGTAGATCGAGCCGGCGCTGGACGCGCGAATTGTCGGGCCCGGTGCTGGCCGACACACTGGTATAAGCCGAGACGGCGCGCGCCGCGTTGACCAGCCGGCCCGGCAACACCTGATTTGCGGTGTGGCGCGGCTGGCCGTGCCCGGCACCGCGTAGAAACTCACCTTCCAGCGTCGTTTCGTACGCGCTTTGCTGTGTACCGTGAGAGCTCGAAGCAGAGTAGCGCACGATGGCGTTCACCGGTTGCACGCGCGGCACGGGTTTGGCCGGTGCGGCGCTGGCTGTCGGTGCATTGAGCAACGCGTTTACCTGCACGTGTCAGCTACCGGTTTTTTGCGCGCGAAACGGCAGGACGTTCGCCGGTTGCCGCTCGGCGGGTATGTCGACTTGTGCTCTCGGATTCGTCAAAACATCCAGAAAGCCGTTATCGCCATAGACTTGATCCCACATCATTTCGAAGAGCCTGGCGCTTGCCAGTTCCGGCGTTTTACAGCGCTGGCGGGCCATGTCTATCTGCCATTGCAGGCCGCGTAAACGGGGTTGCAGCGAAGCCGGTGCCAGGTCGATTTCGGCTTGCAGCAATTCGCGGCGGCGTTGCTCAAACGCCTCAGCGTCCGACTCCGCCAGCAGCTTCCAGCCGTCGAAGTCGAATTGGGTGGTTCGGTCACTCATGCTGCTACTACCGTTCAATCGTCAGTGCTAGCCAGTGCAAGCCGGGTGCCATATGGAAAAATTCCTTATAAATCGGAAAGTTAACATCCATGATTATGAATTTGACCGGTTTTTGACAGCCTTTTTCGTAAACTGGACCGACAAACATGCCAGTCCGCCGACAACTGGCGTTGAGGGTTCGTCTGCCCGCAAGACCGTGCGCACGACAGTCAGATTAACCCAGCTTTGCCATTTTTGGGAGTCCGTGCACGGATTACAGCCGCTACTCGGTGGCCGCAAACGAGGCATAGCCCACCACGCGATCGCGTCCGCCCGCGGTATCGCCGGAATTGCGCACATCCAGCGTCACGATCTGCAATCCTCGCCGCCGGGTGGCAGTGAGCAAACCGTTCAGCGCACGACACCCACATGCCTGTTGCGGCGCTATCGTGGGCAGCTGGTCCTCGATATTGGCAACGGTGGCAGCATCGATGGCACGCGCCTCGCGGTAGTCGTGGAAGTGACTCAGGTCGGAGCTGACCACGATCAGCGTATCGTCCCCGTCCCATACCTCGTCCAGCACCTGCGCCACCAGGTCGGGATTGGCCTCGCCTACCACCAGTGGCAGCAACGTGAAGTCGTTCAACACGGACTGCAGAAAAGGCAGATGTACTTCCAGACTGTGTTCATGCTCATGCGCGGCGTCGCCGAGCGCCACGCCCGGCAAGCGCAGCACGCGTGCACGCAACTCGGTGTCCACCGCCACGTTTCCCAGCGGCGTCTCGAAAGCCGCAACGCTTGGAACAGCGATGCCTCGTAACGCCACACGGTGTGCCGGCCCAAGCAGTGCCACTTGGTTGAACTCCGCGGCGTGCTGTTGCAGTTCCACATAGGCCGAGGCGGCGACTGCACCCGAATAGACATAACCGGCGTGTGGCGCAATCAGCGCTTTAGGGGATTTCTCCAGTCTGGCGCGCGCGGCCGTGAGTAGCTCATCGACCGTGGCGCGCAGGGCTTTCGTGTCCTGTGGATAGAACAGACCGGCAACGGCGGGCGGACGGGCCGCGTGAGTATCACTCATAGACATAAAAACCAGCCAGTCAAGCGGGACGATCAATTGCACCAGCCCTGAATGACAAAATCAAGCCGGTGTTTATCCGTTACTTATTTGATGCAGGTATGGTCGGACACCACGCGGAAATGATAGTTATGTGACAAATAGGACACCGGACCATTGGACTACAATTCAATGATGGACACTGCGCAGCGGCACTACCCGACACACTACTGGTCGAAGCTCCCGGACGGCCGCGTCCAGTGCGATGTCTGTCCGCGTCAATGCAAGCTGCGCGAAGGGCAGCGGGGTCTGTGTTTCGTACGCATGCGCGAGGACGACAGCATCGTGCTGACGACCTACGGGCGCTCCAGCGGTTATTGTGTCGATCCTATCGAAAAGAAGCCGCTGAACCATTTTTTGCCGGGCACCCCGGTACTCTCTTTCGGCACTGCCGGTTGCAACCTGTCCTGCAAGTTCTGTCAAAACTGGGATATCAGTAAATCGCGCGAGTTCGATACCCTGGCCGACAGCGCCAGCCCGGAAACGATTGCTGCGGCCGCCGGCAACCTGGGTTGCCGCAGTGTGGCCTATACCTACAACGATCCCACAATATTCATGGAATATGCCATCGACGTTGCACAGGCGTGCGCGGAATTCGGCATCAAGTCCGTCGCTGTCAGCGCGGGTTTTCACAGTCCCGAACCCCGTGCCGAGTTTTACCGGCACATGCATGCAGCGAACATAGATCTGAAAGCGTTCACCGAACGCTTTTACTGGAAGATCTGCGGCGCGCATCTCGACCACGTTTTGGATACGCTGGTGTATTTGAAACAGGAAACCGACGTCTGGTTCGAACTCACTACGTTGCTGATCCCCGGCGAAAACGACAGCGAAGCAGAGTTACAGGAAATGACCCAGTGGGTGGTGGAACATCTGGGTGTCGATATACCGATGCATTTCACCGCTTTCCACCCGGACTGGAAAATGCTCGACAAACCTCCTACACCGCCCGAAACACTGACGCTGGCACGCCGTGTCGCAATGGATAACGGTGTGCGTTACGCGTATACGGGCAACGTGCATGACGGCGAGGGTGGCGCCACGTATTGTCATGGCTGCGGACAGGTATTGATCGGTCGTGACTGGTATGAGCTGGGCGTGTGGAACCTGACAGCGGGAGGTGTATGCAACCGATGTCACATGCTGCTGCCCGGTGTGTTCGAGGAGCGTCCCGGTACCTGGGGGCGGCGGCGCAAGCCCGTGCGGCTTCGCGAGGCCGCCGTGCAGCAGAGGGTATCAAGTTGAGCTCCGCTCAGATCGGACATGTCTGGGATTACGACGCCATATCCGTCATGGGGTGATCGAAAACGTTACCGGCCCCGAATACCGGCCCTGGAGGCCTTGTCTGAAACCTGCGATGCGGGTAAGAACAAGCGCGGTAGTCCGGTCACTGGTCATCGAGGGGAACCTTCCAAGCCTCTAGTGCCGTTGCTTTGGCGTCGGTTTCAATCAGGTCACCATGTGCAATGACGATCCTTTCGAAATCCCACTGCAGGATCCTCTCCAGCGACTTCCGCGCAGCGGTCTTGTCTTTCCAACCGAGCTGATACTCTGGCGCTGGCTTCGGATGGTTCCACATGTGAAAGACGGCTTTCCACCACAGCTTCAATTGCCAGTTCACGTTCGGTGTGGCGTCGGTAATGTTCTCGATCAAGTCGACAAGCAGCAACGTGCGGCTGGGCGTGTGGAATAACGCCACCTCCCAGATGTATTTATTGCCCCTGACCAACACCTGATCGAAGGTCCCCTCCCAGGCATCGGGCGGTCGGCTGCCAAGGAACCAATCGAAATTGAGCTCGGGCCGCTTTCTCTCAATACCCGGGCAGATGTAAGTCTCCGCATTCGGGAATGCGGCTTGCGCGGAAGGGATATGAAAGTAGTGATAGGAGCCGGGAGCGACGATGTACTTCACATCCCCCAACGCAGAAATCGCCGCTTTCGTTGAATCCTCAATCTCACATGGCGAATGCAGCATCAGTCGCGACCCCGGAAGTCGCACTACGGTCATGCGGGCATTGAAGTCGCAGCCCGCATAATGGACGGAGTATTCCTTCAGCCATATCTGTCCGGGGATGAATTCAGCAAGCTCCGCCATGTGCGCACCACCTATAAGAAATGGGGAGGCAAAGGCTGGCGGTCTCAATCATGGAGCGCAACTCTTTCTTTCGCCTCTTTGTTGCGTATTCGCTCGATCGTTTCTTGGACGTCAGGCGTTTGTGAGGAAATCTGCGTCGCCGCGCCCTTCTTAAAGCGAAAGTCGCAGTGGTCACAGCCGTCCGCGAGTGTTTGAGTACGAATCAGGCCCCATCCCATTGCATCACTCAAGGCGATGTCTGACATGCAGATGTAAGGGGCAAACTCCTCGCCTCCGTGGGTCACCGCAAAGCGGTGGTTACCACATTGAACGTAGTTGACACCCAGATCAAACTCGCTTCCTCCGCCCACAAGGTATTGGACCTCGAAATCGCCGAACCGAACCCGTTCCCGTGCCAGGCTCTCGAAGCGCTTTCGCATAAGCTTCGAAAACATCAGACGTCTAAGCAGCCACCGCTTCCATCGAGGCACCTTCGCCACGCCCAATCGAAGTGCCTCGTGGCAGAGCTCCCAGGCTTCTTGAGGCGACTTTCCATGACGTTTCATGGCCTTGTAGACAGCGAGTTCCTGGGCCGTGATGAGCAGAAATGTATTCAGCGCTCTTGCCCGGATTCCCTTGACGTACGGGATCTCCAGGATGAGCCGTTGGTACTCTTGACGAGCATCCGAGCGCAGCGCGCTTGCGAGATCCACGCCGTAGCGCTCGCAAAGCGAAGCTTTCATCAATTCGCAATGCGCATCGAACTTATCGACAAGCTGGCTCTCGCGCGATCTGTAATACCCGGCTATCTGGTCTGGCACTTGGGCTTACCTCCGCGTTGCCGGATGTCGAGTTCGGCGCCTTTCGCTAACTGAGCGGCAATACGAGCTTATGCAGATTGATCCAGGTCAAGCATATCCTGTTCAACTCGCTGCTCCTGACCGGTGCGAAGCCCCGGGTACTGGAAATCGAGGTCGGACCCGGCAAAACGATCTTCGAAGCTACCCGGGGCGCTACCTGCACGCTGCGTTCGGTACGACAATCACTCGGGAGGTCGATATGATCACGCGCAAGACGGTCTGGGCAGTGCGGTGAGGCAGTTCGGCAAGCCGCTTGGACCGTGGCAGGCCGCCCAGCCGAGGATCGGCGTAACTCACTCTCACGCATATTTCTATTTCGCTAGCGCATGCCGGCCTCGTCGTTGCGGGTGCCGCCTGGCGGCAGCACCTCGCCGCGGCCTTCGTGACACTGGAACGCCGACTCGTACGGGCACTTGCCTGCTGTGCACTGGTGCGCTTCGGCACAGCATTGCCACGTCGTATCGCGCAGCACGACTCGTCGGCGCACTGCGCAAATCAGGATGGGAGAATCGAAAGTGACCATATTCGCTTCCTCGCTGCTACACGTTAGGTGTCAGTTGTGTTTCGGTGAGATTAATGCCGATGAGTCGAGATCCGCGTCTGCCGGCCGGGTGCGTCAACGATCACTCCTGAGCATCCTCGTCGGCCGCTTCGTCGTAGCCGTCGGCGGCAACCAGCGACTCGCCGATGAAGCGATCCCGGTGGGGGCACTTATCAATCCCGCAGCGGTGCGCCGCTGCACAGTCCTGCCAGGTCGTGTCTACCATGACGATCTGCTGACAAATCTCGCAGCGCGTGATTCGATATCCTTTATTCACGACTGTGTTGTGCACCAACAAAAAGCGTAGCGTCTGGATCTAGATCAAGTGAGGCGCAGTTGCGGGCACCGATCAGCGGCGAATTCGCTAGATGTTCGTTGGGCGTGATCGCCGTGGTGGTGGTGTCTCTCCCCGGTTTGGTGCGGCGGTTTCGTGTTGATCCAAGGAACTCGATAACGATGAGTAAGCAAAAGGTCTATCGCCGCGTCGCCCGCGTTTACGACCTTCTCGATCTTCCGTTCGAATACGGGCGCTACCGGCCGTACCGGCAGCAGATGTTTAGTGGGCTCGAGGGGCGCATCCTGGATGCCGGCGTCGGCACTGGCCGTAACATGACCTTCTATCCCGAGGGCACCGAAGTCACCGGCATCGACCTCAGCAAGGCCATGCTCGGACGGGCGGAGAAGCGTAGGGAACGCCTGCAAAAGCGGGTGGATCTCCTGGAAATGGATGTCCTCAGGACCACATTTCCTAACGATCATTTCGACGCCGTCGTAGCCACCTTCCTGTTCTGCGTGCTGGAACCCGAAGATCAACTTCCCACCCTGAAGGAGCTTTTCCGGATCATCAGGCCTGGCGGTGAGATCAGGATTCTGGAATACGCTTACTCCCAAAACCCGTTTAAGCGATTCATCATGCACCTTTGGGCGCCGTGGGTGCGCTGGCTTTATGGTGCCGCCTTCGACCGCGATACCGAGCAATACGTTCCCCGAGCGGGACTCCGCATAGCGGAGTCCCGTTTTCTTTTCGAAGATATCATCAAGCTGCTGATCCTCAGGCATGCGTAACGGAAACTCGGTCTGGTTGGTTATGGGGCACGGGCTGTTAAATCGGCTCAGCCGTCATCACACTGATATCAAGCTAGATCCGGAGCCGTTCGTCTAAGACAAAGCGAATGGTCTCGATCACTTTTTCTTTTTAGTGCAGTTGCGGAATGTGCTGGCTTGTCCAGCGCGATATGTTGGTTTTGTCGCTGTCACCGGGTCCGGTTGCTGTTCCGATGACAGCCGCTGGAAAACCCATCCCAAAACTTCCGGCGTGGGCCACCAATATCAGCGCACCGCCCCCCCCGAGCGTCGGCAAACCTGTCTCCGCCACTTGGAATATTCGGAAACGGTACCGCGTAATGTCTTCCACCGTGGCCAGTCCTCTGGTCACTGTTTTGTGTTGTTCGATTTCTCCTTGAGCCGCTGATCCCGCTGCGAGGCCAGCCGATCGGCCCGGCGTGTGGTTTCGGGCAGCCGGTAGCGCGTGACGCAGCGCATGGTGTAGTCGCAGGCAGTGGCCAGCGATACGCGGTGACCGATGGATACGTACACTGGTTTCACCTTGACGCGGGTGCGCAGAACCGCGCCCACCACTTCATCCCGGTCGCTGAGTGCCACCCAGGCACCGCGCTTTTGCGGCGGCTCGTCATGTTCGCCAAGCAACCTGGATTTGGCGACGCCGATGGTTGGCAGTCCGGTGATCACACCCAGGTGACAGGCCAGTCCGAAGCGGCGCGGGTGCGCGTAACCCTGGCCGTCGCAGAGGATCAAATCGGGCAGCTGGCGCAGCGTCTGCAGCGCTTCCACGACCGCCGGAATCTCGCGAAATGACAGCAGGCCTGGCACATACGGAAAACGCGTGGGCATGCAAACCACGCTGTCCTCCACGGGTTCCAGGCCGGGAAAGGACAGCACGCTGACCGCTGCCCTGGTGAGATTGCGGCGTTTGTCGAAACCGGCATCCACGCCTGCTACGTAGTCGACCTTGCCGACGTTGTCGCTGGTGATCAGCGCCTCGCGCAACCGTTGCTGGATGGCGCGTGCCTCGGCAGTACTGACATCCCAGCTATGGGTGTGCTGCAATTCCATCAGACGGTTGTGGCCCACGGGGCACAATCGGTATGCTTTGCGGCCCGGTCGCGACTGAGCATGGGCGGGGTCATTGCGGTGTGTGGTTGCACCTGAACAGGTTCACTCAGATGATGCGGTGTTTCTTTTTCGGCAGTTTAATGGATCGCGAGGTGGCGGAGTTAGTTCTCGACCGCCGCATCGACCCGCGCGCGTTGCGCTCCGGCATCCTGCATGGCTACGAGTGCCTGGTGGTGGCCGAGGAAAGCTACCCGGCTTTGGCGCCGCGGGCCGGTGGCAAAGTGGCTGGCGTGGTGATCGATCAGATCAGTGCCGGGGAACTGGCACGCATGCAGTTTTTCGAAAGCGACGAGTTTGAGCCGGTGGCCCGCGATGTAGAACTGGACAGCGGCGAGTTTGTCACCGCGCAGACCTTCCTGGCCCGCGAAGTGCTCCAGTATGCCGGGCAGCTCTGGGACTATGCGCACTGGCGGTTGCATGAAAAGAACGACTACCTGGTGCTGGTTCGCGAATGGATGAGCGAGTACGGCAAATACGAAGCACACCAGCTGGAAGCCGCGTGGAGCAGCGCCAGGCGCGAACAACTTGCCCGGCAAGACAACCGCGGCGAGCACGAACAACAAACCAAGAGAGGAAAATTTCATGAGTAAGGCAGTTGTTATCCATGAGCCCGGCGGGCCGGAGGTTTTTCGCGTCGAGGACCACGACGTGTCCGAACCGGGTGCCGGTGAGATCGTGCTGCGCCAGACAGCGGTGGGCTTGAACTTCCTCGACGTCTATCAGCGCAGCGGACTGTATCCATTGCAGATGCCTGCCATTGTCGGTAACGAGGCCGCGGGGGTGGTCGAGCAGGTGGGCGAAGGTGTGCAAACCGTGCAACCGGGCGATCGTGTTGCCTACGCCCCGTCGATCGGCGCGTACGCGCAATTCCGCACGATTGCTGTGGATCGTGTCGTGCAGTTACCGGACAGCATAGACGACAATCAGGCGGCCGCCATGATGCTGAAGGGCACCACAGTCGAGTATCTGATCCGGCGCACCTACGCGGTGAAGGCAGGAGAAACCGTGCTGTTCCATGCTGCAGCTGGCGGCGTTGGATTGATCGCCTGCCAGTGGCTCAACCATCTCGGGGTGACGGTTATCGGAACCGTGGGCTCGGAGGAAAAAGCTGCGCTCGCGAAAGCGCACGGCTGCCACCACACGATCAACTATCGCGATGAAGACATCGCCGCCCGGGTGCGGGAGCTGACCGACGGCAAGGGCGTGCCGGTGGTCTACGATTCGGTCGGCAAGGATACTTTCGACGCTTCCATCGACAGCCTGCAGCCGCGCGGCATGTTCGTCAATTTCGGCAATGCTTCGGGGCCCGCCCCGGCTGTACCGCCGGGACTGCTGGCGCAGAAGGGCTCGCTGTATTTCACCCGGCCGTCGCTGCAGGCTTACACCGCGACGCGCGAGGAGCTGGAGGCCAGCAGCGCGGCGTTGTTCGAGGTCGTGCAGAGCGGGGCGGTAAAAATAGAGATCAAGCAGACGTATCCACTCGCCGAGGTGGCACAGGCGCACACCGATCTGGAGGCACGCAAGACCACCGGGTCGACAATCCTAATTCCCTGATGCGTTGCAGACTCCCCGCACGCGGGCGCGTTCGGGGAGTCTCCTTTTTCAAGGCTGACAGGGATAGAGCTTGTTGTCGCCGACGTAATCGCTCAGCCGCGCGCGGCAGAATTCCAGCAGTTCGGTTTCCAGGTTGTCGCGATAGCCTACCATCGCCGCGTCGGTATTCAGCGGGCCGGCCAGCAACGGCTCGCCCGGATACAGATTAACCAGCGTTTTGAAAGAATCCCGCGGCAGGCGGAACGCGCCGAAGCTGACGGAATGCACACTGGAGACCGGCAGGTCCGAGAACACGCGCTCGAACAGCTGCCCGTAATCGACCGCATAGCCCTCGCTGTAGATCAACGGGTCGAAACGCAGTCCGATTCGCCAGCCGGCGTGGGCGAGTTGAAGCATGGCGGCGATGCGCTTGTCGATTCCCGGTACTTTGTTTTCCAGCGCGGCGTGTACGGACTGCGGCGTGAAACTGAACGCCACGACCACATTGTTCAATGCCGGCCGCGCCAGCAGTGACCTGATCTGCGTGCTCTTGGTGCGAAATTCCAGCTGCGCCCGCGGCCTTGCCGCAAAACATTCAAGCGCCCATTGTGCAAAGCCGGTGAGCGGATCGTACGCGAGACTGTCGCAGTCGTGGCCGGAAAAAAACCAGCAGTCTTCATCCCTATGCTGTGCCAGCACGCCGTCTATCGCTTGTGCGAAATCCTCATAGTTGACGAACACGACGTAATGCGCGGAGCGAAACATGCCCTGCAGAAAACAATACCGGCAGTCGTACACGCAGTTGAGCATGTGCGAGAAATAGTAGTTGTTTAGCCCCCCGATCGCGTAGCCGGTTGGTGCCGGCAGCACCAGCTTGTTGAGTTTCCGCGCCAGTAACAGCGCCGGATCACTTTTCTGCAGGCGGAAGTTCTGTGCCCGCGGGTTGAACACTTCACTGTAGCGGCTGCAGTGAACCCTGGTCGCTTTGGCGAAATGCGCAAGGATGCGCTGCGCGCGCGGGTGGGCGGCAACCGCATCTTCGATGTAAACGAGGCGGGTCATCCAGCGTGCGGAAAGACCGGTAACGTATCGAGTCGCTGTTCCAGCGCGCGCAGCACTTCGCGACTCGACCGGGCGCTGGCCAGTTCGTCGTCCAACAGCGGTTGCTGCGGCGCGCGCGCGGCCAGGCGCTGCGCGAGGCGCATCAGTTGTCGTTGCTGGGTCACACTGAAGCGGTGTTTGCCCAGTAACTCAGACAGCCCCGGATCGATTTCCTGGTCGGCACGCAAGCTGTAGGTAGCCTCGCGCAGTTCCGCACAGATCTCTGCAATGATCTTTACCTGTGCCGCGACCAGCTCGGTGATTCCCTGCGGCGACAACCGGTCCGTGCCGTGCTCGCGGTTGTCCGAGACTATCTTCAGGCATTGCACCACTTCTGCGGTACTGCAGCGCAAAGCAGCGGAGTAGAATCCGGCGCTTTCCATGTCATACAGGGAATCGTCGGGGTAGGCGGTTTCGGGTGCATCGACGCTGGTGAGCGCGCCGCTGGCAACGCGCCTCATCAGCACCTGCGGCGGATACCAGCGCTGCCGGCTGGCACCATCCAGCACACTGTGGGCGCTGCGCAGCGTGCCGATCGGTAAATCCGCGTGCCCGGCGATGCCCACATTGAGCCACACGGCGTCGCGCTTATGCCGGACGACGTGGAAAAGTTCCGTTACCGCGGCCGCAGCGTTAGCCTTGCCCACCCCGCAGATCGTAAGCCAGGTCTGCGCATTGTAGAAAACAGGAAACAGCGTGGTCGTTTTGCAGCGCTGGAGTGCAAAGTGCGAGATCAGGGGCTGCGCCTCCTCGCGCATGGCGAGCACGTATGCGATCATGCAGCACGCGTCGAAGTCTGTAAGGCGCGCAACGTTTCAATGTGCACGGCGCTGCAGCTCTCGCACTCTCGCAACAACTGGGTATTCCCGCGTTTTCGTGCACCGCCTGCCAGCACCTCGAGTTTCTCCACTATCGTGCGCAGCGCGGCCAGCCGGTAATCCGGGCGCAGATCGGTAGCGGCCAGTAATTTTTCCAGCGCCTGCACGCGGAAACGATCCATACCCCAGTAACGCTGCGACAGTTGGTCGGCGTGGCCCCCGTAGCGAACCGCCAGTGGTCGCGTTATGCAGAGAACCGGATAACGTGCACAGATGCGCAACCAAAGATCGTAATCTTCGCAGGCCGGTAAGGCTTCGTCGAAGCCCCCGAACTCCTCGAGCAGAACCTTGTGAACGACTGTGGTCGATGGCGAGATAGCGCAGCGCGGCAGGCAGTTCAGGAAAATTTCGCCACCGTGCTTGGCGTGTTTGTGCATCGGGTTTACCCGTCGGCCATGGCGAATCCATATTTCGTCACTGTGACAAAGCCCGTAGGCCGGCGCCTCGCGCAGAGCCTGGACCTGAGTCGCGAGTTTGTCGGGCAGCCAGCAATCGTCCGAGTCGAGAAACGCTATCCAGTCGTGGCACGCAGCCCGTATGCCGCGGTTGCGCGCATGACTCACGCCGCGATTGCTCTGCCGCAGCGTCGTTACCTGTGGATAGGCACGCTGCAACAACTCGTTTGTCTCGTCCTCTGAACCGTCGTCGACGACGATTATCTCGGCGGCCGGCTGGGTCTGCACGAGCACTGAATCCAGTGCCCGCGCCAGCGTGTGGGCACGATTGCAGGTCGGTATGACCACTGAAACCTTCATGGTTACGACGGCTGCGACGGCTCAGTCATCTTCGTCCGGGACAAACTTCAGTGCCACGCCATTGTTGCAGTAACGCAAACCACTCGGCTGCGGTCCATCGTTGAACACGTGCCCTTGGTGGCCGCCACAGTTTGCGCAGTGGTACTCGGTGCGGGGCAGCAGCAGTTTGAAGTCACGTCTGGTTACGCATGCGCTGTCAATGGTGCTGTGAAAGCTCGGCCAGCCGGTGCCGCTGTCGAATTTCATGTCGGAGGTAAACAGTTTCTGCCCACAGCCTGCACACACGTACGTGCCCCGCCGTTTCTCATCGTTCAAGGGGCTGCTGAACGGCCGTTCCGTGCCTTCTTTGCGCAGCACCTCGAACTGCTCGGGCGCCAGTTGCTGGCGCCATTCGCTGTCGCTCTGCGCGGATTTGTTCGATTGGTTGCCCACGTTTGGCTCCCGTTACGTTGCTGCCGCAGTGTAACCCGAAATATTGCTGCATGGCGTCTACCAGAGGCTGTTCACCACTGCGCCACGGCCTGAGAGGCTGTTAAGATCTGCTTTGCAGAGCCGACATAGGAACTGGAAGCCGGTTGTGTTCGAGAAACTTGTTGAAGAGCGTATCCGGGCGGCGCAACAGTACGGTGACTTCGACGCGTTAGCCAGGCGCCGGAAAGCCGTTGCCCGCGGAGGAAGACGGCTTGGTGCCCGACGAGTTCAGATTGGCTTACCGGGTTTTGAAAAACGCCGGCTGCAGCCCACCGCAACTGGGTGTGCGCAAAGAGTTGACCAACCTGAACATGCTGCTCGCCAGCGTTACCGACGAGCACGAGGCCCGGCGGATCGGTCGGCGCATGAGTTTGTTGGCTGCGAGCCTTGGGTTGCGCCCGGATACGCCTTATTATGCTGCTTTGAGTGAACGTCCGCGAAAATGAGTGATGTCCACCTGGCGTTAACTTTGCTTGTCCTGCAAGGTTGATCCTTCGGTCCGGTATTTTTATGAGTTCAATCGGAAAACTGATCGTCTATTCGACCAAGCGCCGCAAACTGGCCGAGTACAAGCTCGGGGATCAGGTGTTTCTTATCGGCCGCGGCGAAAGCAACGATCTGACGATATCCGATCCGCTGGTCAGCTCGCACCACTGTAAGATTTCACCGACGATGCTGGAGCCGTTACTGGAGGACATGAACAGCACCAACGGGACTTACGTGAATTTCAAACGGGTCAAGAATCACGCGTTGAAAGATCAGGACATCATCATGTTCAAACATTTCCTGATCAAGTTCATGCAGGATCCGAACGTTACCATCGATCATCCCACCACCGAGATTCCCGAGGATACAATTACCAGTCTGGAGACGTGGTGGTCGCACCGCAACGACGACGAAGGCAAGGCGCAGATAAGCGTCACGGTGCACCAGAAAGGCGCCTAGCCTGGACAACTGTAAAGTTGACCGGCTGTCGGAATCTATTGAGACAAGGGTAACGCGCGGGCTACGGGAGGGCCGCTGACGGTGATCCGTTCGTTTGTTTGCGGAGCTGACCCCCGCCTTTAAATCACCACGGTATCGCTGTTTTTCCCAAGCGGCACGAGCGACTTGTTGGTAATCATTACACCGACGCCGTGTTCTGCGATGCGTGCCACGACGGCTTGCATGCAGAGCGCTTTCTGGCTTACACCGGACCCGCGGGCCAAGGGGAAATGCATTTCCAGCGTGGTGCCCACCGGCAGCTTTTCCTGTAAATCCGTTTCGATAAAAGCGCCGGAAGAGCACAGATCACGCAGTCGACAAGTCGCAACGAAGCTGTCATCGACGTACAAGTCGATGTGCTCGGCCGTCTCCTGGCGTTTTTCGGTACGCCGGTCGGAGCGGGCCATGATAACGGATTCTAGATTCAGCACGCCTGATGAACTCCGGTTAGTTTAGGCAGTAATAGCAAAACGGGTGCCAGCTGGCAAATCCCCTTATACCGTAGGCTAACGGCGGCAGTGTCAACTTCTGAAGTTGCCAACCGCTTCTCGTGCGCCAAGCTTCCGACGCCAAGCCGTTTGTCCGTGCGTCGGGAGTTCAGGTTGGATGCGGGCTCGCGATGGTGGATGATGTAGCGCATGAGCCTTCGGTGCAGAGGCCGAAAACTGGACAGAGGTCACGAGATGACAAACTATTCGCGCAATTTCGCTCAACTAGTGACGATATTGGTCGGTTTGTTCACTGCCACAGGGGCGGCCGCAGCCGATATTCATATCCGCGTGATAGACGCGGCCAAAAGCACGCCGCTGAACGACGCGGCCGTGTGCCTGGGCACGCCGGCGGACCCGGACCAGTTCGGTGCTCTGCGCACCGACATGCAAGGCAACGTGAGCTTCAGCGGCGTGCCGGCGACACCTCTGATGCTGACCGTTTCCCGGGATCAGTACCGTGGATACCGCGTGCAGCACGGCGCCAAGCGCTTCGACGTTGTTATCGAGGTGGGACTGCAAACCGGTGGCCTGGGCCCGACCTGCGATGCACCGCTGTCTGCCGGTACCGCCGAGCAGACACGACTTGCAATCAGCGAGTTCTCCATCAACGCTGGTCAGCGCGTCACCAACCGCCGCGATGTATCGATCGCCGCGCTCGTTGCAGGTGGGCCTACCCATTTCCGTGTAAGTGAGCGCGCCGACTTCAGCGATGCGGAGTGGCAACCTTTCGCATTGCCGGCGCGCTTTCAGCTGAGCCGCACGCGCGGTGCCAAGACCGTGTACTTCCAGGTCAGGCGCTTCCGCAGCAGCGGCGAAGCGAGCATGCAGAGCGTTTCGGAGATCGCACGCGCTGACATTGCGCTGCAGTAGCTGACTGTTTTCGAGTAACTGCCCTTCCCGCAGGGGGACGTAGGCAGCCAGCAGAATGGGAGTTAGCCGCCGCGGTCGTGCAGCAGCCCGGCAAGACGCTGAATTGCCGGGTCGCGTACTGCCAGCTCGTGCAGGGTGCTGGCGGTCTTCAGCACGTACTCCCGATTCTGTCCGCTCTTGCCCTGCGCGTCGCACACAACCGCCAGCGCCTTTGCCAGCGGCAGTCGGCCGGCATACTGGTCGTGGTTGCGATCCACCGTAAACGTCAGTGCCTGAACCGAACCTTCGGCTGTTTCGGCCCGCACCAGTCGCGGGGCGTATACGGGGGTCACCATTTCGCGGCCATACAGGTATTCCAACGTGGCTTCCCGGGCGCTGGCCGCGACCCGGTAGGCCATGCCCAGCACGGAGCCGCCGGCGTCCAGACCCAGCACCAGTCCGGGACTTTCCGGCCGGCCGCGGTGGTGCCACGACCAGACGCACAAAGACCGGTGGTAACCGAACACCCGGGCGCGCTGCTTTTCCAAGTACGCGAAGCCCGGCCGCCACAACAGCGAACCGTACCCGAAGACCCACAAATTCCCGGCCGGAAGTTGCACGAACGGTGCTCGTCAGGCGGAGGGCCGGTGAATCGCGACAACGCCCTCGCCGGAATATCGAAAGAACTGCTGTTGCTCGTCGCCGCGGAGATTGGCGAAGTTGAGGCAGAAACGAAACGGCTGATCCGTGCCGTTGACCGCCTGCAGCGAAACTTTCACCGATTTCCAGCTGCCGACCCTGTCGGTGGTGACACGGGTTTCAGTATCGCCTTCGGTGATCGCCATCACCTGGCTCGCGGGTCCGCCCACGTTGCGGAACTCCACTTCCACCCAGTCGTCCACAATCACGGTACTGCGGTGGATGAACTCGGGGCCGACTTCTTCGCCTTCCACGACCTGGATGCTGCCACCGGCGGCCGAGCTGGCGGTTTCATCCGGTGTCGGTTTCTGCACCGTGTTAAGGATCAGCTTGATCTGCAATCCAAGCTCTTCCTGGGTGCGCTCGAGCGCCTCCAGCCGTTGGGCGATCATGTTGCGCTGCAAAATACTGCCCACCATCATCCATAGCAGCAGCATCGGAACCAGCAGACCGGCAACGACGGCGCCCAGTCCGCCCAGCGACATGGTAGAAAAACTGGCGGCCTGTTCCAGGATCAGACCGCCGGTGACGAATGCCCAGAAAACGGTGAGTGCGCGCGCGATAACTGATATAGGCGTGTATTTCATGATTTCCGATTATCGGGAACGAGCGCTGTTTCGCAACCCTGTCACCACAATCCCAATTGCCCGCCAGCCGCTACCGGCACGTGAAATCGAGTACCGTCAAGCTGGCGGCGCGTGGCGTTCAGACCGAGTTTGCGGCACTGTGCGGCAAACCGTTGTGCCATCAGATCGGCGAATGGCCCGCGCCCGCGCATGCGTTGTCCCCATTGAGCGTCGTAGTCCTTGCCGCCATGCAATGATTGCACCACGCTCATCACGTGACGGGCCTTTAACGGGTAGTGCTGCTCCAGCCAGTCGCGAAACAGATCCTTGATCCCGTGCGGCAGGCGCAGGATGACGTAGCCGGCGGATTCCGCACCGGCCTGGGCGGCGGCCTCGAGCAGCGTTTCCATCTCTGGCTCGTTGAGCGCCGGGATCAGCGGCGCAAACAGCATTCCGACCGGGACGCCGGCATCGGCGAGTGCGCGCATGGCCGCCAGACGCCGTGGCGGTGCGGTAGCCCGCGGTTCCATGAGCCTGGCCAGATCCTTGTCCAGTGTGGTCACCGAGACCATCACGTGCACCAGATTGTGGTCTGCCATGTCCGCGAGAATATCCGTGTCCCGCTCAACCAGCGCGGACTTGGTCACGATATTCACCGGCTGGCGGAACTCGCGCATGATTTCCAGAAGTTGCCGGGTAATACCCAGTTTGCGTTCGCTTGGCTGGTAGGCGTCGGTGTTTACGCCGAGCGCGATCGGCTTGCAGCGGTAAGCGCGCGCGCTCAACTCCTCGTGCAGCAGCTTCGCCGCGTTTGGTTTGTGGAACAGCCGGGTCTCGAAATCCAGTCCGCAGGACAGTCCCAGGTACTCGTGCGAGGGTCTCGCAAAACAGTACACGCAACCGTGTTCGCAACCGCGATAGGGATTTATCGATTGTTCGAACGGGATGTCCGGCGAGTCGTTGCGGGAAATTATCGACCGGGCGTGGTCGGGCGTAAGCGTAGTTGCCGGCACCGACTGGTCGTAATCGTGGTCGTCGTCAAAAGCGACGTGCCGGTCCGCCTCGAAGCGAGCGTCGGGATTAGATAGAGCACCCCGTCCTTTGCGGTGATGTGTGTGGTGATCGGTCATGCTATCGGTACGAAACTTTTTCTGCTGATCGCGTAGGGCGCCTTTCATGTAAGAATAGCAGCATGCGTGAAGGTTGTTTGTTAACCCTGGCATTGATTGTGTGCGCAGCCGCGAGTGCCGACCATGATCGTGTGAAGGCTGCCGGCTGTTACATAGCCACCGAACGGGGTGTGGTGATGACCATAGGCCGGTTCAACGGTGAACTGCAATTGCCCGCCGGCACCCGTGAACCCGGGGAATCGCCCGCGTGTACAGCGCGTCGCGAGACACTCGAGGAAACCGGGCTGATAGTGCAGGTGGCGGAACGCGTCGGTGCGCGCAAAGGTGGACGTTTCGTGCTGTTCCGTTGTATTCCGGAAAAGCGGCTGGATGTGGCCGGCGACTTCAAGCCGTTGGATTTTTTCGAGATACGCGAGGTATTGGTGCTGAATCCGTCTACCTTGCTCGATGTCGATGGTGTGCGTATCGAAAGACCCTGGCGCTTTCCGCAGGATCGCCCCTTGCTCACAGCGTTGTTCAGCGCTGGCGAGCCGGCGGCGCCGGAGATTCGCGCCGGGCTTGACTGCGCCGGCGGGCAGCGCGATGCTGGTTAGCTAGGGCGTAAGTTTGACCTCTACGGTCGTGCCTTCGCCCTGCACGCTGTTGATGGCGAGGCTTCCACCATGCACTTCGGCGATGCGCCGGCACAGATACAGACCCAGACCGATGCCGCCACTGCCGCGATTGCGCGAGGAGTCGACGCGGTAAAATGGTTCGCTCACCTTGTCGATGTGCTGGGCGGGAATACCTTCCCCATGATCGCTTATCTGTAACGTCACACCCTCACCGGCAGCGTGCAGGTATACCTCCACGTTCTCTTCGCCGCCGTAGACCAGGGCATTTCTCAGAAGATTGCGCAGCAGCAGTTTCATGCGCGTCACGTCGAGTAGCAGCGCAGGGATCCGTCCGTCCACGCTGAGCGTAAAACGCCCGTGTTGCGCAGAAAAATCCTCCTGCAGCACGTCTTCGATCAGTGCCGCCAGGTCGCACGGCTCGCGCTGTAAAACGCTGTGCCGGGAACTCAACCGTTCGCCTTCCAGCAGATCCGCGACGATGCGTTCCATTTCGTCCAGATCGTCACGCAGCGATCGTGTGTCGGCAACGTCGAGCAGTTCCAGCGCCAGGCGCGCGCGGGTGATAGGCGAGCGCAGCTCATGGCTGATGGCGAACAGCAGCTGCCGTTTCGATTCCAGCATCTGTCCCACATCGCCCGCCATGGTGTTGACGGCGCTCGCCAGTTCGCCCAGCTCGTCGCTGCGGTTTGCCGGCACCCGGTACTCGAGCTCGCCCGCACCGATGCGCTGCACTCCGTCGTGCAGCAACCGGATCGGTGAAAACAAGCGGCGCACGGCGAGATAACAAAGCAGCAGGATGATCAGTGAACCAAATAGCATGTAGTGACGTGCGGGTGCGAACGCGAAGTCGTGATCGAACGGCGGCGTGGCGAAAACCACGGTGTAGCCGTCGCGCTCGCTGCGTACGTAGTAGCGCGGCTTGTGCCGCCAGGTGCGCGCGTGCCCCTGATCGTCGAAATCGAGATCCGCGATTTGCGGAAATTCCGGATGGGATGTCCATGTACCCGCCGGGCCATCCACCCGGATATCCAGCGGTGCGTCGCGTGTGAGTGCACGGGCACGTGCGCGATCAGGCGGCGTACCGAGTTCACCCAGCAGATAATCGACGTAAGTGCGCAGATGTCCGCGCACGAGTTGTCTGTACGGACGTTCTTCTTCGACCAGCGCGTCGCTGATTTGCTTGAGCGCGCCCAAAGCCATCGCGGTGACCAGAAAGATCAGCATCAGGCGCGCAAACAGCGATCGCCGCAAAGCGGTGAGTATGCGGTTCATGTCAGCGGTCGGGCGACGAAGCGATAACCTTTGCCCCAAATGGTTTTGATAAAGCGCTGCTGCTTGCTGTCGTCGCCGAGTTTCTGCCGTAATCGGCTGACCATGATGTCCACTGAGCGCGAAAATACCGTGGCGTCCAGGCCACGCAGATGATTCAGAATGTCGTCCCGGTTCAGGGTGCGCTGCCCGTTGCTTGCCAGCAACACGAGCAGCTCGAATTCCATGGTGGTGAGCTCCAGGGTCTGCTCTTCCAACGTCGCAGTATGTCTCGCTGCGTCGATACACAATCCTTCGAACCGCAGCGTATCGACGATCGCCGGCTCGGCCTCCGGGTACGCGCGGCGCAGGATATTTTTCACCCGCGCCACCAGTTCGCGCGGCTCGAACGGCTTGGGTAAATAGTCATCGGCGCCAAGTTCGAGACCGACGATGCGGTCCATCACATCGCCGCGTGCGGTCAACATTATGATCGGAACGTCGCTGGTCTTGCGGATCTCGCGGCATACGTCGAAGCCGTCCATCTCCGGCATCATCAAGTCCAGGATCACCAGGTCGGGGCGGGCCTGTGCGAACATACGCAGCCCCTCACGCGGGTGTTGCACGTGCTCGAGATGCAATTCGAATCGCGTAAAATATTCGCGCAGCAATGCGCCGAGGCGCCGGTCGTCGTCTATGAGCAATACGTTCCGCATGGCCGTGATCATAACCAATGGTCCGGCACGACGTCCGGTGCGGTTACATACTGTTACAACTTGTGGCCCTGAAACGATCTATGTGTCACCGGTTGCGGACGTAGTGGTCGCGACATGCCGCGGCAGTTTGTCGTTCGTGTCGAACCAGGCGATTTTCTCGGCGCAAAAGACGTGAAACTCCGGTTTGAACCGGTCTGGTTCGTCCAGGGTACTCAGGTAGATATGCGTCTCGCCGGGAAAACGGTCCGCGCGGTAAGTCAACGGTGTGCCGCACACCCTGCAGAAATCGCGAATCACGCCAGGTGAGGACGCATAACTCGCGACAGGTCCCGTGCGTTGGAAACGCTCACTGTCTACTCCGATGAACGTGGCGACCACGGCACCGGTGTTGCGCCGGCAGCTTTCGCAGTGGCAGTAGCCGCACCACAATGGCGGTTCCGCGAAACTGAAACGTACCTGCCCGCACAGGCAGTGACCGTTTGCAACTGAGTGACTCATGAGTTTTCATCCTCTGTGTTGCGCAGTGCCTCGCGCAGGATCGCCTCCACGTGCGTGACTATCGTGTTGATGAACCTGATGCCCGCGAAGCGGAAATGTGCGACATCGACGAACTCCGGGAATGCCAGGGGTAACTCGGTACAGGCAAGACACACCACCGCGGTGTCCCGGTCGCGCAGATTTTCCCGGCATATCTGCACAATCTGCTGCTGCGCGGTGTCGGTGTGTCCTTCGCAAAGCTCATCGTCGATCAGGTGGCCCAATCGGTCGATGCTCTCGTCCGCTGGCGGGGGTAGCGCGGTAACTCCGCGTTTCTGCAGGGCGCGGGGATAGGCCTGATGACGCATGGTAACCGGTGTGCCGAGTACCAGCGCTTCGCTGGAAAGTGCCTCGGCCTGCTCCGCTGTCGCATCGAGTATGCTGACCAGTGGAAAGTCCAGGCCCTGTCGAATACCTTCCATACGGGTATGCGGCGTGTTACTGGCGATCGCGCCGAACTCGGCACCCGCTCTCGCGAGGCGCTGGAAGGATTCGCGGAATACCGCGTCATAGTCCACCCAGGAGGTTTCGTCGCCGTCACGGCCGTGCAACTTCCGGGTGGCGTTGATGTTCAACGAATCGATAATCAGATGTGGCGTCGGGAAGGGCGGTTCACTGCCCCGCTGCTCGAAATGTGCGTTGGCGCGGGAACACAAAAGCCGGTAGTAGTTAGCCGTCGAGGGCCAGGCGAGGCCGCCTATCAGGCCGATCGTTTTCATCTCAATCCATCAGTGAGTCGTTGCGCGCGCGCCGGCGTTCAGCCTCGATGTGCGCGTCGGTGACCTTGCCGTAGAGTTCGCGGCTGCGATGTACGCTGCCGATCATAGCGGGCTTCTCGGCGAACGACATGATCAGCAACAGCCGGTCGGCAGCACCGGTATTCTCGGTAACCCGATGCAGGGATAACCGTCCCAGAAACAGCTGCAGATCGCCCGGCTGCAGGTCGTCGCAGGACATCAATTGATAACAGTGCGTGAAATCTTCCGTTACCCAGCTGTCCAGGTACTCGAGCCCGGGTGGGAGCATGCGGCCGCGAGAGTGAGCGCGCTGATACACTTCGCGCATCTTGCCCTTCTTGAATGTCGATCACCAGGTACAGCATTGTCTATTCCGCGACAGCCTGCATTGGTGCGTGTCTATTTGCCGGGCGCACGAAACAGCATGGCGAGCGGCAGTATCAACATGCAGACTCCGGCCGCGAGCGCGGTTTTGTCCGCATGCCTGGACAATTGCAGAGCGTGGTTTACTTCGACGGGAAAGCGCCGGATGATTTCCTCGACGGTCGACTTCTCCGCATCGGTTAGTGTGCCGGCCGCGATCTGCTCTGCGATCGGCGTAAAAAAGGCTGTCTCGTACGGTGCGTAATCCAGTGTCGCCAATCCGTGTCCCGTTATGGCGACGATTGCCAGCGCAAAGGCGAACTGCCCGATGGCAAGGATGCGAACGGTCAAGGGTAGTCGATTGAGATGCTGCATTGAACTCACCATCGGTCTTGTTGGAAAAGGACGGTGCTGGTGCTGCCAGTATCCAGCGGCCACCGCGCCTGCTCGTGTTGCCAGGTGATTTGAAATTCAATCTCCTCGCCGTCGTCGTCGCGCTCGTGTTCGATGTTGTACACGGCCCTGACGGGCATGTAGATTCGCTCGCCGGCTATCTGGATTTCCAACTTCTCGTCGTTCTCCAAAGCATCCGCCAGACGTCTGAGTTTGGCCACAAACTCTGATTTCGCATAGTCCTTTTCGATGTCTCTAGTGCTTTTTGCGCTCATTCCTCACTCCTTTTTGTGAACCGCCAGATATTCAATAGTACTCGGCAATGCACTCATCCAGCAGATCCGGCCGGCGCACAAACTGTGCGCACCGCTCTCCATGAGTTCCTGTGCCGAGCCATAAACCCACAGTACCCCGATCGCCAGCACCCCGTTGTCGAGCGCTCCGATTACATCATGCCGGCAGTCGCCGATCATGGCGGCCGGATGCGCGGGGATTTTCCCCTCGCGCAGTACAAGACCGATCAGATCTGTCTTGTCTGCACGTGTGCCGTCCCGTTTACTTCCGTAGGCAGCGCTGAAAAATCCGCGCAACTCGAAATGCGCGACGATCTTGCGAGCGTAAACCGTTGGTTTTGAGGTCACAACGTACATTTTTTCACAACGCGAACTCAGCGTGGTCAATGCAGACTCGATGCCCGGATACAGGTGATTTTCGTATAAACCGGTACTCGCAAAGCGTTCACGATAGTAAGTGACTGCGCGGGCTGCCGCCCGCTGCGAGCCCAGCAGCTCGACGAACGAATCGTGCAACGGCGGGCCGATGTATTTAACCAGCGCCTCGTCGGGCGGCGGCTCGTGTCCGAGCTTCGCCAGCGCATACTGAATACACGCCGTGATACCGGCGTTCGGGTCCGTAAGCGTGCCCTCGAGATCGAAGAACAAATGCATGCCCCTGGTCCAGGTGTCACGCGCTACGCGTTTGGAGTTGAAGTGCCGCCGATCAGGCCGTGCGCCGTCTCAATCACCTGCGTGACGGCTTCGCCTGCCGGGCGAGATACCAGCTTGCCGAAGCTGTATACGGCGACCAGTTTGCCGCGGCCTTCGCCAAAGCCCAGCGCGTTCTCCTCGCAGTACTCACGCAGCAGCCGGCCGATGAAGTCGATTCTATATTGCGATTTGAGCGTCACTTCGACAAACGCGTTGAGCGTCGACTGCGTCGCCGCTTCGCTGAAATCCGCAGCCTGCAATGCGGGTTTTAGCTTGGCGATTTCAGCCTTATCGAACCCAGCTTGCCGGTACACGCTGAAGATATGGAATATTCTGGATTTAATCATGGGCGGGACGGTTGGCGATGTCCGTGTTGCGGGTCAAATGATCTGAGGTTCGAATTCCAGCTCGATGCCGAATCGATCTAACACGTCCTGGCGCGCGCGGTCGGCAAGCGCAAGCAGTTCCGCGCCGCTGGCATGTCCGTGATTCACCAGGACCAGCGCGTGTCTGTCGTAGAATCCCGCATCACCCTGCCGCCGTCCCTTCCAGCCGCATTGCTCGAGCAACCAGGCCGCCGGTATTTTGTAGTCTCCGTTGGCTTGCGGGTAAGCGGGCAGTTGCGAGTGCCGACGGCGTAGCGAGGTAAGGCGCGCGTCCGAAAGCACGGGATTCTTGAAAAAGCTGCCAGCGTTTCCCAGCTTGTCAGGATCCGGAAGTTTGGCGCGGCGCAGCTGACACACGGCCTGACTGATACTGTGCGCGTTCGGTTCGGTGATGTCGTTGTCGCGCAACGCCTGCCGCACACCATGGTAATCCGTCACGTAGCGAGGCGTGTGCGGTAAGCGCACGGTGATGGCGGTGATAATGTAATTTGCACGCTCACCGCGTTTGAAGACGCTTTCGCGATAACTGAATTTGCAGGCGTTTTTGTCGAATGTGCGCGCTTCACCCGACACCGTGTGCACCGCTTCCACACAATGCAGAACATCGCTTAATTCCACGCCGTACGCGCCGATGTTCTGGATCGGTGCCCCGCCTACGGTGCCCGGAATCAACGACAGATTCTCCAACCCCGCGTAACCGTGTTCGATGGTCCAAACGACGAACGTGTGCCAGTCTTCGCCGGCAGCGGCGCGCAGATACACGGCTCCCGTATCACTGCGCACGGTTTCCATGCCGCGCAGCGCGACGCGGGCGACCACGCCGTCGAAATCGCCGCGCAGCAGAAGATTGCTGCCACCGCCGAGTATCATGCGAGGCACGTGACGAAAGCGGGCGTCGGCGATGAACTCGTCGACATCGGAGAGGGACTGCAACTGCACCAGAAAGCGACAGCGTGCCGCTACCCGCAAGGTGTTGTAAGGTTCGAGCGAAGCGTTTTCCTCGATACGCATCGGCGGCCCTCAGTGTTGCGTAAGAAAATCGCGCACAATGTTGGCGACCGGTTGAGCATCCTGCAGATGAACATGATGACCGCCGTCGACGTTGCGAATCTGCAGTTGCGGCACAAATTGGTAGCGGTTTTCGATCTCCGGGCGCCGAACCGGCAGTCCGCGTGCAGCACGCACCAGCAGAGCGGGCGCTTCGATCGCGCGCAGATACCCGATAATCTGTTGCTCGCTCAGATAATAAGGAGACTTGATGCGCAGCCTGGGATCCGAGCGCCAGGTATATCCGCCTTCACATTCACGCGTGCCACGCCGGCTCAGGATCATTGCGGAGTCGAAATCGAAATCGCTCACCTGCTGCCTGGCCCGCGCGGCTTCCTCGAGGCTGGTATACACCGGCAGGCGTTTGTCTGCCAACGCGCGCATTTCACTGATCGCTTGCGACAATTGAGCCGGTGCGGCAGCGGGTTCCGCGGAAAACGGTCCGAACCCCTCCAGCAAAGTCAGGCAACTGATCCGTTCCGGGATCGTAGCGGCTACGAAGCTCGCAACGTTGGCGCCCAGGGAATGCCCCACCAGGGCGAACCGGTTGAGTTCGAGCGCATCGACCGCGTTCACGGTGTCAGCGACAAAATCGAGAAAGTGGTAGGGCGTGCCCGGGGGGCGGTGCTCGGAATGGCCGTGACCCGGAAAATCCAGCGCGACGATACGCCACGCCTTGAGTAGCGGTGCGAGGCGGTCGAAAGTTGCGGCGTTGTCCAGCCAACCGTGCAGCGCAATCACGCATGGTGCGTCCACTGCTCCCCACGCACGTGCGCTCAGCGTGAGAGCGCCGCTTCGCAGGGTTATCTCCTCAGCGTTGGGCATTGGCATCAACGGGTCAAAGCCGACATTACACCAGAATCCAGGGTGTTCTGTTTGGACAATATTATTTAACCCCGTTGCCAGAGTCGCGGCGTTTACCCCTGAACACTGGACGCCGGCTCTAGTATCGACAGGAGCTAAATCATGTATCGAGTTCTGTTTGCAGCCATGTTCGCGAGCGCCGTCATTGCTGCGCCGAACCTGGCGGTTGCCCATTCCGCGCAACGATTCGTCGAACTGAGTGTCATCGACGACTCCGGGCGCACTTTAAAAACCTATCCTGCTGCCAGCGAAGCACACGATCTGCTGCGGACTTATCTGCAGGCCGAACCCGGCGCACGTTATCGCCTGCGTTTGCACAATCCGAACGGCGAGCGCATCGGCGTAGTCGTGGCGGTCGACGGCCGCAACATCATCTCTGGGCAGCGCTCGGAGCTTGCCGCCGGAGAGGCAATGTATGTGATCGGTGCCCACCGCACACAGATTTTCTCCGGATGGCGCACGGATTCTGATCATGTGCAGGCGTTCTATTTCACCGATAAGGAGGACAGCTACGCCGGGGCATGGGGCGATTACAGTGCCATGGGCACTATAGCGGTGGCGGTTTTTCGGGAACAACGTGCCGTGCACGACTACGCCCAACGCGATGAGGCGCCAGTGCACAATGCACCTTCTGCCGAATCCTCCGGCGCGCCGTCCGGGCACCGCGAGCGTAAATCCCGCACCCTCGACGAGCAACAGGCCGGCACGGGGTTTGGCGAACGGCGATGGTCGCAGAGCAGGCGTGTGCGCTTTGCCGCCGTCGAGCGTGCAGTGTTTCGCCAGGTTGTCAAATATGAATGGCGCAGTTCGTTATGCCGGCGCGGGATCACCGCCTGCGGAGAGGGTAACCGGTTGTGGCCGGAGTTGGGGTATGCGCCCTATCCGCCGGGTTACACCAGACCGCGCTGGTGAGCAGTATGTAATCGGTCTATGCTGCGGCCTGCAGAAGGGCAACGCATCGGGAGACAGGCATATGCATGCTAAACGCATCGGTCTTTGTGCCGCACTACTGTCGGCGGGGTTGTTTGCCAAGGTGACGGCGGGTTCGCTGGATGCGGCGCCGCATCGTTCTCTGTCGCCCGAACAGGTGGTGCGCTGCCAGATGGAGGCGTTGCGCAGCAATGACAACG
>Ga0224508_10000491_pt1 | contig 39258 bp, 34 predicted proteins | sample SF_Jan12_sed_USG_4_FD_170157 | JGI IMG/M metagenome (GOLD analysis project Ga0224508, IMG submission 170157) | Sediment microbial communities from San Francisco Bay, California, United States - SF_Jan12_sed_USGS_21 | ecosystem: Environmental > Aquatic > Marine > Sediment | place: USA... | reverse complement strand
GATGATGAGCCCGATATCCGCGAGCTATTGGAGCTTACCCTCGGCCGTATGAATCTGGAGACGCGCGCCGCCGCCAACTTGGATGAAGCGCGTCATCTATTGCAAGAATTCGAATTCCACCTGTGTCTGACCGATATGCGATTGCCAGACGGTAACGGCATCGATCTGGTGCGTCATATCCAAGAAAACCACCCGCATTTGCCGGTAGCCGTGATTACGGCGCACGGCAATATGGAGACTGCCATCGCCGCCCTCAAGGCCGGAGCCTTCGATTTCGTCTCCAAGCCTTTAGATCTCAATGACTTACGAAACATTGTGCGCAGTGCCCTCAAGGTCAGCCGGACACCGGCGCCAACGCCAGACCGTATGGGGACCCGCGAGTTGCTGGGTGATTCGCCGGCAATCCAGAAAGTCCGCAGCATGATCGAGAAGCTGTCACGCAGCCAGGCGCCGGTCTACATTGGCGGCGAATCTGGCACCGGTAAGGAATTGGTGGCTAGGCTGATCCACGAGCTGGGACCACGCGGGTCAAAACCATTTGTCCCAGTAAACTGCGGCGCGATTCCCGAACAACTGATGGAAAGTGAGTTCTTTGGCCACAAAAAAGGCAGCTTTACGGGGGCCGTGCAGGACAAAGATGGCCTATTTAAGGCCGCCGACGCGGGTACGCTGTTTCTGGATGAAGTCGGCGATCTGCCTGTCCACATGCAAGTCAAGCTTTTGCGGGCCATCCAGGAGAAATCTGTGCGGCCGGTCGGTAGCCAGGCCGAAATACGGGTGGATGTACGCATCTTGAGTGCCACCCACAAGAAATTACATGAGCTCGTTAGAGAAGGGACATTCCGGCAAGACCTCTACTACCGCCTGAACGTTATAGAGCTTCCAGTCCCGAGTCTGCGGGGTCGGCCCGATGATATTCCGCTCCTGGCCGAGGCATTATGTGCCCGCCTGGCAAAAGGCCAGGGCATCGGCGCGCCCGGATTAGCGTCCGAAGCGCTAGAGGCACTGTCCCGCTATCACTTCCCGGGAAATGTACGCGAGCTCGAGAATATCCTGGAACGTGCCCTGACGCTTTGTGATGGCACTGAAATCAGCGCCGAGGATCTGCAGCTTCGGGAAGAGCCACACGCCGCCAGTGCGCAGGCCACGCACCCTGAATTCTCAGGCGAGGGCTCTCTAGAAGACTATTTGGAGCAGGTGGAAAGGGGTGCGATTGAAGAGGCGTTGGCCAAGACCAATCGCAACAAGACGGCAGCGGCTAAGCTGCTTGGTATCACATTTCGGGCATTGCGCTACAAGCTCGAAAAACTAGGAATCGAATAGGCAACGGCACAGCATAAGCCAAGGTAAGATTGAGAACGCCGCCGGATATGCGGTCGATTCGGCTGTACGCAAGGTCGATGTGACGTTCAGCGGCAGTTCGAGGGTAGCGTATTGTGTCACCGTTTGCTCAAAATGCGCCTGATGGCACCCGTATGTCGCAAAAAGATGCCGCCCTGATAGCCGAAATTCTTTTTTCTTCAGATAGTTGAGGCTATGGTTTAGAGTGATACATTCAAATGGCCGATTGGCATGGTTCCTGCATTTCGATTGTCGTGTTTGTAGCCCCAATCACTGTGGATTTGACGCACGGTGGGGGTGTGCTACGAATGTAGGTAAGCAGGACATCACGGAAAGCGTCGGCCCTAAAGGGACTCAGGGCCTCAATGCTGATGACGGTTCCGCACACATCGGGCCGGTTTTTTCCGAGGCGTCCTCTATAAGTTGTAACGTACGTTTTTGGAGGCTCCAAATGAAACATTTTCAAAAAGGTTTTACCCTCATCGAATTGATGATCGTAGTCGCGATCATCGGTATCCTTGCGGCGATCGCCGTACCTGCGTATCAGGACTACACGATCCGTTCGCGCGTTGCCGAGACCTCGAGCATGGCGAGTGCTGCGCGCACGGCAATCGACGTCGGTTACAGTGAGACGGGCAGTCTTGGCGCCATCTTTGTTAGCCACACGAGCCTGGGTCTGAACGCGGCCGGTAGCTACAACGCGAAGTATGTGTCTGCCGTAACCGTAAGCGCTGGACCCATCGTCACGGCCGCCCTGAAAGGCATAGGGGAGCTGGGAACAGCGTCCGGGCAGTCCGTCGTCTATTCGCCGATCGCTCGTGGCGGAAATCTTGAATGGTTTGTTAGGGTCGGTGGTACGCTACCTGCGAAGTATCTGCCGAAGCGATAAGAAGATACGGCGCTGGTTTTGTCCGGCGTGTTAATCGACAAGGGCGGCGTATGCCGCCCTTGTTTTTGGGGCTGGTGATACAAGGATGACGCAAAAGACAAGCCGCATCTCACTGGTTCTGCTCGCTCTCGTTCTTATCCTTTCGGCGGCGGTTTACCTGCCCGGCGTCTCCGGGCCCTATGTGTTTGACGATCGCTATAACATTCTCAAAAACTCCTATCTTAGGATCGACTCCCTCCATCCGAAGGACCTCTATTACGCTAGTTTTTCTGTAGGCTCGGGACCCCTGCTTCGACCTGTCAGCATGTTGAGCTTCGCTCTCAACTATTACTTTGCCGGCAGTTTCGAAGAAACAACACCATTAAAGCTAACCAATCTCTTCATTCACCTCGCCAATGGATTGCTGATCTTCTGGCTGGTGCGCTTGATATTTGCGCGCCTCTCTCATATAGGCGAGCCCGCCAGCCCGAATGCTGGCGGGAGCGGTGGCCTCAACCAGAACAACTTACTGGCGGCCGCTACTGCGTTACTTTGGATCGTTCACCCTATCAATCTTACGAGCGTACTGTACATTGTGCAGCGCATGACGGCTTTGTCCACGCTCTTCACCCTGCTTGGGTTGATATGCTACATGATCGGGCGCGACCGAATTGCCGCAGGCCGGACTAGGGGGATAGGGATCATAGGATTCGGCCTGTTCGGGTGTGGGACTTTAGGCGTGCTAAGCAAGGAAAACGCCGCGCTGCTGCCGATTTTCATGCTGGCCTTGGATTTCATTCTATTCGCGGATCAGGCTCCTTGGCGTCATTGGCGGCAACTCTCGGCCCACATCAAACGTGTTGTTCTAATCATAACGTTTGCTGTCGTCGCTGCCACAGCGTTCTGGGTGGTCGACTTTGCTATCCCACAGTATGAATCCCGGGAATTTACAATAACTGAGCGAGTCTTGACCGAATCGCGCGTGTTGTTCTTTTACCTGTCCATGATTGTTTTGCCACGTATTGACCAGTTTGCAATGCACCACGATGACATTGTTCTTTCCACCTCATTGTTGTCGCCTTGGACTACACTACCTTCCTTGTTCGGACTGCTGGCTCTACTCGCACTGGCCGCGTATGTACGTACTAAATTACCTGCACTGTCGTTAGGAATCTTATGGTTTTTTATCGGCCATTTGATGGAATCGACAGTATTACCACTCGAGATCGTGCACGAGCATCGCAATTACCTTGCATGTCTCGGCATTCTGTTTGCGTTTGTTCATCTATTAAATCGAGTTAGTGTAACGTTCAGTAATAAGAGACTCTGGCTTCTTTATCCTGCGGTTGCAGTTATCTTTGCTGGCACCACGGTATTACGCGCGTCGCACTGGTCTGATTACAATCACCTAACACGTTATCAGGCGTTTCATCACCCCAAATCAGCACGCGCGCAAGGAATGTTGAGTTCGCTGCTCTACCGTCAAGGCGATTACCAGGGAGCCCTGACTGCGGTCAGTCAAGCTGCTGCACTGGCCCCGCACGAGGCTGGCTATAAGATCAACATGCAGTTATTGGCAGCCAGACTCGGGGTGCCCTTGAGTCCAGCTGTTCAAGAGGAGGCGTTGAAGATTCTGGCAAAGGGGCAAGCATCGACGTTAACACAAATGGCACTAGAATATATTAGCAACTGCATTGCCGCAGATTGCGCACAGATGCAAACGTCCATGGAGACTTGGCTCACCACCTTGATAAATAACTCGCCGCCCTCTATGGATAACTCCTTTCTGTATTACCTACTCGGTCGCACCTTGATCGCACAAGGAAAGGTCCTTAACGGCCTGAACGCCTTGGAACGCGCCTACCAAGCTGACACTCAATACTTGCACCCACTGTTCGAATTAGCTAATACCTTTCTCGCGCTTCGACAAATAGAAAACGTCGAGTTCATACTCCAGAGATTACGCAAGGCAAATGAGAACAATTTGCATCCCAGAGATAAGGAGATAGCGGACTTGGAAAGCGCGATAAGCAAGTTGAAAGCCGAGAACTAAAGTCTGTCAGAAGATGCTACCTAGGCTAGATCAAATTTCGGAGACCGCAGAGGCATTCTCAGCCCTTACCCGGTAAAGTCGCCCAGCGTGTCGACAGTTCGCAAATCGTATATAGCATTAGCAGTCATTGGCGTCATAATCGTTGTCGCCTATTTTCCAGGTCTCAGTGGACCTTTTGTCTTCGACGATACATACCACATCGTCTCCAACCCGGCGGTTGCTCTCAAAGACCTTGATATCGCCAGCCTAAAGAGAGCTGCGCTATCCAATGATAGCGGTCCGTTAAAGCGGCCTTTGGCGCTAATCAGCCTCGCATTTAACCATTATTTCGCAGGAGGGTTAACAAACACGTTTCCTTTCAAGGTCACCAACCTTGCTATACACATTCTAAACATCGGACTAGTTTACTGGCTATCGCTATTGTTGCTCAGACAGCTTTCTATCAGGGCGGGATTTCATCAGCCCAGATTGCACCCCTGGCTGCCTGCTCTGGTCGCCGCCACGTGGGCCTTGCACCCATTACAACTAACATCGATATTGTACGTTGTTCAGCGCATGACTACGTTGTCCGCGCTTTTCGTTTTTGCAGGTATCATCATTTTTGTATACGGGAGACTGCGTCTCCAAGAGAATCGAACTTTCGGCTACACACTTATGGCTGTGGGTTTGGTCGGTGGCTTAGCGCTTGGCCTAGCGAGCAAGGAAAACGCCGCCTTGCTGCCCTTATACATATTGGTCATCGAGGTTATCTTCTTCCGCCACCAAGAACTTAGCGGCGATTGTCGCCAGAAATTGAAATGGTTCTACGCTATCACAGTTCTGCTACCTTACCTCCTCGCTCTACTCTGGCTTGTTAGTCAACCATACATAGTTTTGAATGCCTACGCGTGGCGTGAGTTCAGCCTTTGGGAGCGGTTGCTAACGGAATCGCGTGTCGTCTGGTTTTATATCTCGCTTCTATTAGTGCCGATACCAGACCGACTCTCGCTCCATCATGACGACATGCCTATAAGCATTGGACTGTTCGAGCCTGGGATAACCGCGGTCGCGGTCGCGGGAATCGTGCTAGCCAGCATAATCGCGATTGTAACTGTCAAAAAATATCCGGCCCTAAGCTTCTCCGTACTGTGGTTTCTTGCTGGACACGCCATGGAGTCTACCTTCATCGGGCTCGAGATCGCCCATGAACATCGCAATTATTTGCCAAGCTTTGGCCCCATTTTTGGAATTGTATATGGCCTCTCACGCACACCTGCGCAACTGAGAGCTAGCATTCGAATGGGCGCATACCTTCTTGTGCTACTGGCGTTGGGATCCGCTACCTACATGCGGGCAACCATCTGGGCTAGCCAGGACGCCCTCACGATGCACCTACTTAAGCATCACCCAGAGTCTCCACGGACTCACCTTATGGCCGCTGAACTATATGCGTTAAATGACGATGCGGTTGGGGCAATCGACCATTATGCTCGCGCCGCGGCGCTCGCACCAAATGAGGCAGCCTATCTCATCCGGCTGGTTAGGACAGTTGCGAGTACAATTATCACCCAGCCGAGCGCGTCACTGAACAACAACCGTATTAAGCCCGCGCCGAAACTCCGCCAACTACCAGCTTTTGTATCGCTCAAGCGATCGGGACCGGTAGCTCGCTTCGAGCTATCCCAACCCATACTACACGATATAACGAAAAAACTTGGAGACGCCCCGATCCACGCCCGCACTGTTCAGGTACTGGGAGAGCTATCAGAGTGTGTAGTTGCGAGCCGCGACGTATGTGGTTATATGTATTCCACCCTGGTTGAATGGTATAAGACCGCCATTCACAATCCACGAACAGTTGATGGACATCGCAACGATCTTACGATTGGGTTGGTAAGGGTCTATCTGGAGTACGGTGATTACGTTGATGCGCTAGAAGTTGCGAAGCACACTAGAGCCTTAGATCCCTCCAATCCGAACATTATTCTCATGGAAGCGGACATTTACTTTCGCCTCGGTCAACCTGAGAAATCGAAAGAACTCTTATCCTTGCTGGACACACCGTCAGTAGCACCGACGGACAACGTCAAGAAACAAGCTGACGTACTATCTGCGCTAATTAAATCGAAACTTAAACAAGGTGCAGACAGAGTCGATTAGTGTAGCCATAGGAGGGCTCTGATTGTGATACTAATGGGCGCCGACGCCAGAGACATTAGACAAAGGCTTTACGTCATGCTTACGCTATACTGATGGCACAACCTATGACTCTGTGAAAACCCAGGATGAAATGAGAAAAACTATATCCATAATAATGCCATCGAAAAATGAGCAACAGGGACTCAGCGTACTACTCCCACGCTTGCGGACCCTGTATCCAGATGCTGAGATCATAGTCGTCAATGATGGGTCCACTGATGCGACAGAGAATATCTGCCACGAAAATAAGGTACATGTTATATCGCACCCCTACTCTATGGGCAACGGTGCGGCAATAAAAACCGGTGCTCGCGAAGCCAACGGTGACATTCTTGTGTTCATGGATGCCGACAGACAACACAATCCAGAAGACATCCCGAGTCTCCTCGAGAAACTTGACGAGGGGTTTGACATGGTGGTGGCCGCACGAACGCGGCACTCGCAAGCTGGAGCCCATCGAGCGGTCGCCAATGGTTTCTATAACAAGCTAGCGAGCTGGATGACTGGACACATAGTGTCCGATTTGACCTCCGGGTTTCGTGCAGCCAATGCCATCAAGTTCCGCGAGTTTCTGCATCTACTACCGAACGGATTTTCTTACCCCACAACCATAACAATGGCGTTCTTCCGGGCCGGATATTCCTTGAGTTACGTTCCCGTTGAGGTCCGGAAACGACTCGGCAAAAGCCATATCAGACCGGTAAAAGACGGCATAAGATTCTTGCTCATCATCTTCAGGATTGGCACACTCTATTCACCTCTTAAACTCTTCCTCCCGATTAGCCTCACCATATGTATGATCGGCCTAGCATACTATGGCTATACTTATATCCACTTTAAGCGCTTCACTAATATGAGTGCGCTCTTGCTGCTAACTTCGATGCTAGTTTTCTTGATCGGGTTGGTATCCGAGCAGATTACGATGCTCATCTACCAAAAATCCGAAAAGAGGTGAGCCGCAGTGACCAAATCGCGACTTGCTTGGTGACACAAGAGCAGATAACTAACCCCGTTGCCTCTGGACTCCAGATGAGGAATTGCATAGTTACGTATAAGACTCGCATGCCAATCCCTGTACGCAAGTATTCACCCACATAACATCTAGTTCGGTTCGCCCGATCAAAGTATCCATACCAACCCTAAGAGCCCACCGTAGCGCAAGCATCAGTAGAACCGCGAAACCCGCCATGCCTACCAAGAATTCGCAAACAAGTGTGCATGACACTATGGAGAAAGAGCCTTTGCCTTTAGTCAGTATAGGTGTGCCTGTGTACAATGAAGAACGATTCTTGACCGAATCATTGGAGTCGCTTCAGGCACAGGACTACGGAAACCTTGAGATCATAATTGCCGATAATGCTTCTACCGATAACACTCCGCAGATATGCCGACGAATTGCTGCTGCTGACGATCGAATCACCTATCATCGGTTCGAAGAAAACTGCGGCATCACTGAGAACTTTAGACGGACTTTGCGGTTGTCGAGTGGTTCCTACTTTATGTGGGCGGCCGGCCACGATATTTGGTCATCCAACCTCATCTCGGAATGCGTTAGTCTGTTAAGCAGCGAGCCGCAAGCGGTAATCGCATTCGGTTCATCACAGTGGATTGATGACCATGGCAATCCCATCTTAAGGTCTTCTGGATGGACGGATACGCGCGGGATGGACTGCGTCGGCCGATTTCATTCCGTGCTATGGGGTAATATGCATCCAGTCCTGGGGCTGATACGTGCCGAAGCGCTGCGCCGTGCCCGTACGGTCATTGCCACAGCTGGATCTGATCTGATTCTGTTATGCGAACTCGTTCTGCAGGGGCATTTCGTTCATGCAACCAAGGCGTCTTGGTATAGGCGTGACCATCGAGGTAAAGAGACACACGAGCAACGAATGGAGCGTTATCAAAGTCGCGAGTTTGGTTTATCGAGATCTCTGCGGAGTAAGTCTTTCCCTCTCTTTCACTTACCCTTTGAACTTTTTAAGGCAGTGCTACGTTCTCGCATCACGTGGTTTGAAAAAATGTGTATCCTGTTCACGTTGATGCCAGCTCTACCCGTTAGATATCTCACGGTCCGAAAACAACAGGATTAGGATACCGTGAACTTCAAGAATTGTGCTGATGAAGCGAGTTCGGTGTGGTCACGACTAGGTAAAATGTGGTCACAAACAGGGTCACGATTCTCCGGCGCCATCGGATACCTAAAGTTAGCGTTTACGCCGATCGCGGTCACGTTTCTTCTCTACTTTGGTTGGCAGTCGCGTGAGACGCTCCTTACCGTCATCCGGGATGCCCAACCGCTTTATCTTGCCAGCGCCTTTCTTGCATGGATCGTCCTGCATTTTGTTGCCCCCGTTCTTGCGACCTTAATACTGAATGCATGTGGGTCACCTGTAACTTACCGGTTTTCCTTCAAAACCCATGCCGGCCGATTGCCGGCTCGCTACCTGCCGGGAGGCATCTGGCACACTGTCGGGCGCATGGTGGACTTCCATGGCGAAGGCATAAAACCTAGCCATCTCACAGTACTCGTTTTTCTCGAGATAATGTTGCCCGCAGCAGTGACCTTAACGTACGGCGGACTGTTTGTGTTATATGCGCGAGGCTTTGTCGGATGGGGACAGGTTGCGGCCTTCGGACCCCTAGGGGGTATTCTAGCGCTGGTAGTGTCATATCTGTTTCTCAACAGGCAAACATTCAGATCAGCACGGCCGATGCCACTAGGCACATATATCAAATGCATTGCGGTTGTTAGTTTCTTTTGGTTAATTGCAACCACGTCATTTATTAGTTACCTAACTGCATTTCCGACTGCGATGGGAGCTAGCCCATTGCTTGACGTGGCTGGAGCCTATCTATTCTCTTGGGGGATCGGCTATATAAGCCTGTTCGCGCCTCAGGGCATCGGCGTGTTCGAAGCAGTCGCCGGGAATATGCTGGTCACGCCCATGTCTTTCGGCGAGATGGCAGCTTTGATCGCTGGATTCCGTATTATCTCGCTCGTGGCAGATGGAGTCGTGTGGGGTGTATCTCGTCTAACATACCTCGCGTCGTGAGATCTTGTAAATCGATCCAGCTACGTTTTGTAGGAGGATACCCGCTCGAATCTCCTTTCACATCGACTGCAGCTCGTTATACCCTCCGCAACCATGCATCGGTCCAGTGTGTAATATTTTCGGTAAGGTCGCTTTCGTTGAACGGCCACGCCGGTTTCTCTAATATAAACTCTAAATGGGTGCTGGCGAATTCCGTGGCTGCTGCTATGGGATTATCGTTCAACCACTGGCGTTTTCCACGTGGCACATCATAAAGGTCCCTCATGATGCCGTCCGTAGCAACAATATATGAGTCCTTTGTGACAACGTCATGATATAGCTCCAACTCACGCGACACATGGTCTTTCGTATGGCATGAATCCAAGATGACCATTACTTTTTCGCCCTCCCGAATTAGCGACTTTACGTTTTTCGCGACAGCGTCATCTATCGAATTCCCCTCGATCATCGTGATATAAGGAAACAGCTCGTGGGCTTTGATAGCCTTCCTGTTGTGGGGCCGGATTTCGATGTCGATCCCAATGACTCGCCCCTTGTTCATGGCCTTGCAGAGGCTGGCATAAAAGATTAGTGTACCCCCGTGCGCGATACCGGTCTCGATGATTACATCTGGTTTGACTCGATAAATCACTTCCTGTGCACGCACCATATCTTCAGGGAGCTGAATAATAGGGCGTCCCATCCACGTGAAGGTGTACTGAGATTTCTGATTCCATCCGACGCGGACCCAATGAAGCGATAGGATCTCAAACGCCTCAGTTGAATAAAGATCGAGAACTCTGCGTTCGTCCCCATCTTCCCGCGTCAGCGTTCTACTTTCAGTGTCGATGATGAGCTTCATCTGCCTATGCAACGAGCTTGACCTGGATTCCAGCCTGATCGAGCAACCCTTCGTTCTCCTCCCGATAGATTGGGTTCATCAGCACTACCGCTTCGATGCCTCGGCCTGGGATTTCACAGTAGTTCACAATCGGATGGGCCGTGCCCGGGATAAAGCGGCCCTGCTTTCGTGGATTGACGTCAATCACGCAGTCGATGAGTCGGCACTCCTGGTCCACCAGGTTGGCGAAAGTGACGCCTTTGGCGCCTGCACCCCAGATAGCGACCTGCCCTGACTCTGCAAGTCGCGCGATCGTCTCGCCCCACCTTTGGACAAGGCTGTGCTCAGTGTCGACAAATTGCAGCGTAAGGTCGTGGATTGCACCAGAGTTCTTGGAAACCACGGGACGGGATTCCAAAAGCCGCGCCTCCATCCACAGGTATTGGCCACCAAATATATGGCGCACCGAGTCGACAGTAAATCCCGCTTTCTCGAACAGGGTCCTTAAGGAAGCTCTACTGAACAGCGAACAGTGCTCGTAGAAGAAATCCCAGATCACATGGTTCCGCAAGATCCATTCGACGCAGGGAGTCTCGAAAAACACCCGCCCAGTGTGTGTGCCTGCGAGTGCCTGGCGCACCGTCTCGACTAGGCGCCTAGGATTCGGCACGTGCTCAATGACGTGACGGCAAACCACCGCTTCTGCTTTGACATGTGTGCAGTCGGGTCCAAAATAGCGGCGCTCGAATCGGAGTCTGCCGTCGAGTGTGCTCTCCGGACCGACGTAGCTTGGATCAAACCCGTAACCCACGTTCTTGGATTCCGGCGGCTCTACAAGCCTTCTCAAGAAGCTGCCCTTGCCGCAACCTACTTCCACAATACAGTGTCGGTTGAGCCGCTTTTGTTGCAGCAGGTAGCGCGCTAGTCCGTCCAGGTAGCCGCCGAAATACAGCGAGCAGTCCTGAGTGTTATCGTAGCGGTCCCCGTAGCTCAGTTTTCCCATGTCGAACGCTGTGTTGAATACAAACCCGCAATCATGGCAAAACGCAAAGCGCAGATCGCCACGTGTCACGGCCCGCGCCGTCTGCGGCGCCTCTAGCACCAAGTTCTGGTGCACTGGCACACGGCAACGCTCGAGAAAAACCTCAGTAGAAGTAGAGTCGCAGACGGGACAGCTGTGCATCAGGCTATCTCCCGCGCGAGGGTTGCTTTCCACCAGGCGATACTGCGGTCGATCCCCTCGGCGAGCGTAACACGCGGACGCCAGCAAAGCTCATCTGTAAGACGCCTGACATCGGCGACGAGTTCTGGCGGGTCGCCTGCCCGGGCGGGCACTGCGCCGAGCCTGACGAGGTGCGGCCTCCCTAGTTTCTTCGCAACGCCATCTATTACCGTGCTGATCGGAACGCCTTCACCCGACCCTATGTTCACGGCGCCTATGACCTCGCTGTCGAGGAGCGCGACGAACGCGTCCGCCGCGTCTTCCACGTACAGAAAGTCCCGAACTTGATTCCCGTGGGTGCAACGTGCCTCCTCACCTTTTAGTAGCGAAAGACACACCGAAGGCATCAAGCGCTGCGGGTGCTCGTGGGGGCCATAAACGTGGAACACGCGACCCCACGCGACCATGAATCCCGACTGCCAGGCAAAAGTGTCGAGGATTACGTGTAGACCGTGCTTGCATGCCCCGTACAGTGTTGATGGACCAAGCGGCGTTGAGTTCTCTTCGAGCCGGCCGTGGCGCCAGTCGTATTCGGCGTAACTGCCCGCCACTACGCAGCGCTGGCCTCCGTAGCGTGCAAACACCTCCAGCAAATCAATACTGGCCTTTACCCAGCGGAGGTTCTCCAGCGATGTCCAGAATTCTCCTGGTGTAGCGCACCAAGCGAGGTGCAACAAGTGGGTAGGCTTCGCTGTTTTGGCAATGCGCGCGATCTCCCCTTCCACAAGCAGGTCAGCACGATGCCAAGTGAGTGAGGAGCTTTCAACCACAGGGCGGTCGTGGCAGACCGCATGAACCTCGTAACCCCGCTCCAGCAAGGGCTTGAGGCAGTGCCGGCCGATAAAGCCGGTGGCACCGGTGACGAGAACCCGTTTCACCCCTCGAAGTCCGGGTAGCTGCGGTCGCGCGGCGACACACTGGGGCTCGAGATCGGCCACACTATACCGAAGGCTGGGTCATTCCATCTGTTACCTCTTTGATATTCTTGGTGATGGAACTCCGACATTTGATAAAACACCTCTGTATTATCCTCCAGGGTTTGAAATCCATGGGCAAATCGCTCTGGCACATAAAGCGTACGGCGGTTACTAGCTATCAGCTCCACTCTTACCCATTGCTTGAAGGTAGGCGACTCTCGGCGCAAATCAATGATCACGTCGTAGATCGCACCCATGGTACACCTTACTAGTTTGGCCTCTTGATATGGTTCCGCCTGATAGTGCATGCCACGCAACGTGCCCTTTTTCCTATTGAAGGAGATATTACATTGTACCAACCGTTGGTTAAGGCCGTGGGCTGAAAATTCTTCCGCGCACCAACTGCGTGCAAAGAAGCCGCGCTCGTCTTCTATTGGCTCGATGTCAATAATGTAGGCCCCTTTTAGCTTGGTCTCAGAAAATTTCAATCGAAGACCTCCACGCACGGAATTGGAGTCACAAATCTGCCGCCCCAGTTTTGGACAAACGACATCTGCTCCATGATCTCCGTACGCAAATTCCAAGCAAGTATAAGTACGTAGTTAGGTTTTGTCTCTCGGATCTTCTCTGGCGCAAACACGGGCAGGTGAACTCCCGGGAGGAACAAGTTCTGCTTGTGAGGGCTGCGGTCTACAGTGTACTCGAGAAGATCCGTTCTAATGCCGCAATAATTTAGCAATGTACTGCCTTTGGCAGGTGCTCCGTATCCCGCTATCGTTTTATGAGATCGTTTGACCTTGATTAGAAACTCTAAAAGATCGCGTTTTATCTGTTGTACTTTGCCCTCGAAACAAGCGTACGTTGCAAGGTCTTGCAAACCCGCTTCTTGCTCTTTTTCCCTCAATTCCTTCACTTGTCTTGTCACCACTTTGGCATTGTCGTTCTCATGCTTCACGAATATACGTAGTGAGCCACCGTGCGTGGATAGCTCCTCTACGTCAAATACGGACAGTTTATGATGCGCAAACACTCGTTCGACCGTTAAGAAGGAGAAATAAGAGAAGTGCTCATGGTAAATTGTATCAAACTGATTGTTTTGCATTAGACGAAACACATGAGGAAATTCCATCGTGAGGATTCCATCAATACTAAGCAAAATTCGTAGACCTGCTACGAAGTCATTGAGATCTGGCACGTGAGCCAGGACATTATTCCCGATCAGAAGATCTGCTGGTCCATATTCAGACACTACATGCCGCGCCGTGTCAGCTCCAAAAAACCTCGTCAACGTTGGAATCCCGGACTCTATTGCTGTCTGCGCGACGTTGCGTGCCGGTTCGATGCCGAGTATGCGTATACCTCGGTCCTTGAAATTACGTAACAGATATCCGTCATTGCTTGCGATTTCGACTACTTGACTTTCTCCACCTATACCAAAACGCTCCACGACATTGTTGGTATAGGCGCGAGCATGTCTAAGCCAACTCTCCGAGTAAGAAGAGAAATACGCGTAGTGCCGAAAGATCTGTTCTGGGGTTTCAAAGTCTTCTAATTGAACTAGAAAACAGACGCCGCATACGTACACATGCAAGGGATAGAACGATTCTACGCGTGTGAGCTGCTCTGATGTAAGGTACGAATTGGAAAGGGGCGACATGCCCAGATCAACAAACGTATTTTCTAATCGAGTGCCGCAGAAGCGACATTTTGCGACCATTAGAGTTGCTCTATCCCTGAAAATACGAGATCTGTTCTCGTGTTACTTCTCGAATCAATGGTTGGTCACGATAGTAGGTCTTGTACCATTGTACCGTCCACTCTAGTGCCTGGGGCAGAGACAGTTTCGGCTTCCAATCCAATTTTGCCTTGGCCTTGGACGAATCAAGCTTCAAATAGTTGCTTTCGGGAGCATGTACATCAGAGGCTGTTTCCCACCGAGCCCCATCTCCCCAAAGCCTAGCAAGCTCGTCGACAACCCAAGATACAGGTTTAGCATCATCGTCACTCGGACCGAAATTCCAGCCTTCTGCATACGTCATACCGTCTTTCCACAATCTCTCGGCCAACTGCAAATAACCGGTTAATGGTTCCAGCACGTGCTGCCAAGGACGGATAGCGTGTGGGTTACGTATCTTGACCGACGTTCCTCTAGCGAATGATTCTATAATATCTGGAACTAGTCGATGCGGGGCCCAATCCCCGCCGCCGATCACGTTTCCAGCTCTCGCGCTAGCCAGGGCCAGATGGTTTTCTCCCAGGCCAGTCTCAGAAAAATAAGAGCCGCGAAACGCTCTAGTCACCAACTCTGCACATCCCTTGCTGCTGGAGTAAGGGTCGCGGCCTCCCATTGGATCACATTCTCGGTAACCCCAAAGCCGTTCGTAGTTTTCGTAACACTTGTCGCTGGTAACAGTGACCGCAGCTTTGACACTTTCCGAATGGCGGAGCGCCTCGAGTAGATTAACTGTGCCCATGACGTTTATGGCGTAGGTTTCGACGGGATTGGTGTACGATGGCAGCACCAAAGACTGTGCTGCCATGTGAATGACTATTTCGGGTTGATGTTGCTGCACCACTGACTGAATATGGTCGACATCGCGGACATCTCCGATAATGGAAGTCATGTGCTCAGCGACTGCAGCAGCATCAAATAGATTGGGATTCGTCGGTGGTGATAACGCATATCCCACGACATTCGCTCCGAGCCCTTGTAGCCACAACGACAACCAGCTACCTTTGAAACCCGTGTGCCCCGTTATCAATACGGACTTGTCTTGCCAGAAGGATGGGTTCACTACCAGATTTTCCAGGGAGCTCGCCCATCACTCCATGCATTACGTAGGAGCCGGAGCTCATGCAACGTGTCAACACATTGCCAATAACCGTTGTGGCGATAGGCCATAAGTTGCCCGTCTTTGGCTAGTCTTTCGCACGGCTCCCGCTCCCATGACGTCGAGTCATCGTCTATGTAATCTAGGGCGTCCGGCTCTAGAACAAAAAACCCACCGTTGATCAATTCATGCGAATCTCTAGGTTTCTCGTTGAACGAACTTACTTGATCTTTGTCAATCTCAAGTAGGCCGAAGCGTGAAGGTGGGGGAACGGCAGTTACTGTGGCTATTTTGCCGTGAGAACGGTGGAATTCTAGTAACCGCTCTAGGTTAATATCGGATAAACCGTCGCTGTAAGTAAAGATGATCGTGCTTTGGACGCGATCGCGCAGCCGTTTGAGCCTGCCTCCCGTCATCGTGTCGCGCCCAGTATCAATAAGATCGATTTTCCAGTCCTCATCCACCCCACCGGAAGTGTCAACAGAACCCTTTTCCAAATTAACGTGCATGTGGGATTGCAATTGAGGATAGTGTAGAAAATAGCGTTTGATGACCTCTCCTTTGTACCCTAGGGCAACAATGAACTCGTTGAAATGCCGGGTGGAAAAAAATTTCATAAGATGCCAAAGAAGCGGCTTGCCGCCGATTTCTATCATAGGTTTTGGGAGGATCTCCGTTTCCTCTGATAGTCGCATGCCATACCCGCCGGCTAGAATAACTACCTTCATCTATAGCTTTATCCGAAATTTGCCCTAATTTAAGTCTAGTCCACACCGTTCCTGCCCGGAAGGAGCGTTGGCCCTAAGGCGACGCCATTAGCATCCCCTGTTGCCGGCAGATCGCAGTCGCGACCGAAACAACTGGCTATGCCTCACTCTAACCCAAGATCCGTTGTTACTCCTTCCACAGTCCAGCGGAATTGTTCTAGAATACAGTTGTGGTTAGCCAGAGTTAAGGGTCGCATGGACCATGCAGTTATGGGGCGGTAGCTCAGCTGGGAGAGCGTCGCGTTCGCAATGCGAAGGTCGGGAGTTCGATCCTCCTCCGCTCCACCATCAATCTCGACGATGGCCGTCAAAGCGGCTGTCCTGCTAACGCGGCACTCGCGCCTAAGCGGCACCCAGCACGGATTTTCCGCTACAATGAACCGAGTGCCCCGGTAGCTCAGTCGGATAGAGCAGCCGCCTCCTAAGCGGCAGGTCGGACGTTCGAATCGTCTCCGGGGCGCCATTTGAAGCAGGGACTGTCCACACCGATGCCACACATCAATCAATGGCTAGTATAGTCGTACTGAAGTGCAGGCGTGACTGCCAAGTCACAGTTTCATCTATTATGATTCCTCACGACAGCTCCCCGTAACTGAGCCACAGACACGGTGAACCGGTTCGAGACCTCCAAGGTGGAATGTGTTCGCGGTGATCGGCCGCTGGTCAGCGGCCTGTCCTTCAGCCTGCAGCACGGCGAGCTATTGCACATAGTTGGTCGCAACGGTAGTGGCAAGACAACGCTTCTGCGTACCCTCTGCGGCTTATCGCGACCCAACGCAGGCCAAATCAGGTGGAACAGTACTGACATCCACGTGCTTGGCGACGACTATCGGGCCTTACTCGCGTACGTTGGCCACGCTAATGGCGTGCAAGGGGATCTAACAGCGGCAGAAAATCTACACGTGGCAACGCGCCTAAACAATGGCACTGATACTTTGGTGAAGGGTGCGCTTGAACGCATGGGATTGACCCGCTTTGCTCATCTTCCGACCAAAGTGTTGTCACAGGGACAGCGGCGGCGCCTGGCTCTGGCGAGACTCTTAGTTTCGAAAAAGAATCTTTGGATTCTTGACGAACCTTTCGCCGGACTTGATGCCGATTCCGTGGCGGTAATGGAAGATATCCTCACCGACTACTTGACGCGTGGGTGCATGGTTGTGGTCACGTCCCACCAAAAAATCGCCTGTGGTGCCAAGGCCACTCAACACATTACTCTCGACTCGTGACTTCATCCAGTCTGTTCGTCGCTGTCCGCTGCGTGTTTGTACGGGATGTTACAGTAGCTTTACGCCGCAGCACGGATGTTCTCACACCACTTGTCTTTTTTATCATCGTCGGTAGCCTGTTCCCGCTCGGGGTCGGGCCCGAACCAAACCTGTTGAGCACTATGGCCCCAGGAGTAATCTGGGTAGCCGCACTGTTAGCAACCATGTTGTCGCTGAGCCGCCTGTTCGCCAACGACTACGCCGATGGCACGCTAGAACAGCTTACCCTTACACCGCACCCGTTGACGACGCTTGTCCTCGCCAAAATAATGGCCCATTGGTTGCTTACCGGCCTACCGTTAGTGCTGATTTCACCCCTGTTAGCGCTACAACTAAACTTTCAGTATGAAAATATGGGAATACTTGTTGCGTCACTGCTGCTGGGGACACCTGTGTTAAGCCTCATTGGAAGCGTTGGTGCGGCGCTGACACTGGGGTTGCGTGGTGGCGGGGTGTTGCTTTCGTTGCTGGTTTTGCCGTTGTATACTCCGGTGCTCATATTTGGTGCTGGGGCGGTATCAACCCACGCCTTGGGTATGGATGTGGAAGCCCACCTGTCGCTGTTGGCAGCCCTCTTGGTATTGTCTGTGATCTTTACCCCTTGGGTTACCGCTATCGCCTTGCGAATCTCACTCGACTGAGCGTGCAACATTGATATACAAAAAATACGCCTCTCCTAAGAACTTCTACCCATTGGCGGGACGCCTTATCCCTTGGCTCGGGGTATTGACCGTGCTGTTGCTCGCGGTTGGCTTGTACTGGGGCCTATTCGTAGCACCGACTGACTATCAACAGGGTGAAAGCTATCGCATCATATTTCTCCATGTCCCTAGTGCCTGGATGTCCATGTTTGTCTATGTCATTATGGCAGCCGCCGGCGCATTAGGGCTCACATGGAAGACAAAGCTCGCTGAGGTTCTGGCCAGCGCCTGCGCGCCAATCGGCGCATCATTTACCCTTGTTACGCTGGTCACGGGTTCAATATGGGGCAAGCCCATGTGGGGCACTTGGTGGGTTTGGGACGCACGGCTAACCTCAGAACTCATCCTGTTGTTTCTTTACATCGGATTTATGGCGCTGGAGGCGAGCATCGAAGAACCGCGTCGGGCGGCCCGGGCCGCCGCTGTCCTTGCCCTAGTCGGCGTCGTGAATATTCCCATCATCCATTTCTCCGTCGAATGGTGGAATACCCTGCATCAACCGGCCTCAGTCAGTAAACTAGGCGCACCCTCCATTCATCCTAGTATGCTGGTGCCGCTGCTGATGATGTTCATTGGTTTCAAGCTTTATTTTGCTACTGTTGTCTTAATGCGCATGCGTTACGCGATTTTGGAGCGCGAAAAGCATACGCGATGGGTCGCAGAGGTAGTGGGAACAAAAGCGCAATGAGCTGGTCAGAATTTATCTCGATGGGTGGATATGGTGGCTATGTCTGGAGCGCCTATGGTTTCGCGATTTTCGTTCTGGTCATTAACGTGATTATACCCATGCGACGGCGAGGCGTGGTGCTTAAAGCCTTGCGCCAGTTTATAGTTTCACAAACAGTCCAAGAGAAATGAAACCACGACACAAAAGAATGGCGGTTATTGTGGCTAGCGTTGTGGGCTTTACTATCGCCGCATTATTCGTGCTAAACGCGTTTCGTAGCAATCTGGTATTTTTCTATAGTCCCACGGAGGTGCTAGCTGGCGAAGCGCCGCAGGCACAACGCTTTCGCGTCGGCGGCCTTGTTGAACAAGGCAGCGTCAAGAAAAATGGCACGAAAGTAGATTTCGTTGTCACTGATATGAACGCAAAAATCAGTGTGCATTATGATGGCATCTTGCCCGACCTATTTCGTGAGGGGCAAGGGATTGTCGCACAAGGCCGGCTTATGGCGAATAATAGGTTTGTCGCCGACGAGGTACTCGCCAAGCATGACGAAAACTACATGCCACCAGAAGTCGCCGGCGCCATCGCCAAGCACGCCAAGGACGAGTGAAAAAGTTTCTTATCCCGATCGGTTCGTTCGCCGCGCTCGGCCTATTGCTAGCATATGCGCTGTCACAAATGCAGGCGGGCAAGCTATCGCCGCGCACGATTCCTTCACCTTTAGTCGGCAAGCCACTGCCGTCGTTTACGTTGCCGGTACTACACGAACCAACCCGACAAGTATCCGCCAAGAATTTGAACGGGCAAGTCTACTTGATCAACGTGTGGGCGTCGTGGTGCGTCGCTTGCAAGGTTGAACATCCGCTGCTTATGGAAATCGCCCGCCAGGGAGTCGCACCGATAATTGGACTCGACTATAAAGACGAAAGGACCGATGGCCTTAAATGGTTAGCGGACCACGGCAATCCCTACCAAGTAAGCCTCATGGATACCGACGGCCGCGTCGGCATTGAGCTCGGTGTCTACGGGGTTCCCGAAACTTTTGTCATCGATGCAAAAGGCGTCATACGCTATAAGCACATCGGTCCGATCGATGCTGGGGTCCTGCGCGAAGTCCTGGTTCCGAAGATCCAAGAGCTCAAGGCGGCTAGCGGTTGATGACAGCGCTTATTCTTGGAGGCGCGACTGCGCTTCGGCGATAGCATGACGTACCTGCGGCAGAACCTGACTGTTCGCCGGTAACTGCTTTGCCAAGTGCTCCCAGGAGTTTACCGCTACACGGAACTCGCCTTTCTCATACGCGGCCATACCAAGAAACCATAAGGCACCGGGATGATCTGGGTTCAATTCGCGCAGCTTGCTAAATAGCGTGAAAACTTGACCACTGGTTTGTCTTGGGTTCTCGCTATACAAGAGCGCCGCGTACTCGGACAGCAGCTGGGAGTTTTCCGGCGCCAACTGGTAGGCCTTGGCGTAGGCAGCCTTGGCGTCGGATATGCGGTTGAGAACCTGGTAGGAGCGCCCCAATCTCGCCCAACCGACTGCATCATTGGGCTGCTGGGCCAAACGTTTCTCCAAACGATCCACCATTTCCAGCGCCATGGGCGGCACCTGCGGTGTCTGCGCGACCGCGACCCCCTTGGACGCCAAGCGTTGTGAAATTGGCTGATTGGTACCGATAAACAGCAAAACGGTAATCAGTGGCAGTCCCAGCCCCAATACGACAACCGTGGCGCGACGCGCAGATGTTGTAAGCGCCGCCGGCTGATCGTCGGATGATGTTTCTAGCTCTTCAAGCGTACGCAAGACATCGGCCAACTGTGCTTCCAGCCGTCGTTTCTCATCGTGCGCCACTTGTGCATCCACACCTTGATTGGCCATCTCCGCTTCCAATTCGCCGAGCTGTACAAGCAGCCGCTCACGTACAAGCTGTAGTTGGTGGTAGCGCTCGCCGTGCCGTTCCCCAGCAGGGGCCCAGGGCCGCACCAGCAACCAGATGGTGCCAGCGAGAATAAGCAACGCCAAAAAAATCAGGCCCGTCATAGCTTAGTCCTGATCACGCGCAGCGTGCACCCGTGCCATATCTTCATCAGAAAGCTCAGGAGCCGGCGGCAACGGCTGGCGAAGACGGCGGCGAACAAACACGACGGCAAAAGTGCCTATCACCAAAAGCAATAATGGGGGCAGAAACCAAACCGCGGCCCCCGCGCGATCCACGGGCGGCTTGAGCAAAACATAGTTCCCATAACGCTCCACGAAATAAGCGATGATTTCATCCCGCGACTTTCCGGCCTGCAATTGTTCGCGAATGATCGCCCGCATATCGCGCGCAAGGTCGGAAGCGGAATCTGAAATGGGTTGATTCTGACAGACCGCACAGCGCAATAACTTGGCGATCTCCAGCATCTGGCGCTCTAGCGGATCTTCGCTAACCTCACCTGCCAATGAGGGCATAGCGACCAGCACCAAGACGAGAAACATCCACTTTATGTTAGTCATTTCGCGTGTGCCAGGCTGGAATGGTCGATTGCTTCTTGCTTCACTTTGCGTCGACGACTACTAAGTGTAAGGCCAAGTCCAGCAAGAATGATGATCGTGCCTAACCAGATAAACTGTACCAGTGGAATCACGAACGCGCGGAATATCCATTTATCGCCGCTTCGTTCGCTAATAATAATATAGACATCTCGTACCAGCGTTGAGTCCAATCCGGACTCGGTCATGGGCGCTTCCTGACGGGGATAGAAACGCCGTTCAGGCAACAATACATAGCCGGAATCCAGTGACGTGAATTGCGCCTGCAGTGATTCATAGTTGTCTTTTCGAAACGTGCGCACGCCTTCAAAGCGCAATCGCTCACCGCTAATTTCTAGAACGTCGCCCCCTGCCATTGCCACCGTGATTTCCGAACGGAATAGCCCCGACCCGACAAGGCCCAACGCCATAACCAATACCCCCAGATGTATGACCATACCGCCATAGTGGCGACGATTTGCCAACACAGCTTTTAATGTCGCACGACCAAAATGTTCACTAAGTTGGGCGCGTCTTTGATTCACTGCTCGCAACAGATCAGTCACGATCGTCCCTAGTACAAACCCGACGAGGCCCACCGCCACCGGAGCCGTCCAGTGTGTCGGCTGGAACAAGACCAGCATTATGGCGAGTGCAATGGCGCCAAGCACAGCGGGTATCGTAAGTCGTGACCTTAGTTTTGCCAGATTGGCCTTGCGCCAAGGAAGCAACGGCGCAATACCCATCAACAGCATCACTACCAGAAAGATGGGGACCATCACTGCGTTAAAGTACGGGGCACCAACTGTGATCTTGGCTGCGGTCAACGCTTCCAATGCCAGCGGGTAGAGTGTGGCCAACAATACGGTGGCACACGCAAACGCAAAGATAACATTGTTCCATACAAATACAGACTCTCGGGAGAACGCCGAGGTGATGGACTCTTGTGCCTGCTGTGCCCGGCCCTTGATCATGAATATAGAAAACGAAATGGTCAGCACCGTAACCATGAAAACCAGAATATAGGCGCCGCGCCCAGGGTCAACCGCGAAGGCATGCACCGAGGACAGAACCCCCGAGCGTACGAGAAACGTGCCGAGCAACGACAATGAGAAGGTGGTGATTACAAGAAATATATTCCACGCGTGTAGCATGCGCCGATGGTCTTGCACCGTGATGGAATGAATCAGCGCCGTACCTAGCAACCATGGCATAAAGGAGGCATTCTCGACGGGGTCCCAGGCCCAATAGCCACCCCAGCCGAGCTCGTGATAGGCCCACCAACCGCCGAGAACGATTCCCGTGGTTAGGAATCCCCAGGCAATTAGCGCCCAACGTCGAATCAGGCCACTCCAAAGCGTGCTGTTCCAGTTCGTTAACAGCGCTGCCATTGCGAATGCAAACGGTACGGAGAATCCCACATAACCCAGATAGAGCATGGGTGGGTGGATCACCATCCCCGGGTCCTGCAGTAGTGGATTCAGATCATTGCCGTCGGCCGGGACCGGAAATAGGCGCTCGAATGGGCTCGATAGGAATAATATCAACCCAAAAAAACCGACGACTAGCCAGCCCTGCACCGCCAGGATGACCGGCAGACGTTGGGGGTACCTTGTACGCCCATGCCAACCTAAGATCGCTGTGTACAACGTAAGGATCCACACCCACAGATATAACGAACCCTCGTGGCCGCCCCACAACGCCGACACTTTGTAAAACATGGGCAACTGCAGGTTGGAGTGCTGGGAAACGTAAAGCACGGAGAAGTTGCTAGTGACAAACGCATGGATAAGCGTCAACCCACCCAACGTTGTCAATGCAAACACTGCGACTGACGCATTGACGGCGACGCCTGCCAGCGCCGGCATGCGTAGCTGACGTGCAAGCAACGGGGCCAGCCCCTGCACTACCGCAACGACCATTGCTAAGTAGGCGGCAAAGTGCCCAACTTCGACGAGATTGAAAAAGAAAGTTTGGTCGGACATAGGTCTAGTTAGCTCTTTCGTTAGATGCCCAACCGCGCCATATGGGCAGAATTCCAGCTTGGGGCGAGAACGACTATTAACGGCACGCTACAAACATTCCCTGCGCTCTAGCCCACACCTTTCGACATCATAGCAACATCACTAAGCGCGCCTGGCTTGGATGATAGCCGTCGGTCGTCCCGCCGCGCGCGTCGGGCGCCGATCCTGATGCCAATATGACCATTAAACCACACCGTCTATCCGCAGTTACCCACAGATCCTGTGGATAACTGTGTGCAAAAAACCATGGTGTCGGCGGCGGATGCCCGGATCATGGCCTCACATCTCAGATTGTACATTTTTTATTCAAAGAAAATAACAACTTTAGATCAATACCTTAGGCATTTATCGGCATCGCCCTCCGCTTGTTAGTGGTTGTTGGAAAAGGGCTTTCCCCAACCTGTGTATAGTGTGTGTGCCCGCCCCGGGGTCCCAATGCGCGTTAGTCAGGCCACACGCCGCAACAGGTAGAGGGCGAGCAGCAAGAATATCGCCACCGGCAACACTGCCGCCAGGAAAGTTGGCAAACCGTAGAGTAGGCCCATATATCCGAATCCACGGTTCAGCATGTTGAATACCAGACCAATCATGATTCCGATGAACACCTTTTGACCCATCCCCCCGCTGCGTATCTGCCCGAAAACGAACGGCACCGCCAATAAGATCATCACCGCCGTGGCCACCGGTAACAGTAGCTTGTTCCAGAAGGCAAGTTGGTAGCGGTCCGTGTCCTGGTGGTTGCGACGAAGATGCAGAATGTATTGGTATAAATCCAACGTCGACAGACTAGCCGGGCGAACCGCGAACACCCGCACGACCTCAGGCGTCAGCACCGACTGCCAAAGCTCACCGTCGGATTGGCTTCTACGTATCGCATCTTCACTAATCGTGCTCTTGTTCACATTGGCAAGGTGCCAGACATTGTCCTCAAAGTGTGCTTGATCGGCAGAAGTATGGCTACGAAGACGGGCCGGCGGCTCGAAACGATAGATGTTGACATTCAGCAGGGTCAGGTCGGGCAGCACCTCGCCGATGTTCACGAAATCGGCGCCGTCGCGAAGCCAGAGCCCAGTTGTTTCTCCATGTAATCCAACCTGCAGCGCCTCAGCTCGCCCGCGCTCGGCCCACGTGTCACTTGCTGGAACCACTGTTTCGCCGATTAAGACGCCGCCGATGATAAACACTGTACCAATCTGCGCCACCGAGCCAATGATACGCAATAGTGAAATGCCCGCGGCCCGCATGGCGGTCAACTCCGAACCCAGGGCCAATGACGTTAAACCGAGAGTGGCCCCCAGCAAGGCGATAGCTGGAAAAAGCTCGTAGATCCTTCTGGGCAGGCTGAGGATGACATACTTGATAAGTGCATAGAGATCGTACTGGCCTTTGCCGACGTCGCCAAGCTCATCGATTAAAAGCACAAATGTGAAGAGCCCGAGTAGGATCGCAAATACTAACAACGTGCTATATAGAATCGATCGGCCGATATAACGATCGAGTAGGCTGATCAGGCTCATGTCGCTATGCCCATAGCGCCAACAGCGGTTTGCTTTGCACCCGACGCATTAGCAAATAGGCAATAATTAGCGCCAGCATCCCATGTATCCACCACAGCCCTATTACGGTTGGCATACTGCCGTCCTTAAGCCAGGTCTCACCGATCCCGAGCGTGTTGGTGTATACGAAATAGATGAGCATTGCCCCAAGCAGATTACCAACGCGCCCTCTTCTTGCATCGGTATGCGCCAACACCAGGGCAAGTACTGCCAATAGCACGACACTAATGGGCTTGGCCAGGCGCCACTGGAACTCGGCCGCGTGCCGTGGGTTGCTGGATTTCAGCAGCGTCCAGGAGGGTAAGCCCTCAACCTCCGTCGCTGGCCGATCGTTTTCCTTTGCTACGAGCCGTAGTCTGTAGTTGTCGAATTTCGTGATTCGGTAGTCCGGCTCGCCGGGGGTGCCTTCGTAAATGGATCCATTCTTGAGCACCAGGAACTCCTCCCTGGTCTGCGAATCCTGGTATTGCTCTCCGCTACTGGCCACCAGTATGTTTTGCTTCGCCGATTTCCTGTCGTTTGCAAATATGTTCTCGAATTTCGGACCAGCCCCGATTTTCTCCGCGTAAAAGATACGCCCGCTGCCGCGCAACTCTGTAAACACGCCGGCATTCGCGCTGGTGATTGTGGTTCTGTTAGCGTCATCGCTCTTGGCTTGCTCGCTCAACGCCGATGCCTTGGGTGACAAATAGAGCGAGAAAACCCCGACAACAACCGCAAAACAAGTAGCCAAAACGATCACCGGCCGACAGAGGGAAGGCAATCCGACCCCGCAAGCCGCCAGCACCGTCATCTCACTGTCGCGGTACCAGCGCGCCAGCGTGAGCAAGACACCAAGATAGAGCGCCAACGGTATCAGGATCTCAAGTCGCCTACCCAGTTCTAGCCCCAACAGCGTAAAGACGATGCCACTCGTGTATTCACCGATAGCCGCTTTTCCCAATAACTTGGTCAGCACCAAAAACAGAAACAGCACCAGCAACACCAGGGCCACAGCCAAGGTATTAAGCGTTGCCTCACGATAGAATGCGCGTTTTATAACCACACTTAAGCGCCCTATCGTTTTGACAAAGGCCCGGCAAACAATGGAAAATGGCGGTCTACGGGGCTCTTTTGGCTAACCATTATCGAAGTTTGCGTATATGTGCCCATCCCGTGCCTAAGGAACTGATTGCTAAAGGGAACCTATAGACCATGTTTCCAAAAATATACCACATACCGACGCTGTCTGGTTGACCGCATCTACGTCAAATATGGAATTTATCGCAAAAAGTGGCAACCCCAAGAAACAACGCACCGGTTGCATCGTAGCCGGTGTATTTGACTCCCGAAAGCTGTCGGCGCGGGCGCGTCAAATCGATCAGGCCACGGAAGGCATGATTTCAGGCCTTTTGCGTCGGGGTGACATGGAGGGCAGGCTCGGGCAAACGCTGCTACTACATCACCTATCGAACCTCCCAAGTGAACGTGTTCTCCTAGTTGGGTGCGGCAAAGAACGCGAATTCGCCGAGGCACAGTATTCTGAAGTTAACGTTAAGGCAGCCCAGCTGCTCAACGAGACCGGTTCGACAGAAATGACCACTTATCTGACCGAACTAGAGGTCAAGGGGCGCAATATTGCATGGAAAGTTCGGCAAGCGGTAATGACTATCGAGACCGTGATTTATCGCTTCGACCGCCTAAAGAGCAAACCCGCAAGCCCGCGCCGACCACTACGCAAAGTGGTCCTGGCCGTGCCCAAACGCAGCGACATCGGCGCTGGCGAACAAGCCATCAAAGAGGGCAAGGCCATCAGCAATGGCGTGGCTCTGACTAAAGATCTGGGCAACCTACCTGGCAACATCTGCACACCAACCTACCTGGCGGAACAGGCCACTGAGTTTGCAAAGGAATATGGCGTCGCGGCCGAGGTGTTGGAAGCGGCAGACATGGAAGACCTTGGTATGGGATCGTTGCTGTCGGTATCACGCGGTAGTCGCCAACCGCCAAAACTTATCGTGCTCAAATACAACGGCGGGCGCGAGGGCGATTCACCCATTGCACTTGTTGGAAAAGGAATCACTTTCGATTCTGGCGGCATTTCGATCAAGCCGGCAGGTCAAATGGACGAAATGAAGTACGACATGTGTGGTGCTGCGAGTGTGCTCGGGACACTGAGAGCGGCGGCCGAATTGCAGCTACCGATAAACATAGTTGGCCTCATTCCCGCGGCAGAGAACATGCCGGGAGGTAATGCCAATAAGCCTGGCGACGTGGTGACTAGCATGTCGGGACAGACCGTCGAGGTTCTCAATACCGACGCCGAGGGGCGTTTGGTGTTATGTGACGCCCTGACCTACGCCGAGCGTTTCAAACCGACTGGCGTTATCGATATCGCGACGCTGACCGGGGCTTGCGTCATCGCGCTTGGGAGTCATGCCACCGGGCTAATGGGCAATAATGAACCGCTTGCCCGCGAGCTGTTAACGGCTGGCAAAGAAAGCTATGATCGCGCCTGGCAACTTCCCTTATGGAGCGAATACCAAAAACAATTGGACACTAATTTCGCTGACATGGCCAATATTGGTGGGCGTGAGGCAGGAACGATTACTGCTGCGTGCTTTCTTTCGCGATTCGCCCGAAAGCTGAAATGGGCACACCTCGACATCGCCGGGACTGCTTGGAAAGGTGGTAAAGCCAAGGGGGCAACCGGTCGTCCAGTTCCCCTCCTGACCCAGTTCCTGATCAACCGTTGTCGCGACAAATAAGCTGCGCTATGACACGCGTCGATTTCTACCTAACCCACGATATCGACCCAAGTCTGGCAGTATGTAGATTAACCAATAAGGCCTTTCGGCTCGGTCACCAGCTCTATATCTTGACCGAGAACTCGGAACAATCCGTCACCCTCGACCGTCTACTGTGGACCTTTAATCCTGGAAGTTTCATTGCGCATAGTCTCTATAACGCCGATCTGGATCAGGAGGTACCAGTGCTTATCGGCGAACAAGAGCCTCCGGAAAACTGGCATGATGTGCTAATCTCTCTTACATTGGCCATACCGTCTTTTTTTAGCCGGTTTGGACGCGTCGCAGATGTGGTCGGTGCCGCCGAAGAGGCCAAGCAGCAAGCGCGTGAACGATTTCGATTCTACCGAGAACGAGGTTACTCGTTACAGACGCACAATCTGTAACCGGGTTGCGGACGCTTCCGACGGGTGCTAATGACAGACATCGGCGACGAACGAAAGCATAAGCCCTCAGCTAAACACACGCTCGAGGAGGTGCGAAAATCCCTCGAGGACCTAGTCCGAAATGAGTTTGTCGGTGCTGGGCCGGAAGCCACGCAAGACCACAAGACATCTGACCAAGTCGATGGGCCTGTCCCTTTCGCATCAGCGCCACTGCAACGAAGCCGCCAACGATTACAAACCTTGCAAAAGCGAAGCCTGGACACCGGCCAGGTATTAAAGTCGCTTAACGAACTAATCGGCAATGATCTCAGCGAAACCGACCGTCACGATGATGATGGCATTCAGCCCACTACCGAGGTCGATGCGGATACGGGTATCGATACGCCCACTACCGAACCCGGCGCGGCTGAGCTCGCAGACCAGGATATGTCCGCCCACACCGAATCGCTGGAATCTCTAGCCGCTGCCCTGGCTGAGGCGGACGAGGTCAAAGCCGGTACTTCTGATGTGGCCGATGCGATTGAACTCATGGATGAAAACGCAACGGCTGAAGAAATCCCATGGACAACGTCTTCTGACGTGAGCACCGATGACGACTACCCGATAGTAGACGAAGATGCCGACGACCTGGATGCAGCCATTGGCCCTACTGCCGACATGCAGCTGGGCGATGCCGGTGCCGACGAGGCTACGCTTGAGGCAGCGCCTGCCGACGCATCACCGGTAGAAGCGCCTACGGATGAGGCATTGAGTCCAACGCCAACCCCGAAAGACCGCGGTCGGGAAGTACCCGAAACAGAAGCTATCGAGCTTAGCCTGGATGAAACAGAGGTCACCGCGGACGAGTCCTTGGGCGTCGACTTTACGGATGCAGTAACGCCTACGTCTTCGGAATCGTTACCTAGTCCTGAGTTGTCATTGGCTGACGATGGCCCTGAACCGGGCCTGACCGAAGATGCGGCCATACCAGCCGACCGTCCGCCGCCCACCGCGGGGCAGACCCCCCATTCCCGCCAGGCCGATCGATCCCAAGAATCGGTGGAACATCATGCGCATGAGGCGGGCCCGTTCGTATCTGAGGCCCAGCGGCGCTTCGATTTCGGGGCGTTAGGGCCCGCCGCGAGTGCATCCGCTGACGCGCAAGCGGCGGCCGAAAGCGCCCTTATCGACGAAATAGAGCCTAAAGAACTGCATAAAACGGCCGAAATAGCGGATGAGACCCCTCGTCAAGCCGAGAATTCAGAACTACGCTTAGAAGACACGACATCAGCACTGGTCGAGCCCGCGGACGCGATGGTACCCCTGGCCCCAGAGGAGGAAATGTCTGTGGAACTGGGGGCCGAACTGGAAGCGATTACCGAAGCTTCGTCGTCGGCGGACGATGCTGGTGTTAAGGATGACGCACCAGCCTCAAGCCCCATAGATGCCCTTGAGATCCCCGGCAAGCAAGCGATGTCCGAAGAAGTCACGGAAGAGGATAAGGCAGTCATGCAGAATAGTAGCCACAAACGCAGCACGACGATAAGCCGCAAGGCAAGTGACGCGACAACGGTCTTACTGACACCAAACGAAGCGCAGTCAGCGGATCAGGAATTCGCAGACGAGCCTGCGGTTGAGCTAGATCACGGCGAACCCGTGAGCGAGATCAGCGAATCAGCAATCCCTGCCCCGGCGGAGGTGTCACCGGAAAATAAGCCAAGCGAAACCAAGCAAGCATCTACCCCGGTCGTTACGTTGCCCAGCGACAAACAGGAAAGTGTCACCTCCAAAGCGCCGGCGACAAGCCCAAAAAATAAAATTTTTACGGTCGCGTCGCCAGACAAAGCGAAAGAACTGAAGATGCCAGGTATCGATTTCGACCTCGGTACGGGGGGTGACAAAGGAACGCAGGATGTCGGCACAGAGCCCGATCGGTCGGGCGCCGCCGGCGATTCATCGCCAGATGACTCGGAATACATTGATTTGGCTGAACCAACTGCTGCCAAGGACGCAGTGCCGGCCGTGAAGTCAAGCAAGGACGGTTACAAACGCACATCTTGGCCGACCCCGTCGGCGCTGTTTCGAAAGAACAGTGCAGCCAAGCCCAAACAGACGTCGGGTATGCCCTGGGGCGGCAAGGGCGTGGCGACACGCGCTAAGGGATCGCCGGGCGCCATCGAACCCCCATCGTCAGCGTCAAAATTTGATGCGCTTGCCAAGACATTAGAGCCGACCCAACCCAAACCTAAGGCGAAGCTTGAACAACATACGGAGAATATTCCGGTACTCAACAAAGTCGTCGACCGACCGGCTGAATCCAAGAAGCCCAAGAAGAAACCAGTCCCATTAGCGGCGCCCAAGGTCACATCGGCTGGCGCCAGCAGGAAGAAGCAAAGCAAGCACAAGATACTGGAGCCATCGTCGGCGACCGCCAAAACCGAGGCCCGCAACGTAGCCGTGAACGTCATCGCCAAACTCAACATGGAGTTGCGCAAGTGTGGTGAGCGCACCCTAAGTCCGGTTACAATCGATCGTCTGCAGTTCCTACTGCGTGAAGCCCTGGAACAGCATGCTAAAGATGTGGAAACTAGCCATAAGCGGCGCTAGACAAGCTCGATAAACTGTAAGTATTGCTAGGGCGGGAAAATTCCCGCCCTTTTAGTATGAGTGAATACGATGCGCTCAGAAAAATTCAGTAAGGCCTACAACCCTCACGCGATCGAGGAGCGCATATACGAGCAGTGGGAATCGGGTAATTATTTCGCCCCGACCAACAATGGTTCTGCCTACTGTATTGCCATCCCGCCACCCAATGTGACCGGCAGCCTACACATGGGGCATGCCTTTCAAGATACATTGATGGATGCCCTCATTCGATATCACAGGATGCTTGGCAACAACACCTTGTGGCAAGCCGGGAGTGATCATGCCGGTATCGCCACCCAGATGGTCGTCGAACGTATGCTCGAAGCCGAAGGCAAGACCCGACATGACTTGGGGCGCGATGCATTCATTGATCGCGTGTGGCAATGGAAGGAACAGTCCGGTGGCCGTATCACTCAACAGTTGCGGCGCATGGGCGCATCGCTCGATTGGACACGCGAGCGCTTTACCATGGATGAGCGCCTGTCGCGTGCGGTGACTGAGGTGTTCGTGAGGCTCTACGACGAGGGCTTGATTTATCGCGGTAAACGCTTGGTTAACTGGGATCCCGTATTGCATACGGCGGTATCAGATCTAGAGGTGATATCTGGGGAAGAAGATGGGTTTCTTTGGAACATTCGCTATCCGCTAGTCGATGGATCTGGCCACGCCGTAGTGGCGACCACACGCCCCGAGACCATGCTTGGGGATACGGCCGTCGCCGTTCATCCCGACGACGAACGCTACCGGCAGTTGATCGGTAAGAAAGTTGAGCTGCCGCTGACCGGCCGACAGATCCCAATCATTGCAGATACCTATGTCGACCCCGAATTCGGATCTGGTTGCGTCAAGATCACGCCGGGACATGATTTCAATGATTACGAGGTTGGCCAGCGCCATGACCTAGAAATCATCAATATTTTCTCCGATGACGCCCACATCTGTTTGCCCGGATCGAAGTATGATGGCTTGGATCGTTATGAAGCACGCCAACGCATTGTTGATGACCTGACCGCCGCCGGCTTACTAGAGAGCACGGAGAAACACAAACTGATGGTCCCGCGTGGTGATCGCACCGAATCCGTGATCGAGCCTTACCTTACTGATCAGTGGTATGTCAAAACCGGCCCGCTGGCCGAGCCCGCGATTGCTGCCGTCGAATCCAATGCAATCAGATTCGTACCCAGTAGCTGGACCAAGACCTACTTTGAGTGGATGCGAAATATCCAGGATTGGTGCATTTCCCGTCAGATCTGGTGGGGACACCGGATTCCGGCCTGGTACGACGATGCCGGCAATATCTATGTCGCCCATGACGAACCGGCCGTACGCCAGAAATGCGGCTTGGGTACAGACATCAAGCTTAGGCAGGATCCTGATGTCCTCGATACCTGGTTTTCGTCCGCACTTTGGCCGTTCTCGACCCTAGGCTGGCCGGAGAACACACCTGCCTTAAAGACTTTCTATCCGACCAGCGTGCTTGTTACCGGGTTCGATATCATTTTCTTCTGGGTTGCGCGCATGATTATGTTCGGTTTGAAATTTGCCGGCAACGTCCCTTTTCATGAGGTCTATATCCACGGCCTAGTACGCGACGCTGACGGCCAGAAGATGTCTAAGTCCAAAGGCAATATCTTGGATCCGCTTGATCTCATCGATGGTATTGAATTGGAACCGCTTGTTGAGAAACGTACGGTCGGCCTTATGCAACCTCAGCTCGCAAGCAAGATCGAGAAAGCGACACGCCGGCAGTTTCCAGACGGGATCCCAGCCTACGGCACTGACGCATTGCGGTTCACGTTCGCAAGCCTGGCCACACAAGGGCGCGATATCAGATTCGATACCGGTCGCGTTCAGGGCTACAGAAACTTCTGCAACAAACTCTGGAACGCATCACGTTATGTACTGATGAACGTCGAGGACCAAGACTGTGGGTTAGACAATGGCGAGGTTACGTTGACCGATGCCGACAGTTGGATTATCTCGCGCCTACAGCAAGTAGAGGCCGAGGTGAACACTTCGATGAACGAATATCGCTTCGATCTCATGGCCAACAAGCTTTATGCATTTGTCTGGGACGAGTATTGCAGCTGGTATCTGGAGCTCGCCAAAGTTACGTTGACCAACCCAACCAGTCCACGGTCGCTCCAACGCGGGACTCGGCGCACCCTAGTGCGCGTGTTGGAAACGATATTGCGCTTACTGCACCCGATAATGCCTTTCATCACTGAGGAGATCTGGCAGATCGTTGCACCGCTGGCGGGCAAGAAAGGCGACACTATCATGCTGCAACCCTACCCCCAGGCACAGCCGAGAAAGATCAATCAGGCGACATTAAAAGAAATGCGCTGGGTGATGGCGGTTATCTCCGGCGTGCGAAATATCCGTGGTGAAATGGATATTCCGCCCAACAAGCCATTGCCAGTGTTGTTACAAAACGGAAATGACACTGACCGCGAACGTTTGGAACGCAATAAGCATTACCTCATTGCTCTGGCCAACCTGAATAGCCTAGCTTGGCTAGATGACGGCGAGGACATCCCTGAATCGGCAACCTCATTAGTTGGGCGCATGAAAGTGCTTGTGCCACGTGGCTCCATTATCGACAAACAAGCGGAACTACAACGTCTGCGGCGCGAACGAGCCAAGGTCGAGGAAAACCTGAATCGCGCCCGCGCTAAACTCGATAATCCAAGTTTCCTAGAACGTGCACCGGAGCAAATTGTTGTCCAAGAACGCCAGCGCGCCGTTCAGTTTGAGGCCGCACTAAAGGACCTCGATGCGCAACTGGCGTGCTTATCAACGAACTAGAGCGGGTCTAAGATAGCTCGCGGGCTAGTAGTAGGGCGTCTTCGCGGCCGCGGCGTGCCGGATAATAGCCCCTACGCGTTCCGATCTCGTTAAAGCCCAGACGGCAATAGAGCTCATAGGCGATCGTATTCGACGCGCGCACCTCGAGTAATGCCACGCGAACAAAGGTCTGCCGTGCTACCTCCAGTAAGTGATTAATGAGATTGCTACCCAATCCCTGTGCGCGGTGATCGGGGTGAATACAAATATTCAGCAGATGGCATTCGCCAGCCCCCATCGACATAATTCCATAACCTTGTAAGCTACGGTGCCCATCATAGACCAGACAGTGGTACCCCACGCGCAGGCAGTCGAGAAAAATCGCTTCAGTCCAAGGAAATTCATAGGAGGCGCGTTCGATCGAGAGCACGTCCGGTAAGTCAACTTCACCCATTGGCCGTAACGCGGGTAACGACTCCGAGACCACCGCGCTCATGCGCCACCCACTATGGACTGAGCGAGACACAAATCTTGCCAAGACTTAGATTTATCCACCGGATTGCGCAATAGATAGGCGGGATGATAAGTCGCGACTAACGGTGTGTTGTGGTAGCTGAGCCGGCGACCGCGGAGTTTGCCAAGCGGTAGGTCCGTTTTCAGCAAACTATGCGCCGCGTGGCGACCAAGGGCAACAATAATGCGCGGTCTGATCAACTCGATCTGTCGAAGCAGATATGGTTCACAGGCCTCAACTTCTTCAAGCTGCGGATCTCGGTTGTTAGGCGGACGCGACTTCAGTACGTTAGCGATATACACATCTTCTCGTTCGAGGCCAACTGCAAACAACATTGCATTTAGCAACTGGCCGGCCCGACCAACGAAGGGCTCGCCGCGCCGATCTTCTTCCGCACCAGGGGCCTCGCCAATAAACAACCAGTCGGCATTTCGATTGCCTACGCCGAATACTGCCTGTGTTCGGGTCTTATGCAATGCACACTTCGTACAGTTGTGCACGGCCGCCTGGAGCAGATCCCAATCCATTCGGCTGATATCGGTGGTGTCTCGCGTGGTGACCACTGCCGGGAGCAAGGGTGACGCCGGCATGGGTTTCAGCGAACGCCGTTCCCACCGATCGATACCCATGGCGTCCAGGTACTCCTGGCGCCGTGCCTCACGGCTCTCCATGCGACTAGCATACCGAGTCGGCGGCCTAACACAAGGGTCATTTACGCGTCTATTCCCGCGCGCATAGCCTTGTACACTAGGCAATCTTTGGCTTCGTTGTTATGATCATCGCGTGAAAAAAGCCAAAATATTCATCTTCGCGCTGATATTGGGTGGGCTGATCGCATTTCCACTCGGAGTCAACTTTGGCCGCGACGCCCCGTTGCTTAGCAATCCGTTTAAACAACGCAGCGTCCAGGACAAGATGATAGGCACCGTCAAGGAAGGCGCCGAGAAAGCGCTCGAAGGCGCCAAAGAAAAGATCCACAAGGCGACCGAGCCGCTCAAGCAATAACCCGTGCCGTAGCCTTACAATGGTGGCATCTGAGGCACGCTAGTTCCTGGCTCGCCCGCCTATATCGCCTGGCCCGATTGTGGATGTGTTCGCGGCGACGGCGATACCAACTTGTTTAGCGCATTCACGTAGGCCTTGGCGGAAGCGATGACGATGTCGGTGTCTGCGCCGTGACCATTGACGATTCGACCAGCCTTCTCCAGGCGCACCGTTACCTCTCCCTGGGCGTCGGTACCGCTGGTAATAGCGCTTACGGAATACAACTGTAGCTCACTCTTGCTGCCAACAATGCTGTCTATGGCCTTATAGGCAGCATCCACCGGACCACTCCCCGGCGCTTCTGCCCGTTTTTCTTCGCCGTTGACCGATAGGGCAACCGCGGCGTGCGGGGTCTCGCCCGTCTGCGAACATACCTTGAGGGAAACCAAACGTAGGTGTTCGTTGGCATGCTCTAGACCTTGCTCAGTGACCAACGCTTGCAGATCCTCGTCAAAGATCTCGTGTTTTTTATCAGCCAAGTCCTTAAACCGAGCAAATGCACCATTAAGCTTTTCTTCTGTCGCAAACTCGATGCCGAGTTCAGCCAGACGACCACGAAATGCGTTGCGACCCGAGTGTTTACCCAACACCATGCGACTCGCAGCCCAACCGACATCCTCGGCTCGCATGATTTCATAGGTCTCACGCGATTTAATCACGCCGTCTTGATGTATGCCGGCCTCGTGCGCGAAGGCATTGGCGCCGACGATGGCCTTGTTGGGTTGAACGGGGAAACCGGTAATGTTCGATACCAAGCGGCTCGCGGCGACGATGTGCTTGGTTTCGATGCGCGTATCGCATGAGAACATATCCTGCCGAGTACGTACCGCCATCACGATCTCCTCGAGCGACGCGTTACCAGCGCGCTCGCCAAGACCGTTAATGGTACATTCAACTTGGCGCGCCCCACATTTCACGGCCGCAAGCGAATTAGCAACCGCCAGCCCCAGATCGTTGTGACAATGGACTGAGAATATTGCCTTATCAGAGTTCGGTATGCGCTCCATAAGTTCGGCGATCAACGCCGCAAACTGTTCGGGGAGGTTATAGCCGACGGTGTCCGGGATATTCACGGTGCGTGCACCAGCGTCGATGGCCGCCTCCAACACGCGACATAGAAAATCCGTCTCTGAACGCCCCGCATCTTCGGGGGAAAATTCAACATCGTCTGAATATTGGCGTGCACGCTTTACTGCCTTTACCGCGTGTTCCATAACCTCGTCCGGTTGCATACGAAGCTTGTCTCGCATATGGATGGGCGACGTAGCAATGAAGGTATGAACACGGCCTGAGGCGGCGGGCTTGATCGCTTCACCGGCTCGATCTACATCGCTCCCGACTGCTCGCGCTAAAGCACACACGGTGCTCTCGGTAATGGTTTCAGCTACGGCTCGTACCGCTTCGAAGTCGCCAGGACTGGCGGCTGGGAATCCGGCCTCGATGATGTCTACCCGCATCCGTTCCAAGATTTTGGCGATACGTATCTTCTCCTCACGGGTCATAGACGCGCCTGGACTCTGCTCGCCATCGCGTAAAGTCGTATCAAAAATGATCAAATGGTCACTCATGTCTGTAATCTCTCTACCTCGTCTTCAGCGTGATCCCGCTGGGAATCAGCCTACACACTTACACAAGAATCAATCGAGTTGGGGGTAGAGTATGTGCGCCTAGCGGCGCAGGAGTAGCGCGAGGAGAAGAGGAAGACGAGCAGCGACACCCAAACGACGCGCCGTCTGGTCCTGGAGAATGATCGCTACGATCGTTTGATCAGTTTGCACTTAAAGAATTCCCCCTACAGCGGCCTAATACTAAACCGCTGAACACTTAATTTCAAAGCCTTTTTGTGGGCTCGGGTTGCCGATGGGAAGTGCGCCGCAAGAGCTTCCAACCGCTCATGGCCGGACCGTGTAGGGCGTAAGTAAGAGAGCAAATGAAAAGTACCTGCGGTGGATCCAGAAATACCAAAACAAAAATTAGTGGCACAATAAGTACCGCCATAAACGGTACTCGCCCTTTGAGGTCAAGTTCTTTGAAACTGTGGTAGCGAATGTTGCTGACCATCAGCGTGCCGGCCAGCACCGTCATCACCAGGGCCAGAATGCTGATCTCTTTGCCGGGCACACCATAACTAAGCAGTACCCAAACAAACCCCATTAGCATGGCGGCGGCAGCCGGGATCGGCAGTCCCTGGAAGTAGCGCTTATCTGCCACCGCCAACTGGGTGTTGAAGCGCGCCAACCGCAATGCCCCACACACCGCATAGATGAACGCAGCCAGCCAGCCAAGCTTGCCGAGACCCGATAGCGCCCACTCGTATATCACCAGGGCCGGGGCCAGACCGAAGGATACGACATCGGCCAGACTATCGTATTCGGCGCCAAAGTCACTTTGCGTACCAGTCCAACGAGCGACGCGACCATCAAGGCCATCCATAATCATGGCTATATATATAGCGAGCGGCGCGTACTCGAAATTGCCGTTCATCGATTGGACGATAGCGAAAAAACCAGCAAACAGTGCTGCCGTGGTAAAGAGATTCGGCAGAATATAGATGCCCTTACGTTTCTCGGCGCGGCTCTTCTTAGGGTGCTTGCTTTGCAAGATCTTAGTTTTCATAGTCAATGCACCAAGAAACCAATGATATCGCTGCCTGCTTTGACTTTGTCACCCAGGGCCCTGTTCAGCTGCGTGCTAATGGGCATGTAAACGTCGACCCGAGATCCAAATCGGATGAAACCATAACGCTCACCCTGGGCAATGCGCTCACCCGGTTGGATATCACAAAGTATACGTCGAGCCACCAATCCAGCAACCTGGACTACGACGATATCGTCCTCTTCGTCGGTCTGAATCCAGATCGCGTTTCTCTCATTCTCGCTAGAGGCCTTATCCAGCGCGGCATTGAGGAATCGCCCTGGCGTATGCCAGCGCTCCATCACTTTGCCTTCGGTGGGGCTACGGTTGGCGTGGGCATCGAAGAAGTTCATAAACACACTAATGTGCTTGGCCGGACGCTTAAGGTAAGGGTCTGTTACATCACCGACGGCAATTACCCGCCCATCGGCCGGACACACAATTCCCAGCGGCGTAGCTGGGATGGCACGAGGCGGATCACGAAAGAATTGAACAACGAAGATGAAAAACAGCCACAGCGGCAGCGCCCATACCCAGCCTATGAAATAGTGCACCGCGGCGGCTGCCGCACCGGAGATGGCGATGTGTGCCCAACCCTCACGGGCTAAAATCGGCTGCCTGCCCTTAGCCATATAGACCCAAACGGCTCACAGGTATCGGAATGGGTTAGTTCTTTTCCTTGTCGACCAGCTTGCCAGCCCTGACGAAAGGCATCATCTCGCGTAACTGCGCGCCGACCACCTCTGACGCATGCTGGCCGGCCTTATTCCGTAGTTCCGGAAAACGCTTGCCACCGGTGGCATTCTCGGCCATCCATTCGCGCGCAAACTCACCGGATTGAATCTCTTTCAGAATCTTTTTCATCTCCGCCTTCGTTTGTTCATTAACGATACGCGGACCACGCGTTAAATCACCGTATTCGGCGGTGTTCGAAATCGAATAACGCATATTCTGAATACCGCCTTCGTACATGAGATCAACAATCAATTTTAATTCGTGGAGACACTCGAAATATGCCATCTCGGGAGCATAGCCGGCCTCGGTCAGCGTCTCAAAACCCGCCTGCGCCAGTGATGTCAGCCCCCCGCACAGCACGGTCTGCTCGCCAAATAAGTCAGTCTCCGTCTCTTCGCGAAACGTGGTTTCGATGACCCCGACCCGGCCGCCACCAATGGCAGACGCATACGACAATGCAATATCGCGAGCTTTCCCTGAAGAGTCTTGTGCGATCGCAATAAGGCACGGTACGCCACCACCCTCGGTGTAGGTCGAGCGCACCAGATGCCCCGGGCCTTTGGGCGCCACCATGAATACATCGAGGTCGGCCCGCGGCTCGATAAAGCCGAAATGAATATTGAACCCGTGCGCGAACGCTAGAGCAGAGTCTTGCTTCAGTGAGGGCTCGATACTTTCCTTGTAGATCGTCGCCTGTTTCTCATCGGGCGCCAAAATCATCGTCACATCGGCCTCACTCACCGCATCGGCCACCGGCTTTACGGCGAGACCAGCTCTTTCCGCTTTCGCTGCCGAGGCAGAGCCCTCACGCAACCCCACCACTACTTCGACGCCACTCTCCTTGAGGTTATTGGCATGGGCATGGCCCTGCGACCCATAGCCGATGATCGCTACTTTCTTGTTCTGAATGTTGGAAAGATCAGCATCTTTATCGTAATAGATCTTCATGGCACCACCCTCAAACGCA